>OGZP01002073.1_pt1 | contig 13320 bp, 10 predicted proteins | sample 1576811 | NCBI WGS metagenome assembly OGZP01 (sample SAMEA3541553, study PRJEB24748) | human gut metagenome | biome: human gut; feature: human-associated habitat; material: faeces | place: China | collected 2012
GTGGTGATAGCTTTCTGTCGCAGTTGTCGGTATGCTTTGTAGTACCGCAGGTCAATAAAATAACACTAAGGAGCGTGTAAAACATGGCATCTATCAGAAAACGCGGCAGTAACAGTTACTTGATTGTAGTATCCCGTGGGTATGACTACGAGGGAAACCGACTGAAATCCGTGCAGAAAACCGTCAAGCCACCCAAGGAGTATACGCCAAAGCAAGCGGAAAAGTGGGTAAAGGAGCAGGCGATTCTGTTTGAGCGTGAGGTTCAGCATACCCCCGAACCCATCAACCGCAGCATTGCGCTGGCAAAGTACATCGAACACTGGGTGGCTGATGTAGGACCGAAGAAGCTGGCGGATTCTACATACCAACGAGATTTGCAGGACATTCGACGCATCCTGCCGACGTTGGGCAACTATAAGCTGACGGATTTGCGTAAAGAGGTCATCCGAGATTTTTATGAGGAAATGCGGCATAGCCCACGTTTGGACGGCAGAGGAAATCTATCCGAGAAGTCGGTCGAAGGCTTACACAACACGCTGTGCGGCATCCTGTCGGCGGCTGTGGACGAGGGTTATTTGACCCACAATCCCGCATGGCGGTGCTACAAGCCGAAAGGGCAGAAGAAAGAACGCCCTGTGGCCGATGAGGAAACAGTAAAGAAACTGATTACAGCATTCGAGGGGCAGAGCATGAAATACGAAACATACTTCAAGCTGGTGCTGGCAACCGGGCTGCGGCGGGGTGAAGCCTGTGGACTGAGGTGGAGTGATATTAACTGGCGCAAGCGGACGATCCATGTGCAGCGCGGGGTCGTGAAGTTGAGCCACCAAGAGTCCATCACGAAAGACCCTAAGACGACCAGCGGTGATCGCATGGTTTACTTGAGTAAAGAAATGTGCCAGCTACTCAAAGCATGGCGCAAGGAGTGTGAATGGGATAGAGAGCAGACAGCAAACGAAACCGTGGACGAGGATGACTACTTATTCCGCCAGCCTAACGGCAAGCCGATGAATCCCTGCACATTCACCTATCGTTTCAAGCTGATTTTGAAAGCAAACAACTTGCCGCTGGATTTGAATGTACACAGTCTGCGGCATACAAACGCCAGCCTGCTGATTGCGCAGGGCGTGGATGTCCGCACAGTGGCTAGTCTGCTGGGTCATGCACAGGCAAGCACAACGCTGGATATTTACGCCCATGCATTTGACAAGAACAAACGCAAGGCACAAGAGAAACTCGGAAAGGCGATTGGATTATGATGAGAAAAATTAAGCTGACACGCGCAAACAAAAGCATTACGCTGAAAGCACTTGCACCTTATTATTACCGTGAAAGGGCTCTTGGGCATAGCACACAAGAAGTTGGAAAGCTGGTACTGAAAATTGATTCTCTCCCAGCCGATAAAAAAGCCACTTTTTCAGCAGAAGAAATTCACCTTATGAGAACCACCATAAATCAGCTGAGAAATAAAAGACTGGCAAAAGGGCAGTACACCGATGCCGCAGATGATATGTTACTGAAATTATACTAAACCCAAATAACATTAAAACAAAAAGCGCATTGCAAAAGTACATTGCAATGCGTTTTTTAAGTGCGACCGGGAGGATTCGAACCTCTGGCCTTCCGGGTCGGAGCCGAACGCTCTATCCAGCTGAGCTACGATCGCATATGTATGAAAAACGCCGTTACAGCGTATTTCAATCTTGTAAAGTAGTCAATTTCCAATAGTGGTCAATTCGTGGTCTGACTACCGTTGACCACCGCAGTTTCGCAAGTACAAATCACGCTGCATCGAGCAAAAACGAGCCTAAAACCTGCCGTATCGCAGTTGTCGGAGGCCAGTGCTCTATCCAGCTGAGCTACGGACGCAGGTTGATGAATTACTGTCAAACAGAGCCAAGGCCCCGAATGCCTTTATAGTATACCAAATCCGGGAGCAAAATGCAAATGTTTTCTTGAAAAATCTCATGTCATATTCTAATCTACCGGGGACATACCATTTTGAAAAAGCAGCGCTTCGCCCTGAAGCCTATGCCCATCGTTAGGGCTATGCCGGCGGCTGGCTTTTTGCCCCGCAGACCACACCTGCCCGTGCCGGTCTGATCTTCTACCCGGGCGGCAAGGTTGAGTGCACAGCCTACGCGCCGCTGCTGCATGAGCTGGCAGCGGACGGCACAAAAAAGACCCGGCATCCGCAGCAGGCGGGAGCCGGGCAGGAAAGTCAATCCTCGAGGGATTCCTCTAAGATGGCAACACAGCGCTTCATCGAAGCGTCAAATTCGTCGTCGTTATTATTCTGGAACAAAATCAGATTGTCCTTGTGCTGCGGGTCGGCGAGGTTCTCCGGGATGGCAAAGTTGCACCGGCGCAGATACTCATCCCAGTGAGCCAGCTTCCAGGTGTCGCGGTCCGAGTTGCGCTCGATCATTCGCTGGTGGACGACCTCGGGCGAGGTTTCGACCCAGATGACGGCCAGCGTCGCGCCCTTGGCAGCCAGCTTGGCCTTCAGGTCTGCGATAAAGGCGTTGTCGCGCACCTCCTGGGTGAACGGCGCATTGATCAGGACAATATCGTCGTAGTCCAGTGCCTCCATGGCCAGGTCCAGAACGCAGTCATACTCATAATCGCGGATGTTCTGCTGGAAAAACGCGCTGCTGCGGTCATACGGCTGCCCGGCAACCTTGAAGATCTGCTTGGAGAGGACGATGAGCGTGTCCTTGTCGAGGTAGACAATGTGCTTTAAATTTTTAGCCAGCGCCTTTGCCACGTAGGTCTTGCCGCAGGCGGGCGGGGAGGTGACAAGGATGAGTTTTTTCTCCATGAGGAACCCTTCTCTTTGTTAAGCATTACACGCTTTGCGTATGGTTGTATTATACGACAATAATTTAACATAGTCAACGAACCAATCCGCAAAAAGGACAGAATACCCGTTCTGTACGAAGAAGTGCGCGGTTTACAGTGGAAAGCAGAGCAAAACGCATGGACATTTGTGCACAGCCTGCACGATTGGTGCGCAAAGAAAAGCGCGGCCCATTAAAAAGGCCGCGCTTGAAGTTATGAGGTGTAGAGATTGCAGGGGGCAGTGATTGCGTCGCACCTGCAAGCTGTTTCCGATAGGTACGGCACATCAATCCCTGCGCAGCCTCCTGCCCAGCAGATAATATCCGGCCCAGTCCAGCTTGCCGAACAGGGGAGAGCCGGTCCGCCTGGCCTCGGCCATGACCCAGACAAGGCGGATGCTGCGCCAGCGGCAGGGCAGGTAGTAGGCGCTGTAGCAGCCCTCAATGCGCATTCGCTCCAAAAGGGCGTGCAGCCACGGGCTGCGCAGGGCGGCATAAGCCTTGTCCCGGCGCACGGCCCTGCGCTTGGCGGGGTCGCGGCGCAGGATGTCCGCCACGCCCTCGGCGTAAACGGTCAGCTCGGCGCGATGCAGGGGGCGCATATCCTCCTGCGGGCAGTGTGCCGCGTAGCACGCCTTGTTCAGCCGGGCAAAATGCTCGGGCCAGATCTTGCAGTAGTCGGCGTGGTATTTCGTCGAGAGTGTTCCCTCGCGGCTGCAATCGTAAAACGTCAGCGGTGCGGTCAGGATAGTGTAGGCAAAATCGGGGGCAGTCCTGCCCAGCAGGTCGATATAATCCAATACAAATTGTAAATCTTCACCCAAAGTATACTGTGTGTCAAATGTCAGCTGCTGTGCCGGCGCGGTGCGGTAGAGCTTATTCCACGGCATAGCCAGCAGACAGTCAAGCCAAAGCCGCGCCAGCATATTCTGCGGGCGGGTGGCAGTATCCGAAGTTACCGCTGCAGCGTCCTGCTCGTCAGTGGTGTAGTGCCAGAGCACAAAGCTCTGCGGTGCAGTGTTCTGGGCGTCAAGCGCCGCCTGCAAAGCGCCGGGGCGCAGCGCGTCATCTGCGTCGAGAAAGACAAGGTACTCACTGTCCGCCGCAGCCAGTCCGGCGTTGCGCGCGGCGGACACGCCGCGGTTCTCCTGATGCAAAACCGTCACGCGGGGGTCTCTGGCGGCCCAGGCGTCGCACAGACCGCCGCTTTCGTCGGGGCTGCCGTCGTCCACGAGAATGCAGTGCAGCCCGCCTGCGACCTGCTGGGCCAGAACGCTGGCCACACAGCGGTCCAGTGTCGCAGGGGCCTTGTAGACCGGCACGATCACGCAGAGGGTCGGCTTGCTCACTGGGCACCTCCGTTTTCCGTCACATCGCGCACGATGCGCACAAATTCCTCATAGTAATGCGCGGTGGAAAACTCCCTGCCGCGCGCCGCGCCCGCCGCGCCCATCTCGGTGCAGAGGGCCGGGTGCTCGTACAGCATACGGATGCTCCACGCAAGCTGGTCGGTCACAGTGTCGCCGCGCTCCACCAGCACGGCCTGGCTGCCAGCCAGATACTCCGGCATACCGCCGCTGCGGGTCGCCAGCACGGGGCGTCCGCAAGCCATCGCCTCCACGGCCACAAGGCCCGCGGCCTCCTCCACCAGCGTGGGCACGCAGCACAGGTCGGCCAGGCGGTAATAGTCGGGCAGGTCCTCATTGGGGATGTAGCCCGTGAACTGTACGCGGTTGCCCAGACTCTTGGCCTGCTGCTCCAATTTGCGCTGGAACGTGCTTTGCTGGGTGCGGGCGAAGAAGGGGCTGCCCACGATCAGCAGCTTGATGTGCGGCTCATGCAGCGCGGCAATAGCCTCCATCAGCTTATGGATGCCCTTGTCCGGATCGAGCCGTCCGCAGTAGAGCACGACGAAATCCTCGTCGGTAAAGCCGAGCTGCGCGCGCAGCGTTTTGGATGCCGGGCCGGGGCAGAAGCGGGCCGTGTCAATGCAGTTGTGCAGAATGTAGGCCCGCTGCGGGTCAAGGGTGCTGGATTGCAGGTAATCCTCGCGGATGAAATCGCTCAACGCCAGCACGCCGCCGTAGATGTCGTCCATCACGGGGGTGCAGGTCGTCTGGCCGTGCAGGTGCGCCAGACAGCGTTTGCGGCCAAACATGCGGCTGATGGCGCTGCACTGGGTCAGGTTTCCGCCCTCGGCCACGATCAGGTCGGGCGGCGGCAGCTCCAGTGCCAGCGAGAGCTGAACCTTCTGGTACCACGGGTCATAGGGCGCGGCAATCCCGGCGCACCGCTCCAGAAAGACCATCGGCCAGTAGCGGCGGTGGCCGCCCGGGCGGTTGATGTAGAGCATCTTCGTATGCTGCCAGCCCTCGGCGGCGCGGCGGGCGGCATCGTCGGTGACACTGGCGCACAGCAAATCAAGCTGCCCCTGCTTCTCGTTCTCGCGGATCAGGTGGGTCAGCAGCGTCTCCACCGCGCCGCCCTGCACCGCGGGGACCGGCAGATCCGGCGGCGGCACCAGCAGCACGCGGGGACGTCTTTCCTTGTCTAGCTTCAATAACGCCAATGTGGGCTCCTTAGAATGTGGATTTTGAACAAAATACCGCCGCGCACGTAGGGGCCGGGCATGCCCGGCCCGCGGCTTCACGTTAGAGGGCGCTTTTGGGCAGGCTGCGGGCCGGACATGTCCGGCCCCTACAGAGCAATGGACTTATTTGATCGGGCACAAACTCTGTGCGCTCATCATCGACCAGCGGGCGGCGCTCAGTTTCTCGGTCATCTTCATGTTGCGGCAGTTGGGCAGGTAGCTGATGAGCCCCTGCATCAAAAACTGCTCCTTGCTGATGGCTTTGACCAGCTCGGGCGTCGGGTACTGGCGCACCTTGGCGCAGAGGAACAGATACCGCCGCCAGCAGGCTGCATAGGCCGCGTCGATGACCGCGCGGTCCGCGTGGTTCTCAACATAAAATCGATAGCGGTCCGCCAGACCGTCCACGGCGTCGAACGCCTCCGGGCGTATGTTCGTGCGGCAGATGCTGCCGTTGCGCAGGCGGTAGTGATAGAGCGGCTTGTCGATGCAGACGACCTTGTCGCAGCGCCAGAACAGGCGGTGTGCGACGAAATCATCCTCATGCAGGCGGCCTTCGGGGTAATGCAGCAGTTTCCAGACCTCGGCGCGGTACATCTTGTTCCACGCGACGGTGTAGACCGTGCCGTAGGGGGTGTAAAACTCGTTCAGCAGGTCCTTGCCGCAGAAAACACCTTCCTGCGTGGGGCGTGTGAAGTAGGCCGGGTCGCAGCTCTTGCCGTCCTCCTGCACGTCCTCGACAGAGCAGAGGGACATATAGGCATCGTGCTCCTCGCAGGCGTCGTACAGTGTCTGCAAAAAGCGCGGCAGAACGACATCATCGGAGTCAATAAAGGAATAATAGCGGCCCTTGGCGGCGTCGATGCCGGCGTTGCGCGCGGCGGACAGGCCCTGGTTCTCCTGATGGATGACCCGCACGCGCTCATCACGGGCGGCGTACTTGTCGCAGACCTCTCCGCAGCCGTCGGTGGAGCCGTCGTCAATGAGAAGCACCTCGATGGGCACATTGATCTTCTGGTCCAGAATGCTCTCGATGCACTCGGCCAGGTAGGGCTTCGTGTTGTAGATCGGCACGATTACACTGATCGCGATATGTTCCATAATTTATTTCCCCTTCCTCGTATGCAGGCGTCCCCAGGCAGCCGCCGCGCCGTAGGTCAGCGTGGGGCTGGCGCAGAACGCGGCAGCCCGCAGCTTCTCGCCCAGCGGCAGGTATTTGCTTGCCAGTATGTCGGGCAAAATGGCATCCAAATGCTTTTTGTGCGCCATAAACTTTGGCCTGACCTCGGGCAGGTTGCCCGCCGCATCGGATTGGCACCAGAACTGGTAAAAAATCTTCCAGTACCGCACAACGGCCCAGTCGTAGTACTCCTCGCGCCCGGGACGGGCCGAGAAGTATTGCAGCCACTCCCAGTACATCCGCAGGTCGTCGGTTTTGCGCGGCGGAAAGCCCGCCGTTGTGATCTGCCCGGCGCGGGTGCGGTAATGGTAAAGCACATCGGTCAGGCAGTTGCAGCGCTCACCCTCAAATACACGGTGCAGCACGCTGGCATCGTCACCAAAAAGCATCGTCTCATCGTAATGAATGCCCTTTTCCTTAAACAATCGCGCGTCGAACAGCTTGTTCCAGCTTAAAGGTCCGTAAAAGCTGCCGGTCTGGAACGCCTCGAGCAAAAGCTCCTGCGCATCGCGCACGCCGCCCTGACGGATCGTGACCATGCGGCCTTCGATTTTTTTGCCGTCGGCGTCGATGCAGTCGCCCGCGCAGGCGGCCAGCCGCACGCCATCGACCTGTACGGCGCTGTACAGCGTTGCAAACATGGTCGGTTCTATCAAATCATCGGAATCGACCATGCCGATGTAGTCGCCGCGGGCGTTGTCCAGCCCGGTGTTGCGGGCGTGGGCCGGGCCGCCGTTCGGCTGGTGGAACACCCGGATACGGGCATCCTCCTGTGCCAGCGCGTCGCAGACCGCGGCGGAGCCGTCGTGGCTGCCGTCATCGACAAGCAGCAGCTCAAAGTCGGTGAACGTCTGGGCCAGAATGCTCTCCACAGCCGGGCGCAGGTACGGCCCCGTGTTGTAGACTGTGGAGATTATGCTGATTTTGGGATGGTCGGACATAGGCTTTTCCTTATATAAATGAAGAAATTTCTCGGCCCCCTCTGCGAGGGGGCTCCCGCCGCAGCGGGTGGGGGAGAGAGCCTTGCGGCAATCCGAAGCATTTCGGGCTGTGGCAAGGTTCAACCCCTCCGGCCCTGCGGGCCACCTCCCCTGCTAGGGGAGGCAAGAGGCGGTGTCACAATAAATTTTGCTTCGCCATCGTATACCCCGCCAGCAGCCCCGGCCAATTGCACGCCACGCCAATGCGGTACGGCACGGCCAGAAGCCTGTTCGGGTCATTCCGCAGGCGTTCCCGCAGGGCTTTGCGGGCGGCGGGGTCGGCTAAAATTTCAGCAAACAGCGCGCGGCGCTCTGCATAGGACAGCATGCCCTTACAGCCGGTCAGCAGACCGTACTGGTTCAGGCAGGCCCGCAGACGGCTCGCGGCCTCATAGGGGGCCGGGTCGATGCCGTTTTGCCGCAGCAAATCGGCCAGCGCCGGGCGGGTCACGCGCTCGGCGTCCAGCAAGTCCCCCCGCAGGCGGCGGGACAGACTGCCGGCCTCGGTATCATACTGCTTATAGTATACACCATCCAGACAATAAATGGCAGAGGTATTCTGTAAAAATTGTATGTTAAACAGCACGTCCTCGTTGATGGCAAGCCGCGCATCAAACCGCACCGCCCCGATGGCCGCGCGGCGGAACAGCTTGGGGTAGGGCGCGGCCAGCAGCCCCGTGTCAAACAGCAGGGGGGAGAGCGCACTGCCGAGAGCCTGTAAGTCCGGGCAGAACCCCGCGGGCAGGTAGTCGGTGGGCTTGACTGCACCGCTGCTTTCCCGCGTAAGGCCGAACAAAATCATGTCGGCGTCGGTGGTCAGGGCGTCCAGCGCGGCCCACAGACCGGGTAAAAGCGCATCGTCGGCATCCAAAAACAGCACCCAGTCCCCGTGCGCGGCGTCCAGCCCGGTATTGCGGGCCGCACCCGCGCCGCCGTTTGCACGATGCAGCGCCCTGACGTGCGGATCGGCGGCTGCCAATTCGTCACAGAGGGCGCCCGTGTCGTCGGGGCTGCCGTCGTCGACGAGCAGGACCTCCAAATCGGCGGGCGCACCGGTCAGGGCGCTGTCCACCGCGCGGCGCAGCGTGGCCGCGGCCCTGTAGCAGGGGATGATGACGGAAATACTCACGGGTGCTCCTCCTGCAAAATGCTTTCGTAGATGTGCAGTAAATCAGCGGCGTTGCGGGCCGCATCATGGGTCTGCAGTGCGCGGGCACGGGCCGCCCGGCCCATGCCCGTACCGCCGTCGGGGCTGTGCAGCACCTGCAAAACGGCGCGGGCCAGCGCGTCGGCGTCCAGCGCATCGCCGTACAAAAGACCCTCGGTGCCGTTCGCCAGCATCGAAGGAATACCGCCCACGGCGCTGGCGACGCAGGGCAGGCCCAGCAGCATGGCCTCGCCTAAGCTGTTGGGGCTGTTCTCGCAGCCGGACGGCAGCAAAAAGGCGTCTGCTTCCAGATACGCCTGCCGCATGGCCGCGGCATCCAGCGGCCCGGTGTAGCGGATGTGCTCCGTCACGCCCAGCTGTGCGGCCAGCCGCTTGCAGTAGAGCTTGTAGGGGAACATTCGGTCAATGACCGGGCGCAGCAGCGGGCCCTTGTCCAGCGGCGGCCAGCCCGCAATGCGCAACTCGGCGTCACCGTACTCGGCCAGAACGGCAGGCAGTGCCTTGATGACGGTGTGCAGGTTTTTCAGCGGGTAGTTGCCCTGGGGCAGCAGCAGCACCGGCGCGGCGGCAAAGTCCCGCGCATGCCACAGCGTACCCGTATAAAACAGCGGACGCAGTGTCTCGTTGCAGGGGTAGTAGCGGGCGTGGGGGGCCAGCGCGGCGCAGGCGGCGCGGTCAAACGCCGTGCGGCCCGTCACATAGCGGGCGTCGGCCAGCGCTGCGGCCTCCTTTGCGGCCAGTGCGTCAAAGCTCGCCTGCATATTGTCGAGCAGCTCGCCGGGAATGATTTTATCAATGGCGTGCCACAGCGCACCGGAACGGCGGTATTTTTCGGGCACGCCGTCGCAGAGGTGCGCGGCGCAGTCCCGCATAACGCCCTGTACGCTGAACAGCACGGGCAAGCCTGATGCGCGGGCAGCGTCGGCCATGACGGCGGCGGGGTCAAACTCGGTGCCCCATATATGCACAAGGTCGGGGCGCTCGGCCTGCAAACGCGGCGCAAAGGCGGCAGTGTCGCGCACGACGCGGTAATGCACGCCGTCCGCGGTGCCGTCGGCATCCGCTTTGCCCACGCAGAGCACGGTCAGCTGCAGATCGGGGCAGGCGCGCAGCGCGGCCAGCTGCCCGGTCAGCCAGCTGCCGCTGACATCGCTGGCTCCGGCCAGCCCGCAGGCAGCCGCCGCCTGCGGCAGGGTGGTTCTGACAAGCCAAAGAATGTGCATAGGGACTCCTTTATTTTCTCTTGAATGGCCGCAGCTGACCGCTCACAACCACTTTAAAAACTCCTCCGCGACCTTCTCCGGGGTGAACTCGGGGTAGAGCCTTGCCGTCTGGGCAAAGGGCAGGGCATGACCCTGTACATTGTGCAGCCAGCTGTGCAGCTTTGCCACGGTGCCCGGCGTGACGCCGTCCTTCCGGTGCAGAACCAGCGCCAGCGGGTAGCGCGCCAGATAGGGCAGGGTGGGGTCGTTTTCGCTCACAGCCAGATGCAGTACCGGCTTGCCGGTGGCAAAATAGCCAAACAGCTTGCTGGGCATCTGGTTGTCATAGGTGTTGCCCAAGCTGACAAGCACGTCGGCGCGGTTTTCCAGCGCGGCGGCCTCGTCGGGCGGCAGCAGGCCGGGGCGCACAAATTTTGCACCCAGAGCACGGGCTGTCTCGTCGGCATCGGCGGCAAAGCGCTCCCAGCCACCGCCCGCCATCGTTAATGTTACAGTGTCGTCGTGCAGTGCGCGGAACAGCGCCAGTGCAAAGCCGGGCTCCCGCATGCCGGGGTGCAGGCTGCCGCAGAAAACACACTGTATATCGTCGTGTTCCACCGGCTCTATGACCCGCGGCAGCAGCGTTGGAAAGCCCAGAACGTGTACCTTTTCCCGCCACGGGGCCAGCGGGGCACCGTCGGCGTAGTCTGGCAGGGCCTGCGGCGTAACAAAAGTCCCGTCCAGCGCGTCCAGCAGTTGCCCCTCCCGCGCAAAGCCGCCCGGGGCTGTGTAGTCCCGGTTGGAGGCATAGGGGTCCAGCTGCCACAAAAATTTCTTCCCGCGGATGGCGGCAGCTTCCAGCGCAAACGCCGTGCGGTAGGGCGCACAGACGGCACAGACTGCGTCAAAGTGAAATTCCGCGTCCAGCCGCTCGATTTCCCGCCGACTGTCCACGGTGCGGCGGGGCTGCTTCAGCACCAGCTGGCGGAACGCCGCCGCCGCTGCCGCGGGGTGTGCAGCCAGCCGGGCCAGCCGCAGCGGCACCGGCGTGCCGCCCTTTTGGCCGTTTTCCAACGCCTCGTTCATCTGGCGCTCGTCGGCAAAGGCCAGCAGGTGCTGCATGGCCCCCTCCGGCGGGGCGGGCGGGGTGTGCAGGCCGTCCCAGAGGGTCAAAATATGTACGGTATGGTCACGGCGGAGCAGCTGCTCCGCCAGCCGAAAGCCCATCAGGGCGTTGGCGCTGGCGGGGTTCTCCACCCGGTCCAGTACAAGTAAAATGCGCATTATTGTCGGTCCTTCAAGAAATTTCGGCACGCCCACTGCCAGAGCCGCGGCATGTGCAGCGTCAGCCAGGCCGAAAAACGGATGCTCCGGGGCAGCAGCGGATTGCGCCCCAGCTGCGGGTCGTCGGCCCCCGCGGCAATGCCGATCTTCAGCTCGTTCAGCTGGACGCGGTAGTCTGCGGCGTTGGCACGGCGCAGGATCATGCTGGCCAGATAGACGAGCTTCTCATAGTAAAAGGCGTTCACGCTCTGCTGCATTTCGGCGGGGGCCGTGGCGCGGATCTCCGCAGCGGCGCGGCGCTGGTCGTCGATGCTCTGCGGCGGCAGGGCGCGGTGGCTGGCGCTGTCCGCGTGCTGGCGGTAGTGATAGCCTGCAAAATCGCAGAACGCACACCCCGGAGCGGCTAAAAATGCACGCCAGTTCGCCAATAGATCCTCGTTATAGGCCAGCCCGTTGTCGAGCATCTCCTCGGTCAGCAGGTCGGCGGAGAGCAGCTTGTTCCACAGGCCGTAATCCACGGCGTGGTCATGCAGCAGCGCGTCCAGATGGGCGGGGCTTCGCAGGATCTTGCTGTTGCAGGGCGCGGGCGCGTCGGCGGGCACGGTGTCAGTAAAGGTATCGTACCGGCAGCAGGCCAGCGGCAGCCCGCTGTTCGTCACCGCCGCATACAGCGTGTCCAGAAACTCAGGGTGGTACAAATCGTCCGCGTCGCAGAACGCAAACCATTTGGCCCCCAGTGCCCGCCCCTCGCGCACACCCGCCGTGCGGGCCGCGCAGACACCGCTGTTGGTCTGGTGCAGCGCCACAAAGCGCTGGTCGCCCGCCGCGATGGCATCGCAGAGCGCGGGGGAGTCGTCAGTGGAGCCGTCTTCCACAAGAATGCACCGGAAGCCGTCAAATTTCTGGGCAGCAATCGCGTCGGTGCAGGCGGTCAGGAACGCCGCCGCATTATGTACAGGTACGATGACTGCGATCTCACAGGGCTTCATGGCGTCACCTCGGCATAACGGCGCAGGTAAAAGGCTTGCAGGACCTCGGCGCTCGTGTGGATGTCATATCCGGCCTTAATGGCCTTCTCCCTCGCCTGCGGGTCGCGGCGGAAGGAGGCCGCCGCAATTGTGTTTGCCCACGCGGCGGTGTCGTTCAGCGGCAGGAATTTTACCATGTCGGTGAACGCCGCGCCGCGGTCCACCGTGTCGGCCACAAAGCAGGGCAGACCCGCGGTCTGCGCCTCCACCAGCACGACGGGCAGACCCTCGAAAAGGCTGGGCAGCAAAAAGGCGTCCATCGCGTCGTAAAAGCTCTGGATGTTGCTGCGCACGCCCGCAAAGATCACACTGTCGCCAAGGCCGAGCTCGGCGGCCAGCGCCTGCATTTTCTCCACGTAGGCGGGGTCGCCGCCGCCCAGCAGTACCAGCCGCGCCTTGGGCAGGCGGGTGCGCACGGCGGCAAAAATTTTGAGCAGTCCCGGGTGGTTCTTCTGGTCGGAGAACCGCCCCACATGGCCGAACAGGATTTCCTGATCGGTCACACCCAGCTCACCGCGCAAAAGCGCACGGCGCTGCGGGTCGCGGGCGGCAAACCGCGCCGTGTCGATGCCGTTGGGCACGACGGTGAACGGATGCTTGCCAAAAAGCATCTGCCCGGCCTTCTCACTGCACGCAAAGCGGTCCGTCAGGCCGATGTTGAAAAAGCTGCTCATAAAATGATCGAGCCGCCCCACAAAATTGCGTTCATACGCGGTATTGTGGCTGTGGCCGCACCGCACGGGGATACCCGCGCGCCGCGCCGCGGGGTTGTAGAACATACCAAACCCGCTGTAATGGCCGTGGATGATGCGCCACTCGGGGTGGGCGGCAAACAGCGTCCGCAAATCACGCAGGTAGCGGGGCAGGTTGTTGTCCTGCCGGACGGTCAGCTTGAAGATGCGCCCGCCCAGCGCACGGATCTCGTCGTCAAAAAAGCACGGTTTATCGTAATGATACAAAAAATCGAACTGCACCTGCTCACGGTCGAGAGTGCGGTAGACATTCATGACAAAGGTTTCCATGCCGCCGGCGTCCATGGCGGGCATGA
>OGZP01002096.1_pt1 | contig 13200 bp, 12 predicted proteins | sample 1576811 | NCBI WGS metagenome assembly OGZP01 (sample SAMEA3541553, study PRJEB24748) | human gut metagenome | biome: human gut; feature: human-associated habitat; material: faeces | place: China | collected 2012
TCCGGCTGAAGTCTTTTATTCAGTAACTTTGCACTTGATTTGATAATTCACCCTTCAGATCTGCAGCGCTCTAAGACTCCCGGTTCAGAAAACTGCTCCAAAGTTCATCCCTGCAAACTCTGTGTCAACCTCCGAAAACCCTTTCTTTCTGCCTGATACCGGCTTAACCCGATACCCCAAGGGGTTATCTTTTTGATACACATCAAAATTATTGCAAGTCAACTTTTTCAACCAAAAGTCAATCTTTTACGTAACCACAGGAAAACGAACTGCCAATTCATCTCAGTTAGATATCATTGCTATCTTTCCGCCTTTACTTAGACGGCTAAGGGTCAGATTTACAGTGCTTTTCATTCAACCATCTGTAAAAACATCATTTTTACAGTGAAATCACCGCATTGTTTCATCCCGGGAAACAGAGAGGGCCTTTTACAGAAATTTATCAGTCTGTCTCAAGCGAAAGTAATTGCAATAATTGAATTCACCGCCCTTCATCTCAATTGCAAAACATACAACATTCAATGACTTATAGAATTGATTTCACAAGAAAGAACAACATAAACGACACACAGAAGGAAGCAGTTTTGATGACTACATCAGAAAAAGGAGGATCGATCTGACCTCCCTTGAAAATGCTTCACCGACGCAGGCAGTGCCCTAAGAAAAGAAGAAGAAAGGTCATTCCGCCGGCGTCACTCACAGACAGAAGTGACGGATTAAAGCTGTGAGTCACGCCAGTTCTCCCGTACCGGACATGCGGCAAAGGATCTCCAGAATCCGCCTCATTAACCGGCATCGCGGAAAACACTTCGGACACTGCCCTCCTCTCCTCAGGCGTCTGACAAAGAACGCTGCATCCACTCTCTCTGGGGGCGCCGGGCTCCCACGGAATCAGGAAACAGGATTGGGGGAAAAAGCACGAATCCCAGTTTCCTGATTCTCTTAAAGGGAAGGCTGATCCATTCAGTCTTCCCATTTTTTTGCTCTTTTTCTCCCCGAACTCAATATAAAAAAACTCTCTGCCTCCCGGAGAAGAGGCAGAGAGCCCGGTTAACGCTTTACTCTGTGTGTCGCGCGGATCAGGTCCGCAGTCTTTTCGCGTCGTTACCGAAAACTTTCAGCAATGTGTTTCAGGTTCTGAGACATACGGGCGGTGAAGCTCAGTTTGTCTTCAGGACTTTCCATCGTGTAGATCGGGACCACCTTGGCGCCGCATTCGCGGGCGAGTGTCCTGGAAACCGCGGGACTTGCGAGTTCCTCAGCGAAAACGGTCTTCACGTGGTTCTTCCGGCAGAAGCTCACGAGTTCCGCAAGCTGCCTCGCGGAGGGTTCTCCTTCCGCGTAAACGTTTTCAACGCTGACCTGCTTCAGACCAAAATCACGGCACAGATAGCCAAACGCCGCGTGCCCGGTAACAAACGTGCGGTTTTTGGATCCGGCGGCCGCCTTGCGGAAGGCGTCGGACGCGGCTTTGATGCCTGAAGCGAAAGCCGCAAGATTCTTCTTATAAACCGCCGCTCCCGCGGGATCCGCGGCTTCAAGCGCCTTCGCGATGTTTTCCGCTTCAAGGATTGCGCCTGAAGGCGAAATCCAGAGGTGGGGATCGATCGCGGCCCCGATCTTCATCGGCGTCACGCCCTGAGACGCCACGACGATCTTCGCGCGGCCGTTGCCGGACGCTTTCAGCGCCTTTTCAGTCCAGGGTTCAAGCCCGAACCCGTTCTTGATCACGAGATCCGCGCCCGCGAGTCCCCGCATATCACCCGGACGGGGCGAATACTCATGCGGCTCCACGCCCGGAGGGATCAGGGTCGAGACTGTGACCCGGTTCCCGCCCACCGCCTTCGCGATCTCCGCCATCGCGTCAAAAGTGGCCGCAACTTTGACTTTCTTCTCCGCGGCAATCGCTGCGCCCGGAACCGCCATCTGGAAGACGGGAATCAGGGCCATCGCCGCAAGAAGCGATCTTCTCTGCATCACTCTCACTCCTTAATTTGGAAAGCATTTTCAATTTAGAATATCCGCTATCATACATGCTTACCAAAATAAATAGCAAATCCGTTTGTCGAACGGAATGAATATGGTTGAGATTTCCAATTTAAGTTTTTCTTACTCCGGGCACGCGCCGTTTCTCTTCCAGTCGGTCACAGAGACCCTCACTGACGGCTCCTGGACCTCCATTACCGGAGAGAGCGGAAGCGGCAAGTCGACTCTGATCCGTCTGATGCTCGGTCTGCTGAAGCCGTCCGCCGGGTCGATCCGCGTTCCTCGGGGCACCCGGATCGGTTTTGTCCCCCAGGCGTCTGACTACGCGTATTCCGACTTCCCGATCACGCTGCTTGAGGCACTCACCATTTATGAGCGGCTCCGGACCCGGACCGAGAAAGGCATTCTCGCGTCTCTCAGGATCGGAAAAACGAATCTTCGGGACTCCGCTCTTCTCGCGCTCGAATCAGTTGACCTCGGCCATCGGGCGGAGGCGCTTGTCAGTACGCTTTCAGGGGGCGAAATGAAACGCTTCTATCTCTCACGCGCCCTCATTTCATCCCCCGCTCTTCTGATCCTCGATGAGCCCTCTTCCGGACTCGATCCAAAACGGGCCGAGGAAATCTATGAACTGATCCGTCACGTTCATGAGAAACATCACCTCACCGTCATCGCGGTGGAACATAATCTCGGTGCCGCGCGGCGCTACTCAGACCGGATTCTCGAACTGAAAGACGGCCGTCTTACGGAATCGGAGGCGCTTCATGCCTGATTTTTCGGTTTTCAGCGATATCTTCAGTTTCAGCTTCATGCGGTACGCGTTTTTCGCGTCCATCTGCATCGGCATTCTCTGCCCCACGATCGGGATTTTTATTGTGCTGCGGCGGTTTTCGCTTCTCGGCGACACACTCGCCCACGCGTCGCTTGCCGGCGCAGCGACGGGGATTCTCTGCAGCGGGAACCCGATTCTCTACGCGATCGGGTACTCCGTCGCGGCGGGTGCCGGGATCGACCTTCTGCAGAGCCGCTTCCCGAGACGGTCCGACCTCACGCTCGCGATCGTTCTCGCGCTTTCTGCCGGCATCGCCGTGACCCTCATGAGTTCGGGGCTCCTTCACGCGAACGCCGAATCCTTCCTTTTCGGAAGCATCCTGACGGTTGACAGGAGCGACGCGATCGCGATCCTTGTGCTCACGGCGGCCGCCGTGCTCCTCACGTTCCTGCTTCGCTACGACATGATTTATGTCGCTTTTGATGAAGTGGCGGCAAAGTTTGCCGGTGTCCGGATCCGGGCGGTGTCCTTCCTCTTCTCCGTGATCGCCGCGGCCTCAGTCGCTGCCTCAATCAAAATCCTCGGCGCTCTTGTGATCAGCTCGATGGTCGCGATCCCGGTCGCCTCGGCGCTTCAGTTCCGTAAAGGAATCCGCGCGACGGCCGTCATTTCCATCGCGGTTTCTGTGGTTTCAGCGATCGGCGGGCTCTTCGCCTCCTATGCGCTCAATGTCGCGCCAGGGGGCGCCACAGCCCTGATTTCGGTTTTCATCCTCTTATCGGTTATTCTTATTCTCAGAATTCGGGCGAAGATCACCGGACAGTCATGACTGAAGAAAACGAAACGAAACAGAACCCCCGCGGAAGCGGTTACTCAACACGTCAGAAAGCCTCCCTTATCCGCTTTCTCGAGTCGCATCCTGAGGAGTTTCTGACGGCGAAGGAAATTCACGAGGGGCTCGTCGCGAGCGGTGAAAAGATCGGCTACACGACGGTCTACCGGCTCGTCAACGCACTTTCAGAGGAAGGGAAGCTGAAGAAATTTCTGACCAAGAAAGGCGGCCCGATTGTGTTCGAATTCGCGCCGGGTCACGATGAGGCGGAGTTTCACGTGCAGTGCAAAGTCTGCCGGAAGCTCTTTCACCTTCATTGCGGAGAGATTGAGCGTACCGCTGAGGAACTGAAGCATCACCTGGATGCAGAACACGGAATCCTGATTGACTTTCAGAATTCCGTGTTTCAAGGGATCTGCCCCGCCTGCAGACGAAAGGCGGAACAAAACCATCAGGACTGATCCGCAGGTCCTCAGAGGACCCGCGGAACACGGCGTCTATCAGTAGTTCTCGGCGCGGACTTCGAAGAAGCTCTGCGGATGGAAGCAGACCGGGCAGACTTCCGGAGCCTTCGTGCCGATCACGATGTGACCGCAGTTGCGGCATTCCCAGACCGTGATGCCGGCCTTCTCGAACACCTTCTTCTCTTCCACGTTCTTCAGCAGCTTGCGATAGCGCTCTTCGTGGGTCTTTTCAATAGCAGCCACGCCGCGGAACTGAGCGGCGAGTTCCGGGAAGCCTTCTTCGTCGGCTTCCTTCGCCATACGATCATACATATCCGTACACTCATAATTTTCACCGGCAGCGGCAGCGGCGAGGTTTTCCTCGGTCGTGCCGATCTGGCCGAGCTGACGGAACCAAAGCTTCGCGTGTTCACGCTCGTTATCAGCGGTCTTCTGGAAAAGAGCGGCGATCTGCTCGTAACCCGCCTTCTTCGCGACACTTGCGAAGAACGTGTACTTGTTGCGGGCCTGGGACTCACCGGCAAAGGCTTCCCACAGATTCTTTTCGGTCTTCGTACCGGCATAACGATTAGCAGCCATTACTTTCTCCTAGATATTAGAAATGATCCGGTCTGCCACCCGGGGTGATTGGGGGTCCCGGGGACAAATGTGTGGCATACCAGATATGAACATTCTATTCGCTTTTCATAAAAAGTGTGAGTCTTTTTTTATTTTTTTGTATTACCTTAATTTCAATATTGTCAATCACTGAAAGTATCCCGGCAGTGCTTTTCAATGAGAATGAAAATTTCTCAATCAAACCAGTTTCATAACATCACCTGGCGCTTTCCATCCTTCTTAACTCTTTAATTTATATTCCTAATATAGGTAAACCGACCTTACGCCAGCCTTAAGCTGAAGGTATTGAGAACTGTTCTTATTCAGACAGTCCGAGACCGCTAGTGAGGATTTTTGTACTGAAGGATTTATGTCCCTGAGAGCCGGCTGTATTTTCAATTAAATATTTATTGAAACACAAAATTATAGTTAGACGACTAATGGATTTCATCCAAAAGCAGGTCCCGATTAGGAATTTTTCTGTCGTTTTTCAGTATCAGACCGGATACTGATGAACTCAAAAATCACAGAGGAAACCGACTGAGACGGGTATCTTTCCTGAATGGAAAGCTCGGCTGGAAGGCGGGAACGCAGGAACCGGGGGGAACAACCCCGCATACATAAGAAAAGAGCCCGAAATGCCTCTTAGAAGCACTCCGGGCTCTGAAACCTGGTGCGGAGAGCCGGACTTGAACCGGCACGCCCTCAACGGGCGTCAGGACCTAAACCTGGTGCGTCTACCAATTTCGCCATCCCCGCGCACGAAGGCTCTATTTTACAGAAAAACTCTGAAAAGTGCCTTCAAAAAAGCTGTGCAGATTTAAAAAATCAGAGTCGCAGCCAGGGTGGCGTTACTTGGCTGCGGGCTTCTCGGAACCGCAGCCGCAGGTGCAGCCGCCTTCCTCATGCTCGTGATGGTGACCACCGCAGCCGCATTCACCCTCTTCATGCTCGTGGTGATGGCCGCCGCAGCAGCACTCGCCTTCTTCATGATCGTGGTGATGACCGCCGCAGCCGCATTCGCCCTCTTCATGCTCATGGTGATGGCCGCCGCAGCCGCACCCGCACTCTTCCTCTTCGTGATCGTGGTGGTGACCGCCGCAGCCGCAGCTACACTCTTCCTCTTCGTGCTCATGGTGGTGACCGCCGCAGCCGCATCCACACTCCTCTTCCTCGTGGTGATGGTGATGACCGCCACAGCCGCAGCCGCATTCATCGTCGTCATCGTGATGGTGGTGATGGCCGCCGCAGCCACACCCGCAGCCGCAGGAATCCATAACGATCGGGGTGAAGGGTTCAGTGACTTCGGTATAGGTGAGGCCGATCTGCTTCAGCGCAAGCCCCAGGTCTTCGTCCGCCGCAACACCGAAACCATCCTCAGTCTGAGACACGCGGTAGCCGCGCATCAGAAGAGCGGAACCCGCCTGCTGCATCAGATTCATATCGCCCGTGACATGGAACACGACTTCAGGCGCCGCGCTCACCGCGTAGAGCTGCCCATGATCATCCATCAGGATGTCATCGATCTCAAGCGGACGCAGTTCATCAACCGGAACCGTCACTTCGTACGCTTCGCCGCCCGCCTCAAAGGTGGAGGGAAGCTCAGCGCGGAAGGCGCTAATCAGGGGGATTTGCTTCATTCTCGCGAGGAGAACAGGAGCGGGCTTCGATCCCGCCGGAAGGATTTTGGTGAGCGTGGTCATTGTGTAATTTCCAGGCAATATGGGTTATTTGATGCGGGAAAGTATACCGATTCAGTCCGGGGCCGGTGAGGCGTTCTTTACTCCATCCCCTGCACCGCAGCGACCGCTTCCGAGAGCTTATCCACCGGGATCACCTCAAGCCCCTCAATCGGTTCTTTCGGCTTATTGGCGCGCGGGATGATGGCGCGTGAGAACCCGAGCTTCGCGGCCTCGCGGAGCCGCTCCTGGCCGCGCGGCGCGGGACGCACCTCGCCCGCGAGACCGATTTCACCGAACACCACGAGCCCCTTCGGGAGCGCCCGGTTACGGATCGAGGAAATGATGGCGAGCAGCACCGCGAGGTCAGTCGCCGGTTCCGAGATCTTCATGCCGCCCACGGCGTTCACAAAGACTTCCTGATCAAAGCAGCTCACCCCGGCGTGACGGTGGAGGACCGCGAGGAGCATTGAAAGACGCTGCAGATCAAGGCCGACCGAAAGCCGCTTCGGGGTCGGCGAGTGTGAGTCATCCACCAGAGCCTGAATTTCGACGAGAAGCGGCCGTGTCCCCTCCTGCGTCACAAGAATCACGGAACCCGGGACACTCTCCCGGTATTCGGAAAGGAAAATCGCGGACGGGTTCGAGACACCGCGGAGGCCGTGGTCCGTCATACCGAAGACCCCAAGTTCATTCACGGCGCCGAAACGGTTTTTGAACGCGCGGATGAGGCGGAAGTTGGAGTGCGTATCGCCTTCAAAGTAAAGCACGGTGTCGACGATATGCTCGAGCACCCGGGGACCGGCAAGCGACCCTTCTTTCGTGACATGGCCGACAAAAACAAGCGTCGTGCCCGAGGTCTTCGCGAGACGCGTAAGCCGGGCCGCACATTCGCGCACCTGGGAGACCGAGCCCGGCGCGGAATTGAGTTCAGAGGAGAAAATCGTCTGGATCGAGTCGATCACGACGAAGTCCGGTTTCTCCGCCACGATCACCTGTTCGATCGTCTCAAGCTGAATTTCACTCATCAGCCGGATCCCGTCAGGACGGAGCTCAAGACGCTTCGCGCGCATCGCGACCTGTCCCGCGCTTTCTTCACCGGATACATAGAGTGTTTTCATGCCGCGCCCGACGAGCCGCGCCGTGACCTGAAGGAGAAGCGTGGATTTCCCGATACCCGGATCACCGCCGATCAGAGATACGCCTCCGGGCACAAGTCCTCCGCCCATCACGCGGTCAAATTCGCGGAGCCCGGTCAGAATCCGCGGAAGGTCCTCTGCCTGAACGCTGGAGAGATCCTTCACTTCAGTCGACTCAATAATCGCCTGGCTGCGGTGGCGGTCAGAGCCATAGCGGGCGCTGACACCCTCCTCCACCTTATATTCGGAGAGTGTGTTCCAGGCGTGGCAGTTCGGGCATTGTCCCATCCATTTTGGGAAACTCTCCCCGCATTGGCTGCAAACATAAACCGTTTTTGACTTTGCCATTTCTGCCGCTCCGTAGACTGATCAGGGCCGGGATCCCTCGGATCCACAGCCCTGCGGTTGAAGCTTTTAGTTTACAGAAAGGAGGACACCTGAATCAGAGAGTCCCTTCTGTCTCCCGGACAGGAACGCGCGGCAGCACGCTGCAGATCAGCTCATACCCAATCGTGCCGACCGAACCCGCGATCTCGTTCACCGGAATATGCTGTCCCCAGAGTTCCACCCAGCTTCCGACATCCGCGTCCGGGAAATCGGTGATATCGATCGAAATCATGTCCATGCAGACACGCCCCGCCATCGGGACCTTTTTCCCTTCAACCCAGACCGGGGTGCCGTTCGGAGCGGATCTCGGGTAGCCATCCGCGTAGCCGCAGGCGACGATGCCGATCCGGCTCGGACGCGGCGCGATCCACTTGGAGCCGTAACCGACCGCCTCACCCTTCTCAATATGCTGGACCGCGATAATCTTCGCGCGGAGCGTCTGCGCCGGAATAATGTCGAGTGTTTTCTCGGACACCGTCGAATCCGGGCTCACGCCGTAAAGCGCGATGCCTGCGCGGACCGCGTTCCCTTTCACCTCAGGGTGGAAGAGCATGCCGGTCGTCGCAGCGAGACACGCCCCTTCGGGGTCGTTCGCGAGATCACCGAGCCGGTCCAGCTGCCGGCCGACTGTCGCCGGGCCGTTCTCTTTATAAGAAGGGTCACCGTTTGCGAAGTGCGTGAGAACGCCGTAGCTCGTCACCCCGGGAATCGCGTGAAGCCGGGCTCTGACCGCTTCCACTTCGGATGGCCGGAAGCCGAGACGGCTCATGCCGGTGTTCACGCCGATATAGCAGCCGAGGCGCAGCCCCTTGTGATGCTCCAGAATGGAAAGGAGCCGCTCCGAATGAACGATCACGTCAGCTCCTGCTTCCTGAATAGGCTCGAGGTCCTCTTCATCAAAGAACCCTTCAATCATCAGGATCCGTTTCTTCCAGCCGAGACGCCGCAGCTTCAGCGCGTCACCGATATCGAGGATCGCGAGACCGTCCGCCTCAGCGAACCCTTTCACAATATGCTCCAGTCCGTGACCGTAGCCGTTTGCCTTCACCACAGCCCAGAGGAACCGGCCGCGCGCCGCCTCCCGCATTTTCTGGCAGTTGTGGCGCAGTGCGTCCATATGAATGACAAGCTCTATGGGACGAGACATTTTCTAAACTTTCCTGATTTATTCTGATTCTGTAGATGAATGATCCCTGGCGGTCGTTCCCGCTTTTTTCCGCATAGCGGCGGAGCGCCGGAAGGAAACTGTCCGGAAACTTTACCACTATGGCCCGGCACCCGAGTTAACCCCCGGGATCGTTTAACCTGAGGCCTCCGTGCGATAAAGTGTAAGTTTCCGTTTTTCTTTTAGATTTCGGGACGGAAAACCGGTAGACTCCGGCACGGCTTTCTGAGACCGCGTCACAAATCCCGCCTTTCCGCTATATTTACCTAGGCGGTTCTGCTGCGTCATCTCTGAACTGCCCACTTTTCAAGGAATATAAGGGAGACAAATGAATCGCGGGTTTTACACGATCATGGCGGCGCAGTTTTTTTCAAGCCTCGCCGATAACGCTCTCCTCATCGCTGCCATCGCGCTGCTCTCCGAGCTCGCCGCCCCTGCCTGGATGACTCCGCTCCTGCGACTCTGCTTCACGCTGAGCTACATCATCTTTGCGGCGTATGTAGGAATTTTTGCGGACAGCATGCCGAAAGGCCGCGTCATGTTCCTCACGAACACGCTGAAAGCGGTGGGCTGTCTCTTTATGCTTTTCGGGGGCCACCCGCTTCTCGCCTACGCGATCGTCGGTCTTGGCGCCGCGGCTTACTCCCCCGCCAAATACGGCATCCTCACGGAACTCCTCCCCCCGGATAAACTCGTTGTGGCTAACGGCTGGATCGAAGGCCTCACGGTGATTTCGATCATTCTCGGCGTAGTGCTCGGCGGTGCCCTGATTCTTCCGGCTGTCGCGGATCCGGTGCTCGCCGCGGGCGTCCTCCAGACAATCGGCATTCATACAAGAGCCGGCGCCGCGATCTCGATCGTTTTCTTTATTTACCTCATTGCCGCGGCCTGCAATCTCTTTATTCCGGACACCGGCGTGCGGTACCCGAAAGCGGATTTCGAACCGATCAAAACGGTCTGCAATTTCCTCGGCTCCTGCAAAGCGCTTTGGACCGATAAGCTTGGACAGACGTCGCTTGCCGTCACCTCGATGTTCTGGGGCGCGGGCGCTGTGCTGCAGTTCCTAGTGCTCTCCTGGGCTGACACGAATTTCGGCCTCAATCTCTCACAGGCCTCCATTCTTCAGGCCGTGGTCTCTGTCGGCATCGCAATCGGCGCGGTCGGCGCCGCGACCTTTGTGCCGCTTAAGAAGTGCCTCAAGGTACTCCCGATGGGCGTTCTGATGGGGGTCGTCGTGGTCTTTGCCGCGCACTTCAACCGCGCGATGGCGCCTTCCGTCATCACGCTTCCGGGCGGTTTTGAAATCTCCTGGGCGATCATCATCGCGGGCTGCATCATGGTGCTTGTCGGCGCGCTTGCCGGCTTCTTCGTAGTGCCGATGAACGCCCTCCTTCAGAACCGCGGCTTTGTTCTGATGAGCGCGGGCCGCTCGATCGCCGTCCAGAACTTCAACGAAAATTCGTCGATGCTGATCATGCTTGGCATCTACTCGCTCATGATCAAGGGAGGCCTCACCTCCACCCGCATCATGGAGATCTTCGGCGCCTTTGTCGCGATCGGGATGATCATTGTGATCCTCACGCACCGCCGCAACGCGATCGGTCAGGATCTCTCCAGCATGATCGGAGAAGAAAGCCCGCATCTGCAGAACGGGAAAGAGAAGTAGAGCGGCGGATCGCTCCCCAAAAGCAAAGCCCGGTTGAAAAACCGGGCTTTTTTGATGGGCTCTGCGATGTGTGTCAGGCCGCTTCCGCTTCTTTCAGCGTCCGCTTCACAAAGAGCAGATCGTGCCAGCACTTTTCCTTATCCGCGAGGTTCCGGAGGAGGTACGAGGGGTGATACGTCACGATCACCGGAACCTTCTTCCCAGCGACCTCGATTTCGAAAAGCTTTCCGCGGAGACGGCTGATCGCCTGATCAGTGCCGAGAACCGCTGACGCCGCGGGGCGGCCCATCAGCACGAGAACCTTGGGGGCGAGGAGCTGAAGCTGCCGGTCAAGGAAATGGCGGCAGACCGCGACTTCCTCGGGCTTCGGATCGCGGTTATGCGGCGGACGGCATTTAAGCACGTTGATGATCGCGATGTCCTTCCCGCGCTGCAGCCCGACAGACTCCAGCGCCTTCGTGAGAAGCTGACCGCTCTTCCCGACAAAAGGCTTCCCCTGGAGATCTTCTTCCGCCCCCGGCGCTTCGCCGACCATCACGATCGGGCAGCCCGGAGCGCCGTCCGCGAACACGGTGCGGGTCCGCGTTTCACTGAGACCGCAGCCGTGGCAGTCAGGGAGAAGCGCCTTCAGCTGATCCCAGGTACCGTCTGTCACCTGGCTGAAGAACTTCACTGAATCCCAGCCGCTCGCAGCGTGATCAGGGAGAACCGCTGCCGGCATGGAAGACGACACGGTGGGAGACACCGCCTGCGCCGCACGGCGCGGCGCCTGAGTTATCGGGCTCGCGTGAACCGGCTGCGACGGAGCTGTCACCGAAGCCCGGGATACACGGGACACACGGGGTGCGGGTGCCACCGGGCGCGGCTGAGGCGTCGCTTCCGCAGCCGGAGCCGCGGGAGCCTCAATCGCCTTCGGCACGCCTCGGACCGGCACTGACGGATCCTCTTCTGCCCGGAGAATCCACTCAGGGCCAAGCCCCATCGCCTTCCAGATCGCGGATTGCCGTGCGTCAAGCATGGGTGAGCATTGCCTCCATAAAGAGCGCGTCTTCGCGTGTTCCGTCGCGGTTCGCGTAGTAATCCGAAATCACCCCGGTCTGGACAAACCCCGCCTTTTTATAAATATGGATCGCGTGATCGTTTGAAGACCGCACCTGAAGCACCACGCGGAAAGCGCCTTCACGGTTCGCCTCACTCATGAGATCAGCGAGAAGCGCGGTCCCGATTCCCTTCCCCTGAAATTCCGGGGCAACCGCGAGCGTGAAGATCTCGGCCTCACCCCGCAGCTGATGAAGGACGGCGTAACCAGCCACAGTCCCGGCGTCCTCCGCGACTCTCGCGTAGCACCCGGAGCGGAGGCACGCGGCGTAGGAACCCATATCCCAGGGCTCCGTAAAAACACGCTGTTCAATCGTTTCAATCGCGGGAAGATCCGCGGGCGTCATATTCCGAATCGCGGCTGCCATCGTCAGAGCCTCTTTCCCGCGGCGCGCTCTTCAATCGTGAGCGCCACATGGTTACGGACGTAAAGCGGAGCGGCGAGTTCCGGAATCACGGCGAGCCCCAATTTAAAGAGAATCGCGCCGAGCGCCGCGAGATCAAGCGCCGTGACTGTCGCATCCGGATTCAGCGTCACCCGGTCACCCAGCACCGCGAACGACTCCGGGAACGCGCGGACACCGCTTCCCGAGGCGAGCGCCACGCCGAAACTCTCGGCAAGCCCCGCGAGCTCATCCGGATTCACGAGTTCAGCCGGTACGAGTTCAGAGAGCCTCGCACCCTCTTCCGCCTTCTCGTACACCGCGCAGTACGCCTGATGCATCCGGGCGTCGAAAGCCGCGAGGATTCTCGTCCCGGCGGGTTTCCCGCTGAGTTCCTTCATCGCGAGTGCTTCAAGGTTACTCGCCGCGACAATCGGCTTCTCTTTTGCCCAGGCGAGCCCCTGCGCCACGCCGCACGCGACCCGAAGCCCGGTAAAGGCTCCCGGACCCGCTCCGAACACCACGGCGTCACAGTCTGAAAGCGAGACACCCGCTTCCCGCAGCACGGCGTCCACCTCTCCGATCAGGGACTCCGAATGCCCCGCTCCGGACTCATCAATTTTCTGGACCGAAAGACCTTCACCCGTCACCGCGGCGGAACTCACCGGCGTTGCGGTATCAAGCGCGAGGAGCGTTGGGATTTTTGCCGACATTCTCTGTTCTCTTACTGAATTCCAAATACGAAAAAAGCGGGACCGCGGCTATGAATCGCGAATCCCGCCTGTCAAGAGCGCATTTTAGCGCCTCGCCGGATCGGCTTCCGGGTTTTTCCGGCGGCTTCACTCCCGAAGCCCGCCAGAGGCACGGCCTCTTCTCAGCGGCCTCCGTCCAGCCGGGCGTTCTCACGCGCAGACCGGACATGCATAAATTCCTGATGCACCTGAATGATCTGATTTCTCATATGCATTCTTTCCATCGGCGACATCACCGGACCATCCGTTTCTGTCTTTGAATCACAAGTCGGTATGCTTT
>OGZP01002100.1_pt1 | contig 13177 bp, 9 predicted proteins | sample 1576811 | NCBI WGS metagenome assembly OGZP01 (sample SAMEA3541553, study PRJEB24748) | human gut metagenome | biome: human gut; feature: human-associated habitat; material: faeces | place: China | collected 2012
ATTCCCCGAAGGAGTGAGGAACCGCACACAGGCAATAGCGCACCGGATAGAGACACTTCTGCGCCTGCTTAACCTTTGAATTCATAAATACAGTACATCTTGTACCAAGGTCAATAGGATGTGCGGCAAAAAGAGCAGCCTTTGCGAAGTCCTGCACAGAATAGTTAAGTGACTTTGCAAATGTTTCTATAAATGAACCACATCCTGAAGAACATGCTTCGTTAAGCTGTACGGAATCAACAGTCTGGTTTTTGATTTTGATACATTTCATATCCTGACCACCAATATCGATGATACAGTCAACGTCAGGGTCAAAGAAAGCAGCAGCATAGAAGTGGGATACTGTTTCAACTTCTCCCTCATCAAGCATAAGTGCCGACTTTATAAGTGCTTCACCATAACCTGTTGAACATGCCTGTACAATCTTGGCTTTAGGTGGAAGCTGAGAATATATTTCCTTAATTGCCTTTATAGTAGTGGCAAGTGGAGAGCCGTTATTGCTTGAATAGAATGAGTAAAGGAGATTACCATCTTCATCTACCAAAGCAACCTTAGTAGTAGTAGAACCTGCATCGATACCAAGATAGCAGTTACCCTCATAAGAGGCTATGTCGGCTGTCTTTACGTGGTGTGCATTATGACGTTTGATGAAGTCATTGTAGGCAAGCTGGTCAGCAAAAAGTGGTTCCATACGTTCTACTTCAAATTCAAGCTTTATTTTGCCAGAAAGACGCTTAATGATGTCAGAAACATTGACACATACATCCTTGCTGTAGTTCATAGCTGAACCAACGGCAGCAAAAAGATGTGAATGTTCCGGCGCAATAGTCTGTTCAGGTGTAAGGCTTAATGTACGGACAAATGCCTGCTTTAACTCCGAAAGGAAGTGGAGTGGACCACCTAAGAAGGCTACATTACCACGGATTGGCTTACCACAGGCAAGACCAGAAATAGTCTGGTTGACAACAGCCTGAAATATAGATGCAGAAAGGTCTTCCTTAGTGGCACCTTCGTTGATAAGCGGCTGTATATCAGACTTGGCAAAAACACCGCATCTTGCAGCTATCGGGTAGATTGACTTGTAGTTCTTGGCATATTCATTAAGACCTGAAGCATCTGTCTGTAATAAAGTTGCCATCTGGTCAATAAATGAACCAGTACCACCGGCACATATACCATTCATACGCTGGTCGATACCGTTTGTGAAGTAGATAATCTTTGCATCCTCGCCACCAAGCTCAATGGCAACATCGCACTGTGGAGCGTAATCCTGAAGTGCTGTTGATACAGCGACAACCTCCTGTGTAAATGGAACTTCAAGATGCTTGGCAAGTGTAAGTCCGCCAGAACCTGTGATTACAGGGTAGACCTCGAATTGACCAAGCTGGGATACAGCCTTTTCAAGAAGTCCCTGTAAAGTTTCCTGAATATTGGCGAAATGTCTTTCATAATCTGAGAATAAAATATTATTATCATCATCAAGAATAGCGATCTTTACTGTTGTTGAGCCAATATCAATACCTAATCTGTATTTGTTCATAGTCATTACGGCAGAGCCGTCCTCCTTGTCTAATGTAGATGTGCTGCAAATGTCAGCAGAGCTGTACATCTGGCACAATCATTATATAAATTAATGTGTTTCCTGAATTAAAAGTACTTCTACTATAAAATAAATAGATGTCAAAAAATGTAGAAATACCTGGAAAAGATTACAACTGACATATTATATAAGAAATAACAGAATAATTCAACACCATAAATATGACTGTTTATATAAAATTAATAATACTAAAATGAGAACTTGATTGACAAAGATGTTTAATGTTTTTATACTTTTATCATAATATTTTAGTGCGGAGTAATATAAAAATATTGTATCCGCTGTTATATGTATCAAAATATAAGTGGGTAATATTGTGTGTGTACTGCCTGACAGCATACTACACAGTGATATTATTACACAGAAATGAGGAGTTTAATGAGTTGGTTTCAAAAGTTTGAAAGGAAGTATTCAAGGTATGCCATTAAAAATCTTATGACTTATATAATTATATTATATGCAGTCGGATTTGTTTTTGAGGCGTTCGCACCGGGTGTATATAGCAGCTTTCTTTCGCTGGATTTTTCCAAAATATTTGCAGGACAGGTGTGGAGACTGGTTACATTTATAATACAGCCACCATCAACAAGTATCATATTTGTATTCTTTTCATTGTATTTCTATTATCTGATAGGTACAGTACTTGAAAATATATGGGGTTCATTTAAGTTTAACGTGTATTTCTTTTCAGGAGTATTGTTAAATATTGTTGCAGCGCTTATAATATACTTAATATTTGGTATAAGCTTTAATATGAGTACACATTATATTAATCTTGCTTTATTTATGGCATTTGCTATGGAACAGCCAGATATGGAAGTACTGCTGTTCTTTATCATACCTATAAAGATAAAGTGGATGGCATTGCTGGATGGAATAGTATTTGCAATAGCAATAATATGCGGTTTTATAGTTCCTACAATGGCGGTAAATGGTTCAACTATCGGTTATACTATGTGGAATGGATTATACAGAGCCGGACTTTTATCAGGAAGCGGAATGGGATGTTATGCCAATGCTATTGCGGCTCTTGTGTCTATGCTTAACTTTATAGTATTTATGATAGTTGCAAAGAAGGGACCTTATAAGTCTTCTACACAGAGGAATTACAACAAGGCTATGTATACAGCTAGGAAAGCAGAAAATAACAGAAGAGATGGAAAGAAGCCATCATTTAATGAAAGAGTATACAACGCCAATAGTGAAAAGACAACTTGGGATAATGCCAATCAGCCATATAAGCCGGTTCGTAACGGACAGCCTAAGCACAGATGTGCAGTGTGTGGAAGAACAGAGCTTGATGATGAAAATCTTGTATTCAGATTTTGCTCTAAGTGCGTTGGAAATTATGAGTATTGCAGCGACCACCTGTATACACATATTCATATTACAGGCAATAACGGCAGTGCTGAATGATATTCCTATATATTAAAGTATTTTGTATGATGTAGGTTTAATACACTTCTGCATGCAGAAAAAGTAACTTAACTTATTAAATCTACATCATCATATACCAATGTTGATTAAGATACTGCCGACTTATTTTAATAATTTGTAAGTAATTACTATTGCTATTTTATGGGTTATTAAGTATAATTGGCTGGATTGTTTTGTTTTTTATTAATTAATTTATTTACTTTGGAGGTTAGAATGAAAAAGACTAAGATTATATGTACTATGGGTCCTAACACTAATGACAGAGAGCTTATTAAGCAGCTCGCATTAAATGGTATGGATATTGCAAGATTTAACTTCTCTCATGGTGACCATGAAGAGCAGGCTGGACGTTTTGCATTAGTTAAGAGTGTTAGAGAAGAAATCAACAAGCCTATAGCTACACTTCTTGATACAAAGGGACCAGAAATCAGAACTGGCGTACTTAAGGATGATAAAAAGGTTACTCTTAAGGAAGGACAGAAGTTCACTCTTACAACAAGAGAAATTGTTGGTGATGAAACTATCGATATGATTACTTATGCAGGTCTTCCAGCAGATGTAGACAATGGTAACACAATTCTTATCGATGACGGTCTTATTGAGCTCAGAGTAGAAGAGGTAGTTGATGGTACAGATATCGTATGTACAGTAATCAATGGTGGTGAACTTGGTTCTAAGAAGGGTGTTAATGTTCCTAACGTAAGCATTAAGCTTCCTGGAATTACAGATAAGGATAAGGATGATATTATATTTGGTATAGAGCAGGGATTTGACTTCATCGCAGCTTCATTTGTAAGAAATGCAGCTTGTATTCAGGAGATTAAGCAGCTCTTATGGGAGCATGGCTCAGATATCCCAGTTATCGCTAAGATTGAGAATGCTGAAGGTATTGAAAATCTTGACGAAATCATCAAGGTTGCTGATGGTATCATGGTTGCCAGAGGTGATATGGGTGTTGAAATCCCAGCAGAAGATGTTCCACATTATCAGAAGGAAATCATCAAGAAGTGTAATGCAACTTACAAGCCAGTTATAACAGCTACACAGATGCTTGATTCTATGATTAGAAATCCACGTCCTACAAGAGCTGAGGTTACTGACGTTGCTAACGCTATCTATGATGGTACAGACGTTGTTATGCTTTCTGGTGAAACAGCTAATGGTAAGTACCCACTTGAAGCATTAAAGATGATGGCTAAGATTGCTGAAAGAACAGAGAAGGATATCAAGGACAGAGCTTCTGATATATCTAAGGTTCACAGCAAGAGAAGTATCTCAAGTGCTGTATGCAACGCAACAGTTCAGACTGCTGATAACCTTAACGCTAAGGCTATTGTATGCCCAACTATATCAGGTTTCACAGCAAGACTTACATCTAAGCTTAAGCCAAATGCTGAGATTATCGGATGCTCACCATATGATAATGTTCTTAGAAAGATGCAGATATACTGGGGTGTAAGACCTTTAAAGACTGCAACAGAAACATCTACAGATAAGATTATCGAGCATGCATTAGTAGTATCTGAGCAGGCTGGTTTCGTAGAAGAAGGAGATACAGTTATCGTATCTGCTGGTATCGCTACATCATCAGACCCATCTGCTAAGAGAGGTCTTACTAATACTATGAGAGTTGTTACTATCTAATAGCTTGTAGAAGATATTTCAGATAGTTATATAAGCCCACAAAACCTTTGAAACTGGTTTTGTGGGCTGTTTTGATAATTAGTTGCATTTATTTGAAGCTTAGTTTATAGTATTGAAGATATTAGAAGCATAAACTTGATAAGATGTAAAAGGAATTACAGAGTATGAATGTAAAAAAGATATTAATATGGCTTCCAGCTATTGTTATGGCGATGGTTATATTCGGTTTTTCAAAGCAGGATGGAGAGGAGTCGTCAGGGCTTAGTTATAAGGCAGCAGATATTATACTTACAGTGTGTGATAAGGCTGGAATTGTTGATTATAATGAGAATAACAGGGAAAGTATGATAGAGGCTGTGCAGTTTCCTATAAGAAAGGCTGCACATATGACAGAGTATGCTGTTCTTGCAATACTTGTTATGATTGCGCTTATAGTTGATGGAATAAAAGGTATAAAACTTCCTATAATATCGGCAGTTATTGTAACGGCATTTGCGGCTACAGATGAGTTTCATCAGGTGTTCGTACCGGGAAGATATGGCTGTGTAAGAGATGTGCTTATAGATGCAGCGGGGAGTGTAATAGGTCTTGCGATTGCATATGTTATATATATAAATGTATGTAAACGTAAATATAATAAGTGATTTTAACTTGATAAATACATTATAAGTATTTGTTTATGTTTGTGTCTGAGATGCATTATTAAAAATATATCTTTCTAGCACATATATAATTATACAATATTTTAAATTTATTCATTTATGATTTGTAAAATAAGGGTATGCCAGTAGTTAGAATTGCATATAGTTAGAGAAATTTATTAAGATAATTCATAACTGCCAGAAGTTAGATTTAACTAAAAAATTATAGTATAAATTGGTATATATCGCTATATATCAGGTTGATATGTGTGTAATATATAAATTAACACTTGCAAAATTACCAAGTATATGGTATAAGCTTTAATAAGCATATGATAATCGGGTGCTGGTTATAATATTTTTATGTTGGCATTAAGGGATTATCAATAACATAATTATATATAATGCGATGATGGAAACAAGTAGGTATAGCAGTAAGCAACAGAAAGCAGCCGGTGGATGAGAGGAGCAGTGGATGGTTATTCTGAATACATTCCGTAGCAGCAAACTGAATGGCATATAAGGCTTAGTAGGGGCGACGTAGTGATACACGTTACAGTATCAAGGATCATCAGACCCGTTAAGGTGAGCAGCGTGAGCTGTTTATGAATAAAGGTGGTAACACGGAGCGTATGCTTTCGTCCTTTAATAAGGATGAAAGGTATGCTCTTTTTTATTATTAACAGGGGTTGATGATTAGTGGAAGTGTCGGAGAAAATATCGTTAATAACTCTGACAAAATATAATGTAATAGGAACAGGAGAACAAAAATGACAGTTTATGACGAGTTAGTTGCAAGAGGACTGATTGCACAGGTAACAGATGAAGAATTAATTAAGGATTTGATTAACAATGGAAAGGCTACATTTTATATTGGTTTTGACCCAACAGCAGACAGCCTTCATGTAGGTCACTTTATGGCACTCTGCTTTATGAAAAGACTTCAGATGGCAGGAAATAAGCCTATCGCATTAGTTGGTGGCGGAACAGGTATGATTGGTGACCCATCAGGTAAGACAGATATGAGAAAAATGCTTACACCAGAGCAGATTGAGCATAACTGCGAGTGTTTCAAGAAGCAGATGAGCAAGTTTATCGACTTTTCAGATGATAAAGCATTATTTGTAAATAACGCAGACTGGCTTTTAAAGCTTAACTATGTTGACCTTTTAAGAGAAGTTGGTGCATGCTTCTCAGTTAATAATATGTTAAGAGCTGAGTGCTATAAGCAGAGAATGGAAAGAGGACTTACATTCCTTGAATTCAACTACATGATTATGCAGAGCTACGATTTCTATATGTTATATCAGAAATACGGCTGCAATCTTCAGTTCGGTGGAGATGACCAGTGGAGTAATATGCTTGGTGGTACAGAACTTATCAGAAGAAAGCTCGGCAAGGACGCTTCAGCTATGACTATCACACTTCTTCTTAACTCAGAAGGCAAGAAGATGGGTAAGACAGTAAGTGGTGCTGTATGGCTTGACCCAGAGAAGACTTCTCCATATGAGTTCTACCAGTACTGGAGAAATGTAGCTGATGCCGATGTATTAAAGTGTATCCGTATGCTTACATTTTTACCACTTGAGCAGATTGATGAAATGGATAAGTGGGAAGGCGCACAGCTTAATAAGGCTAAGGAAATACTTGCATTTGAACTTACTAAGATGGTTCACGGTGAGGAAGAAGCAAAGAAGGCAGAGGAAACAGCTAAGGCTATATTTACATCAGGCGATGCTGCAAATATGGCAACAGTTAAGCTTGAAGATGACGCATTTACAGACGGAAGTATTGATATCGTGTCATTAATCCATGCAGCAGGTCTTGCAGCTACTAAGTCAGAGGCAAGAAGAGTTGTTACACAGGGTGGTGCTTCTGTTGCAGGTGAAAAGGTATCTGATATCGCTGCAAAGTTTGATAAGGAATTCTTCGCTGGTGACGGTGTAGTTGTCAAGAAGGGTAAGAAGTCATTTATAAAGGTACAGGCATAATAATTATGAAAAAGAGTGAAATTACCTTTATAAGGCTTATGAGTCTTATTGGTATTATGAGTCTTAATCTTATATTGCTGCTTGTATTTTCAGGAGAACATGTATTTCAGAATATACTTAACAGAATGAATAGTAATGTGTATGCAGGGGCATCGCTTGATACTTCGATATATAATTACTATTATTATGCAGGACTTGGCAGTATATACAAGATAATATTCCCAGTTACAATACTTCTGCTTGCAGTTGCGGTTGTGGCTGTATACAAGAATGTGAGTATGGCGGGCAGGGTTTCACTGGCTGCTAATATATGTTCACTTGTAACAGGAGTGTATCTTTTGTTTGCAAGAATTGGCGAAGGTATTGAAGGCGTTATAAGATGGGTAAACAGCTTCTATATGGATAAGTCGGAGATAGGGCAGGTTGAAAAGGTTCAGCTTATGAGCAAGGTGCCTGTGGTATACGTGCTTATTATAATTCTTTCGCTGCTTGGTCTTGCGATGGTAAAGAGCAGTACAATAAACCGTATTAAAGTATATAACAACAAGAGTGCTGTAAATAATGCGGTTGTGTATGTATTTCCGGCGCTTAGCGGCTTTCTTGTGCTTGAGATAGTAAGAAATCTTGTAATATCAAGACTTGTGACGATATCGGCAGATGAAACACTTGGAACAGTTGCAGCATATGTTAACGATTATTATATCGGAAGCAAGCTGTTTTTTAACTGGTCGTGGCTTATAATATTTACAATAGTGACTTGTGCAGCCATACTTTTAAGACCGGTTAATAAGATTAATGTGAAAAGCAAGATAGTACTTGAAGTGGCAGTTTTCTCAGTTGTTGTTGCGGTTGTGTCAGTGATATACTGGCTAAATCCTCCGGCACTGTTTGGTTATCTTACAACAGATAATACGATATGTGATATGACAGAGGAAGCATTTGCATGGTACCTTATACGATATGTAGTTACACTTGTGCTTGTATTTGTGCTTATTGCACTTACAGTCAATGATAAGCTTGATATAAGGATAACTGGCATAGTTATGGCAGCAGCTTTTATTGCTGGACTCATATTTATTATTATTGCTTATAATGTAAAAGGTACACTTTCATTTATGTATGCAGCCTGCGTGCTTGCGGATGTTATTGGTGCTGTGGTTCTGGTGGCTTTATTTGCAGCAGGGACATTTAAGGTTAAGGAAGATAAATAGTATACCTAGTCAAAAAGGTGTTTAAGTAATAAGGGTGATTATAATTATGAGATTATAAAAGCATCAGTTTTAAAATGGTATGACAAAGAGTTATCAGAATTAAAAATCAAAAATATAAGGCAGTAAACCATTGTTTTAGAAATTAGTAAATTTTTCAAAAACAATGGTTTACTGCCTTTTATATTGATGTGGGTAAAGCGCCAAAGCAACAAAACAATAAGAAGCTTATATAACGTGTTTTTTGTTTATTATTCAGAAACCAGCTTAATTCCTGATATATCTGCAATAGCTATAAGTGAGTAGTTCGTATAATAAACAACAAACCCCGGCTTGGCACCAGCAGGTTTCTTGACTTCCTTTTTTAATACATAGTCGACTTCAACTTTTTCAAGGTCACGGCCTTTAGAGTAGTAGGCTGCAAGTGCTGCTGCCTCTTCGTATGTCTTATCAGGAAGTTCTTTTCCGTCAGACTTTACAATAACGTGAGAACCCGGCATCTGTTTGGCGTGAAACCACCAGTCGCCGCCTGTCGCAAACTTAAAGGTAAGTTCGTCATTCTGTATATTATTCTTTCCAACATACATATCAAATCCGTCAGAAGAAATGTAATGCATAGGTTTATTGTGAAAATTACCTTTGTTTTTAGACTTGCCGCTCTTTTTGATGTAACCAGTTACAGCAAGTTCTTCTTTGATATTGTTAAGGTCGTTTTCTGTTGTTGCGATATCAAGAGCATTTATAATAGACTCAAGGTACATAATTTCGTCCTTAATCTCTGCAATAAGTCTTGTGCCAGCCTCGTAAGTCCTCTTGAGCTTATTATATCTTGCAAAGTACTTGTTGGCGTTCTCTATAGGTGTAAGAGTATTATCAAGAGGGATTGTTATCTCCTCATTAGTATAGTAGTTGAGCGCATTAAACTGCTTGGCACCGGCTTCAATTCCATAGCCATAAGTATTAATAAGCTCGCCATATACGCGGTACTTGTCACGTTTTTCAGTATCCTTAAGCTGCTTCTCCTGAATATCAAGCTTCTTATAAGAACGCTCAAGATGAGTTGTAACGATACGTCTTATATCAGTTGACTTCTGGTGTATACGTGTGCGGACTTCCTTTTCGTGATAGTAAGCGATAAGACACCTGCTTATAGAGTCGTAAGGTGTGCTGTTATCATACATAGTGAGCTGTACGGCGGCAAAGTCTGATGGATTACCATTGTCATAGACTATATTAGGAGAATACGTTTTATTCTTAACATCACTCATAATGCCGTCAAATGCGTTATAAATGAGTCGGCTTTCTTCATCCGAAAGGCAGTTAGCAGGCTTATTGCTGTCTATACCTGAGCGGAAACATACTTCTTCTGCTATACATGTGCTTATTCCTGTGTAAGTCTGGCACAGAGCCTTTGAGAGAGGCTTAGGGCATACAAGAACCGATGAGCTGAAACGTTCATAATCGATATCAAGTGGATTATGCTTATTGGCAGTGTTTGGTATAAAGTACTTTCTTCCGGGAAGAACTTCACGTACAGAGCTTATCTGTGCAGATACATGCTTTATGCTGTCAAGGATGTTATTGTCATCATCGCATAATATGATATTGCTGTGCTTACCCATAAATTCAGTGATAAGATGCCTTTTGCATAAGTCGCCTAATTCGTCAAGATGTTCAATCTCAATATCTATTATTCGCTCAAGCGAAGGCTGTGTTACAGAAATGATACGTCCGTTATTGATATGTTTTCTCAAAAGCATAACAAAGTTAGGTGCTGTCGCAGGACTTGGCTTATTGTCGTCAGTTATATATGCAAGCGGAAGAGAGGCATTGGCAGAAAGCACGACACGGTACTGTCCAGAGCTTGTCTTTACAGTAAGAAGCAGTTCGTCACTTTCGGGCTGTGCTATTTTATAAAGCCTTCCACCAAGTATTGTATTGTTAAGGTCATTTACTATATTTGATATTGTTATTCCATCAAATGCCATAATTAAATACTCCATTCTGTCTGTATTGTGATTATATAAAGATACCAGGGTCAAAAGACCTAAAACCACATGAGTCTGCTCATAGGTGGGTGAAAGACCTTGGGGGATTGTGGGAGTGCGCAGCACGGAACAATCCGTAGGTATCATAGTCGTGGGCTTTTGACCACCAACATAATATAAATACTAAAATATAAAACATTTTTATTTAAAACATTTACATCATATCATAACACGATTACATAATACTGTCGAGTGAGGCAGGAGGTGAATAGCTGCAAAATAGTTCTGAAGGTCTTCTGCAGGAATATTAAGCCGAAGAAAGTGGGATGTGAATAGTTGAAAATAGTTAATCTACTGACTTGTTTAGCATATGTAAAATTGGTATAATAATTAAGTATAATAAATGATAATGAGGGACTTAAGATGATTAAAAGTATGACAGGTTTCGGACGAAGCGAAATCGCCAGTGGAAACCGCAAGATAATGGTTGAGATGAAGTCGGTAAACCACAGATTTTTAGAAACAGGCATAAAGATGCCAAAGAAGCTTAACGTGTTTGAGGCAAGAATAAGAGATGTTGTTAAGAAGTACGCTTCAAGAGGAAAGATAGATATATTTATAACTTATGAAGACAATTCAGAGAATAACGTCAATATCAGGTATAATCCGGCGGTTGCAGAGGAATATATGGATATATTTTCACAGATGGAGGAAATGTTTTCAATAAGAAATGATATAACAGTCAGTGCGCTTTCAAGATATCCGGAGGTTATCACTATGGAGGAGGCAGCAGAGGATGAAGAGGAGCTGTGGAACTTCATACAGGAGGCTGTGAAGGAGGCTTGTGAAGGTTTTGTCAAGACAAGAATAACTGAGGGAGAGAACTTAAAGAAAGACCTTCTTCATAAGTTAGACCATATGGAAGAGCTTGTAGGCTTTATAGAGGAAAGAAGTCCAAAGATAGTAAGTGAGTACAGAAAGAAGCTTGAGGATAAGATGGCGGAAGTGCTTGCTGATACAAGCATAGATGAGAGCAGGATAGCAGCGGAGGTCATCTTATATGCTGACAAGATATGTGTCGATGAAGAAACAGTACGCTTAAGAAGCCATATAACACATGCCAGACAGTGCCTGTCAGAGGATGGCGGTATAGGAAGAAAGCTTGACTTTATCGCACAGGAGATGAACAGGGAAGCTAACACGACACTTTCTAAGGCTAATGATATAGAGATATCAAATGCGGCGATAGACTTAAAGACTGAGATTGAGAAGGTCAGGGAGCAGATACAGAATATAGAGTAGTTATCGCTGATATATGGAGTCGGTGCAGAATTTTATTTAAAAATATTTTAAAAGGCTTGCACGAAGTGAAAGATTTCTGTATAATAACTTGTACACTTTTACGTAAGTGCATACATTTATATTGGTTTCGGTAACATTTGTACAGAAACAATATATTGAAGGGCTTATGATGTGAGTCACAGATAGGAGATTAGAGATGAAAGATAAAGGATTGTTACTTGTAATATCAGGATTCTCAGGTGCTGGTAAAGGAACAGTCGTTAAAAGACTTTTAGAACAGCATAACGACTATGCATTATCTATTTCAGCAACCACAAGGTCACCAAGAGAAGGTGAACAGAACGGAAGAGAATACTTCTTTAAGACGAAGGAAGAATTTGAAAAGATGATAGAAGCCTCAGAGCTTATAGAGTATGCCAGATATGTAGACAATTACTATGGAACACCAAAGGCATATGTGGAGGAACAGCTTAAAGAAGGAAAGAATGTCATACTTGAGATAGAGATACAGGGAGCACTCAACATTAAGAAAATGTTTCCGGATGCAGTACTTCTGTTCATTATGCCACCTAGTGCCGAGGAACTTGAAAGAAGACTTGTAGGTCGTGGAACAGAGGATGAAGCTACTATCAGGGCAAGACTTTCAAGAGCCAGTGAGGAAGCACAGGGCGTAGAGAATTATAATTATATAGTTATCAATGATGATGTTGATGCCTGCGTTGAAACTATAAATTCTATAGTAAGCAGTGAGAAGAAAAAGGCAGTTAATAACATCGATTTAATCAATAATATAAAAGAAGAGCTTAAGGCTTATTCGAAAGGAGAATAATAATGATACATCCATCGTATTCAGAATTAATGGCAGTTGTTAATAGTGAGGTTGAAGAGGGCGAACAGCCATTAGTACAGAGCCGTTACTCAATCGTAAAGGCTACAGCAGCCAGAGCTAAGGAAATAATTGATGCAAGGTCAATCGAGGAGAGGGTTAGAAAGGCACGTATCGAGGCTGAGAACGCTCCTAAGGAAAAGGACAAGGACGGTAAGAAGGGTGAGCCAAAGCCGCTCTTAACACCAGAGGAAGCAAGAAAGCTCCAGATTGGTACACCACTTGTAGATAATGCAGAGAATATGAAGCCACTTTCAATCGCTGTACAGGAACTTTACGAAGGTAAGGTAAAGATTGTTGGTAATGGCGATGATAGTGATGTTATGTAAGAGGATTGCATTACTACTGTAGAATTAGTATATAATATTGTGACTTGTAGCTGCTCGAAAGGGCAGCTATAATTGTCTTATAATGATGCCAGGGTTAAAAGGTCTAATCCCACATGAGCTTGCTCATAAGTGGGTGAAAGACCTTGGGACC
>OGZP01002102.1_pt1 | contig 13174 bp, 10 predicted proteins | sample 1576811 | NCBI WGS metagenome assembly OGZP01 (sample SAMEA3541553, study PRJEB24748) | human gut metagenome | biome: human gut; feature: human-associated habitat; material: faeces | place: China | collected 2012
CGTACCGGTGATGTGGGATATATTATTTCAGGTATCAAGACATCACGGGAAGTGACGCACCAAAATCTTCCATACACATCAACTGTCTTTTTGTATTACCTGCTGACATCGGAATAGCCATTGCTCCAAGCTTTCTTGCTCCGAAATCCAGTCCCATTCCTCCTGTAAACAAGCCATATCCATAGCAGATATGCAGACGATCCTCTGCAGTAAGTCCTGCCATCGTAAGTCCTCTTGCCACACATTCTCCCCATACATCTATATCTTTCTGTGTATAAGAAGCAAGAGTCAGCTTACCGGTTGTTCCTGATGTTCCCTGCACTCTGACGATCTTTTCCTGTGGAACAGCCAGAAGTCCGAATGGATAATTCGCTCTTAAATCTTCTTTTGTCGTAAATGGAAGTTTCCCGATATCTTCAATCCCCTTGATATCTCCCGGTTCGATTCCCATATCATCCATTTTCTTGCGATAAAATTCTACGTGATCATATACATTCTTAACCTGCTTTACCAGACGTTCACTCTGAAGTGCAGTCATCTCATCCCTGCTCATGCATTCAATCTTAGGATCTCTGATCTGTTCTTTCCAGTCCTTTAATGCTACCTTTGCCATAACCTCTTATGTACCTCCTTATAAATAATAACCAACATCAAATGCCTTTTTATTTATCTCAATAGTTTTCGGAGGAACTGTCTTTTCAATCACCTCATACCATTGTTCTTTTGTAAAGTCCATGTGCTGTGCTGCAACTCCAAGCACAATCAGATTGAATACTCTGGAATTACCGATTTTTTTTGCTTCTTCTGTTGCATTTACTGTATATACTTTGTGATCTTTCCCCAGTGTTTCAATAATGTCTTCCGGGTATTCTGCTGCCCCGATCACAACCGGCATCGGATCAATTCTCCAGTCATTGATGATCAATGCTCCGTCTTTTTTCAGGAAATGTGCATATCTCAGTGCTTCCAGACGTTCAAATGCGATAATCACATCTGCCTGCCCTTCTTCTACGATTGGTTCTGCCACCTGGTCTCCGTACCTTACAAATGTTACAACGCTTCCTCCACGCTGAGCCATTCCATGTACTTCGGAAAGTTTTACGTCATATCCGCCGGTAATGGCAAGTCCTCCTAAGATTCTGCTGGTAAGCAGTGTTCCCTGTCCGCCGACTCCGACAATCATAATATTCTTTGTTGCCATTATCTGTCACCTTCCTTTACTAACTCAATCGCATCGAATTTACACAGGCTTGCACAAAGTCCGCATCCAGTACACATCGTATCATCGATGGACACTGTTCCGTCAGCATTTTTTGTCATTGCAGGACATCCAGGTTTCATGCACATACCACACTTCTTACATTTATCTGTATGCGTCTGATATAACGGTTTCTTTGATTTGTCCAGAAGTACACATGGTGTCTTCGTAATGATCACGGATACTTCATCTTTGGCAATCTCTTCTTTTACAGCCTTTTCCACAGCCTGAATATCTCTTGCATTGACTTCTACCACATTCTTAACACCTATTGCACGACATAATGCCGGAATATCAATTGCATATGTCGGATCTCCCTGCAGTGTCTTTCCTGTTGCCGCATGATCCTGATGTCCGGTCATACCGGTTGTAGAGTTATCCAAGATGATGACGGTTCCTGTTGCTTTGTTATACATCATATTCATCAGAGAATTGACACCCGTATGTAAGAATGTAGAATCGCCGATCACAGCAACCCAGTTCTTAATATATTCTTTTCCTTTTGCCTTTTCCATACCATGAAGGCTTGAAATACTTGCTCCCATACAGATGGTTGTATCCACAACACTAAGTGGTGCTACTGCGCCCAGTGTATAACAGCCAATGTCACCTGCCGCATGAATCTTTAACTTGTTCAGTACATAGTACACACCTCTGTGTGGACATCCCGGACATAAGATTGGTGGTCTTCCCGGTGCCTGCGCAGGCTTACTGATATCAAGTTCTTCTTTCAGAATTGCCTCACGGAGCATATTGGCACTGTATTCCCCCTGTACCGTGAAGATTTCTTTTCCGATCGCTTTGATGCCCCAGGATTTAACCTGTGTCTCAATCACCGGGTCCAGTTCTTCTACAACATATAAGGTATCTACTTTTGAAGCAAATTCTTCGATCAGCTTTCTTGGAAGCGGATTTACCATACCAAGTTTTAATACAGATGCTTCCGGAAGTGCTTCCTTTACATACTGGTATGGAATACCGCTGGTGATTACACCGATCTTTGTGTCATTCATCTCTACTTTGTTGATTGGAAGTGTATTAGCAGCTTCCGCAAGTTCGAGATTGCGCTTTTCAATCTCTACGTGGCGGAGTTTTGCATTTCCCGGCATCATAACATTCTTGCGGATATTCTTCTCATATGGTTTATCTTCTATTTCTTTGCGTTCGTTTAATTCTACAAGTCCCTGGGAATGTGCCAGTCTTGTTGTTGTACGGTAAACAAACGGACGGTCAAATTTCTCACTCAGATCAAATGCTACTTTGATAAATTCTTTTGCTTCTGAACTGTCTGAAGGCTCGATAACAGGGAGCTGTGCCGCACGTGCTACCATTCTTGTATCCTGCTCATTCTGAGAACTGTAAAGTCCCGGATCATCCGCAACAACAATGACAAGTCCTCCGTTTACACCCATATAAGAAACTGTATATGTAGGGTCTGCTGCCACATTAAATCCAACGTGCTTCATACAGGACATCGCACGTACCCCCGCTACAGATGCACCGATCGCTACTTCTGTCGCAACTTTTTCATTCGGTGACCACTCGCAGTATAAACTGTCTTTATATTTGACCAGGTTCTCACTGATCTCTGTACTAGGCGTACCTGGATATGCTGCCGAAACCTTTACTCCGGCCTCATATGCACCTCTGGCAATCGCCTCGTTTCCAAGCATAATTACTTTTTCTGACATACTTCTTTTCCATCCTTTCGTGTAAGCGGCATTCCATTTACGCCACCTTGTAATAGTATAACACAATACTTTCGCGAGTTAAAGCATTAATTTGGCAGAAACATGGTTTTTTATATATGTTTCTTGCAGCTATACTCATTCAGGTCTATACGAATGATTGCTACCGCTTTTTCAAGATTTGGATTTTTCTGGAATTCATCAAATGTTCTGCCGGTCTGGTGCTTCATGATAACATTCAGGGCCTTTAGCTTTTCTCTTGGATTATCGATAATACTTGCAGTTCCTTTTCCGATGATACTTGCATAGTAATAACTGTACTGACATGCGGTATCTCCTTCCACCAGTTCATGTCTGTAATCAATTTCAACTCCGACATTTGCATTTTTTCTGATCAGATCGATCTTTTTTCCTTCTCTTGCACCATGGATATAAAGGATCACTTTTCCTTCTTCCCTTACGTATCCATAGTTCACCGGCACAATATACGGCCCGTTCTCATCCATGATCCCGATTCTGCACACCTTGCATTCATCAAAAATCTGTTGGATTTCTTCCATCTCTGTTACTTCTCTGTCTTTTCTTCTCATCCGCATACCCTCATTTCTGATTTATTCTTTTCCGATTCCTGTCATCATCCGACTTATTCCTTGAAGATAAATACCGGCATCGGCGGACAGTTCTTCCGGTTATAGTATTCATTGACGATCACGGTATACTCTTTTCCCGGAAGTGCTTTCACATATTCCAGGATTTTTTCTTTCTCTTCAAACCCGGTATCTCCGCCGCTGTAAATGCACAGGCTCATCATACCACCGTGTTTCAATATGCCAAGGCCTTTTCCGATTGCCTCAATACTGGTCCTGTATGTGGTTGCAAGATTATGATTGCCTCCCGGAAGATATCCGAAATTAAAGCAGATCACGTCTGCACTCTCTTTTCCGGCATACCGGTCCATATGTTCATGACCATCCAGAATTAATTCTGCCTGCATTTCTTTTCCATGCGTTTTCAGTAATTCTTTCGTCACATCCAGAGCTTCCTGTTGAATATCAAATGCAAGTACCTTTCCTTTTTCTCCGGCAAGCTCACACAGGAACAGGGTATCATTCCCCTTTCCCATAGTCGCATCGATATAATATCCGCCTTCTTCTGCCTGCGAGCGGATGATCTCGTGACACCAGTATGTGATCTGTGACTGTTTCATTCTTCCCATCTGTTATCTTTCTCCTGCTTTTTTGCTATCTGGCACTCTAAAAATCAAACAATGACAGCTGGTTCGATGCCGGAAGATCTGCAAGGATCCCAAGCTCTACCATCGTGTCAATAACGGTCTTACTTGCTTTTGTTCTCTGTCTGAAGTCATCCAGTGACAGATAAGTTCCGTCTTTAGATGCTTCTGCAACTGCCTCGGCAGCTTTTTCTCCCATACCGTCGATACTCGAAAGTGGCGGCATCAGCTTGCCGTTTACGATCAGGAACTTTGTCGCCTGTGCTTTGTAGATATCAAGCGGCTCAAATTCGAATCCTCTTGCATACATCTCCTGCACAATCTTCATATCCTTCATCGTATCCTGTTCTTTTTTACTGAGTGTCGCAGAACGGCGGTTGTAATCATCAATATAGTACTGAAGCTTTTCCTTCCCCTGGCACATGATCTCGTAAGAAAATGCATCTGCACGGATTCCAAAATACGCCCCATAATATGCCAGTGGATAGTTGATCTTACAGTATGCGATACGGTATGCCATCATAACGTATGCTGCCGCATGCGCTTTCGGGAACATGTATTTGATCTGTTCACAGGACCAGACATACCAGTCGGGGACATTGTGTTCTGCCATGTCTTTTTTGAACTCCGGCCATTCTTTACATTTTCCTTTTGCAACGGTTCCCTTACGGACACGCTCCATAATGGTAAATGATTCCTCACTGTCCATCCCCTTATTGATCAGATAGGTCATGATATCATCACGGGTACAGATTGCCGTGGAAATGGTTGCCTTTCCGCTCCGGATCAGTTCCTGTGCATTATTCAGCCACACGTCCGTTCCATGTGACAGACCGGAGATACGGATCAGATCCGAAATTGTATTCGGCTTTGTATCCACTACCATCTGGATAACGAAATCAGTTCCAAATTCCGGGATCCCAAGGCATCCGACCGGACATCCGCCGATATCATCCGGCTTGATACCAAGTGCCGATGTATCATGAAACAAAGAAATTACCCCCGGATCATCCAGTGGGATCTTCGTAGCATCAAAACGGTTATCCGTCTCATTGTATTCGTTGTCCATCGCCGGGGAACTGATATATTCCTCCAGTGTCTTGATCATAGTCGGATCATCATGTCCGAGAATATCAAGCTTTAACAGGTTGTGGTCTATCGAATGGTAATCGAAATGTGTGGTGACGATATCCGTCGTCATATCATTCGCCGGATGCTGTACCGGTGTAAAAGAGTTGATCTCTTCGCCAAGCGGAAGTACAATGATTCCTCCCGGATGCTGTCCGGTACTTCGGCGGATTCCCGTACACCCCTGTACGATACGGTCAATCTCACATTTTCTTTTACCCTGTCCATGTTCTTCGTAATAATTCTTTACATAACCGAATGCGGTCTTGTCCGCCAGTGTACCTACCGTTCCGGCACGGAATGTCTGACCGTATCCGAAAATAACCTCACAGTAGGCATGCGCCTTACTCTGATATTCACCGGAAAAGTTCAGGTCGATATCCGGCTCCTTGTTTCCCTTGAATCCCAGGAACGTCTCAAACGGAATGTCAAACCCGTCTTTTACCAGCTTCTTGCCACAGACCGGACAGATCTTATCCGGCATATCACATCCGCTTCGCCCGGAGAACGCCTTGACCTCCGGCGAATCAAAGTCGCTGTACTTGCAGTAGGCACAGCGGTAATGTGCCTGCAGCGGATTGACCTCCGTGATACCGGACATGGTCGCCGCGAACGAAGATCCGACCGAACCTCTGGAGCCTACCAGATAACCGTCCTCGTTGGACTTCCACACCAGTTTCTGTGCAATGATATACATTACGGCATAGCCGTTGGAAATGATGGAATTCAGCTCACGGTCCAATCGCTCCTTCACGATAGACGGAAGCTCCTCGCCGTACATGCTGTGCGCCTTGGTGTAGCAGATGTCACGCAGCATCTGATCGGAATTCTCAATGACCGGCGGACACTTGTCCGGGCGCACCGGTGCGATCTTCTCACACATATCGGCAATCTTGCCGGGATTCGTGATGACAACCTCCTCCGCCTTGGTGCTTCCGAGATACTCGAACTCCTTTAACATCTCCTCCGTTGTCCGAAGAAACAGCGGTGCCTGGTCATCGGCATCCTTAAATCCCTTGCCCGCCATGATGATACGGCGGTATACCTCATCCTCCGGATCAAGGAAATGCACGTCACAGGTGGCGACCACCAGCTTGTTGAATGTCTCTCCCAGCTTTACAATCCGCCGGTTGATATCCTGCAGCTCCTCGACAGAGTTGATGGCGCTCTTCTCATCCCGCAGCATGAAACTGTTGTTGCCGATCGGCTGAATCTCCAGATAGTCGTAAAACTTCACAAGACGGATGATCTCCTCCTCCGGTCTGCCGTCTAAAATCGCACGGTAGAGTTCGCCTGCCTCACAGGCAGATCCGAGCAGCAGTCCCTCTCTGTACTTTACAAATTCGCTCTTTGGCACACGCGGTGTCTTGTGAAAATAGGTCAGGTGTGACATGGAGACCAGACGGTAGAGATTGATGCGTCCGATATCGTTTGTCGCCAGTATGATCGCGTGATGGCTCTTTAACTTTTTCACAAGTTCCGGCGACGTCGCGCCCATCTGGTTCACATCGTCTAACGTCTCCATGCCGCGTTCATGAAGCATCTCGATAAACTTGACAAAAATCTCTGCCGTACATGCCGCGTCATCGACCGCCCGGTGATGGTGATCCAGCGATACACCGACCGCCTTTGCCACGGTATCCAGCTTGAAACGGTTTAACTGCGGCAGCAGGATTCTCGCCAGCGCCACGGTATCTGCAATGGTAAAATCAAACGGCAGTCCCATGCGCTCGCAGTTCTTGCGGATGAATCCGGTATCGAACTCTGCATTGTGTGCCACCATGACGGTTCCCTCGCAGAACTTCATGAATTCGGGCAGGATCTCCTCAATCCTGGGCGCATCGAGCACCATGTCATCCTTGATGGACGTCAGCTGCTCAATATTATACGGGATCGGCACCTCCGGATTGACGAAGGTCGAAAAACGCTCCGTGATAGCTCCGTCCACCACCTTGACGGCACCGATCTCAATGATCTTATTCTTATCCGGCGAAAGTCCGGTTGTCTCCAGGTCAAATACGACATAGCTGTCATTTAAGCTCTGTCCTTTTGAGTCAACGATAATATCCTTCAGATCATCCACCAGATACGCCTCCACGCCGTAGATGATCTTAAAATCCGAATCCGGCGGAACCGCATGGTTCGCGTCAGGGAAAGCCTGTACATCGCCGTGATCCGTGATGGCGATCGCCTTGTGTCCCCACTTCATGGCGCGTTTTACAATATCCTTGACATCCGAGACGCCATCCATATCGCTCATCTTCGTATGGCAGTGCAGCTCCACGCGCTTCTCCGGGCTGGTGTCTGCACGTGTGGACGTAAAATCCGCAATCTTTTTGATGCCGACCACAGAACCGATCGTAAGCTCACTGTCGAACTTGTCGATCGTCGTCACACCCTTGATCTTTAAAAACGCTCCCTTTGCTAGTCCCCCGTCAAGCAGTTCCTGCAGCTGATCGTTTCTGGTAAAGATTTTTAATACAATCGAATCAGTAAAATCCGTCACGGACATAATCACGATCGTCTTCTCATTCCGGATCTCCCTGGTCTCTAACGTCATGACCTGGCAGCGGATCGTCACCTCTCCCATCTCTCCCACAATCTTCTCAATCGCGATCGGTTCATCCTCAAAATCACGCCCGTAGATCACATCCGGATTGTCCGACTTTTTAAAGCCGCCGCCCTCGAATCTGCGCTTGAATTCCTTCTTCCCTTTTTCGCCATTTCCTGCAGTTTTTCCTGCATGTTCCGCAGGTTTTGCAGCAATTTTTGCAGAAGAAACGGTATTTGTGGTGGCATTGCCGCCTGTACCACCAGATGTTGTTGTGCCATCGGAAACCGCCTCGGCACCGCCTTCTGCGACCGCCGGCACACTCTCCCCGTCGTCATTGCGGATATGTACCTTTTTCATGATGTTTTTAATCTCAAACTGAATCTGCAGATCACTGTTTTTCTTGTATTTGCTCTCCTTCGGCTCCTCATAGGCAAGCTCCACCGCCAGGTCGAGTCCGCAGCGCTCGCAGATCACCTTCTCTAAAAACTCCACGATCTCATGGGAACGTGTCTGTGCGATAATCGTGTTCTCCAGCGTGAGCAGCATGTGGCTTTCGCTCGTAAACTCCATCTTCGCCGTCCGAAGAAGATTGTATTCCATCAGGCTGTAATCTTTCAGTTCTTCTAAAATGCTGTCACGGTACAGATCAAGCAGCTTTTCCGGCGTATACTGTTCCGAGAGATGATACTTTTCAATGACCTTGACCTGCATCATCCTGCCCTTAAAAATCTGTTGTGCAATGGCAGATTCCAACTGGCGGATATCTTTTTTGTGAATCAGACGCGTGCTGCTTAAATAGACGCGCAGATGATCGCGCTCATGATTCATGCCCACCTTCGTTACTTCCGTCTCCGTCAGCAGATTTTTCATGTCGCCTTCTACCTGCAGTGATGGAAATACATCAAAAAACCGTTTTGCCATGCCCTTTTCTCACTTCTTCCTCAGTCTGTTCTACTTCTGCTGCTCATTCCAGTGCAGCAGCTCATAGCGCAATGCCTCAAGCAGTTCGCCCTCCGGCACCTTTTTATACACTTCACCGTTCTTGATCAAGAGTCCCTCTCCGATTCCTCCGGCAATACCGATATCCGCTTCCTTTGCCTCACCCGGTCCGTTGACAACGCAGCCCATAACCGCCACCTTGATGTCTAACGGGATGTCTGCCACCATATTTTCCACCTGGTTGGCAAGCCCGATCAGATCGATTCTGGTTCTGCCACAGGTCGGACAGGACACGACCTCCACACCGCCTTTGCGCAGCCCTAAGGTACGCAGAATCAGCTTCGCGGACTTGATCTCCTCCAACGGGTCTCCCGTGAGCGATACGCGGATTGTATCACCGATTCCCTGATGCAGAATGAGTCCCAGTCCGATCGAAGATTTGATATTGCCGCTGATGATGGTGCCGGACTCCGTGATACCGACATGCAGCGGATGATCCGTCTGTGTCGCAATCAGCTCGTGCGCCTTCACGCACATCATCACATCGGAGGATTTGATGCTGATGACCAGATTGTCATACCCCATATCCTCGATCAGATGTACTTTATCGAGGGCGCTCTCGACAATCCCCTCCGCCGTCACACCGTGATATTTTTCCACAAGATCTTTTTCCAGAGATCCACTGTTGACGCCGACACGGATCGGAATACCGCGCTCTTTTGCGGCATCCACCACTGCGCGCACACGCTCTGTACTTCCGATATTTCCCGGATTGATGCGGATCTTATCCGCACCGTGCTCGATCGCGGCAAGCGCCAGGCGGTAATCAAAATGAATATCTGCCACAACGGGAATGCTCACCTGCTTTTTGATCTCGGTCAATGCCTCCGCCGCCTCCATGGTCGGCACGGCGCAGCGGATAATATCACATCCGGCAGCGGTAAGCGCCTGAATCTGCGCCACAGTTGCAGCCACGTCCTCCGTCTTTGTATTTGTCATGGACTGGATCAGGATCGGATTGCCTCCGCCGATCACCCGGTCGCCAATTTTCACTACTTTTGTCATCTTTTTGCCTTTCTATCCGAACAGCTTGCGGATATCGTTAAAAAATGTAAAGAACATGAGTGCAAACAACAGCATCATGCCAATAAAATGCACCATGCCTTCCTTGTCGGGATCGACGCGCTTTCCGCGGATCACCTCGACAATCAGAAACAATAGTCTGCCTCCGTCCAGCGCCGGAAGCGGCAGCAGATTCATCACACCGAGGTTCGCCGATAAGAAGATCGCAATATAAAGCATCTGCAAAAATACCATATAATAGCCGTACGTCACGCTCTGCTCATAGCTGTCCCCGATCATATTGACGATCCCGACCGGACCGCTCATGTCATTGACGCTCACCTTTCCGCCCACCAGAGACTTCAGGCTGTCAATCGTCACCCGGATCCAGTATTCCACCTCATATACGCTGTATTTTAAATTGGAAAGCACAGAACCTTTCGTCTTTTGCGCGCTTCCCTGAAAGCCGTACATATAATAGCCGTATTCTTCGTTATATTTGGGCGTGAGCACCGTCTGATAGCGTTCTCCGTCCCGCTCATAGGTCACTGTGACCGCGTCCCCGGAATGAAACTGTGTGTAGGCGCTGATGTCCCGGAAAAAATGTATCCGGGTGTGATCAATCTTTAAGATTGTATCTCCCGCCTGCATTCCCGCCTCCTCGGCCGGATATCCCTCCGTCACTCCGGCGAGCACCGGCAGATCATAGCCGATATTGCATAACAGAATAAAAGCAAAGACAAACGCCATCAGGAAATTGAATACCGGCCCGGCAATCACCACACTGATGCGCGCCCAGACTGATTTTTTCCCGAACGCCCTGCCGTCCTCGCTCTCCGTATCCTCTCCCTCCATCATGCACGCTCCACCGATCGGGAACAGATGCAGGGAGTATGTCGTCTCTCCCTTTGTGATGCCAAACACTTTCGGTCCCAGTCCGAGACAGAATTCATTCACCCGGATTCCGTTTGCCTTCGCCAAAAGGAAATGCCCCAGTTCATGAAAAATAATAATAAGACTGAATATCAGAATTGCGATAATAATCTTCATGCAAAAACCTTTCCCCATTTGCCTGCAATGTGTTCATATGCGGCTGCCTCCGTCTCCAGGATCTCATCAACCGTCGGATTGGCAATAAAATCAGCTGCCTCCATACACGATTCAATCATCTCCGGGATCTGCTGATAGGCAATATTTCGATCCAGGAAAAGCGCTACCGCCTTTTCATTCGCCGCATTAAATGCCGTCGGAATATTGCCGCCGCGGCGCATCGCCTGATAGGCTAACGCAAGACCGCGGAACGTCTCCGTGTCCGGTCTCTCAAACGTCAGCTGTCCCAATGCAAACAGATCCAGTCTGTCGCCCGAGAGCGGTCTGCGCTTCGGATAATAGAGCGCATACTGGATCGGCAGACGCATATCCGGTGTGCCGAGCTGCGCAATGACTGCGCCGTCCTCATACTGCACCGCAGAATGAATCACACTCTGCGGATGGACAACCACCTCAATCTGCTCCAGTTCCACATCAAACAGCCACTTTGCCTCCATAACTTCCAGGCCTTTATTGACAAGCGTTGACGAATCGATCGTGATCTTGCGTCCCATTGTCCAGTTCGGATGACGCAGCGCATCCTCCACCTGAATGTGTGCCAGATCTTCCGGCTTTTTCCCGCGGAACGGTCCGCCGGACGCCGTGAGAAGAATCTTCGCAATGCGGTTCCCGTTTTCTCCCTGCAGCGACTGGAAAATAGCGCTGTGCTCGCTGTCGACCGGCAGAATCGGCACGCCGCATTTTTTTGCCAGCGGCATAATAATATGGCCTGCCGTCACAAGCGTCTCCTTGTTCGCAAGTGCAATCTTTTTCCCCGCTTCAATGGCTGCAATCGTCGGTCTTATGCCGAGCATCCCGACAATCGCCGTCACAAGGATCTCGCTCTCCGGCTGTACCGCCACCTCCAGAAGTCCATCCATGCCGGACACCACGCGGATATTCAGATCCTTCGTGCGATCGCGCAGTTCTTTGGCGGCGTCCTCCTGAAAAACGCATACCAGCAGCGGATGAAACTCTCTCATCTGCTCTTCCAGCTTTTTGATGTTGCTTCCGGCCGCAATCGCCGTCACCTGTATATCGCCCTGCTCCCGCACAATATCTAACGTCTGTGTCCCAATGGAGCCTGTCGATCCCAAAATAGCTATCTTCATCATAGGTCTCTCCCAAAATTACAATACAATCAAATTAGCGGCAAGGAAATAGATGAGCGGCGCCGTAAAAATGACGCTGTCGAAACGATCCAGGATACCGCCGTGTCCCGGAATGAGTTTTCCATAATCCTTGATGCCGTAATTGCGCTTGATGGCGGAAGCTGTCAGATCTCCCACCATGGATACCAGTGCGCCCGCCGCACTGATGGCTGCCATAATCCAAACATGTGACATTTCACTTCCCATCGCCCCGCGAAATACCATGCCGTAAATCACGGTGAGAAGCGCAGCTCCGATCACACCTCCCACGGCGCCCTCCACGGACTTTTTCGGACTCAGCTTCGGCGTCATCTTATGCTTCCCGATCAGCATGCCGACACAGTACGCGCAGGTGTCGCATCCCCAGGAACACAGAAAAATAAGCCACACAATGTAGGTTCCGGCGCTAAGCATTCTGGTCTGGTACACGTAAGACAGCATCACTGCCACATAGAACACGCCGAAAAATGCGGCGAGCAGCTGCTCCGTCTGATACTTCGGGTAAGTGAACACATACACGAACATCAATACGATCAGAAGACCTAAAACCAGCATCATCAGATCCGGCAGAAAGCCGAAGCGCAGATTCGCATAGTAGACCGCCGCCGTTGCATACCCGACAATGCCCGGCGCAGACTTCTCAATATGAAAAATCCGGTATAATTCAAACATCCCGATCCAGGAAATCAGCAACGTGGACACCAGCAGCACATCCCCGCCGGTAATAATCAATACCAATGCGGCAATCACAAGAACGATTCCGCTCAATAATCTCGTCTTAAACATATCTCCTCCATCCGGCAGTCCAGCCTACTTATTGTCCGTCAAACCGCCAAATCTTCTGTCTCTTTTATTATACGCTTCAATGGCACGCTCTAATTCCTCTTTGTGAAAATCCGGCCACGGCACATCGGTAAAGTAAAATTCACTGTATGCGAGCTGCCAGAGTAAGAAATTGGATAATCTAAGTTCCCCGCTCGTGCGGATTAAAAGATCCGGATCCGGAATGCCTGCGGTATCCAGATACTCCTCAAACACACTTTCCGTGATCTCTTCCGGCTTTCTCTTCCCCGC
>OGZP01002104.1_pt1 | contig 13171 bp, 17 predicted proteins | sample 1576811 | NCBI WGS metagenome assembly OGZP01 (sample SAMEA3541553, study PRJEB24748) | human gut metagenome | biome: human gut; feature: human-associated habitat; material: faeces | place: China | collected 2012
CAAAAAAATATTTACTTTTGGCAGATAAGTACGCATTTATTCTGATATATCATGCCAAAATCAGTAGTAAATCAGCGTAATCTGGCGATTCACGATGCCGTTTCCGCTCCATTCCATGGTGATGGTGTTTCCGCTGATACGCAGGAGCCCAATCTCCGGGCTATCCCCACTTCGCGCGATGTCGCGAATGCCGACCAGCGTGCCGCCCGTAAAAGTGTAGCTCCAGGGACTCCCGCCTGTGACCATGGCGATTGTCACCGTTTTCAGCGCATTTGCGCTCACTCTACCGCCGCCGTCGTGCTTTCCGTCCGGCACCGTCACCGACTCACCCGGTGCAATCGTCGCGCCCCAGTCCCCGCGCCGCGGCACATTACCGGTGCGCAGCGTTTTGTCCTTCGCGTAAAACGTAGAGTTCGCCAGCACATCCGCTTCCGTGGCGGTGGCCTGTGCCAGCTTTCCAGCGCTCAATCCACCGCCGCCGTTAAAATCCAGCCGCGTGCCATCGTACACAAATGTGATCCAGCGCCCGGTCACAACGCAGTCCCCGTCCGCCACATCCGCGCCGCAGTACGCCGGTACAGCCTTGCCGTTTACCGTCCATGTATCGCCAGCGCTCCACGCCGCCGGAACCTTAAACCGCCCTACCGCGCCCTCGCCCGTCAGCGCATACATGCTGCCGCTCTTGCTGCACTCATATTCCTGCACGCAGATATTTAACCCGCCACCAGCCGGGTCATACTGCGCCTTTGTCATTATTGCTGTGCCACCGTGAAGTTGCGCCAGCTCGGTCTTTACCTTTTCCAGCAATGCGGAAAACTGCGCCTGAATGGTGGTAGTATCAACGCTAACCCAGTCCGTAACAAGCCCACACGCATCGGGGTCAAGCCGTTCGTCCGTGATGCTATCCGCAGAAATGCTGCTTCCCGCCGCTGCAACGTTAATACGCGCAAGAGAAATTTGCCGTTTTAAAGTGTTGTTTGTGAGTTCCGGGGCGGTAGGTGCCTTATTCGGCGTTCCTTTTAGCACTTCAATACGCGGCTTTTCCGCATAATCCACTGTGTCCCAGCTAACAACAATCCTGTCGACACGTGGCAGGATGGCATCTGGCAGCGGGATTATCAGCTGCAACTCGCTTCCAGTCTGTTCTTTTGTATCATTCCAAAAAACTGTGCCGTCCGCTTTGTCGTTCGCCAGCCAGCCCACGCCATCTGAAACGCTTACCGTCATATCACCGTTTGCGGTAACACTTAAATTGCCATCTGCGCCAAAAACGCCGCTGGAACGCCCATGCAGCCATTTCATAACGTTTTCGGCTCCGATGTATTCATCCACGTTATTCGGGAAATTTTTGATTTCTGCCACTTTATCACCTCAAAACTGTTAAAATCGGGTCACCAATAACCAGCTTGACGCTTGATCCGTTTGCATCCTGTGAATACTTTGCCGCCGTGATTCTTGCCTTGTACTTTACACCCAGTCGTAAAGAAACGCACCAAACCAAATCGCCAACATTGTATGCCGTGCCAAGCTCGTCACCGTTCGCGTCAATCGAAAAGCCGTTGCGGTTTAGGTGACTGCCCAACTGTAAAGCGGCGTACTGCTTTACGCGGCTTTCAAAATCCGCATTACTTTCATCATCTTGCTGGCTGTCGCCCTTGAAACTTGCCCATAGTTCCCGCCGCTCGTTGTCGCTGGCCGTGCCGGCCTTTACAACAAAGCTTGTGCCGTCCTTATATTCGGCTTCGCAGTAGCACACGTTTTTGTATTCAGAAATGTCCTTGTCAACTACAAGTCCGGGCGCTGTGCCGCGTTCTTGAACAAACAAAACTGCGGTCAGCCCCTCTGTGCGGTCAATACCTTTGTACACCTCAAACGTCTGGGTCTTGGCCCGATAGTCAAAAACAATACGGTTACCAAGGCCAGCGTCCGTCAAAACGGGAATTATCTTTTTTAAAAGTTCCTCGCCGTACACCTCTGTCGCGGGCACGGTTTCAGGCAGGCCCTTACCAGCAGCCAGCAGCACCGGCAGCCCACGCAAATTGTTGCGTACAACGTTGTAAACGTCAGTCTCCACGTTCACAACGCTGGCCGATGCTGCCACTATGCGCCGATTCAGTCGGTTGTTCAAGCTGTAGCCGTTCAGCGTGATTTCTCCGTTGTCGCTGTCAAACTGTACCTCTGCTACTTCGTAAGCTAATCTGCGCTCTATGATGTACAAAACTGCGTCCAGTTCTACAATAGAGATACTGTAATCGTCCATCGGTAGAACCAACGTGAATTTTCCTACATCGTTATAATAGTCCGAAAACTCGCTGCTGATGGCGTGGGTAATTTCGTGTCGGTTGCTAAGGTCATGGGAGAACAGCTCTAATCTCATATTACCGTTACACCCGCACTTTCTTCCGAAAAAGAAACGCTCATTTCAACGTTCTCAAGCCCACTGTCCGCAGTAGGTTTCCACGCATTATCGCCAGTATGAATTCTGTACAGTGTGCTTTCAAGCGTAAGTGCGCCCCGGCAGTCGCCGTCCTTAGAGCTTGTGACCGTTGTCTTTCCGTGCGATGTCTTGATAACGACACGCTCATCTTCCACAAGCGTTTTTCCCAGCCGCAGCACTTCACCTGTCAGCATGTTTTCAATGCCTACGTTTGTTGCCGTCTCGCCAATGCAATTGATTTCCAGCCTAAACGGCACATCAAACTGCCCAAAATTCTGCAAAACAATGTATTTCAGCACAATGACTTTGCCGAAATAATACGTTTTGCTGATATTCCATGGGAATTTAAAACCTTCTTGCACGCCGCGCAGCTGCATTGCCTTTCGTTCGCCGCTTTCCCAATACGGGTAGGGGGCAAGCAGGCCAAGCTGAAACGGCGCACCGCGTTTTGATGCGCCAATGGTAGGCGATGCCGTTACAATAACGTCTATGTGCCAGTCTCCGGCATATAACACCCCTGTCAGGTCAGGTCGTACAACGGTCATGAGCGCGTCTTTCAGCGCTTGTGCATTGTCGCCGATAACTCTTCCATTGATGGTAATAGGCCGCGTCTGAATGGCCTTAGTCTGCACCGTAGCGCCTACCTGGCCGATGCCCTGCGCCGTGTTGGCAGTGACCGAAATTGTATCAATGCCATCCGGCTTGCTGATAAGATAACCATGCGCGTAGTCAAACACGATAGACTGACCCAGCGAGTTGACGTATTTAAAAGTCTTGCTTAAAAAACTCATAACGCCCACCTCGCTCGCTGGAAATACGCCGCTGTGCTTGCTGCCAGTTCAACCGGTGTCTGCTTTGCCGCGTAAATATTTTGCGTCAGGTTAAAGCCGTTGCTGCTGCCCTTACCGCGTCTGTAGTTGTCCGCTTCATCGGCTGTCAGCACCATCTCACCGCGATGCAGATTTGCAACGTAGTTGTTATAGGGGACATAATCCATGCCGCCTGCATGGCTGCCATTAACGCCCGTGTTGTTTTTTACATCACTTGCATTGATGACAAAAATGCTCTTGATGCCATCCCACAAGCCCTGCACAAAGCTGACAAGACCGTCCCAAACAGCCGCAATGCCACCCTTGATGCCCTCTACAACGTTTTGGCCTACCGTAGAGAAAAAGCCAAACACACCTTCAAAGATGCCCTGAATCGACTCCCACGCGCTCTGAAAGTCACCAGACAACACAGCGTCAATCGTAGAGAACACGCCGGTAATCAAATCAAATACAGTCTGGAAAAAACTTACCGCAACATTCCAGATGCTTTGAATGATAATCCACGCGCCCTGAAAAAATCCGCTGATAATCGGTGCAAACGGCGTAAAGATGACCACAATTGACTGGAAGATAGCCTGAAAGAATGCGCTTGCCCATGCCCATACAGTCTGTACAAGGCTCCATGCAGCGCTGAACGCTTCACCGATGCTCTGTATGACTGGGGTCAAATCTGTAATGACCTGCGTAACGACCTGCCCAATAACCTGCATAGCCGCTTCAACATAAGGCTGCACAAATGCCACGACTTCCTGAATCTTGGCAGAAATCGCATCCCACGCTGCATTGGCATTGTTTTTAAAACTATCAATAATGTTATCAATATTTTCTATTGCCGTTTTCACATTATTGAAAATATCCAGCAAAAAAGAAAAGTCAGAGCTTTCAATTGCGCTTGTCAGCCCAGAAATAATTGCATCGCCAAAAAACGAGAACACATCAGCAACAATGGGCTGCAATTCGCTTGCTACGCTGCTTAACCCGCCGAAAAGCGCCTGCAATCCCTCTTCAATAGTTGGTTCCAGCTCCATAATCACGCTGCTTACATAAGGCGCAAGCTGTGTGACCAGTTCGCTTAAGCCGTCAATCAAAGTAGGCACAATTTCTTTGATGCGCGGTATAATATTGTTTCCGGCAGTAATAACGCTGTCAACAAACTCATCCATCAAGGATTGAAAATTTTGTTCTGGGTCTGCAATGCCCGTCAGCAGGTTTGCCCATGCGCTCTTCGTCGATGCCGTACTGCCCTGAATCGTAGTTGCCGCTTCTTTTGCCGTTGTACCTGTAATGCCCATTTCCGTCTGTACAACGTGAATGGCTTGCACAATGTCGGAAAAACTGTCGATGCTGTACTTTGTGTAAACACCTTGCTTTGCATTTAGCGTGTCTGCATCAGCAAGGAGGCGCTCCATTTCGGTCTTAGTACCGCCGTAACCGATCTTCAAGTTGTCCAACATAGTAAAATTTTGTTTGGAAAACCCTCGATACGCGTCCTGCACACTCTGCACAGAGGAGCCCATTTTGTTCCAGTTATCGGCCATGTCAGAAATCGCCGTATTGGACATTTCGGCGGCTTTTTCTGTGTCTCCGCTAAGACTACTTACCAGCGATGCCGCAAAAGATGTAGCCGTATCCATGTAATCGTTGGCTGACAAGCCAACATTTTTATAGGCGGTCTGCGCATATTTCTCAATAGTAGCAGCGCTATCTTTGTACAGCGTTTCCACGCCGCCTACAAGCTGCTCGTAGTCCGCATAGCTGTCCAACGATGCCTTGCCGATTGACACGGCCATGTTTGCAGCGGTTTTCCCGATTTCCGTAATGCCGTTGGCTACGGTCCGCAAGCCGTCCGAAACAACATTGCCGAGCAACGTACCGCTGAAAACGTCCATTAAGGACGATGCGCCGCCTTTTGCCTTCTCAACGCCTTTTTCATAGTCGTCTGTGTTCAGGCTTAATTTGGCATAAAGGTTAAAAATGTCCACTTACTCGCTCACCTCCTGCCGTTCTTTTGTTTTTAATCCATGCCGCGCCGCAAAATCTTTGAAATCCGCCTGCACCTGTTCTGGTGTCCGCGTATCTACTTTTGGCGGGTGGATAATGTCAATATATCTCGCTGGCCTGTCCTTTACGCCTGTCACAGCTACCACAAGGCTCCACGCACTATCAGTCATGTACACCTTGTACAGCTGTTCCTCAAAATCAGCTTTTAAAGCGTAAGGCAGCGCCGACACAAGCGCCTTTGCGCTCAGTTTCGGCATTTTCAGCAGTACAGGAATTACTTGTTCTGCCCGCCAGCAAGACACAATTTGAAAAAATCGACAAAATCCTTATCGTTCAGCAAATCATAAACCTGCTTGCAGGTGACAAGAAAATTCTGCTTGCCGATTTCCTCTGCCGTCAGCCCATTAAATGGTGACAGAATTTCGTAAACGTCGGTACGGTGCCTCTTAATTGCAATGTTGAGCAGGTTTACGATTTTCGCAAGGCCGAAGCGCTGCATTGCAATAACTGTCGTGTTGCCTTTTGGCATAGTTTTCTGCAATTCCGCAACAAGGTTTTCATCCTCGATCAGGTTCGTGATTGGCGTTGCAATTCGCAGCGCAACCTCGCCAGCTTCGTCGGTGCTTAACTGAGAAAACAGCTTCATCATGCCTCATCCTCTCCGGCCTTGATATACACCTCACACGGCACAGTGTCCTGCGCGGTAATGGAATAATGCGCCGTGTATTCAAAGCTCATCTGGCCTTTTTCCTTGTCGCCCGTCTGCAAGCTAAAACCGCCGGTAGACAGCGTATTCAGCATGTGAATGGCGCAGAAACCGCCGTTCGTAGTGCCGTGCTTGTCAGAGTAATCGCACAGCAGCCACAAATCGGTAAAGTCGCTGTCTTTCAGGTCGTTGCGCGGCGTGATTTTGGAAACCTTGGAAGTGGTCGTAACATCCGCAGCGCCAAGCATGCTCTTGGAATTCTCTGCCGATGCCGAAACATAAGTGCCGCTGCATTTGACTTCCCAAGATTCAATCTGCTTCAGCTCTTTCATGTTTTTTGGGCAGTTGTCGATGTCCTCGCCGAAGTCGGTAAAGCTTGGCACAGCCGTAAAGTTGATGCCGCCAGTCGTGGCGCCCAGCAGCGCACTTTCTTCCGGCGCAGTACCGACAGTCGGGTCAAACGTAGTTGCAAGATAGCCTGCATTCAAGACCAGTTCCTTAAACGCAGATTCAGGAACACGAGTAAATTTCATGCTTTCACCTCAATTTAGGCATAAAAATTCGGCGGTCACGTTGATGTACCGCCGTTTTAGGTTTTTGTCTGTGTCATCTGCCAGCGATTGGCTAAACGGTGAGCCAGGTTTTAGCCAGATAATTCCATCATCGCACGGCAAAGTCGGGTCGCCTTTTGTAAGAGCCGTCAAAAGCTCTTGCGCCTTTGCGTTTGGCACAGCTTCGGATGTGGTGTGAAACCACATATTTACTGTGATTGATACAGAATTTGCCCAAGTATCCATCACGGCGTCATAGGTCAGGTATGGGAGTACAGCGTCATCCGGCACGGCGTTGCTTGCGTAAGCTGTCATAAACCGCCCAAAAAACTGCTGTAATGCAGCGCCCTTTGTCATGTCGGCAATCCCTCCCGTAATCGTTCAGCCGTAAAACTTTTTAGGTTTTGCAGCATCGGGGAAGCGCTTGCCGGGGCTCGCTTTTCTTCCGGGCGGCTCGTGACCCGGAAATATGCCCCGGTAGTCAAGTCCTTGTATACGCTGCCGTACTCGATGGGAACATCTTTCCGCACAACGCCGGTATACACGCTGGTAACGCCCTCTGCTTCTGCACGGCGGGCCTCCAAACTGCTATCCAGCGAAACGAAATTGTCAAACTCCGCGCCATCTCTCCACTCGGTAGCATAGCCGCCTTCTCCGTCAGGCTTTGTCAGCTTGTCCATGATGATGCAGCTATGCGAAAAATCATCTAAAAGGCTCATAGCTTTCTCCATTTGTTCAGCCGAGAAGCAAACACGCCCTGCCAGCCCGCCGCAGAGCCGCCAGAATTGCCGTTTGTGCTCGACTTGGTGTAACTGTACCCGGCAAAGCTCTCACTTTGAAATGGGCTGTTTGCGGCGTTCTCGTACTGCGTGCGCCACGTTTTGATTTCTTCCTCAAGGTGCAGAAATTCGGTAGGCACGGCCATGGCCCAGATAGCGCCATCAAAAGTTTCATCCCTCAACGAGCAGTTGCCGTATTGATACACACCATCGTTCAGAATGCTGCCCACAACGCGGAAATACTGTCCGGCACGCAAAAAAGGAAGCGCAATGCTCCCACACTTGATGCTGAACTCGCCCAGATGGACGCCATTCTGTGTGACAAACCAGTTTCGGCACTCCCTCATCAATTCTTCAAGCATTGCACTCCCTCTTTTTTACTGTACAGCCTTGGAAGACTTTGCGCTCCGGGCTTCTGCGGGCGTAATGGTGGCAACGGCGATACCGTCCAGGTACTCTGCCCACAGCTTCATGCCCATAAGAGCGTACATATCGCCAGTTGCGCGGCTGTAGTCGCCGTCAACATGCACGCCAATCAGGTTGGTTTCGCCCTCGACGGTATAGTTCAGGCCCAGCTTGGCGAAATCGCTGTCGGCGGGGTCGATGTAATACAGGTCGATATTCTCAACAGGCACGGCGATAACCTTGTTCTTTGCAATGTACTTTTCGGGCAGCAGGAACAGGGTAGAGTAGCCCATAAAATTCTGAACATAGGTCAGGCCGAAGGCGGTCTGCGTGGTGATTTCCTTGTCGCCCAGATAGCCGTAGAAGTCCAGAATGTTGGCAAAGCCGACAACCTCGGTGACATCACGGTCCATGCTGGCGAACTTGTCCAGCACGTTGCCCTTCGCCAGAGCAAGACCCTGCTGCCAAGTGGTAGCAGCTACAGCCAGAGAGCCAGTGTTCAGGAAGGTGTAGAAGTCGCCCAGAACCTTGTTCTGCAGGGCGACAAGGAACGCCTCGTCGGTCTTTTCAACGGCAACGTCTGCGCCGTACTTGGCGACAGCCTCAACGGACACGCTCTTAGCATACTTGGCAATCTCAATGTCGCTGTAGGTTTTGGGCTCAACCTTCATCTTGGTCAGCGGAATCTCATCGCCCTCGGCAACGGACGTACCGCCAGCCAGAGTGCCGTCAACAGCGGCCTCATAGGAGACCAGCTTCGTGCCAGGGACCTTGCGGATGGGGCGCATAATGCCCATGATGGTGCGCAGCGCTTCCCAGTTCTTGCCAAAGCGAGTGACAAAGTCAACCTCGCGGGCGTTGACAGTAATCTGGGCAGCGGTAGTCAGGTTAGTTTTTGCAGCCATATTTTGGCTCCTTTCTGTTAATCGTCAGATTCGTTTTGCATGAGGTTCACAAGCGCCGCCTGCCGCTCGGAGGTTGACAGTACATAACGGCCCTTGTCGTCCGTCTTGTAGATGTCCTCTCGCGTCAGGGCCTTGCCGCCATTGTTGGCAGGGGGAGTAGACGTGTCTGCGCCTTTGGTGCTGCTCTTGGTGATGTACTCGCCATAATCGGTCTTGAGGCTCTTTTCAAGCGCAGCAGCGTCTTTGATAGCGCCCTTGTCGTCCAGTTCCAGCTTGTCCAGCAGGCCGTCTCCCTTTGCAAGGCGCGCAACAGAGGAAATCCGTTTTTCAGAAATGCCGATTTTCAGCAGGACGTCTGACAGAGCCTTTTCTTTGGCAGCCGTTGTTTTCTCAGCGTCAACGTTGGCCTTGTAGTCCCCAAAAGCCTTGTGCTCTGCTTCATACTTAGCCTTGTAGCCGCCGTCGCCCTGCGCTTTCAGGTTGTCCAACTCCTTCTGAACGCCCGGCAGCTTTTCTGCATCGGCTTTATACCGCGTGACGTCGTCCTTCAGCGGGTCAACAACGCCAAGATGGAGCGCCACCAGCTGATTTTCAATTTCGTCAGTGCAGCTTTCGCCAATGATTTTACGGATTTCAGCGCGTGTAAATTTTGCCATGGGGGTTCTCTCCTTTTCTTCGGTGGCGGTTCTTCGCCATTTGAGTTTATTTATTCAAAACAGCAGTGCTTCGCTGTTTTTGCGTATAAAAATAGCACCTGCCGCAAACGCGGTAGATGCTAATAAAAAGAGCCGAGAGGCTTATTTGCCTTTCAGCTCTGCTTCGATGATTCTTTTGTACTGTTCGCCGTGCTCGGCAACGGCAGGCTTGATAAAAGGCTTTGCCCGTTGGCCGTGCGTCAAATGCCAATCGCCTTTTGCATCTTGGTACACCCACGGCGTTTGTCTGCCACCCGGATAGTAAATACCAGTACCGCACTCAACGTATACGCCGTATTCGCTATTTGTGCCGACATATGCGGCTTTTTCGCCGTCGTTTACCATATGTGTAATGCTGTTGCGCAGATTGCCAGTGTCCACGGGGCATAGCTTTTTGGCGTACCCCTCACCCACCAGCCCGCACTTTTCCAACGCCCGCTGGCAAGCGAATTCCAGCGCTTCTAATACCTCATCGCTGTGGTCTTCAAGTTTGATTTTCATCGTTTTCTAAGCGCATAACAACGCTATATTCATCCATAATATGGCATACCAGCGTTTTCCCCGTTCGAAGATTTTTGATGTCATCTTCTGTAATAATTACATCATCATATCCGAACATGGATATGTGCTTTTTTGCTTCATCAGCTGTGTCGTAAGCTGTAAACTTTTCACTTGATGTATCCCCTAAAAATCTTTTTATTGGGTTCATGGCTCTTACCTCCTACTTTTTAAGTGTGATTTTCATCGCTCAATTCTCGCTTCACCGTTCTTGTCTTTAACGATTTCATCTTTGTAAAATTCATCGTAAGACTGTACGGCTTTAGTAGGTGCTTTTTTTGTCAGCTTGTAACAAAATTCCGCTTCGTCGAAATAGTACCAATTCTTATTTCTCATAAAATATGGTTCGGTTTTCATTTTACAAGCCCCTTTCTTTCAAGCCATACCATCACAGCCTTGCCAAGCTCGTTAGGCGCACCAAGCTGGCTGTTTGCAAATACCTCCGCAAAAAATTCTGCGTAATTTGTTCTTCCATACCGAGAAATATTATCTTCCAATTTGAAGTTTACATTAGCTTCTTTCGCAATGTCAAGTATTTCTGCGCAACACTTTTTTTCTGTGTCTGCCCATATCTTTTTATATTGCTTAAATATTGCCTTTTCCGTTTTCTTGCTATAGTCAATGGACGCTTTCAGCTTTTCAAGCCCATAATCTTCCATAGCCTTTTTTATGACAGTATTCTGTACCATGTGGCCATATTCATGCGTTACAGTGTATATTGATGCATTTTCCTTCAAAGCTGGCATTATATAGCCGCTTTCTATCTGAGACAAAGTTTCGGCAACATTGCTTTTATAGCTGTTAAAAGCTATGGGACACAAAGACAGATTTTGGTTTGTTGGGTCTGTGACTTTCGCACCCACGTATGCATCTGTCGATCTGCCGCCTGATACGGAGCATATAGAGCCTGTGGACTTCTTAACAGCACCGAATGTTTGTTCGAGATTATGCAACTGCTTTGTGCAATCAATGGCGAGCCTTTCATCAACATTGCGAACAAAAGAATCCTCAACAAGGTTGAACCCAATATCATTTAGCAGCGCCTCTTTGCAGTCTTGCATTGAATGCAAATTAAGTTCAGCTTTTTCCTTGACTATTGCTTGCTCTTTCTTCCAGCCTGCCCATTCTGCATAGGTCATATCTCCCACAAGCACCCATTGCCCCGTTTCGGGGTCTATGGCGCGTCTGCCGCCGCTGCTTGTATCCTCGCCGTCAACCTCCGCAATCTGCGTGCATCGGCAGTTTCTTGCTATTGCAAAAATGCCGTTGCACTTTGTTCCGCTTTGTGGTATACTTGAATTAACGAAATAATACCCATTCTGCGTTTGGAGGTTATAAACATGCGTGGCAGTCTGCCCAAAAGGAATGATTTTGACGCTAACGACCTTATCAACCGCTATCTCTCCGGAGAATCCGTCAAGCACCTTGCCGAGAGTTTCGGATTTAGCCGTCAGGTTGTTTATCGTGTCTTGCGTCACGCCAACATCACGCCCAGAAACCGTTCTGAATCCATGTATGTTAGGATGGAACAAACTCCGCCAGAGGAGCGCAAGCGTCTGGCACTTGCTGCTAATGAAGCGAAGCGCGGCCTTGCAAACACTCCCGAAATGCTTCATAAACGGGCATTGGCTCATAAACGGTTTATTGGTGTTTTTGAGCAGGAATTTATTGATGCTCTGACGAACGCAGGAATTCCCACTGTTCCTCAACAACCATTTCTTAGTTATAACCTCGACATTTGTTGTGGGAATATCGCCGTGGAAATTGATACGCAAGGTGGAATCCCTACTCATAAGCCCAAAACAATGAAGCGAATTGTAGAGTGCCTTCATGCTGGAATGAATATGCTTTATGTTGCCATTCCGCCTAAAACTACCAGTATTCCTGTCGAATGTTACGACAAGGTTATCTCCATTGTGGAGGAGTGCCGCCGCAACCCACCCGTAAGGTGTCAATATTGGGTGATTAGGCGTACAGGTGAAGTTTATTCCATAAGCAGTTTTGACTTCAATTAAATCTCCTTTATATGTGTGCTTATAGCTTCTGACAATTTTACTGTCAGAGGCTATTTGCGTTTCTCCGACAAAGCAGTTATACACAAGATAGCCCGGTGCGGAACTGTCTCCAGGATACATAAGCTCGTACCCGTCCACCTTAAACGGCTTGTCAACGTCTACTGTCTGCCCGTCAAGCATTGCATGCGCGTGGCGTGTGCGGTTGTCCAACGTTGCCAGCCAGCGTTTTTTGAGCTTTATGCCCATGTCCTGCGCTGCGCGGTAAGTATCTAGGCGTCCCGCGTTCTGCGCTCCTGTGGCCGCCGTTCTGGCGGTTCGGATAGCGCTTGTGCGGTTCATGTCCTGCATACGCCGTTGCAGGTCGTTGGCGATTTTCGGTATGCTTTTGCCTTGCAGGATGGAGCTTGTCACGCTGGCTGTAATCTGTTGCTTACCGTACTTCAAATCAATGCCGCGTTGCAATGCACGCTTTGGCGGGTAGTACGGCATCAAGTCAGGCTGCTCAACAATCAGACGTTTAACGGTCTGCTCATCCCACAGTGTAAAATCGGCTTTGTCGGAAACCTGCTCGATTTTGTACGCAGCATAATTGCGGTTTAGGCTGTAAATGCCCGGCGTGGCGTCGTTGACGTATGCCACAGCCGTTGCATTGGCATCGGTGTATCTTTCTGCCACTTTATCTCGCAGGGCTTCAAAACGCTTGCCTCGGCCTATCTGCGCAAGCCGCCATTGCTTGTACTGCTGTTCGGTGATTTCGCCTGCATCCAGCTTTTCTTTCATGGCTGCATCACGCTTCTCAAATTGCTCAAAATAGGCTTTCACCGTGTCAGTCAATTCGTCAGCAGCTTCTTTGTACAGCTTTGCAATGCGCCGTTCCAGCTTTGCAAGCTCCTTGTCGGTCAGCTTGTGGCCTTCGTCTGCTTTTTTCATATCTCGCCATCCTACGCACCATTGATAAATACGCAACACAAGTCATCATACAAGTGTTTATATAGTGTTTTTTCAATTTCGTCCTTGTAAACCTTCACAACCTGCCCATTGACAATCGTATTGACTGTTTCTCGGAGAACGGGGGCAGCCGCATCTGATTTTGATGGCATCGCTACTGATTCGGTTATATTCCTATGCTCGTATTTTTGGGCGATTCTCTGTTCCAGCTCGGCGAGATGTTCATCCGTCAGTTTGTGGGCATAATCAGGTTTTTTCATTTTTTCTTAACTTTTATGCCAAGTAGCCATGTGCCGCTTAGCTCTGAAGAAATGTTCGTTTTATAACCTTTGTGCGTTTCC
>OGZP01002123.1_pt1 | contig 13097 bp, 11 predicted proteins | sample 1576811 | NCBI WGS metagenome assembly OGZP01 (sample SAMEA3541553, study PRJEB24748) | human gut metagenome | biome: human gut; feature: human-associated habitat; material: faeces | place: China | collected 2012
TGGCCGAGGCCGACATGCTGTTTGCCACCCTGGACCCCACCAGCCGGAAGCTGGTGCTGCCCAGCGGCATGGCCGTTCTGCTGGTGGACACGGTCGGCTTTGTCTCCCGTCTGCCCCACAATCTGGTGGAGGCCTTCAAATCCACGCTGGAGGAAGCCGCATGGTCTGATGTCATCGTGCGGGTGGCGGACGCGGGCGACGACCAGCGGGAAGAACAGCTGGCCGTTACCGATGAGGTCCTGGACGGGCTGGACTGTGCCGACATCCCCCGCCTGACCGTTTACAACAAGTGTGACAAGCCCAATGCCCTGAACTTTGACCCGGACATCCTGTTGACCAGTGCCAAGACCGGCTACGGTCTGGATGCCCTGCTGAAAAAGCTGGACGAGCTGCTCAGCGACCGGGTGCACACCATCCGGGTGCTGCTGCCCTATGATAAGCTGGGCCTGGCCGCCCCCATGCGGGAGCGGGGCAGCGTGCAGGTGGAGGAGTACCGGGAGGACGGGCTCTATCTGGAAGGCATCGTCAAAACCGAGGACCTGCACTGTTTTGAGGGTTATCTCGTGTGATCAGGTAAGCGTGACGGCGGCAGCAGGATCCCACCCCAGCGGATGGTTCCCGGAGGAGCTGCCGTCACTTTTGTAAAAAGAAAAAATCCCCCAACAAACACAAAAACCCGCCTGGCAGCGGGTTTTTGTGTATAGAGGGGTGGGAAAGTATATAAAGTTGGGAATCGCAATTCAAATGCAGGCACTTGAGAAACAACGTGTTTTGCGCAGTCTTTGGCGCTTACCGTGCCTCGCGATATGTATTATACGCTTTTTTCTTTTCTTGTCAAACAAAATTTTTGACATTTGCTTTAATTTAGCACTTTACATTTCGATCAAAACTTTATATAATTAACACAGAAAATACAAAAGCGAGTTTTTCCGCAGTTTATGCGATTGCGACAACAGTAAAACTTTACTTTCAAAAATTTTTGTACAATTCAACAAAAACATAAAAGGAGACCTTTCTCATGGACGATTTAGACCGCAAGATCCTCTCCCTTCTCGCAAAAAATGCCCGGATGCCCGTCAAGGAGATCGCCGAGCAGGTGGCACTGACCAGCCCGGCTGTTTCCAGCCGCATCCACAAGCTGGAGACCGACGGCATCATCAGCGGCTACACCGTGGTGCTGAACCGCCCGGCAGACCGTGTCTATGTGGACGCGCTCATCAGCCTGTCCGTCACACCCAGCCACCGGGACGAGCTGGTGGAGCTGATGCAGAACAGCAAGGAGGTGCTGCAGTGCTACCATGTCACCGGTGCCTACACCTTCCTCATCAAGGTCAGCTGCGGCAGCATGCCCCAGCTGGAGCACCTGATCCTGCAGTTCCAGAAGCTGGGCACCACCAGCACCCAGATCATCCTTTCTACTCCGGTCAACCATGGTGATCTGGAAGCGCTGCAGCTGTAAGCCGTTCACAGAACTGTTACAACCGCTGTGCAATCTTCCGGCCTTCCGGGCCGTATTCCTGATACAAGGCCGCCGTTCAGCGGCTGCATAAACGCCCCCAAAGGCGGGCAGACTGATCACGATCACCCTGCCTTTGTCAGACGAAAGGAACTACGACCATGAAAAAACGCATTCTTGCCGCTCTGCTGGCTCTTGGCTGTGCCCTGCTGGTGTTCACCGGCTGCGGCAGCAAAAAAGATACCACCCCCAAAGACTACACCCAGATCATCCACGATGCCCGGGAAGCCGAGGACAATGATTATTATATGATCTTCTCCCCGGCAGAGGACGGCAAGTTCACCGCCCAGTACGGCTACAGCGCCAGCTATCCGGCGGATGACCTGAACGATGAGATCCAGAACATGCTGCTCCCCCTGCTGGACCTGCCCGAGGGCAGCTACACCGATCTTGCTGCCTCCCTCTCTGCCATGATGGTGCAGAGCTACGGCGTTGCCATCGTCAAGCCTGCTGAGGGCAAGACGCAGGAGGTCGTGGACGCAATGGATGCCTATATCCAGAACCAGCAGCAGACGATGGAGCACTACCTCGAGGATCAGTATCAGATCGCTGCCGCCGCCAAGGTGGCCACTGTCCCCACCGGCGAAGTGATCATGGTGTGCTGTGAGAACAGCGATGCCGTGATGAACGCCATCAAGACCGCTCTGGCCGCTTAAATTATCTTTCAAAACAACAATGCCCTGTACCGTTTTGCATGGTACAGGGCATTGTTATTTCTACCAGATGGATTATATCGTTCAAATATCACATATCTGAACGGGAATATGCGTTCTTCATATTGCTGCTCAGCTCAAACAGCACCTTATCCAGCGTGTCGGCGGCGCGGGCCTTGACCTCAGCGGCCAGGGCCTCGTTGGCCTCCTGGCGCAGGGCGGCGCGGCGGGCAGGGTCGCTCTCGGCCAGCTGCTTTGCGTCATACTGATTCAGCAGGGCACGGCAGGCGGAGAGCACCCCCAGCTCATAGCGCTCAACATGGAACACCGACTTGCCATAGGAAGCATCCGCCATCGCAGCGATCATCCGGCTGACCCAGTAGAAGCTGTCGGTGGACACCTCACCGGTGGTGCCGGCCAGATAGGCCGGGGTCGTCTCCACATTGGCGTAGAAGGGCACCATGGCGTTCAGGGCATTGGAGGCGTAGGCCACCCACTCCACTGCCTGCAGGTCGGCGGGCAGATCAGGCCGCAGCTGGATCAGCGCCACAAAGTCGTTGCGGTTGATGCCGATGGAGCGGTAAACGCCCCGGTTCTCTCTGGCACCGTAGCTTGCATACGGATCGTACGGCGTGCCCTGATAATGGCTGGACAGCACATATTTCACGTCCTCGGGGGTGATCTTCTTTTCAGGCACCATGCACCAGGGCAGGTCGTCGGAAGCCGGGGTATAGTCGGCATCGGGGCCATCCCAGACCCAGGTGGTGGGGTTCAGGGTGCGCAGCATGTACCAGGCGCGGGGCGTGTTGTAAACGTGGTCGGAATCGGTGTGGCTGCCAAAGGCGGCACGAGGGTCGAACACGCCGTCCTGTGCCAAGTCGAGGTGATACTTTGCAATGAACTCCCTCAGGTCAGCCGAGCAGAGATGGTTTTCCTGCGCGCCAAAGGCATCGTCCAGATCAAAGGCATCAATGCCCAGCTGGTTCGGCATCACCACATAACTGTCATCGGGCACACGGCGTGCCATCCAGTGATGGCCGCCGATGGTCTCCAGCCACCAGATCTCGTTCACGTCCTGGAATGCAATGCCGTTCATCTCGTAAGTACCGTAGGTCTCCAGCAGCTTGCCCAGCCGCTCCACGCCCTCGCGGGCGGTGTGGATGTAGGGCAGTACCAGATAGACGATGTCCTCCTCGCCGATGCCGCCGGGCACCTCGGGCTGCTCCCCCCTGGCAGGCTGGTACACCACCAGCGGGTCAGCGCCCAGCACGCGGGGGTTGGAGGTGATGGTCTCGGTGGCGGTCATGCCGACATTGGCGGCATTGACACCGGCTGCGGCCCAGATCCCCTTGCCCTCCACGGCGTTGGGCATGGCGGTCATCCGCATGGGGTCACCGGGCAGCGGGATCTCCACATGGGACAGCACCGAGCGGTAGACCGCCGGATGCTCCTCGGGCTGGACCACCACGAATTTCTTTGCCGTGAAATGGCCGGAACCGGAATCGTCGTTGCGGGCGATCATGGTGGAGCCGTCATAGGATGCGTTTTTACCAACCAGAAGCGTTGTACATGCCATAATATCTTCTCCTCCGAATCGAAGTATTTGTCTCTCGGTTTGCCTTGACTGATTGTAATCCTTTTTGTTTCAAAAGGCAAGAGGGCTTACCGGAGCCGTTCCCCGTTTTCCTCCGGGGCCGGAGCAGCTGCCTGGGCGCAGTCCCGGCCAAAGTAGAGCGCCACCTCGCCGATCTTCTTTTTGCGCAGCAGGAAGAGAGTCGGGATCAGATAGATCAGGATCGAGAGCATCATGCTGGCATCATAGCCCGAAATGCTCTCGGCCACATCCTCCGTGCCGTACAGACCGCCCACCAGCATAGAGGCAATGTCCATGGCCCCGTGCAGGAACACCGTGACCCACAGGTTGCCGGTGCGGAAATAGATGGCTGCGAACAGCGTGCCCAGCGATGCCGCAAAGACACACTGCATCAGCACACCGAAGGGAGCGCTGGACAGCAGATTGGTCAGGTGGGCCGCGCCAAACAGCAGGCCCGACAGCAGGCAGGCTTTCCAGACCCCCGCCCTGCCGGTGCCAAAGCGCTCCAGCAGGCTTTGGGCAATGACCCCGCGGAAGATGAACTCCTCCGCCACGCCCACCAGTGCCATGCTCAAAAAGAAGCTGAAGATGCTGAACGCAGGCTGCAGCTGGCCATCCTCGGGCATCCCGAACATCAGCTTGGTATACAGGCTGTAACCGATGAGCACCAGCGGATACATTCCCACCAGCAGCCCATTGAAAAAGCCGCTGCCCCGGCGGCGGAGCAGGTACATCTTACCGGTGCGGCCCAGAATGACCAACGCCACCACCATGCCCACCGCCTCCTGCACGGCGCTGAGGAAGTAGGAGTCCACCCGTTCCAGGTCCACCCCAAAGAGCACCAGTGCAAAAACAACGAGATAGGATGCCAGCAGCAGGCTGCCCAGAAACAGCACCTCGGATAAAACGCAGAACCCGATGGGATGCTTTGCGCGCAGACGTTTCAGCATAAAAATATCCTCCTGAATCTTAGTGGCTCTATTCTAACATACTTTGCCGGAAAGAGAAAGTTTTTGGCATTTTCTGCTCAGGCGAAAAATCTCAAAAAAAGTGTTGACAAGACCCGGGCCGTATAGTATAATATCCCTTGTCAGCGGCGAGGTTCAAAGCTGACGACAACAGAATGATGGGGATTTGCATAGTGGTAGTGCGGTAGACTCTGACTCTACTTGTGGGAGTTCGATTCTCTCATCCCCAACCAGAAAACCGCAGTCGCCTTCCGGCTGCGGTATTTTCGGGGCATAGCGCAGTTGGTAGCGCGCCTCGTTCGGGACGAGGAGGCCGTGGGTTCAAATCCCGCTGCTCCGATCGAAAAAGAGACATACTTCGGTGTGTCTCTTTTTTCTTTTTACAAAATTTTTTCTTGACACATTTCCCCTTTGGGAATACTCTTATAGTACCAGATATCCCCTGCTCTGCGGCGGGAAAGATCAAGAGGAAACGAGGGATTTGTGAGATGAAAAAACGTGTTGGCATCCTGACCTCCGGCGGCGACTGCCCGGGCCTGAACGCAACCATTCGCGGCGTAGCAAAGGCACTGTATGCCCGGATGGGTGATAATGTGGAGATCGTGGGCATCCTGAACGGCTACCACGGCCTGATCAACGGCGAATACAGGGAGATGTGCGAGGACGACTTCCGCGGCATCCTGACACTGGGCGGCACCATTCTGGGCACCAAGCGTACCCCCTTCAAGCTGATGCGCGTGGTCGAGGACGACAAGATCGATAAGGTCGCGGCCATGAAAAAGACCTACAAGGACGCAAAGCTGGACTGCCTGCTCTGCCTGGGCGGCAATGGCACCCACAAAACCGCCAACCTGCTCTCGCAGGAGGGCCTGAACATCATCGGCCTGCCCAAGACCATCGACAATGATATCTACGGCACCGATGTGACTTTTGGCTTCCACACCGCTGTGGACATTGCCACCGAGGTCATCGACCGCATCCACACCACCGCCGGCAGCCACAGCCGCGTGATGTGCATCGAGATTATGGGCAACAAGGCCGGCTGGCTGACCCTCTACTCCGGCATTGCAGGCGGCGCAGATATCATCCTGCTGCCCGAGCAGCCCTACGACATCGACCGCGTCTGCGAGGCCGTGGAGCGCCGGGCAAAGCGCGGCTCCAACTTCTCCATCATCGCCGTGGCCGAGGGTGCCATGAACGTGGACGAGGCCAAGCTGAAGCGCAAGGAGTGGACCGCCAAGCGCGCCGAGGCCGGTTACACCACCGCCACCAACCGCATTGCCGCCGCCGTCCAGAAAAAGACCGGCATGGAGACCCGGGTCTGCATCCCGGGCCACATGCAGCGCGGCGGCAGCCCCAGCGCCTACGACCGCGTGCTGGCTACCCAGTTCGGCAGCTACGCCGCCAAGCTGGTGGAGATCGAGCAGTATGGCGTTACGGTGGCTCTCGTGAACAATCACGTTATCTCCAACCGTCTGGAGGATATCGCCGGTAAGACCCGCAATATCCCTGAGGGCTGCGAACTCCTCACCGTTGCCAAACGCATGGGCATCAGCTTGGGCTGAGAAATCTTTCCGGCATGACCGCAATCTTCTTCCCGGTTTATCCGTATTCCAAGTGTAACAAAACCTCGTGGAAGGAAGTGTCTCTCCATGAAAAAAATCCATAAGTTCTTTTCTAAAGATTTGCTCCATATTCTTGGTGCTGTTGGGATTTTTGTTGCTTTTCTGATTTCTATCGCCTATAAGCAAGTTGGAATCGGGGCACTCATAGCTGCGTGGCTTATTGCTATCGCAATTATCGGGGTAGCGTGGATTACAGACATCCGCAAAGCAGACCTGCTGAAAAACGGAAAGATTGTTTCCGGAAAAGTTAATGCAGTAAAAAGGGTTCACATAAAATTCCACATGAGTACCTATCACCTTGCTGATGAAGATGTAATTTATCCTTGGGTGATCCGGTACCAATATAAGATTGGAAAAGACACTTATTATGGACAGTCCCATTGGTTTTGGTTCAATCCTCTCGTGAGCAAGGGAACACCTATAAAGGTGACTATTGATCCTCAAAACCCAGAAAGAAGCATTGTTGCTGCATGGGAAAGTTAATAGATTGTTTCTTTCCTCTATGATGACGGAAATTCCAAAGGAGCACAATCTCCTTTGGCACACGACTTTGGTACAAAGTCTAGTATGTTACACCTCGATAGAGGTGTAACGTTCCCAGACGCAAAAAGTCCCATGCCCAGCACTTTGGCGGTGCGGGCATGGGACTTTTTGCTTTTTAGACCTAGCGGAGTGAACCGTAACCAATCCTGACATCCAGTTGCCGTGTCATTTGTTGAATACTGTTTTACGAACAGTCTGCGGATGGACGTTCCCTCTTTTTCAATATACCGAACAAGAACTTACTTATTCTTGTACATTTCCTCGTAGTATTTCTGATAGTTGCCGCTGGTGATGTGCTCCATCCACTCCTCATGCTCGAGATACCAGTCGATGGTCAGGACGATGCCCTTCTCGAACGGGGTCTCGGGGTACCAGCCCAGATCGTTCTTGATCTTGGTGGGGTCGATGCCGTAGCGGCGGTCGTGGCCCAGACGGTCAGCTACGTGCTTGATCAGATCCTCGCTGATGCCGTCGTCCTTCAGGCGGTCGTGCAGCTGCGCGATGATGGTCTTGACGATGAAGATGTTGGGGCGCTCGTTGTGGCCGCCCACATTGTAGACCTCGCCGATCTTGCCGCCGTTGCAGACCATATCGATGGCCTTGCAGTGATCCTCAACGTACAGCCAGTCGCGGATCTGCATACCGTCACCGTAGACAGGCAGCTGCTTGTGGTGCTTGACATTGTTGATCATCAGGGGGATCAGCTTCTCGGGGAACTGATAGGGGCCGTAGTTGTTGGAGCAGCGGGTGATGTTGATGGGCATACCGTAGGTATCGTGGAATGCCATAACGAACATATCAGCGCTGGCCTTGGAGGAGGAATAGGGGCTGTGGGGGCACAGCGGGGTGGTCTCCATGAAGAAGCCCTCGGCACCCAGAGCACCGTAGACCTCATCGGTGGAGACCTGCAGGTACTTCTTGCCTTCCTTCCAGGTCTTGGCATCGGCATCGTACCAGGCTTCCTTGGCACGCTGCAGCAGGTTCACGGTGCCCATGACGTTGCTCTGGACAAAGATCTCGGGGTTCTTGATGGAGCGGTCCACATGGCTCTCAGCAGCAAAGTTGATGACATAATCGAAATCGTACTTTGCAAACAGGCTCTCCACCAGCTCCTTGTCGCAGATGTCGCCCTGCACGAACACATGGCGGGGATCGCCCTCCACATCCTTCAGGTTCTCCAGATTGCCGGCATAGGTCAGCTTATCCAGGTTGACCAGCAGGATCTCGGGGTACTTCTTGAGCATATAGTGGACAAAGTTGGAGCCGATAAAACCGGCGCAGCCGGTGATCAGATATTTTTTCATACTACTCTCCTGTATTTCAGACTTTTTCCTCTGTACAACCTCTCCGTCAATGCTTCGCATTGCCACCTCCCCTAGTAGGGGAGGCCTTGGCAGTCCTCGCAAAGTTCCCGGTTTCGCCAGAGGCTCCCCTATTAGGGGAGCTGTCGAGCGAAGCGAGACTGAGGGGTTTAATTGACCTTTACTTCATTCCATTCTCGCCGTCCCAGTGGGCGAAGAAGCAGGCCAGGGCCTCTTTCCAGTCCCGCACATCGTTGCCCACGGTGCAGCGGAGCATCCGGTTGTCCAGTGCGCTCCACTTGGGGCGGTCAGCACTTTCGGGGTGCTTGGCCTTGTACTCCTCGCTGGTGCAGGGGGCCACAGAGGCATCCACACCAGACAGGCGGATGATCTCGGAAGCAAAATCGTACCAGGAGCAGATGCCCTCACCGGTGCAGTGATACAGGCCGTACTCATGGGTCACGCAGAGCTGCAGCAGCTCATGGGCCAGGTCAACCGCGTTGGTGGGGTTGCCGCACTGGTCGTTGACCACTTCCAGCTTGCCGAATTTCCGGCCAGCGTTGACGATGGTCTTGACGAAGTTCTTGCCGTAGTAGCTGTACAGCCATGCCGTGCGGACGATGAAGTGGCGGTGGCAGAACTGCTCCACATACTTTTCGCCCATGAGCTTGGTGGAGCCGTAGGCGCTGATGGGGCCGGGGATGGTGGCCTCGTCCTGTGCAATGCCGCCGTTCTCACGACCGGAGAACACATAGTCCGTGGAGACATGCACCAGGCGGGCACCGGTCTTTTCAGCGGCCTGTGCCAGATTGCGGGGGCCCAGAGCATTTGCCTTGAAGGCTGCGTCGTGGTTCACCTCGCAGCCGTCCACATTGGTGTAGGCGGCGCAGTTGATGATGACATCCGGGCGCTGGCGGCGGATGAAGTCATCCACCATCTTATAGTTGGAGATGTCCAGCTCCGGCAGGTCCACCGGGATCACGGTGGCATTCATCAGCTTTTCGGGGATGGGGCCGATCTCGCTGCGGCCCTCCCGCAGCTGCTTGATGATCTCGGTGCCAAGCTGGCCCTTGCAGCCGGTGACGATGATTTTCATGGGTGATTCCCCTCCTGCATCAATATCTCAGTTTTCCATCGGCCACGTTCTTGAGGTGCTGGCCGTAGGGGCTCTTACCATAACGGGAAGCGCTCTCCAGCAGGGTCTCGCGGTCGATCCAGCCATACTTGAAGGCGATCTCTTCGGGGGCGCTGATCTTGATGCCCTGACGCTTCTCGACCATGCGGACAAAGTCAGCGGCATCCACCAGGCTCTCCATCGTGCCGGTATCCAGCCATGCAAAGCCGCGGCCCAGCAGCTGAACATCCAGCTCGTCCTTCTTCAGGTACATATCGTTCAGAGTCGTGATCTCCAGCTCACCGCGGGCAGAGGGCTTGACCTGCTTTGCCATCTGGACCACTTCCTTGTTGTAGAAGTACAGGCCGGTGATGGCGTAATTGCTCTTCGGGTGCTCGGGCTTTTCTTCCACGCTCAGCACCTTGCCGTTCTGGTCAAATTCCACGATGCCGAAACGTTCGGGGTCCTGCACATAGTAGCCGAACACGGTGCAGCGGCCCTTGGTCTCTGCATTGGCGGCGGCAGTCTTGAGGATCTTGGAGAAGCCGTTGCCGTAGAAGATGTTGTCGCCCAGGATCATGGCGCAGCAATCGTCGCCGATGAACTCTTCGCCCAGAATAAAGGCCTGTGCCAGACCATCGGGAGAGGGCTGGACCTTATATTGCAGATGGATGCCATACTGGCTGCCATCGCCCAGCAGCGCCTCAAAGCGCGGCGTATCAGTGGGGGTGGAGATGATCAGGATATCCTGAATGCCCGCCAGCATGAGGGTGGACAGAGGATAGTAGATCATGGGCTTATCGTAGACAGGCAGCAGCTGCTTGCTGGTGACCATCGTCAGCGGATAAAGCCGGGTGCCGGCACCGCCGGCCAGAATAATGCCTTTCATAATTTGTGCACTCCTTTATTTGTATTGAAAAAGTTGTGCAGCTATACGGGATGAAACGCTCACCTCGTAATATTCAAAGCGGAGCTGCGTCCGCTGTCAACAAAGTTACAGGGTAAAAGTTCTGGCCGCGCGGGGCGGCATCAGATAGTTTTACACCTTATTCTACTCTCAAATCGAAAAAAAAGCAAGAAAAAACGGCCTGTTCCAGAATTTTTTCCGGAACAGGCCGTCAAACAGAACCGTTCAACCGCCCACGGCGGCAGCACATCGCGATGGTGGAGCGTTTCTTACCACTTGAAGCCCCACTTATGGAAATACTTCAGCAGGTTTCCTGTCTGCCAGAGGGCGGGCTTGAGGTCCCGGTGGGCAGCGCGGTGCCAGGCGTGGATGGCGGTGTACTGGGGCACCAGATACACCTTGCCCCGGGTGCGCATCTTCTGGGTGAGGTCCGCATCCTCCACATACATGAAGTAGCTCTCGTCAAAGCCGCCCACCGCCTTGAAGGTGCTGGTGCGCACACCGGAAAAGCTGCCGGTGCAAAACTCGATCTCGATGGGCCTGGTCAGGTCCTCATCCAGCATCAGGTAGTGGTCGTTCTGGCCTTTCCAGAAGCTGAGCCGGGGCAGCTGGCGGTAGAGCATGGGCCGCAGGGCGCACCGGCGCAGGGGCAGCTGCTGGGGCTTACCGTCCGGGAACACCAGCGAGGGCCGGGCCATCACGGCATCCGGGTGGGCGGCCATCCAGTCGGCCAGATCACTCAGGGTATCAGCGGTCAGCTGGATATCCGGATTGAGGATAAAATGGAAATCACTGTCCAGCTCGGGCAGGATCATATTGTGGCCGGTGCCAAAGCCGCCGTTCTCGGTGCGGCAGCGCACCACCACCTGCTGGCCCGGGCCTGCTGCCAGCAAGCCATCCGCCACGGCCTGCTCCAGCTTTTTGCCGCTGCCGTCCGGGCTGGCATTGTCCACCAGGTAAAGGGTCACCGGGTAGCGGCGTGTGCAGTGCAGCACCGTCTGCGCCGCCTTCAGCGCCTCGTCATAGCCGTTGTAAACAACGATACAGGCTGATAGTTTCATCAATTCACTCCAAAGGCAGGATCTTCAGCGTGAAGTCCTCACGCTGGATATCAAAGTTGGGGTTGGTGCAGGGATCGCCCGCGGCCAGCAGGTCTCCCCAGCGGGCCTGGAAGCGGAGCACCTCGCCCTGGAAGCGCTTCTGCTTTTCGGGGTTGTCCTCGGTGCCGCGGCTCTTGCTCTCATAGTGGTAGAGCTGGGCAAAGGGGGTAAACACATTGGTGTAGCCCGCCTCCCGCACACGGACACAGAAATCCACATCGTTGAAGGCCACGGCATAGCTCTCGTCCAGACCGTTCATCTCATCATAGATCTCCCTGCGGATGAGCAGGCAGGCGGCGGTATCGCCGTAAACATCCTGCACATAGTTCAGCCGCCCCATGTAGCCATCGGACGCTGCCGGGAAATACTTGTGCAGGTGGCCCGCCACACCGCCGATGCCAAAGCCGATTCCGGCGTGCTGAATGGTGTCATCGGGGTAGAGCAGCTTTGCACCCACACAGCCCACCCGCTTCTGCTGGGCGTACATGACCATCTCTTCCAGCCAGTTGGGGGTGATGACCTCGGTATCGTTGTTGAGCAGCAGCAGGTATTCGCCGGTGGCATACTGCTCACCAAAGTTGTTCAGGGCGCTGTAATTGAAGCCCTTGCCCTCCCAGGTCACGACCTTGAGGTTGTCCGGGTGCTCCTTCTGCATCCGCTCGTAGGCGCGGAAGGTCTCGGGCTGCTTGCTGTTGTTCTCGATGAGGATAAGCTCAAAATCCGGGTAGTAATTTGCTCCCAAAATACGTTTACAAGCTGCTTCCCGTATCTCTCCACACAAATCTAGTGTCTTTATGTCATTAAACATTCTACCGTATTCCATTAATATTTCAGTATTACCTAAGTTCCCATGACATAAACAATCGTTTTCTCCAAATCCGTACTTCAAAGTGGTTGCTAATGCCGTTTTAATATCTTTATTTAATTCATCTTGTAGCTCTTTATCAATATCAAATTGCATTATCTTACATCGGCTAAGCAAAATTCCCGCCGCACCGTGACACCAAGCTGTCATATATATATTTTGTTCAGATGATTTATGTCCATTATACTCACGCTCGTCTTTCCAATTCCCAATTTTGTCATCATATAAGGAATTCTCAAACCGAATACTTGCGACTACAGCTTGCAAATACTTTTCCTTTTGGGTGTAGCTCCATAGCTTGACTAATGAATAAGCAATTCCTGCAACACCATGAGAAAAACCTGCTAACGGATATTTACTTCCAGCACCTAGCCATCCTTTTCTGGTATTTTCTTCAAATTGTTGGGAGGCAAACAATTTTTCACCCGCTAAATCTGCAATTCGTAAATACTCTTCTTCTCCTGTAAGATCATACAAATTAAGTAATGCTAAAATAGCTCCAGCATTTCCGTACACTAAATCATAATACATATCATTATCAATAGTTTTCTTTAAAATTTCACAATGTCTCCTAGCATATTCAAGATATATTTTATGTTTAGTAATTTGATATAAAATTTCATAGGTGTAGACCAATGCAGCTTCACCGCAGAGTATACCTGAACTTTCGTTTTCTATACCTTCTACTTTTTGTTCCATCTCCTTTGTATATGTAAATAGGTTTTGATCTAAAGCATCACAAACAAATTTATACTTTTCAATTTTCAAACTTTGACATAATGCATGGAAAAATATTGCAATTCCAGCAAGTCCTTCATACAAATAATTACCCAATGGCTGTATTTGCCAAGTGCTATTTTCATCAGAACCCACTGAAGAAACGCCAATCCAATTAACATCATGTTTATCTG
>OGZP01002128.1_pt1 | contig 13079 bp, 13 predicted proteins | sample 1576811 | NCBI WGS metagenome assembly OGZP01 (sample SAMEA3541553, study PRJEB24748) | human gut metagenome | biome: human gut; feature: human-associated habitat; material: faeces | place: China | collected 2012
GCATTTCCTTTTCCAGCCCAGCATAACGTGTATCACTCATAAATCGAATCATTGTATTCTTCCTCCTTTACATTTTCATCCGTTTTTAAGCACAAAAAAGACAATCACACTTTGATAAATAAAGCATGATTGCCTTTTACTTTTAACTTAATAGTTCTTAAAAAATGGAGGCAAAAAACATTAATTTTGCCTCCATTTTATATAATAATTATTTTTTTATTGAAAATCTTAATGCCAACTCTGATATATACTCCAAAGTTTTTAATATATTAGGATATACTGGACAAACACTTAAACTCTCAACTACAATAATTGATCCGAGCAAAAATATAATCCATAGACTTAAATATATTTTTTCGGATTTACGAATTGAGCTTTTCATTTTTTCTAACATTTCATCATTACCAAATATTTCTGATAAATCTTCATCTGTTAATATGTCTTTGTAATTAAGTTTAAGTTGTTCATAACTGTCCCATACTTTTTTGATTTCATAACGTGATTGACAGTAACATATTATTAAATATACAAAAGAACCCAGTAAAACACATTCTACTATAATAGTAATTTCTTTTGTAAAAAGATTATCTAATGGCTGATTTGACACTATATTAGCCAAAATCACAGTAAACAAAAATCCAAATATAGCAATGATATTTGACTTAAATTTATCTAATAATCCAGTCGCATATTCTCCTGTTCTTGAAACGGTATCGCTTATAAATTCCGCAACTTTATTCTTTAGTTCTAAATACGCCTTTACATTTTCTTTTAAATAAAGGTTATAATTAGACTGTATTGAAGCCATAACTTTTTCATCGATTTCCGTTATGGAAACGTACTTACAATGCAAACTAATTACGTTTCTAACAATGATTGCTTTATCAATTGGATTCCCATCTGTATAAATCCAATTGTAAATACTGTACAAGATCTTGTTATCTGGTAGCTCACTTATATTACAACAATATTCCATTGTACGTTGACCATTTATTATACCTTTAAGTTGACTATTACTTATTGTGGATGATGTTGCAATAAAACTGATAGATAATAAAACCATAATTTTTTGAAATACTTCTCTTAATGGGTTGTTTTCGTAATCAATCGTAATTTTAAAATCATCCGGCAGCACCTCAAAAATGTCAAAATTATAAAAGTATGAAACCTCCCTGCACTCCTCCATTCTTCTTTTTCTGTTAAATTCAGTATTTACCATACCATTTCCATTGGGTACAAAAAACATAGTTTTAGTTGCAAACATTGCAACGGGACTATATACGTCAAACACTAAATAATTTGATGACTGTTTTAATAAATTAGAGAATGCAATCATAACCTCTTCTAAAGACAAAGAAAGTATATCTTTAACAAATTCATCAAATGCATAAATAGAAAAATGATTATTAACCACTTCCTTATCAATCTTTACTTTAACATTTATGATTTCATCTTCTAATGTGTCGTTAATAAACCCCTTATAATCCTCTTCATTACCTAATGAAAAATCATAAACCTGTTCTGTTTCATCTTGCAAAACTATTTTTATTTTATCTCTTTGTGAAACGGAATTTATGATATCCAAAAAATACCCATACTCTGGAGCATTTTTAACCTCAAATTTAAAGGAGGCTTCATATACTTTCATTCTTTCTGAAACGACACTATCTATTATTGTTGCTGCCTGAATCAACTCTGTAAGCATAATCCCCCTCCTCTTGTTTTATTTATTTGAAAATCTTCTAAATGTCAAATCATTATCTGTTTTTATTTGTATATATCTATTTCCATCATTATCTCTATATGCTTTTATAGTTTCATCAAAATCGTCTATAGCATCCGTTATTCTTAACTGTACACCGTGGCAAACATCATAAACCTTTCTAATACGGGCATTTATAACTGATGGTACCGTGTTAAACTGCTTATCAAATTTGTATTTCTCTGGTAATTCCCGTATCTTTTCTAATACTTTTTCCATTTTATCTTGTTCCAATTCCGTTGGTTTATAGTTTTCCAATGTACTTTGAATCATAGTGTCATAATCAATATAATCATTAGACTTAAAATATGTAATCATTGTATTTCTAAGCAGTGTGTGATCTCTTGGTGCAATACCTTTTACATTTCTATTTAATGTACTATCTATTGCACGAAATGCTTTATCTGTATTTACTTCGTCACTTACAACTTGATCTAATTCTAAAAAATTATCATACCAATACTTTGCAATATTATTAGAATATACTTTTGCTGAAAAATTAGTTGCATTGGGATCGTCAATTCTAAAAGTACAGGACTTCCAAAGTTTAGTTTTATCTTTTGAAAATCCGGATTTAAAGCTAAAATCTTCATCGTCTACAAAATCGGTATGTTCCACCTTAGCCAGCAAATATATATGCTCATCCATCTCTTCATCGTACATAAGAGCTTGTATTAAACTACCTTTTTGTACATTTGTATTCATATGTGCCACGGAAGTTTGTGCTTCTTGCTCTTTTAATAACAGTCTTTTAGCTATAAAATCCATTTTATCTGTTACAAAATTGGCATCTATCTGATTTTTTACTATATCTAAAATACAGCTTATTACTTCTGTATTAGCTGACCGTGTATGATATTCTCTAATAGAGGAATTATCATTTATATAAGTAATCAATGTTCTCACATAGTCAGAAAATGTTTCTGGCGTATCCCGTACATAAACAACATTATTCTCATAATCAATGATTCTTATTGTTTGAAAAACAATTTCCATCTTTAGCCCTCCTGCCAATACTTTTTTCAATTATACCACATATTGGAAGCAACTTGGACAAAAAATTGCCTTTTTTATACCATCTGCACTTTCATGTTTTATTTTGGGCCCATTCTTCCACTATTGGGATAAGACATTGCCAACTTAAATCTACAGTATGAATAAAAATTCCATATATTAGCTCGAATTGGATACTCTTTTCTGTATTCAAATTCCATCTGGTACTTTATGCTATGTCTGGTACACCACCAATGAATATCTTTCATTTTCATAGAATTACCAGCACTTATATGTTCTCCTAGCATTTTAATCTTATAATTATCTGTCTCTGTTTTAGCAAATAAATAAAACCATACATTAAAATATCTAATTATGTATACCTCACAATCTCCATTGTACATCATACACACTCCTGTCTATACAGTAATATATTTTCCACTTTTCTACAATATCCACATAATGTATACTGTAGTCTATGGGGTAAATATTTCTACGAGGATCAGAACCACCTCAATAACTCCAACGCCATCTTCTTCCATAAGAAATCTCTTCAACTGCATACATACACCTCCCATATCCCTTCTGGATCTTCTCATTCCTGCCGCAGGCATTTTCCGCCGTGCGGCTAAAACATAAAGGATCCTTTTTTCAGTCTCTACAGTGACAAAAATGCCGGTGCCACCACCATGACCATCACAACTCCCAGCATGAGAAACATCGGGATCAGAAGCTTTGTGGACGCCTCCTCGCCTTTTCGGAGCGCAAGTTCTTTTCTCTGACGGAATGCCGTCTCCATCTCCTCCTCGAGAAGCCGCCTCAGATCTTTTCCTCCCGTACTCACACTGTTTCCGAGCAGGGACGCAAATTTTATATAGCATCCCAGACCGATCCGCCGTCCAAACTCCCCGTATGCCCGGATCTCAGGTGTCCCTGTCTCCATCTGGTTCAAGGCAGTCCTCATCTCCCGATATACCGGATGGATAAGCACTGTATTTTTGCTCTCTGCATCCACGACCTGCTTTTTCCATGCCTGGCGGACCGGATAACCGGCCCCGGTCAGAACCACAAAGTCCGACAGCAGCTCCGGATAGTCCAGGATCATCCGGTCTTCCCACTGCTTTTTCGCTTCCTTTGCGTCACTCTTTTCCTTCAGGAACAGACATAGCGCCGCAGCGATCCCCAGAAAGATCAGTCCGCCGTTTCCGCATCCATCTGCCGACCGATAATGGAGAGTTCTCCCGTCAAAAGTTTCTGGAAGCACCACCTGTCCTGTCTCCAGATCTTTCTCCGCAAGCTTCCCCAAAAACGCGGAAAATGTTTCTCCCAACGTCTCGGTCTCTGGAAACACCGTCACAGGAATCTCCACCCAGGTAACCGAAGATCCGTTCATAAGTCCTGCCCGCAGAGTCACCGTTTTCCCGCTCTCAGGCATCTCAGATCCGATCAGTCCCATATCGCTCACGGTCTCGGGGTCCCCGGACTCCCATTCAACAGAAAGTCCATACTTTACGAGGGTCCTGGTAAGGTTCAGGTCACTCTGTACCTTCGAAAGAGACGAATTTCCCCCTAATATCTCCCCCTTCAGGTACTCCATGATCCCCGGAAGTTCTTTCTGAACCTCCGCGTCTGACATTTTCCTCTCAGGAACCGTGACTTTCACCTGTTCCTCCCCGTTTTCCAGGCCTTCCACAAGAAGCTCATACTGCCGGTCCCCGCCGCCATACTCATTTCGGGCGAGAACCCCGTCACGGACAGGATCCCATATTTCTCCTACCGCCTCCGATAACCCGTAAAGCACAAAACCAGAGAGCACACATGCCGCATACTTTCCATACTCGTTTCCGTACTCGTTCAACCTGCCTCTTCGCGTTTTTTCTCTCATATTTCGATCTCCAGGAAATAATCAGCCAGCCAGCATGAAGCGAGATAGACTGCAAGGCAGACCGTCATCAGCATCCGTCCGATCAGAGTTGTATACAGAATCCCAAAGAACCCCGGTGACGTCAGCTCAATGTAGATTACGATCAAGACGGGAATCCCACTCATGATCCTTTGCTCCATGCGTTTTGATGCCGTTGCCGTCAGGATCTCCTCCTGGATCCGGATCTTTTCCCCGATGATCTCTGCGGTCCTGGTGATGATCCGCATCAGTTCTCCGCCGCTTTTTCTCGCCGCAAGAAACACGTCCGCAAAATTTTTTACATCGTCCAGGCCGCTTCTCGCCGCAAAGTCCCCCAAAGCATCCTCAAATGTCAGATTCATCCGGACCTTCCGCAGGATCAGCCGGATCTCCTTCGCGATCATGGAATCGCTCCCGTGAATCTCCTCCATCTCCTTTAAGCTCACCGCAAACGCATTCTCCACCGAATACCCCGCATTCAGCCCTGATGCCACTGCGAGGATCGCGTCCTTAAACTCTCCCCGCAGTTTTTCCATCCGCCTCTGCTTCAGCTTTTTCTTTAAGGCCAGCGGAAACAGGATCCCCGCCGGAAAAATAAGCAAAATCAAAAGAAAACTCCGGTAAAACACATAGTCCAGCACCGCTGCCAAAAGAATTCCTTCTGCCCCGTAAAGCACCCACTCCCTTCGGCTCAGCGTATACGTCTCATACTCGATACCCTGCAAGTCTGAGTTTTTCCCGGTGCTTAAGCGTTCCGATCTGCTCAAGACTTCCTTCCACTTTCCCTGTATTTCCGAAACCGTCTCCTGCTTTTTCCGCTTCACGGAAGGTAAACAGGGGATTGAGGATGATCTCGCCGTTTTCAAATCTGTCCACCTCCTCGATCGCCGTTACTTTTCTCGTCTTGTCCCGCATTCTTGACACATGGACCATAATGTCCACCGCCGACGCGATCTGGCTCCGGATCGCCGCCAGCGGCAGATCAGCTGCCATCAGCACCATAGTCTCAAGCCTGGACAGCATATCCTTCACACTGTTGGCATGTCCGCTGGAAAAGCCGCCGTCATGTCCTGTGTTGAGGCTCTGTAAAAGGTCCAGCGCCTCTTTTCCACGTACTTCACCGATAATCAACCTGTCCGGCCGCATACGAAGGGCCGCCCGGATCAGCTCCCCGATCCCAATAGCCCCGGCACCTTCCGCATTGGCTTCCCTCGTCTCCATCCGCACCAGGTTTTCGATGTGGTTTAACTGCAGCTCCGCTGCGTCCTCGATCGTGATCACGCGCTCACCGGGCGGGATAAACTCTGAGAGTGCATTCAAAAAGGTCGTTTTTCCCGCTCCGGTTCCGCCGCTGACGAAAATGTTGTACCGCGCAGCTACAAGTGTTTTTAAGAGGTCCGCGGCTTCCGGGGAAATACTCCCATAATCCAAAAGGCGTTCCATCGTCATTGGCTCCGGGAATTTCCGGATCGTCAAAATCGGACCGTTTAACGCTATCGGCTCCAACACCACATGAACTCGGGATCCGTCTGAAAGCCTGGCGTCCGCCAGCGGCATCGACGTGTTGACGATACGGTTCACACTGCTGACGATCTGCTGGATCAGATCTTCCAACTGCTCCCTGGATTCGAAAGACTTTTCCCACCGCCCGATCTTTCCCCCTGTCTCTACGAATACCTGGTCCGGCCCGTTCACCATGATCTCCGTCACCCTCGGATCGTCCACCAGCTCCTGCAGGATATCCAGACGTCTGAACGAATCAAAGAGTTCCCGGTGAAGCTTCAGACGCTCCCCAAGTGTCTGCGGGAATTCCTCCGGCTGTTCCTCCATACAGGCATCCATCCTCCGATCGATAAGCTCCGCGATCTCCTCGTCCGACATCTGCCGGTCATATGTCATCTCTGCCAGGATCTGCGCCCGCAGCATCTGTTTCAGCTGTCCCATAAGTTCCTCTGTCCTTTCAGCAGGCTCCTCACAAAATCACCCATATCCCCCCACAGAAGTTCCTGGGGAAAATGCTCCATTCTTCTCCCGCCGGTCACCATCGGCACATGGATCTTCTGGATCTTTTCCATGACCGCGCCGTTTCCCACTACCTCCAGGTATTCCTCAAACTCCCGCATTTTCTCTGCAGAAAACGGGTCCTCCCGGATCGGCGTGTAGATCACCTGGCATTTTTCCAGTAACGGCAGCGCATCCCGCCCGTAATCCCCCACATCGAGAACCAGCGTCGTATAATTTCCTTCCTGCAGGATCCGTTCTAAAAGGTCCGCCATCTCCTGCACAGACAGTTGCGTATAATCCTGTGGAATGCGGATCGGCGGAATCCACGCCATGTCTCCGAGATAATAGACGATGGAATTCAGCCGGACCACATGAAAACGGTCCTGTTTATAGTAGTAGATGAGGTCTGAAAGATCCCGTTTCCACCGCTCATTTAAGAGTCCTGTAAATCCTGTAAAGGTATCCAGTGTCACAAACAGGACCTTCTCCTCCTTAGCAAGGATCTGTCCGATTGCTAACGCCAGACATGTCTTCCCGCATCTTCCGATGGGCGAGTAGACACCGATGATCCGCCTGGACTGGTCAGTAGCTCCGGCAGTATTGGGCCTGATCCCCGGAATCTCACTGTAGGCAGCCATCACCTCCCGGATAATATCGTCCCCGGATTGGAACTTATAGATCTCCTTTCCAGAATCCATCTGCTTCTCTGTCTCCTCAGACATATAGATCTTCTGGGCCGACGGGATTCCGGAAATATCCCCGGAATCCGTCCGTTCCCCCGAGAGCAGGACGTCGATCTCATGCTTTTTTGCGTACTCCGCCAGCTTTTCCTTTGAAGTAAACGCCTGGGCGGTAAAAACTCCCTTTTCCTTTCGGTTTACATAATCAGACAACCGTTCCGCATACCTGGTATCCGCGTCATAAACCGCCATCAGCTTTTTCATGTCTTCTCATTTCCTTTCCCCCGCCGGAATCATACTCCGGCATACGTTCAATCAGACCGCTAAGCAGTCCTGTAAGATATGCGTTCCCGTCTCTTTACTGGATCAGTAAAAACAGACAGTACCCCGCAAACAGATACGGCCCCAGCCGTAAAAGACTTTCTTTTTCAAAATACCCCGGATATTCCGTAAGCCGCCCTTTCATTCCCGTCTCCACCGCAAATCTGGCGGCCCGCTCCAGGCGGAACCAGACAGTTCCCTGCTTGATCATCCGGTAAGACGCCGCTGCGGCAGCAAAGACCATTCCAAGACCAATTACAAGCATGCCATCCCAGACTCCCAGAAATCCAGTGACTACTCCCATAAGCTTGATATCCCCCGCGCCGATGGTCCGGCACAGGAAAAACGGGTAAAAGACCGCGCATGTCCCCACAAACCGCAGGATAAATGATCCAACCTCGATAAACGCCAGAGTCACCAAAGGCTGCGCCCCCGACGACTTGTTGCTTTCTACAAAAGCAAGGACTATTCCAGCCGCGATCCCTGCTATGATCTGAATGTGAAAGATCTTTCCTTTCTTTCAGTCTGTCACCGCTGCGGACAGCAAAACTGCAAACAATACCACGATAAGATCACCTCCCGCACAGCCATCTTTTCCAATCACCTTCCCCGGAGAACAGAATTCTCCCGAAAGGATCAAAAAAGAGCCTTTTCCCAGTTACTGCAATTCAAAAATCAATACGTTAAACGGATTTCATGCCCTGAATCCGGGCATCCGGCGAAGCTGCCGGTCATACATCTGCTATCTAGAAATGAAGAACTCATTTCTGAATGTGCCCCTATTATCTCTGAATTTTGGCCGAAAGTCAATTTCAGTTTCGTAAAATCAAGGTGCCATTTTTCGTCAAATTTTACCAAAAAATATTATGTCACCCATCATTTTCCAGAAATGTTGAACAATTCATTGACGCAATTCAGGAAAAATGGTAAAATGCAATTAAGTTTAAATTTTTAAACCAAAACATTCCGGAAAGGAGAGAATTCATGATCTCAGAAAATCTTCTGGGCGATATCTTTGAAGAGTGCATTCCTTTATTTATTGCGCTCGGTGACCGAACAAGACTGACGATCCTGCAGTGTCTCTTTGAGACACAGACCACTGGTGAAGGACGGATCCCCGGCTTAAATGTCAACGAGATCACGGACCGGACAAGTCTCTCCCGTCCAGCTGTTTCTCACCATTTAAAGATTTTAAAAGATACCGGCCTGATCGATGTTTTAAGAAAAGGCGTGTGCAATTATTATTATCTCACAAACAAAAGCGCCATCGACAAGCTCGGTCGTCTGAAAGAAGAGCTTGAAAAATATCCGGAATCCTGAATATTCCGGGTGAATGATCCTCATACTACCAATTACAGAAACTTCTGGTTTTCTCCACAGACAGACGCGCCGCGATCCGGCAAAGCCTATCTGTGAACAAAATTCGGCAAAACAGCCTTCGGCCGCCTGAAACAGACTGCTGTTGGCACTATCCGTAAAGGAATTGGGGTATGATATTTATGTTTTTTTCGAAAAAAAATGCTTCCAAACAGGCTTACCGCCGGGAAACAAATGAACTGAAGCGCCAGATCGAGCTCAGCAAAACGGCGATCTTATCCGCCCAGAACCAGTTCGAACAGGTCGTTGACCCGACCTTAGTCGACTGCTATATCTATGAGCTGAACGCCGCGCAGCTCCGGTATCAGTTTCTTCTCCGCCGCCTGAAAAAACGGGAGCTTCAGGAGGTCTGATAACCATGCATACCTGGTACGAACAGGCTGTCTTTTACCATATTTATCCCCTTGGACTTTTGGGGGCAGAAAAAACAAACACGCTCACAGAGACCGCCCACCGGCTCACGGAGCTTGAGTCCTGGATCCCGCATATCAGCGACTTAAATGGCTCCGCGATCTACATCGGACCGCTCTTTGAGTCCTGCACCCACGGCTACGATACAAAAGATTTCCGTCTCGTGGACCGTAGACTTGGTTCCAACGAAGATTTTGCCCGTTTTGTGCGTCTCTGCCATGAAAACGGAATCCGCGTTGTGGTGGACGGCGTCTTCAACCATACCGGACGTGAGTTTTTCGCTTTCCAGGATATCCGCGAAAAGCGGGAAGCTTCCCCGTATAAGGACTGGTACCGCGGCGTAAACTTCGGCTGGGGAAGCCCTTTGGGTGACCCATTCGGCTACGAGGCCTGGCAGGGACATTTCGAGCTCCCCTGCTTAAATCTCCGGAACCCGGAGGTCCGCCAGTATCTGTTTGACTCGATCCAGTTCTGGGTCGACAACTTCAATATCGACGGGATCCGCCTGGACTGCGCGAACGTCCTGGATTTCGGGTTCATGAAAGAGCTCCGGGAAAAGACCTCCGCCATGAAACCTGATTTCTGGCTCATGGGCGAGGTGATCCACGGCGAATATAACCGCTGGGTGAACCCGGAAATGTTGCATTCCGTGACAAACTATGAGCTTCACAAGGCGCTCTACTCCGGTCACAATGACCACAACTACTTTGAGATTGCCCACAATGTGCGACGTCTGGAGGCGGTGGGAAGATCGCTTTACACCTTTGTGGACAACCACGACGAGGACCGGATCGCAAGTAAATTAAACAACCTGGCAAACCTGTTTCCGGTGTACCAGCTTCTCTTCACTCTCCCCGGAATTCCTTCTGTCTATTATGGAAGTGAGTGGGGAATTGAAGGAAAGCGTTCCAGAACATCCGATGAGGTCCTTCGCCCGGCACTCAACCTGTCTGACATGCTTGGAAAAGCTCCGGAGCTCGCGTCCCACATCGCGGCACTCGGAAAAATCCACACAGAAAATGACGCGTTCCACAACGGCTCCTACAAGGAACTTCTCCTCACGAACCGCCAGTATGCTTTCAGCCGGTCCGGGGAACATGGAACCGTGATCTCCGCTGTCAATAATGATGAACAGCCGGCATCCATCTCGATCCCGCTGCCATGCGCAGCCTCAGATGTTGTATCCCTGCTGCCCGGAGAGATCCCATTCTCCCTCGAAAACGGCAGACTTTCCGTCACGCTCCCGGCAAACGGCGGCGCGATCTTTAAACTTCAGGAGGTTTAAGTGATGACAATAACAAAGAAAACCACAGCTCCTGCCAAAACAAAGGAGATCGGTCTCGGTTTCATCACCGAACTGGACCGGTATCTCTTCGGACAGGGGACCCATTATAAAATCTTCGAAAAACTTGGTGCACATCCAAAGACTTATAAGGGGAAAGCCGGAATGTATTTTGCCGTCTGGGCTCCCCACGCAAAGGCCGTCGGTGTTGTGGGCGATTTCAACGGCTGGGATCCGGACGCCGCACCGATGTCCCCGTTAGCTGACTCCGGAATCTACGAGGCGTTTATTCCCGGCGTCGGTCTCGGAGAACTCTATAAATTCGCGATCACCACACAGGAGGGAATGATCCTGTTCAAGGCTGACCCGTATGCGGTCCATGCGGAATTCCGTCCGGGAACCGCTTCTATCACAGAAGACATTAACGGCTTCAAATGGGATGACGCAGCCTGGATGGAGACAAGAAAAAAAGCTGATCCTGTGAAATCCCCGATGGCAATCTACGAGGTCCATCTCGGTTCCTGGCGCAAGAAAGACCGTCCACAGAAGGAAGGTTACTATACATATATGGAAGCTGCCCACGAGCTGGCTGATTATGTAAAGAAGATGGGCTACACCCACGTAGAACTCATGGGAATTGCGGAACATCCATACGACGGTTCCTGGGGCTATCAGGTTACCGGCTACTACGCGCCGACTTCCCGTTACGGCACTCCAAAAGAGTTCATGTACTTTGTGAACTACCTCCACAAAAAAGGGATCGGTATCATCCTTGACTGGGTTCCGGCCCACTTCCCGAAGGATGCCCACGGACTTGCCGACTTCGACGGTCAGCCGCTCTATGAATACGCAGATCCGCGAAAGGGCGAGCACCCGGACTGGGGCACAAAGGTCTTCGATTACAGCAAAAATGAGGTCAAAAACTTCTTGATCGCTAACGCCCTCTACTGGGTAGAGAACTTCCATGTTGACGGTCTCCGCGTAGATGCCGTCGCGTCCATGCTGTACCTGGATTACGGCCGCAGCGATGGAAACTGGGTTCCGAATAAGTACGGCGAGAACAAGAACCTCGAAGCCATCGAGTTCTTCCGCCATTTGAACAGTGTCCTCACCGGACATCTCACCGGTGCCATGATGATCGCTGAGGAGTCCACCGCATGGCCGGGTGTCACAAAACCGCCGGAAGAGGGAGGTCTCGGCTTCACCTTCAAGTGGAACATGGGCTGGATGCATGATTTTCTGGAGTACATGAAACTGGATCCATATTTCAGAAAATTCAACCACAATAAGATGACATTCGGCATCACCTACGCCACCAGTGAGAATTATATCCTGACGCTGTCCCACGACGAGGTCGTTCACCTGAAGTGTTCCATGATCAACAAGATGCCGGGCTTAAATGGTGACAAGTTTGCGAATCTGAAAGCAGGATACACCTTCATGATGGGGCATCCGGGAAAGAAGCTCCTGTTTATGGGCCAGGATTTCGGTCAGTATCATGAGTGGGATGAGAAGGTTTCCCTCGACTGGTATCTCGCCGACGAGCCGCTTCACAAAGACCTGCAGAAATATTACAGCGACCTGCTGCATGTATACCAGAAATATCCGGCACTGTGGCAGCTGGATTCCGACTGGAACGGTTTCCAGTGGATCAACGCCAACGATGGTGACCGCAGCATCTTCAGTTTTATCCGCCGTGATGAGACGGGCAAGAAAAATCTCTTATTCGTCATTAACTTTACACCGGTTGCACGCGACGATTACCGGGTAGGCGTTCCGAAGTCCGGAACCTACTCCCTGATCCTGGATTCCGAGCATGGGCTCTACAAGCGCGGCGAGCATGCATTCTCCGCCCGCTCCAAGAAGAGCGAGTGCGATGGCCAGCCATACTCCTTTGCGTATCCGCTGCCGGCGTACGGGACTGCAATCTTTAAGTTCAACTAAAAATATATATTTTGCAAGTAACACATCCGTCCTGAATCCACTAAAAACAGGTTCAGGACGGATGTTCTGATTTTCACAAACAGCACACCCAGATACATATTTTCAGGAAATTCTGACACATGCAGCTTTGTTGCAATTTCCCACATAAAAAGGCACTGCCCGCCTCCCATTCTCCTCAGAAAACGGTAAGCGGACAGCACCTCAATCATCACCTATATTTCTTGCATTTATTGACCTTACTTACTCTTACTCCACGTTCTTCGTCGCCACAACATCAACTCCCGTTCCGGCAACGTCCTTCATGATCACATCCCCGATATGCACCGGAGCAGCAACCTCGACTGTCTTTAACGCTTTCACACAGTCAAAGATCTTTCCCTTCGGGATATCTTCTTTCGTCTT
>OGZP01002129.1_pt1 | contig 13077 bp, 8 predicted proteins | sample 1576811 | NCBI WGS metagenome assembly OGZP01 (sample SAMEA3541553, study PRJEB24748) | human gut metagenome | biome: human gut; feature: human-associated habitat; material: faeces | place: China | collected 2012
TGTTAAGACAAGCCACCCAAAACCTCATTACCGCCCTTTATCCGAGATTGTCCCACGAGGATGAATTGCAAGGCGAGAGTAATTCCATATCGAACCAAAAAAGGATACTCGAAACCTACGCAAAACAGAACGGCTTTACCAATCTGCGCTGGTACACCGACGACGGTTTTTCCGGCGCGAACTTCCAGCGGCCCGGATTTCAAGCCATGCTTGCGGACATTGAAGCCGGGAAAGTGGGTACGGTCATCGTCAAGGACATGAGCCGGTTAGGGCGAAACTACTTGCAGGTAGGGTTTTACACGGAAATGCTGTTCCCTCAAAAGGGTGTGCGTTTTATCGCTGTCAACGATAATGTGGACAGTGCCAGCGAGGGCATGGACAACGATTTTACCCCGCTGCGAAATCTGTTCAATGAATGGCTGGTGAGAGATACGAGCAAGAAAATCAAGGCAGTGAAAAAGTCAAAAGGCATGAGCGGCAAGCCTGTTACCAGCAAGCCGGTTTACGGCTATGTGATGGACGAGGACGAGAATTTTATTATAGACGAGGAAGCCGCCCCGGTGGTGCAGCAGATTTACCAGCTTTGCCTTGCCGGGAACGGCCCGACCAAGATTGCCCGTATGCTGACGGAGCAGCAAATCCCCACGCCGGGGACGCTGGAATATCAGCGGACAGGCAGCACCCGCCGTTATCACCCCGGCTATGAGTGCAAATGGGCGACCAACACCGTCGTTCATATCCTCGAAAACCGAGAGTACACCGGATGTCTGGTGAACTTCAAAACGGAAAAGCCTTCTTATAAGGTCAAGCACAGCATAGAGAACCCCGTCGAGAAGCAGGCCATTTTCGAGAACCACCATGAGCCGATCATCGACAAGGAAACATGGGAACGGGTGCAGGAGTTACGCAAACAGCGCAAACGCCCGAACCGCTACGATGAAGTGGGGCTGTTCTCCGGGATTTTGTTCTGCGCCGACTGCGGCCATGTGCTGTATCAGCAGCGGTATCAGAACAAAGACCGCAAACAGGACTGCTACATCTGCGGCAGCTACAAGAAGCGCACCCGCAACTGTACGGCGCACTTTATCCGCACCGATCTGTTGACCGCTGGTGTCCTGGCAAATCTCCGGCAAGTGACCGAATACGCAGCCAAGCATGAGAGCCGGTTTGTGAAACTACTTGTCCAGCAGAACGAGATCGGCGGCAAGCGAAAGACCGCCGCAGCCATCAAGCAGCTTGAACAGGCGCAGGAACGCATTTCTGAAATCAGCCGCATTATCAAGCGGCTGTATGAGGACAATGTAAACGGCAAAATCAGCGATGAGCGTTTCATGGAACTGTCGGCTGACTACGAAGCCGAGCAAGCGGAGCTGAAAAAGAGAGCCGCCGCCCTGCAAGCCGAACTGGACAAGTCACAGGCAGCTACCGTCAACGCCGAGAAATTTATGGGCATTGTCCGCAAGCACCTTGCCTTTGAAGAACTGACCCCCACTCTCTTGCGGGAAATGATCGAGAAAATTGTGGTGCATGAGTGCAGCTATGATGAGAACGGCACCCGCAGGCAGGACATTGAGATTTATTACAGCTTTGTCGGCAAGATTGACTTGCCCGAATAACCGCCCGACCTATCCGACACAATGGCCAAGTGTCGGATAGGAACGGCAAAATTTTTTGCACTTCTATTGCTTCTTTATCACACATAAGCAAAGTCGCAGGGCATGAAGCAGCTGATGTCCGGCGGCGGTGTCATCCTCATCGGCACCCAGCTGATCCCGTTGCTCTCTGGTCTGTTCGGCTAATCAACAAGCGATAGGAGGAAAACCCGCCATTGTTCGATAATATTTTCGCAGCAATCGAAAAATGGATGAGGGAACTTCTTTCCGGCATGGTGGAGTCCAACCTGAGTACGATGTTCACAGCGGTCAACCAACAGACCAGTGAAATTGCTGCTCAGGTCGGGCAGACACCGCAAGGGTGGAACAGCAGCATTTTCAGCATGATCCGTAACATTTCGGATTCGGTGGTGATCCCCATTGCGGGAATCATCATCACGCTGATCCTCTGCTATGAGCTGATCTCGATGCTGACAGAGCGGAACAATCTGCACGATGTAGACACATGGATGTTCTTCAAGTATTTCGTGAAGATGTGGATCGCGGTCTATCTCGTCAGTCATACGTTCGATATTGCAATGGCGGTATTTGACATTGGACAGTCGGTGGTAAATTCTTCCTCCGGCATTATCCGTGGCAATACCGCCATTGATATTAGTTCTCTTTCCATGCAGATGCAGGCGGCAATGGCAACAATGGCGATTGGCGAACTGGTGACGCTGGCATTGGAAACCCTTGTTGTAAGCTGGTGTCTGAAAATTCTGTCGGTGGTTATCACGGTAATTATGTACGGCAGAATGATAGAAATATACCTCTACACTTCGCTTGCTCCGATTCCATTTGCAACCATGAGTAACCGTGAATGGGGTCATGTGGGTACGAACTACTTCCGGGGGCTGTTCGCTCTGGCATTTCAGGCGTTTTTAATGATGGTCTGCGTGGCGATCTATGCAGCCCTCATCGGCAGCATCCGGGTATCCTCGGATATTCACTCGGCTTTGTTCGGCACGATGGCCTACACGGTGATTCTTTGCTTCTCGCTGCTCAAAACGGGAAGTCTGTCCAAACAGATCTTCGGCAGTCACTAAATCCGGGAAAATCCAATGAAAGGAAAAGACAGCAGACAACGCCGTTTCCCGGCGGCGGTCTGGCTGTTCTGGTGATAAATGGCCTATGTAACGATACCCAAAGACCTTTCCAAAGTGAAGAACAAGGTCTTTCTGAACCTGACGAAACGCCAGCTTGTGTGTATGGGTTTCGCGGCAGGAATTGGTGTTCCGTTCTATTTCCTCATGCGCGATACGCTGGGAACCAGCAATGCAGCGGCAGGCATGGTGCTTCTGATGTTGCCGGAGTTTTTCTTTGCGCTGTATGAGAAAAACGGGATGCACCTTGAAACCATCCTGACGAATTTCATCAGTGTCCGCTTCAAACGTCCTGCGGTACGCCGCTATGAGATCGAAAACCTGTATGACAGGGAACTGGAAACCGCAGCACCGATCCAGAAGAAAGGAGGCATCCTTGGTAAAAAGTGAACCGAAGAAGAAACCGCAGCCGGGTGGCTTCTTCCAGAAGTTCTTTCGGAAACCCGAAAGGAACGAAAAGGAACAGCGGCTCACCGTGCAGCGTTCCATTCCGTATCTGGAAATGGGGCGCGATGGTATCTGTCGGGTGGAGGAACATCTGTATTCCAAAACCGTCCGATTCTACGACATTAACTACCAGCTGGCACAGAACGAGGATAAGAACACCATCTTTGAAAGCTGGTGCGACTTCCTCAACTACTTCGATGCCAGCATCCGCTTTCAGCTTTCGTTCATCAACCATAAGAGCGACATGAGCGAATACAACAAGGTTATCCAGATCGAGCCGCAGCATGACCAGTTCGATGATGTGCGTATGGAATATGCGCAGATGTTGAAACAACAGCTTGCCAAGGGTAACAACGGTCTGGTTCGGACGAAGTACATCACGTTTAGCATCGAAGCAAAAAGCGTTCGGGAAGCAAAGCCCCGGTTGGAGCGTATTGAAACCGATATTCTCAACAATTTCAAGGTGCTGGGCGTGAAAGCCTACCCGCTGAACGGCGTGGAACGGCTTCAGAACATGTACGAAACCTTTCATCAGGAGGAACAGCAGAAGTTCGATTTCAGCTATGACCGCATCCTGCAGAGCGGCATGACGACCAAAGACTTCATTGCTCCGACCAGTTTCCTGTTCAAAAGCGGCAAGGACTTTATGATGGGTGACACCTATGGTGCTGCATCCTATCTGAACATCCTTGCCCCGGAACTGACGGATAAGGTGCTGGCCGAGTTTCTGGACATGGACAAAAATCTGGTGGTCAGCATTCATGTGCAGTCGGTAGATCAGCTGAAAGCTATCAAACTGATCAAAGGCAAAATTACCGACCTGGATCGTATGAAAATTGAGGAGCAGAAGAAAGCTGTGAGGTCTGGTTATGATATGGAAATTATTCCGAGCGACCTTGCAACTTATGGTGGCGAGGCCAAGAAGATTCTGGATGATCTGCAGAGTCGTAATGAGCGTATGTTCCTTGTTACGGTGCTGTTCCTTAATACAGCAAAGACCAAACAGGAGTTGGATAGTGCTGTGTTTCAGACTGCTGGTATCGCTCAGAAGTTCAACTGCACTCTGAACCGTCTGGATTATCTGCAGGAGCAGGGTCTTATGAGCAGCCTGCCGCTGGCAAATAACCTCGTTCCCATCAAGCGCGCACTGACCACCACTTCCACCGCCATCTTCGTTCCCTTCACCACGCAGGAGCTTTTTATGGAGGGCGATTCCCTCTATTATGGTCTGAACGCAGTGTCCAACAACATGATTATGGCAGACCGGAAGCAGCTGAAAAACCCGAACGGTCTGATCCTCGGCACACCGGGAAGCGGTAAGTCGTTCAGTGCAAAGCGTGAGATCACGAACGTATTCTTTACCACAACGGACGATATTATCGTCGCAGACCCCGAAGGAGAGTATTATCCGCTGGTGGAAGCGTTGGGCGGTCAGGTTATCCATATTTCGTCCACCAGTAAGGACTACATCAACCCGATGGACATCAACCTGAACTATGCGGACGATGATAACCCGCTGGGCATGAAATCGGACTTTATTCTTTCCCTGTGCGAACTGATTATGGGCGCGAGGGATGGTATGGAGCCGGAAGAAAAGTCGGTCATTGACCGCTGCCTGCCGCTGGTCTATCAGAAGTATCTGAATGACCCGAAGCCGGAGAATATGCCGACGCTTGGTGATCTGTACGACTGCCTGCGGGAGCAGAAAGAGCGGCAGGCGCAGCGTATCGCCACAGCGTTGGAAATCTACGTCAATGGTTCGCTGCGGGTGTTCAACCACCAGACCAATGTGGAACTGGATAACCGCATCATCTGTTTCGACATCAAGGAGTTGGGCAAACAGCTGAAAAAACTGGGGATGCTCATCGTACAGGATCAGGTCTGGAACCGTGTCACCATCAACCGCAACAGCAAAAAGAACACCCGGTACTATATAGACGAGTTCCACCTCCTGCTGAAAGAGGAACAGACCGCAGCATACAGCGTCGAAATCTGGAAGCGGTTCCGAAAATGGGGCGGTGTACCGACAGGAATTACGCAGAACATCAAGGATTTGCTGGCCAGCCGAGAAATCGAAAATATCTTCGAGAACAGCGATTTCATTTATATGCTCAATCAGGCATCCGGCGACCGGCAAATCCTTGCAAAGCAGCTGAATATCTCGCCGTTCCAGCTGTCGTATGTGACGAACAGCAACGAGGGTGAAGGGCTGCTGTTCTACGGCAATACGATTATCCCATTCAAGGATAAGTTCGACACTTCGCTGAAACTGTACAGCCTGATGACCACGAAGCCCAATGAGATGGGAAAATATAAGGAGAAAAAAGAAGCATGAACACATCGAATATTTTTGACCGACTGAGCCGCAAAATTCATCATCACTCTGACATGGAGCCGCACGAAAGCGATTCCGGCCCGCCCTTTGGTGAGGTGGAGCCGCTCAACTTCCACGATGAAGAATCGGTAGTGCATACGGTGCTGGAGGACTTTTACGCCGTTGGCACACTGGCCGATGAACTGACTGACGGCTTTCACATGGAAGCCCACGGTTATCTTGACCGTGAGGAAGTGAATGCCCGTCTGATCGCCTTTGCCCGGAAGCTGGAACAGGTGCTTGATAAGTGGGAAACCCACGCAGCCCTGATCGCATGACGGTTCCAGCCGGAAGGAGGTGATTTCCATAGCAGACAAAAAATTTCGGGGCAGAGATAAAATCGTCCAGAAAATGACCAAAGACGGTCTGGTGGATGAAAACCTCCGCACCGGGGAACAGAAGTCCGCAACCGCAGCAGAAAAGCCGGAGCAGGAAGATTCGGCAAAGGAAACTTCGGAAAAAGAAACAGATGAACAACCTATCGTGGAAGAAGAACGGTGCATGGATGCCGAGGACGAGGAGGATGTACCCCGGCATCACAGCACCGCCAAGCAGAGTGCAGACTATTATAAAGCCCATCAGGAGGATGGGAAGCCGAAGGATGCGCCTGCGGCATCGGATGCAGAGCCGCAGCCCGCAAAGAAAGGCCGACTTTCTTTTGAGGATGAAAAGGGCGGCATCGTCCGTGGCATGGGGATGGGCGTTAAGAAGGTGGCGAAGAAAGGAGTGGACACCGCCACCGGATTCGCCCATCAGAAAGTACATCAGGTGGAAAAAGACAATTCCGGCGTGGAAGCTGCTCACAAGTCGGAAGAAGCCGCCGAACGCCTGCACCACTTTGTCAAAGGCAGAAAAAAGCCCAAAGACAAATCTGCCAGAGCGGAGAAAAGAGGTGGCGAGGATCAGAAATCCAGCCGTCTGAAATTCTCCGAGAGCGAGGGCGGCACTGCAGAAAATGCAGCAGAACCGTCGCTGAAAAAGAAACAGCGCCAGCCACCGCCGACTGCCGCAGGAGGTGAAGCAAAAACAGTCGGTGCGAAGTTTTACCAGAAAAAGCAGTATAAGGATGCTTATGCAGCCGCCAAGCGCGGCCAGAAAGCCGGAACTGCCGCCAGCAAGCAGGCAGCAGCAGCAACAAACACCATTACGGAGAAAGCAAAAGCGGCGGTGCAGGAGATCATCGTGCAGCATAAAACTTTGTGGGTTGGTATTGGTGTGGGTATCCTGCTGGTGATGGTAATGTTGGGAGCCTTTTCAAGCTGTGGTGCGGCAATTCAGGGAACGGGCAGTACCTTTGTGGGAACGACCTACCCCAGCAAAGATGCCGATATGAAAGGTGCAGAAGAGGATTATCTGGAACTGGAAAAAGAACTGGATAAGCAGATTCGGCAGATGGAATCCACCCATCCGGGCTATGATGAATACCGCTATCAGCTGGACGAAATCGGGCATGACCCATATCAGCTTATTTCCCATCTGACTGCGGTTTATGAGCAGTTCACCAGAGGACAGGTCAAGCCTGTTATCAAGGAACTGTTCAAGCAGCAGTATCTCCTGAAAGTGTGGGAAACGATAGAGATTCGTACCCGCATGGAAACCAGAGTAGGGGTTCGGCCAACGATTGACGCTTTTGGAAACATCAGCATGGAAACCTATACCTATCAGGAAGAAGTGGAGTACGAGTATAAAATCCTCAATGTCCTGCTGAAAAATAAGGGTTTTGATACCATCGCGCGGAAGAACATGAATCGGAAGCAGACCGGGCGATACGATGCCTACAACCTGACCTACGGCAACCGCCCCGAACTGTTCGGCGCAGGATCACCGACTTACAGCGGCGGCACAACGGGCAGTATTGGCACGGGCGGCGGTGCTGCTGGCTCCGGCGGCTTCAAGTACGACATTCCCTCGGAAGCCCTTTCGGATGAAAAGTTCGCAAGGATGATTGAGGAAGCCGAAAAATATCTTGGTATGCCGTATGTGTGGGGCGGCAGTTCCCCAAGCACCAGTTTTGACTGCTCCGGCTTCGTATGCTGGGTCATCAATAACTGCGGCAATGGGTGGAGCGTTGGGCGTACAACAGCCAACGGCCTGCGCGGGAAGTGCAGTTATGTTTCTCCTGCGGATGCACAGCCTGGTGACTTGATTTTCTTCGAGAAAACCTATAATACTGTTGGAGCGTCGCACGTTGGCATCTATGTCGGCAATGGTATGATGATCCACTGCGGCGACCCTATTTCCTACACCAGTATCAATTCGACCTACTGGCAGAGCCACTTCTTAGGCTTTGGCCGCATCAACTGAAAGGAGGGCCGATGGGCAAAAAATTACAGAAATATCTGGATGAAGCTGAAAAGACGGAGCAGCAGATCGCGGAACTGGAAGAACGGCTGAGAACCATCCGGGCAGCACAGAAAAAGGAAGAGGACAGCGAGATCATCCGTGCTATCCGCAGCACCAAGATGGGTGGGCGCGAACTGCTGGCTCTGCTGGACAATATTCAGGCGGGCAATGTGACGTTCCTGACCGCCGTAAACAAGGCTTCGGAAGAAGCAGAAACGGAGAAAGCGATTGAAAAAGATGCTTAAACGGCTGGGAGTTGTTATCCCCAGCACAATTCTGACCCTGCTGATGGCGGTGGGCTTTTCGACCCCGGCCTTTGCCTTTGTGGACACCACTGAGGTGACGGAGGAACCGACACAGGTGATTGAGGAGGCAGAGCCGACGGAGGAAGAAAAGATTCCGTTTACCATCGCAGGCAACGGCGAGGTGGAGGACAACATCGTAGATGACCCCAGCAAGGAGTTCTTCACAGTAAAGACCAAGGGCGGCAACACGTTCTTTCTGGTGATTGACCGGGCGCGGAACAGTGAGAACGTCTATATGCTCTCAATGATCGACGAGTACGATCTGCAGGAGTTTCTGGACGATGAAGAACGGAACGGCAAGCAGGAAGAAGAAACGCCTGCGGTAGTTCTGCCCGAAACCAAACCCGAATCTGCCCCGGATGTGGAAATCGAAGAACCGAAAGAGGAATCGAGCGGTGGCATGAATAAGATTTTGCTGCTGGTGTTCGTAGCTGCGCTGGGCGGCGCAGGTGCTTTCTTCTACTTCTACATTTATAAGCCGAAGCCGAAAGAAGAAACACCGCAGAGTGAAAATCTGGAAACCGACCAGAGCCTTGCGACTGTGAACGAGGATAATCAGTCTGGCAACGAAAATGGCACATAAGAAAACCGTAACATAAGGATGCAGGGGTAGTCGAAAGGCTATCCCTGCTTTTTTCAAAAAGGAGAAAGCGTTGAAATATCTGGTGATTGCAGAAAAACCGAGCGTATCGAAATCCATTGCAAAAGTGATCGGTGCATATCGGCAGGAGGACGGGTATCTGGAGGGTGGGGATTGCGTGGTAAGCTGGTGTCTGGGGCATCTGGCAGAGTATGCAGCCCCGGAACATTACGATGAACGCTATGAAAACTGGCGTTTTGAGGATTTGCCGATTCTCCCTGTTGAGTGGAAACTGCTGGTACACAATACCAAGAAGCCGCAGTTCAATATTCTGCGCAAACTGCTCCGCAGCAAGAAATTTGATTATGTGGTGAACGCCTGCGACGCAGGGCGCGAGGGTGAAGCGATTTTCCGCCGTGTGTATGCTCTTGCCGGAAGCAAACTCCCCATCAAGCGGCTGTGGATCAGCAGCATGGAGGATGCCGCCATCCAGCAGGGCTTTGAAAACCTGAAAGATGGTGCGGCGTATGATAATCTGTTTGCAGCGTCCGAGTGCAGAGCAAAAGCAGATTGGCTGATCGGTATGAATGGAACCCGTGCTTTTACGAAAAAGTATGGCAGAAAACAGACCATTGGCCGTGTGCAGACCCCGACGCTGGCGATGCTGGCCGAACGGCAGACCAAAATCCAGAACTTTGTAAAGGAACTCTATTATAAAGTGGAACTGTCCGGTGCGGGGGTTGTGGCGGTATCGGAACAGATGGCGCAGGAGCAGGATGCAGATACCATGCAGGCCGCTTGTGATGGACAGTGTGCTGTGGTTGGCAGCATCGAGCGCAAGAGGGTAGAAAAGAAGCCCCCGAAGCTGTATGACCTGACGACCTTGCAGCGAGAAGCAAACCGCTATTATGGCATGACCGCCAGCCAGACCTTGCAGGCATTGCAGGAACTGTATGAAGAAAAGCTGGTGACATACCCCAGAACAGACAGCCAATTTGTGACTGAGGATATGCGCAAGACGGTGGAATCTCTGGTGCTGGCCTTAGATGGCGCGGCGGCAGACGTAAGCTGCGTTATCAACAACAGCAAGGTCACAGACCATCATGCGATCCTGCCGACGATGCAGGGCGCAAAGTGTAATAAGGAAAAGTTGTCCGAAACCAAACAGAAGATTCTTTCGCTTATCATCTGGAAACTGGTGCAGGCTGTGCAGCCGCCGTTCATCTATGAGGATGTGCTGGTAACAGTGTGCTGCCAGGGCAGGAACTTCACGGCAAAATATAAGGATGTTCTGCAGCCAGGTTATACTGCAAAACCTGTTCCGCTTGTGGAGCCGGAGAAGAACAAGGATGCGTCACTTCCGAACGATCTGGAACAGGGGATGGTTATTCCGGTGGTACGGGCAGAGAAAAAGCAGGGCTTTACTTCACCGCCGAAAGTCTACACCGAAGATACCCTGCTGTCTGCCATGGAAACAGCAGGCAACAAGGAATTTGAAAAGGACACTGAGAAGAAAGGTCTGGGAACCCCTGCAACGCGCGCTGCGATTCTGGAAAAGCTGGTATCCTCCGGCTATGTGCAGCGCAAGGGCAAGCAGATGATTCCTACGGAGGACGGTGTGGCAGCGATCCGCAATATCCCGGACTACCTGAAATCTGCCAGCATGACAGCCGAGTGGGAAAATGACCTGCTGCGGATGGAGCGCGGCGAGATCAAGCCCCATGATTTTATGCAGGGCATCCACGGACTGCTCGATAAGATGCTGGCTGACCTGCGGCAGATTCCTACTGTCGTGGCAGTTCCCTATCATAATAAGATAAGTGTGGGAAACTGCCCGGTCTGCGGCAACCCTGTACATGAGAGCAAACTCGGCTTTTTTTGTGCAGACCGCAGCTGTAAATTTGCTCTCTGGAAAGAAAGCAGATACTTGTCCAACATGAGAAAAACGCTGGACAAGAAGATGGCGGTAGACCTTTTGAAGAAAGGCCGCACCCATGTAAAAGACTTTTATTCCGCGAAAAAAGATAAGACATTCGCCGCTGACCTTGTGATGTACGTTGAAGAGGGCCGCGCACAGTACAGCTTGGAATTTCCTAAAACACCGATGAAAACGAAAATGTAAAGGAGGTTTGATTCTTGCCACAGATTAACGATATTCGAGAATTGGCGCAGCAGAACGCCCGGTATGTCAGTAACTCGCCACAGGACTGGATGAGCTATTTGGATGTGGCGGCGCGGCTGTACCGCTATTCGTTCACCGATGCGCTTCTGATTCATGCCCAGCGGCCCGATGCAACCGCCTGCGCAGAACTGGAACTCTGGAATCAGAAAATGAGCCGATGGGTCAACCGTGGCGCAAAAGGCATCGCGCTTCTGGATGATACCGGACCGCGTACCAAGCTGCGGTATGTGTTCGATATTGCTGACACCCATCTGGTGCGCGGCGGAAAAACACCGCTCTTATGGAATCTGGACAGCCACGAGCATGAGCAGGCTATCTTAGACCATCTGGAAGATACCTATGGTTTATCCCAGACAGACAGCATGAACACCGCCCTGATGGAACTGGCACAGCAGCTGACCGCCGACAATCTGGATGAAGCGATGGACGGTCTGGCCTATGAGGTGGCGGATACGTTTCTGGAAGAACTGGACGAAGATAACATCCGCGTCCGCTTCCGGGAACTGATGACCAACAGCATCTTCTATACGCTTTCCCGCCGCTGCGGGCAGGAGCCTATGGATGTACTGGACGATGATGACTTTATCCGCATTGTGGATTTCAACAAGCTGCCGGTGCTGTCGTTCCTTGGTAACGCGGTTTCCGAACAGTGCGAAGCGGTTCTTTTTGACATTGGCCGAGAGATGCGGAAAATTTACAAAAAAGAAATCACGCAGCAGCTTGAAAAATCCGTTGACAGCTTGTATAATACCAATACGGACTTTAACGAATTAAAGCACGAAACCAAAGAAAACACGACCAAAGGAGGACAAGAAAATGGAGTTGACGTATTACCGCAAGGGAGATTATCTGTTCCCGAATCTGGCCGTGAAGGACGAGCCGCAGACTATCGGGAAGTACGGGATGCTGCGCAGGACGTACCTGAAAGAGAACCGCAAGAACTGGTATCAGAGTATGCTGATGAGCGGCAGGCTGAACCAGCATCTGGCGGAGATCGAGGAAGCAGCGGAGAGTCGGGTGGAAACCCTGCTGGACAGCCTGAACGAGAAGTTTCCGGCACCGAGCAAGGAAAAGGACCCGCTGGCATGGGCGGCGCACCAGAACAACCTGACGGCGATGGCAGAGGAGATCGTCTTGAAGGAATTGGTGTACAATTAACCGAACCGACAACAGAACAAGATTTGAGCGAAGCAGAGGAAGAAATTGCCTCTGCTTTTTCTTTTCCTGATTTGCCGACCGTGGAACAGCAGATTCGCGCCATTGAAGCACCGATCCAGGCGCGGTATGCGGATGAAATTGCACTTGATCCCGAAGTGGTTGATGAAATTCTGCGCACGGGCAGTAACCGCAGCAAAGGTCAGCTTCGTCTGATCTACAATTTCATGGTTGAGAAAACCCCGGAAGAATACACGGAGTTCGTGAAAAACGAATACGGCACGGGAGGAAAAGGCTTTGAAATTGACGGCGCAAAGTATGCGGTCTGGTTCGATGATTTGGGGTTGCACATTGCGGCAGGCGGTACGGCAAAGGGCGGTACGATTGTCAATGCGTTTTTGTCATGGGAGGATGTGAGCAACCGCATCCATGAACTGCTCCGGCAGGGCGAGTATGCGCCGCAGGCGGTTCTGGATGCTGCACGGCAGAATGCTTTGCAGGAACACGCGCAGACGGTGGCTTATATGGAACGTGACTTGGCAGACGGTGTTGCCGAAGCAGTGTTTCAGGATACAGCAATCTTCAGGGGCGGTTTCCCGGAACTGACAGACAGGCTGGCAGGCTTGCTTGATGATACGAATTTTCTGACTGACCTAAACGACAGATTATCTGCGCTGGGGGAAGCCTACGCCGAAGATAAAGACCTGATGCGGATGCACTTTTATAAGCCGGATAAGGTGGCGGCGCTGTTCCACCAGTTTGCAAAACCTTATCAGAACTACTCGGCGCGGGATGGCTTTCACTGGAATGAGTATAAGAAGTTCATCACGGAAGATGAAATCAATGCTTACTTCACACGGGGCAGCAATTATTCGGACAGTCGGCTGGCAATCTATTCGTTCTTCCTGAATCATGAGGACAAAAAAGAACGGG
>OGZP01002133.1_pt1 | contig 13035 bp, 6 predicted proteins | sample 1576811 | NCBI WGS metagenome assembly OGZP01 (sample SAMEA3541553, study PRJEB24748) | human gut metagenome | biome: human gut; feature: human-associated habitat; material: faeces | place: China | collected 2012
CAGCTACGGCTGTGTTCAGGGCAATCATGGCGCTGGCTAGGCTTACGACCGTTTCTATAAATCTTGTTGGAATGCCGCTTGGCAAGATGCGGGCTATTTTGCCTGTGCTCAGATTTCTACTATGCAAGGTCGTTTGGAGGATGCTTTGGACGAAATAGACCGTTCATTGATTCGTAACTGGCATAATCATAAAGCGCGTGCTTTGAAAGCAACGGTTCTTCGTCAGATGAATAAAACGGAAGAAGCTTTGCAATTGATAGAAGACTCGTTGGCTCTTGATAAGTTTAATTTCGGTTGTCGCTATGAGAAGTATCTATTGACCGGTAATGCGGATGATTTGGCAATTCTGAAAACAATGATGCGTGGTGAAGCTCATAACTATGATGAAATAGCTCTTGATTATTGTGCCGCCGGTTGTTGGGAGGAAGCTGCTTCTTTATGGAATGTAGCTATTGGTGAGGGAATTGTCACTCCGATGACCTATTATTATTTAGGATGGTGTCTGGTTCAAGGAAATCTTGCCGGAGCAGAACAGGCATTCATAGACGCATCCACCACTTGTTCCGATTATTGTTTCCCGAATCGTCTGGAAGCCATCCTCGCTTTGCAATGTGCAATGGAGCAAAATCCGAAGGATGCGAAAGCACCTTATTATCTGGGTAATTTGTATTATGATAAGCGCCAGTATGATTTGGCTATGGAAGCATGGGAGACTTCTGCTGAACTGGATGATAAATTCCCGACTGTATGGCGTAATCTGGCTTTGGCATACTTCAATAAAAAAGACGAAGAAGTAAAAGCCATCGAATGCATGGAACGTGCTTTCCTGCTTGATGTAACTGATGCGCGTGTTCTTATGGAATTGGATCAACTCTATAAACGTGTGCATCGTTCTCACGTCGAACGTTTGGCATTCTTACAGAAATATCCGGAATTAATTGCACAACGTGACGATTTAATATTGGAGGAAATTACTTTATTGAATCAAATAGGTGAATACGAAAAAGCAAAAACATTGCTTGACGAACATATCTTCCATCCGTGGGAAGGAGGAGAAGGTAAGGTACCAGCTCAGTATCAGTTTGCACGTGTTGAATTGGCTAAAAAAGCATTGGTTGCCGGCAATAATGAAGAAGCAATTGCATTATTGGAAGAATGCCTGGAATATCCGCATCATTTAGGAGAAGGAAAACTGTACGGTGCACAAGAAAATGATTTCTACTACTTTATGGGTTGTGCTTACGAAGCTTTAGATAACAAGGCAAAAGCCGTTGAATGTTGGGAACAAGCCACTTTCGGTCCTACCGAACCAGCTGCTGCCATGTATTATAATGACGCAAAACCTGATAAGATATTCTATCAAGGACTGGCTTTGTTGAAGCTCAGACGTATGGATGAGGCTAACGGGCGCTTCCATAAGTTGACTTCTTACGGTGAAAAGCATTTGTTTGACAAGATTAAAATGGATTATTTTGCGGTGTCGCTACCAGACTTGTTGATTTGGGAAGATGATTTAACTGTACGGAATATTATCCATTGCAAATATATGATGGCGTTAGGATATTGGGGACTGGACCAAAAGGAAAAATCTGTCCGGTTATTAGCGGAGGTAGAAAGATTGGATATTAATCATCAGGGTATTCAGGCTCTGCGCAGTCTGATAGGATAAGGCTATTTTGTGACGATACATTCGTATCGTCACGAAATCCTGTTTAAATTGTATAATATAAACCTTAAATGGCGAGAATATGAGAAATATTAAAAACAGTTCAATTATGAAAATCACAAATCTTATTGTGGTCGGATTTCAAGTTGTTTGCGGTATGGCAGCTTGCTCGGATGATCCTGTGGCTGTTGGCGATCCCGATCCCTCAGTTGTAGTTGTAAAAGTTCCTAATGGAAGTTTCGAAGACAATGCTGCTGAAACGGTTTCTCCTGAAGGCTGGACAGTTAGTGGAGAGCGTTCTGCGGCAAAGGTCGTAGAGGGTGGATGTGAGGGTAATTATGCGTTGCATTACGAGTCAGCTTCCGCATATACTGTAACCACTACCCAAACAGTCGATGGCTTGGAAGACGGGATTTACGATCTTGAATTTTATTATAAAAGTAGTGGTGGACAGACGGCCTGCTATGTTGCGGCAGGTACTGATATGGATAATAGGAAAATGACCTCTCTACAGGCATCTCCGACTACCTGGATTCGTTCTTATGTACGTGGTATTAAAGTAGAAGGAGGAAAATGTGATATTGAATTACACAGTCAGTCTGCCGGAACGAATTGGAGCCGCTTCGATGCGCTTCGCCTGAAAAAGACAGATAAAGCGTATGATTTACTGAAAGGGGGCGATATATCGCAATTGACTTATGTAGAACAAATGGGAGGGAAGTTCTATGAGGATGGAGAGGAAAAAGACTGCATTGAAATTCTTAAAAACAATGGCTTTAATATCGTCCGCCTCCGTTTGTACAATGATCCGGGAAATCCGGATTATGCGCCATCCAATCGTTTGCCGGAAGGAATCTCAGGACCGGAAGATATTTTGCGTCTGGCTAAACGTGCAAAAGAGGCGGGGATGCAGATTTTGCTGACTTTTCATTATAGCGATTACTGGACAAATGGAGAAACACAGACCAAGCCGCATGATTGGGAGTCATTGGACCGCCTTGCATTGAAGCAGGCACTCTATGATTTTACTTTCGGTTTTATGAATAAAATGAAAGCACAAGGTACGATTCCCGAATTTGTGGCACTGGGTAATGAAACTCAATCCGGAATGTTGTATCCTGACGGGAGTTATGAAAACTTTGCACAACTTTCAGAACTGTATAATGCAGGTTATGATGCAGTAAAGGCAGTATCGCAAGATTCAAAGGTAATCATTCATCTGAATGCAGCCGGAGATAAAGATCTGTATAACTGGTATTTTGGTGAGCTGAAGAACAGAAATACGAAATATGATGTGATCGGAGCTTCCTACTATCCTTATTGGACACAGAAAAACGCTGCACAGATGCGTGAGTGGGCGGACTATATCTCTGCAAAATTTGATAAAGACATATTGATTATGGAAACCGGTTATAGTTGGAACAAGACTTTGCCTGACGGAACTCCGGGACAATTATCTGATAATGGACCATATAAGGATTTCTCCCCGCTTGGACAAAAGAATTATATGCTCGAACTTATCAAAGAGATAAAACAAGCGAAGGATTGTCGTATACTCGGTTTCCTCTATTGGGATCCTATTTTTATTGAAGTTGAAGGTATGGGATGGGAATTGGGTGCTAAAAATTATGTAAGCAATACCACTCTGTTCGATTTTTCAGGAAATAGAATGGAAGTTCTGGATGCATTCAAATATAATAACTAAAAAGAATATACCATGAAGAACGTTTTAATAACAATCGGAAAACTATATCTGTTGCTGACGCTCATTTGCTTTGCTGTTGGCTGTGATGATGATAAGGAGGATGTTGCTCCCGGTCTTTATGTGGCAAGTGAAGAAATAGAAACATTTCCCGGTGACACGGTACTTGTATCGGGAACAGCTTCTAACTATGCCGGATTGGCAAGCATTACATTGAGTTGCGAAGGCTGGGGAATACATAAAGTTTACGACTTGAATGGACAGAAACCCAAGGTCTTTAATTATGATTATCGGCTGGTTGTACCGAAGACTGCTGCTTTTGAAGAGAATCTGTTAATAACAATTTGTGATGTGAACGGATGGGAAACAAAGAAGAATGTGTTATTAACTTATATTGCGGATATGGAAAGTCCGGTCATGCAAACACAGCTTCCGTCTCGAATAGCGGTGGACTTTAATACGGCTACGAATAAAGGTAGTTGGAATCTGAATTTGAAATTTACGGACGATCGCGATTTAAAAAGTGTTCGTATGCAAATACCGGATATGCAAATAGATGAAACTGTAGCAGTTAGCGGTCGCAGTGGAGAACTGAAACGTACCATTGACTTTACTACTGGAGAGTTTCCTGTTACTTTGACTGTTACTGATGCAGGAGGAAATGAAACTATTGTCAATACTACGGTAGTTGTCATGTTGGCGGAGGAAGAAGATCCGTTTGAAGATTATCCTGTGATGTGGGTAGTCAATGCTTCAGAGAAAGCAGAGGATTATTTAGATGGTTACTATGCACCGATGATTCACAAGGGAGAATATCAATATGAGGGGAAATTTTATGCTGATAAGGAAGATTTTCAGATTTTCTTCACTTCTGGGAAGACAATGAACGGTGACCTCTTTGGTGTGAGTCCTTATGTCAATTCGAAGCTTATGAATAAAAACGGTTATGTAGTGCCTGTCACGATTGCTGAACCCGGTTATTACGGTGTGTGGATTGACCTGCAGGCACATACTTACAGTGTATGGAAACTAGAATTTTCAACAACTCCTTATACGGGTTCGCTTACTATATCCGGTTGTGGTTTCAGTGATTTTGCAGATTGGGGTACGTCTGCTACAGAAATGGCACGTGATGGTTATCGTTATACTTGTACTTTGAATCAAATTGGCGGTTATACTGCTACACGCCAATATTATGCGGCTCGTGTGTCTGATTGGGGATATATTCTTCGTTATTGGACTAGTGATGAGGGGTGCGGTTGGTGGGAAGACACCACAAATGCAGGTGGAGCTGTATGCAGTTATGCGAGCGATTATGACGGAAAGGTACAAATCACTTTCGATACTGCTATTCTTTGGGCTACAATAAAGAAAATAACCGAATAAAACGAAATAGGTATGAAAACAATATATTCAATAAGTAAAAAGGCGGGATTGCTTTTATCCTTCCTGTTGCTGGCTGTTTCACTGATGGCACAGAACTCGATTCATGTGAAAGGAGTTGTAAAAGACCCGGTCGGTGAAGCTATCATCGGTGCAAGTGTGGTTGTTAAAGGAACTACCAATGGCTCTATCACTGATTTGGATGGGCATTTTAATCTTTCGGATGTACCTTCGGGAGCAGTGATAACTGTTTCTTATATTGGTTATGTTTCCCAAGAAAAGAAAGCGACTACTACGATGGAATTTATTTTGAAAGAAGATAATAAAACGTTGGACGAGATTGTCGTAGTCGGTTACGGTACTGCTAAAAAGAGCAGTATTTCCGGTGCGGTAGCTTCTGTAAAAGCCGATGAATTACCGACCGCCGCATCCGCTTCGGTTGGCTCTATGTTGCGTGGACGTTCGTCGGGTATGAATATCACGCAGAATAGTGCAAATCCGGGTGCGTCGATGAATATTTCGATCCGCGGCGGCCTTTCCGGACAAAACCCGTTGATTGTGATTGATGGAGTTCCTCAGGTTTCTTCTAAAACAGTAACGGCAGGTACTGCTTATAGTGGTGGTGAAAAAGACAATGGTCTGATAAATTTAAACCCGAATGATATCGAAACTATAGATATCTTGAAGGATGCTTCGGCTGCTGCTATCTACGGTTCAGATGCTTCGGGAGGTGTGATACTGATTACTACCAAACGTGGAAAAACCGGTAAACCGGATATTTCTTATTCGGGTTCGGTGGCTTTCCAGTATATGAAAGACAAACCGAATTTTCTGAAAGCACGTGATTTCATGATTGAACAGAATAAAGTGTTTGATGAACTGGGGCGCGGAGATGAAAAGAAGTATACCGATGGACAAATAGCCAACTTTGTAGGAGACGGAACGGATTGGATGGATGAGGTAACTCGTGTGGGAATTGTGAATGAACACAACCTTTCTGTTTCCGCGGGTACGGAGGCTACGAAATATCTGTTCTCCTTGAGTTATTACGATCATCAGGGAATTGCAAAAAACAATTCTATGAACCGTATCACAGGACGCTTGAATGTGGATCAGACTATTAACCGTATGCTGAAGGCCGGAATTAATTCTACTTTCTCACAAATCAAGTATCACGATGTGCCGCTGGGAAACGAACGTCAGGATAATTCGGCTTTGATCTATTCGGCCATGACATTTATTCCTACTGTGCCGGTATATGATGAAGAAGGTAAATATTCCGTGAATCCGATTCGTGATATTTATCCCAATCCGGTCTCATTATTGGATATTACCGATCAGACGGTTAGTCGTGACCTCTTTGTCAGTGGTTATTTGGAATTCAGACCTATCAAGGATTTGTTGTTGAAAGCCACTGTCGGTTTTGATATGAAAGATGTTCAGGCTGACCAATACATCCCTACTACCACAAAGAAAGGATATAGCATGGACGGTCAGGCTTCCAAGCAGAATGCGAAATCTCAAATGAATCTGTTTAATGCCATTGCCAACTATACGAAAGTCTTCAATGAAATTCATGATATAAATTTTATGGCAGGTTTCGAATATAAGAAATCGTCTTGGGAAGGGATGGGGATTGTAGCTTCCCAGTTTCCTTATGACGGTTCTCAAATGAACAATATCGGAACGAGTGAACAAGAGAAACCTACTATCAGTTCGTATAAAGGTGCTAATGAGATGGCGTCTTTCCTGGCACGTCTGAACTATTCGTTGGCTTCCAAATATATTCTGACTGTCAATCTCCGTGTAGATGGTTCATCCAATTTTTCGAAAGAACATCAATGGGGAGCTTTTCCCGGAGTATCTGCGGCTTGGCGCATGAATGAAGAAAATTGGATGAAGAATATCGGTTGGCTGAGTAACTTGAAACTTCGTGTCGGCGTGGGGCAGACCGGTAACGCCGGTAACTTGACAGGAATCAATACCTATTATTCCGTTTCGCAAGGAGCTTTTGCACCGAATGGAAGTTTGGTAAACGGAATGGCTATTTCCAAGATAGGAAATGAAAAATTGAAGTGGGAGACACTGACTGATTATAACTTCGGTATTGATTTCGGTTTCTTTAATAATCGTCTGTCCGGCTCGGTCGATCTGTATCAGCGTTTACGTAAAGATGTCATTATGTCTAAAGACTTGATGTCCTATCATGAGGTAAAGACAATTGATTATAATTCAGCAACGGTCTATCGTTCTCGTGGTATTGATGTAGGTATTCACAGTGTGAACTTTGATAATAAGAAGTTTGGTTGGACTACAGATTTGAACTTCTCATATTATCGTAATCATACTACTAAGCGTGATCCGGATTTCATTCCCGCCGTCTATCAAGATTATGTGGAAGATTGGGGAAATGTTTATGGATATAAGACCAATGGTCTAATTCAAATGGATCAGTCTTACAAACATTTACAGAAATCCGGTGCCGGTGCCATCTTGTATCAGGACTTATATGGTTATCAACTCGATGAAAATGATGAGAAAATGCGTGATGGTGAAGGCCGTTATATTCGCATTGCGGGAGAAGACGGTATTCTGGATGATGCTGATATGGTGGTATTGGCGAATAACACTCCGATTCCTTTTAGTATTAACAATACTTTCCGGTGGAAGAACTGGGATGCGAATATTTATCTGTACGGTTCGTTGAATGGATGGAAAGTGAACGATATCAAGTTGCAGTCTATCTATGGAATTGAGGATATCACGTACGGAGTTAATGTATTGGATGAGGTGAAAAACCGTTGGTCTCCTGCTAATCCCTCCGGAACGATGCCGGGTGTAGCCGAAGCTTCTTCAGGGGTCAATCCTAGCAAGAGTGACTTTTTCTTGGAGAAGGCTTGGTATCTGCGTTTGGATAATGTGTCTGTTGGCTATACCTTCCCTGCACAGTGCTTTAAGAATAAGATTCGTTCGGTCCGGTTGTATGTCGCAGGACGTAATCTTGCTATATTTACTCCTTATAAAGGGATGGACCCTGAAACGGGAAACGGTATCGGGGCTTACCCTAATCAGGCTTCATTTGCTATTGGCTTGGATGTGAAATTCTAATATATGATGAGTATGAAAACAATAAAATATATCGCTGCAACTTTGTTGATGTTGTCCGTGACTTCTTGTGAACTGGAACGACTGGATTATACGGAAATCTCTCCTGATAACTTTTTCAAGACAGAAACCGACCTGAAGCTGGCTGTTAATTCGCTTTATTATGATTTTAATCCCGGTGATTTCAAGTCTGTTTATTCGGCGGACTATTCCGGTTATCAGATAATAGGGGATATGACTACTGACGTGCTTTGGTCTTGTTGGGCATGGGAATCGGATGAACTTTATTTCCAACAATGGTACGCAACTGTGGGTGGAGATATACAGAACCATGCTTATTCAAATTTTGAACGGTATAATTACCTTTCGAAAGCACGGAATACGATTCGCCGCATCGAAGCTTCTCCGGTAAGTGAAGAGGCTAAATCACTTTATTCGGGTGAGGCAAAGGCGCTGCGTGGATGGATGGGGCTTTATCTTTATGATATGTTCGGGCCTGTACCTGTAGCTTCGGATGAAGTCTTGGATGATCCCCAGACATTTGTTTATCTGCCGCGACTGACAGAAGAAGAGTATGATGCAATGATGGAAGCAGATTTGCGGGATGCCATCCGTGATCTACCTGAAGTACCCGAAGCTCGTGGACGTATGACAAAAGGTGCCGCACGCATGATTTTGTTGAAGTATTATATGATAAAGGGGTATTTTGATAAAGCGGAAACTTTGGCGCGGGAACTGATGGAGATGGAAGGACGTGTATATGGTTTGCAGACCGATTATAACTATATTTTCTCGAAAGAAGGAATAGGCAATAATGAAGTGATTCTGCAACTAGCCTGCAACAGTACTGCCAGTTGGTATTCGAACTATATGACAGCCGAAGTGCTTCCGGCCGATTATCCCTGGTCGGAGAAAGCGACCGGATGGGGCGGTTATGTAATGCCTTGGGACTTTTATGATACGTTTGAAGCCGGTGATAAGCGTTTGAAGAATGTGATAACGACATATACTAATAAGAAAGGTGAAAAGATAGACCGTACGAATAGTGCGCAGTTGGCCAAAGGCGCATTACCTCTTAAATACGGGAAAGACCCCGACATGAAAGATGGTCAGAGTGGCATTGATGTAGTGATCTATCGTTACTCGGATGTGCTGCTTACACTTGCCGAATGTATCAACCGTAATGAAGGCAGACCGACTACAGAAGCCATCGGTCTGGTGAATCGTGTTCGTAACCGTGCCGGATTGCTTGCTTTGGATGATTCGGAGACTGCTTCAGCAGAAGCGTTCAATGAGGCTTTGCTTTTGGAACGCGGACATGAATTTTATCTTGAGGGGCTTCGTCGCCAGGATCTTATCCGCTTTGGTAAGTATGTGGAATATGCCAATAAGCGTATTGATACTATCAATAAACAGGAAGGACGTGGCTATTTCAATGTGCACGACGGACACAACCGTTTTTGGATTCCCCAAAGTTTCATAGATGAGTCCAAAGGGGCTATCAAGCAAAATAACTATGACAGATGATTGTAAATGACAAATAGATTGAAAGATTTAAACTTATGAAGAATATTATAATAACATCAGCACTTTGTGCTATTACTACAATAAGTATGGCTCAGCAAGTATATGAGCTTTCGGCACCGGCAAAAGAGAAGACTATTTACACAGGTCATCTGAAGATGGGGGGAACCAGCCCCTCAGGTGGAAGTATTGATGTGAATAGCTATTATATGTCTATTGATGGAAAACCGGTAATCCCGGTGACGGGCGAGTTCCATTATAGCCGTTATCCGCACGAACAATGGGAAGAAGAGATTCTTAAGATGAAAGCGGGAGGTGTCAACGTCCTTCCGACCTATGTTTTCTGGAGTCTTCATGAAGAACAGGAAGGTGTATTCAACTGGAGCGGCAATCTTAATATACGCAAGTTCTTTGAACTCTGTAAAAAACACGGTATGAATGTCATTGTTCGTATCGGTCCTTTCGGACACGGTGAGATACGCAACGGCGCTCTACCCGATTGGCTTTTTGCCAAGCCATTGGAAGTCCGTTCGAATGACGAGAATTACCTCTTCTACGCCAAACGTCTTTATGGAGAGATAGCTAAACAGCTTGAGGGACTTTACTACAAAGATGGTGGTCCGATCATTGGTACGCAGATAGAAAATGAGCATCAACATTCGGCTGCTCCGTGGGGCGTAAATTATCCGGGTGAACCGATGGATATGACTACCGCTACTTATGATTCTTCGATTACGATGATTGGAGTAAGCGTGCAGGATAAACAGATTACTACTGCCGAACTGGGTGATCTTCACATGAAAACACTAAAAAAGATGGCGGAAGAAGCGGGTATTATTACTCCTATCTATACAGCTACGGGGTGGGGAAACGCTGCTGTTATCGGTAATGAAGCTATTCCTGTGACCGCTGCTTATACCTATCCGTTTTGGGCGGAACCGGAAATGTCTCCTTTCTGTATGTTTAAGGATATCCAAAGGAATCCCGATTATGCTCCGGTGCGTTACGATACCGACAAATTTCCTTCTTTCTGTGCGGAGATGGGAGCTGGCATGCAGATGATTTACAAACGTCGTCCCATTGTCACGGCAAAAGCTGCCGAAGCCTTGATGGTACGCACATTGGGTAGTGGTGCTAATTGCATTGGTTACTATATGTATCATGGTGGTTCTACACCGAGAATGGCAGGCGGTATAACCTCGTTCAATGATGAGCCGATGGGTATGCCTAAAATTTCTTATGACTATCAAGCACCCTTAGGTGAGTTTGGGTTGGAGCACGAATCCTATCGTACACTTCGTTTGCTGCATTCTTTCCTTGCGGACTTTGCCGACCGTTTGGCTCCGATGGAAACAGTTCTTCCTGAAGATTATAAAAAGATGGCTCCCGGTAACCGTGAAACTTTGCGCTATGCCGCCCGTATGAAAGATGATTCAGGCTTTATCTTTATGGTTAACTTTCAAGATCATGATACCGGGCGGATCGACCAAAAGAATTTGCAACTTCGTCTCAATTTGACGAATGAAACATTGCAAATTCCCGCCAAAGGAACATTTACTCTACCGAAAGATGAAAGTGTTATATTGCCATTCAATTTCCCAATGGGAGATGCTGTGCTGAAATACGCTACCGCCCAACTGTTGATGAAGATAGATGATAACGGTAAAGAACATTATTTCTTTTTCACTCCTGATGGTATGAATACCGAATATGTATTTGATAAGGCAACTGTGCGTGGCACAAATGTATTTACACCACTTCCCGGCATAAAGAGCACTCTCAGTATTAAAACAAGAAGTGGCAAAACAGTGAAAATCACAACCTTGACTCGCGAGCAGGCTTTGAATAGTTGTAAGGTGAACGGAAAGCTGCTGATTACCAAAGCGACAGTTCTTCCGGATAAGGAAAGAGTACAGTTATTAAGTCTTGGCAATCCTGCATTCGATTATATACTCTATCCTTCCAAACAGGGGTTCAAGACGCAAACTATTGAGGTTGGAACAGTAAAACCGGAATTTTCTTTCAAAAAGGTGGGGGCGCGTCGTCTGACGGTACGTTTCGAGGATAATGGAGAGTTTCCACAAGTACAGGAGTATTTCCTTCGTCTGAACTATACAGGAGATGTAGCGATGGCATTTATAAATGGTAAAATGGTTCTTGATCATTTCTATCATGGTGCGCCGTGGACAATAGGTTTGAAACGTTTTACCGAACAAATGAAGAAAGAGGAGCTAGGTTTCTATTTCCGCCCTCTGCGCTCTGACGCTCCATTTCTGATAGATTTGCCCAAAGAAGCAATTCCCGATTTCTCAAAAGGTTCGGTTTGCACAGTTAACAATGTAGAGATTATTCCTGAATATATAACAACGCTCAAATTCTGACAAAGATGTATCGATTTATAATAATCAATTTATTTCTTGCGTTTACGGCAGTTCTGCAAGCACAGGAATTGGTATACACTGATGCGGCGGGAACTATTCGCTGGAAGAAAAATAAACAGGAGGTCTCTTTATTCGGGGCCAACTATTGCTTGCCTTCCGCTTGTGATTTCCGTGCGGCAGCTTACATGAGAGGTGATCGCAAGCAAATGATTGCGGAAGATATGGATCATTTCAAACGAATGAACTGGGATGCTCTGCGCTTATGCTTCTGGGGAGATTTTCAGAATACCGACCGCGACGGAAATTTGCTGGAAAACGAGCATTTGGATTTATTGGACTGTTTGATTGCTGAGGCTGACAAACGGAATATTTATATGTTGTTGAGTCCAATTGTTACTTATAATTCGCAGTGGCCTGAAATGACTGATACAACCAATACGGGTTTTGCTAAATATTATCCTAAAAATACGCTTACTCACGATGAGAAAGCTATCCAGGTGCAGGAGAACTATTTGAAACAAATACTCCAACACCGCAATCCTTATACGGGACGTTGTTTGAAAGATGAGCCGAATATCTTGTTTGTAGAGTTTATAAACGAACCGAGTCAGTTTCCGGATGACATACCCGGAATGGTGAACTATATCAACCGTCTGTATAAGGCTGTGAGGAGTACGGGATGTAAGAAACTAACCTTTTATAATGTGAGTCAGAACTTCGGGGTGGCTCCTGCTATACGGAAATCAAAAGTGCAAGGTTCTACACATGCATGGTATCCCGGAGCATTGAATAATGGTTATAGTCTTCAAGGAAACGGTTTGTTGTTTGTTGACCGTTATGAACAGATGATGGATCCGGAATTGAAAGGTAAAGCGAAGATCGTTTATGAATTTGATTCCACTGATAATTCTTTAGGATATATGTATCCGGCTATGGTGCGTGAGTTCCGTCGGGGAGGTATTCAGTTTGCTACGATGTTCTCGTATGATATGTTGCGCACGGCTCCGACAAATTTAGGATGGCAGACCCAGTATTTCAATATGGTATACACCCCCTCGAAAGCAGTCAGTGGAATGATTGCGGCTGAAGTGATGCGCCGTATTCCTCGTGGCAAGTATTTCGGCTACTATCCGGAGAATAATGTTTTTGGTGATTTTCGGGTAAGTTATGACGAGCGGTTGAGCGAGTTGAATGCGGATGATATGTTTTATTATTCCAATACGACAACTACCCGCCCGAAGAATTTACAATCGTTAGCTCATATTGCCGGCGTC
>OGZP01002138.1_pt1 | contig 13016 bp, 10 predicted proteins | sample 1576811 | NCBI WGS metagenome assembly OGZP01 (sample SAMEA3541553, study PRJEB24748) | human gut metagenome | biome: human gut; feature: human-associated habitat; material: faeces | place: China | collected 2012
CAGGTTATACCCGAAATATAAGAGCGGATACCCCGGATGCCAGTAGGCTCCCGGCTGCTGCTTCATGTTTTCCCGCTTGTCAAAATACCTTGCAAGCACCATCGCATTGTTCAGATAGATATACGGCATGACGGCATCCTCCCGGTTTGCCACGACCGGCTGTAAGGCAAGCATGTCAAGCGGCTTTCCGTCCCGGAAAAACTGTCCGGGGCTTACCTGCCGCAGCAGAAACATATCGTCGTTAAAATAGACAAACTGTTCCGACAATCCGGGGATGCGGTGAAAATTGAGCTCGATTGTGTGGGAATTAAACGTCGGCAGAAATTCTCCCGGAATATAATCCTCGTGGCGCACAATCTCAAGCTTCGGATGATTCCCATTCAGCCACTTCGGCACATGCCCCCATGTGACAAAATAGATCTTGTGCACCCACGGGGCATTCTGTTCCACACTGCGGAACCAGAACCGCAGGCAGTCCCAATCACGGTAGCGCACATCCCTGGTATCGCAGGCAACGCCGGACTTCTCTCTCTCTCCGGTCTCTTCTACCGCTGTTTTCTCCCCCATCTTCCCATATCGATCCCGCTCTCTCTGCCATGCCGGATCCCCGCCGTCAACCCAGGCAATCACAAAATCAATCTGTGTTTCCTTTTTCTCTTCCATGCAATCCTCCCTGCACCATCCATCTGCCGATCAAGAGCCGGCTTCCCGCGCCTTCGTTCGCAAACGGCAGCGGTTTTCTGTCTTTCTTCCGCACCATGGAAAGGTAGAGTTTCTCCTCTTTTCCTTCCCCGCCGGCTTCTCCCGCCGCAATTTCAACCTTTGCCACGTCCGTCTGACCGCCCTTTAATCCGCAGATCTCATAAGGAACCTTCTGCACCTTCTGCTCTTTGCCTTCATCACACTCCCGGATCAGAAGCAGATCCGTTTTCTGGCATACGGCGGAAAATCCTTCATTTTTCAGTGTCACCCAAAGGCTTCCCTTTTTCCACTCTGCACAAAGCACGCAGATCCGGTAACCGAGGCGGCTGCCGATCTCCTCATACAGCGATTTTCCGGACGGGAGACGGCATGCCTTCCACTCTGCCATCCGCGCCGGGTCATAGATGCTGTTTAAATAGGTCACCTGCATCTTTTGAAGTTCCTCTAAGACTGCCTCCGCGGACAGCTTTATTCCCGCCAGCGCTTCCCCTCCGCACAGAATATTTTCATCCTGTCCGCTCAGATAAGCCTGCTCATCTGCCGCACACCACGGTTCTTCCCAATCTGCCGCCTCCCTCGGCACATCCCCGAACGTCCCCATATGGTCGGCTCCGGCAAACATGGCATCATCGTATAGTCCCAGTCCGCGCACCGGCTTATTTCCCGCCAGCATGCGCAGATGCACCGGCTTTCGCACCGAGAGTGTCAGCGCATGGTGCGTCGCCTCCTGCCAGGTCTGCGCCAACAGACAGATCTGATCCGGGCGCAAAAACCGGGAGGTATGCATCTCTCCCCAGCTTCCCACAAACACGCCCTGCACGGTCAGAATGGCATCCGCATACCGTTCCGCAAGACTACCGAGCGCCTGCATGTGTCTCTGCACCACAAAAATGCGCTGCGGCTCGCGCTCCATCCCCTTTCCCTCCGTATCGTAACAGACGCGCAGGATCATCTCTTTTTTCCGCTCTTGAAAGGCACGAAAAATCTGCTCCGCAAAGTCCAGTGCAAGAGTGTCCAGTTCACGCGAGGCGTAATCGCGGATGTCCAGCCGGACCAGAGCAAGTGTCTCCCCGGGATAATCCGGCAGCCAGTCTAAGGATACTTCCTCCGGTCTCCCCAGCCGGAACGTGTAGATGTGATACCACCCACGCCCCGGAGCAATATAGGGCTTCTGCTGTCTTTTTAAATTTTCTGCGTGAAAAGAACGCTTACTCCTTTTTGTCCATGAAAACATCCCGCTCTCCTGCCCCCGCATCAATTCCAAGCACCTTGATCCGAAATACCACGCCGATGATGGAGAAGACCATGCGGAACATATAGACCACCGGTTTGAGTCCGGAATGCATGCTGGTGCCACAGCTTCTCGCATGCATGACAGCAGGGATCTCATCGATGCGGAATCCGAGCAGCTGCATCTGAATGATCATATTGGCATCCGGATACTTGTCGTCAAAGTGCTTATACTTCGAGTAATATAAAAATGCCCTGCGGTTAAGTCCCTGCAGACCGGTCGTTGGATCGGCAATCTTTCGTCCGGTACTGATCTTTATCATCCAGCGGAAGAATCCGTATGCCAGTTTCTTCGTAGCGGAAACCGGATACTCTGCACTTCCCTCCATAAAACGCGAACAGAGCACGATATCCGGGCAGCGTCCGTCCGCATCCTGCTGTTTTAGTCTCTGATAGATCACCGGTATGTTGCACACATCATGCTGTCCGTCCGCATCCATCTGGATCACATAGGAATATTTGCGGCGGATCGCGTATTTATATCCAAGCTGCAGGGCGCTCCCGTACCCCAGATTAAAGACATGGGATACCAGCGTATGTCCGTGTGCCTTTACGACCCAGTTCGTAGAGTCCGAGGACGCGTCATTCATGACCAGAATATCCGCAATCTCCGCGATCTCCGGGCGTTCCAGCTCCTCCAGCACCCGCTCTATATTTTTCTCCTCATTGTATGCCGGAATGATAATCAGCAGTTCTTTTTGTTTCTTCTCTACCATCGTATCTTCCTTATTCTTTCTCGGAAAGCAGCTGCTCCAACAGCCGTTCCTCGTTCTCATAATTTACAGGACGCTTTAACGCCGCCTGCGCGTACGCCCTGCGCCGGTCCGGATTCCGGATCAGGAAGCCCACAGCTTCCTTTACCGCCGCAGCGTCAAGCGCGCACAAAATCCCGTCCTCCCCGTCTGTAATCTGCTCTCTGTTACATTCGGAAGCAACGATCGCACAGCCAAGCGTCTGCGCCTCCTGTATCGCAATGCTTTTCCCCTCATATCCGGTCGCATGCACATAGATATCCGTCTGCCGGTAGTACGGATAGGGATTCTCAACCGCTCCAAGCAGCAGGAAATCCTCCTTTAATCCGCACGACGCAATGTGCTGCTCTAATTCCCTGCGGCTGCTTCCCTCGCCCAGCACATACCACCGGACTGGGTATCCCTCCGCCTTTAACTGCCGCATCGCTTCGATCGCAACCGGATATGCCTTCTGCGGGGTGAGTCTTCCCACCGTAAGCAGGCGGATTCCGTCGAAATCATCCGTAAATCCTCCCGGCTGCCCGGACATCTTCCGGATTTTTTCACAGTCGATCCGATTGTGATAGATCCTGGTGCGTGCACTGCACTCCGGATACACGGCGAGAAACGCCCGCTTTACCTGTTCCCCGATCGGAAATACGGCATCATATTGCAGGTAGCAGTCGCGATCCAGTTCCCTGCTGTATCCCGCCTTCTGATAGTCGATATGAATAAACGCCGCCTTTTTTTTCGCCCTGACGTGGTCTGCAACATAGTATGCAGAACCGCCCTCCAGGAATGCAACTGCAAGATCATATTCCTCCGGGAAGCGTCTGGCGCCATCCGAGATTGCCCGCCACAGCAGCTTGTCCGGCATCAGCCGTCCCTCTTTGCGCATCGCCCGCGCGGCCCTCCAGTGATAGCGCCACAGCCGGATCAGGTTGGCTCTGTGAAGCAGACATTTTACAACGGTCATGCCCATATAGATTCTTCCCTTTGGTTCGAACACCGAGACCGGGGCATACCTTGGATTGACAAGCCGCACCCCCTCTGGCATCTGCTGCACCAGTTCTCCCTGGTTCATCAGGACAAAGAGCGAGAGCTCATATCTAGGCTGCCCGTCCTCCCCCCGCTCGGCAGCAAGCTGCGCAAGCAGTTCCAACAGTGCCGTCTCCGCTCCGGCGCGGCTTAATGTGTTAATCACGAACAATATCTTTTTTTTCATCTGTCAAAATCCCCAGCCTGTGCAATATTCTCTCATTTTCTTGATTGAGCAGGGAAACCTGCATGGCAAGCTCCTGATTTTTCATGGAAAGAACCGACACCACCTTGCTTAGCTTAAACAGCAGGACCAAAAGCAGCAGGCAGACTGCCAGAAGAAGCACCACCAGGTATTCCTCCTCCTTTGCCCCCGGCACGGAGACCACGCCCGTTAAAATCAGCGCCACCGAGACAAATGCCCACAGAAGTCCAATCGTATCGGTCAGTTTTTGTCTCACATACGCATTGATGTCCCCCAAAAGGAACAACACTCCCGCTGCCGTCAGAAAAATCCGCAGAATTAAAATCACATTCATATACTAACGCTCCTTCTGTTTCTTTGTATATACCATACTCTCCGGCATCCGCTCTCTCTTCACCGTAAACAGCTGTCCGCCGCAGAAGATATGTTCATCCATATGGCGCTCCATGAACCTGAGCCTGAAATAGGCAATGGTAAAGCCGGTAAAGCTGCCCGCCACCAGCCCCATGCCGTACCACAGATCACTCCCGCCGGCAGAAAGCACGCTTCCCGCCCACGTCACCAGACAAAAGCCGAGGGTTGCCAAAAACGCCCCTGTCAGATCGTTAAAGTAGTACAGAAAAATAATTTCTGCATACAGAATAAATAATATAAAATATCCGGCGGCAAGACAAGGATAGATCTGCATCACTCTTCCCGAGAACCCGTACTGCGGAAGCACCACCACGCAGAGCAGATACACTGCCGTCGAGATGATAAACTGTATGCGCACCAGATTCATAAGCTCCGCAGAAATCTGCCGGAACATTCTATCTTTTGTATTTTTGATATCTTCCCATCTTCCTCCGATGACCGCTTCCGAATACGCCTTGTAACGTGTGTGGAAATGCATCTCTACCCGCGTGATAAAAATGATGGTCGACGACAGATTCGTAAACATCGCCAGACAGGTTGCCAGATCATACGTCGGAGCAAAGACAAACGTATCCGCCACGCGCATCTGTAAATCCGTATTCCAGAACACAAAATTATGAATATACAGACCGAGGGTATACAAAAAATTGATCACCACCAGCTTCCAGTACCTGCCAAAATACGAAAAAACTCTTCTGTACCGGTTGCTGTTCCTCTTAAAATAGCGCTTCACCGTGGCATATTCCAACACCGCCGTAAGGAAGAATCCAATCGTGAGGGAAAGCAGCATACTGTAGACAATCTCCCTGCCGCATACTTTTACAAAAAAGAGGGCGCAGGCGAGTGCCGCCGCCATTCCGGTCAAAAAGTACAGCGATATCTTCTGATAATCCTTACAGATGGAGAGGTAAAGCATCGAATAAAACACGAGAACCAGTGCGATATAACCGCAAAATCCGGTAAACACGAAAATCAGGTTAACATGCCCCGCAAGATGCTCCCACACGCAAAACGGAATTCCGAGGAGACTTGCCAGCAGAATGTTTAAAAGCAGCCCCACATCGTAGCAGGGCAGAATATCCTCATAGCGCTCCTCATAGATGACATCCGACATATAGCGGGACAACACCGCATTAAAAGGCGCCGCCGTCAGAAGCGAAAAGATAAAGATGTAAAGCAGCGTTCCGGAAAACAGTCCTCTTCTCGCATATCCCACATTCTCATATCCCAGGAGCTGACTCATGAGCATGATCGTTCCGATCACGACAAACATCGGTGCGACCGTCACGACTGCACTGTAGCCGAATCCGGTCAGATATGCAAGAATCGTTTTTTTCTCATATATTTTCTGAAGCTTGATTCCTATTCCTGCCACAGTCTCTCTCCCTTCTACCAGTCTATGTTCTCAAACGTTTCATAAATCTTCCGGTACGTCTGCTGCATATCCGAAATCTTGTACTTTGCCATCACACGGCGGTAACCGTTTTCTCCCATCTGTTTTCTGCGGACCGGATGTCTGGCAAGATTCACCATGGCATCCGCAATTTCCTTCACATTCATGATGTGCGTCAGAATTCCCGCCTCGCCAAAATCATCGTCCTCGCCGTACAACAGTCCGCGGCAGTTTCCGACATCGGTTGCTATCGCAGGAAGCTTCGCCGCATAGCCCTCCAGAATCGTTAACGGCTGCCCCTCGCTGATACTGGTCAGAATGGTAAAATCCAGTCCGCCGAGATATTCCGTCACATTCACCCTTCCGGTAAACACCACATCTGGCAGTTCCATCAGCTCCACCAGATCAAAACATTCTCTCGCGTATTCCTCGTCTTCGTCCGTCGGCCCCATGATCCATAATTTTAAGTTAGGCACATCGCGCTTTGCATACGCAAACGCCCGGATCATGGTCTTGACATCCTTGATCGGCGTCACGCGGAGTACCGCACCGATGTGCACCATATCCGGCTCCATCGCTTCCGGACGCTTCAAACCGTCAAACCGCGCCGGATCAATCCCATTCGGGGTAATGCTCGTCTTATCCGCAGGACATCCCAGTTCGATCTGAAGCTCTCTCGCGTGCGCGTAAAGGCTTGTCACCAGATCCGCCCTGTCATAGGCAAGCTTCGACATTTTCTTGAACTGCTCAATCCAGATATTTTTATAGATGCCTGACACCCAGTCCGCACGGATCAGTTCTTCCTCGCGCTCCCTGGTGTAGATTCCATGCTCCGAGATCAGAAGCCTGCAGCCAAACCTGCGCTTTGCCATGCTGCCCAGCACGCCCGCATATCCCGTCGCCACACAGTGATACACATCCGCCCTCGGCAGCCGCATGCCAAGTGTCAGAAACAGCGGAAGGTACATGGAGCGCATCGTCCAGAGGAAATCAGAAAACACCGCCCCCGCATACCACACCGTATAACATTCCTGCACCGCCCGGAAAAAATCCTCCCCCATGAGAAGTTCATTCAAAGAGAATTCCTTCTCCCCGAAAAAGGAGAACAGGGTATCCCAGTCTACATTCTGGTTCATCAACAGGCTCCGCAGCGCGGCGTACTCCCGCTCATTTAACTTCAGTCTGGCTGCTCTTTTAAGTTCTTTTGGCCGCCAGTCTGCATCCTCCAGATACAGTTCGTGCACTTCCACCACATTCTCCGGGAGATCGTAGACAAACTTTCCGCGCAGCGAACGGTTCGCCACAATCGCCAGTACGACAAACTGGTACTCTGGAAATATTTTTATCATACTGTGTATCCAGCTCGATACACCCCCGACAACATAGGGATAGCATCCCTCTGCCACAATACATATTCTCATGTGCCGTCACCACGCTTTCCGCCGTCCTGATACTGCCATGTTTCCCCGGTCTGCACTTCCACGGAGACCTCATCTTCCTCTGCAAGAATCAGATAGACGCCGTCTTCTACCTCTTCAAAGCTTCCGCCCGCAACTTCTGTGACTTCCTCTCCGTGCAGGCGCAGCAGAAACCATGCCGCATCCTCCCTGTGCTCTAAAGAGAGTATAATCACATTGTCCGTGCGCTGCTGCTTATAGTCAAGCGCCAGAAATCTGCGGATGCGCACATCACTCTCCGTCAGGGTGGTTGCGTCAAACGCTTCATACGCCTTCCAGTAGGTGCCGAGGTTTGCTGCGATCTTCTTGGACATTTTCTCCCAGGAATCCTCGTCCCCTTCCGGATAAGTCACGCTATAGAGGTCGAGTGTGATGTTGGAATAGCCGAGCGCCGTCTCCATGCATTTCACTTTAAAATCATCCAGAAACGTATGCCGGATTCCGGAACTCGTCGACGGCTGCAGTGTGACGTTCTCATTGAGATACCCCACCGCCTCGCTGGCACCTGATCCGAGCGCAACCGTGCGGATTTCCGCCGGAAGGGCACTCTCCTCCCCGATGCTCTTTACTCCGTCCGCGTAGAGGGATAAAAACCGGTAGGACGGCGCATAGGTCTGCCAGAACGTCTGATCCTGCTTTATTTTTTCTGAGAGTGGGATCCCTTCCCTGCTGTCTGCGGACAGCCCCGCCTCCGCGTGCTCCTCCTTCAGACGTTTCAGATAGTAGGTGACGTTCTCTCCATCCGGCTCTTCCTCATCCGTATACGTAAACTGCGGTGTCATCATGCAGGTCATCTTTGCCCCCGTCCGGGAGGCAATGGAGGTCAGCGACGGCCACACAATTTCCTGATACACTGCCTGTGCGGACTGGCTGTAGCGCTTCTGCATCTCCTCCTCGTTCTCAGAGACGAACGCCGGCAGATCTGCAATCACAAGATTCTGTGCGTTGATCACCGGGTAGATATCATAATCGTATGTCTCCCCCATCATGGCGTCCAGTATTCCAACAGCGCTTATGTCTGCAAGATAATCCCCGTTCACACAGAAAATCTTTGCCGTGTCCACGCTGTTTCTCCAGAGAATGGCAGGCAGGAGGCTGTTTTTTGCCGCCTCTTCGTCCATTCCCACATACTGTGCTCGTATTTCGTTATCCACCGTCTGTTCGATCGTCTCATCGGACAGCGTGCCGACCATATAGGTCTTGGTTCCCACGCCGGTCGTATACCAGGGAACAGAAGGGGTCATGTCCTGACGCTCCTCCTCCCCGGGTTCCGTGGCCTCATAGATCTCTTCCCCGCCGAGCAGAAAGCCGGAAAACAGATGCATGCCCGCAAGCGGTATCTCATCCGCAATCACCGCGCGGATTCCGAGAAGCTCCCTTAAATCCCGGTACTCCCTTATCACAGAGCTCTGCGGCAGGGTTGCAAAAATCACAGTCACACCCATTTGTGCCTCTCTGCGAAGCACCGCCACCTCTTCTTCCGACGTCACCTTGCTGCCGTCCACCACCAGCACCTGCAGTGCATCATCCTGCAGGCTGTCAAGCAGTGCGAGGGAGCTGCTGCAAAAAAACGTCCGCTTGCGGTAGCTGCACCATGTCTTTACCACGGATTCCTCCGCTCCCCCTGCTTCGCCCACATAGATCACCTCGCAGGCGTCGGCAGATGTCTGTTCTGCCAGAAATGCATCCGACCGTTGAAAGGATGTTGTGGTATCGTCTGCATATTCGTTGCTCTCATATTCACTTAACTGTTCTTTCATGACGCCTGTAAACTGAAACATAAAAAGCAGAATCACAAACATCATTGCAATCGTCAGATAATTTCTGCGTGATACCATGTCATTTCCTTCCTGCCGGACTAACTGAACGTCCGGATCAGCTCTAACGTCTCCCTGTCAATGACGATATTGGACGCTTTCAGCCGATCCAGTTCCCGGAAAAATTCGGTTTTCTTCTCCTGCGTAAAATACATTTTCAAATAGCAGGTGTACGTGGAAAGCGCATCCGGATATAATTCCCGGCTCCGGTTGCACCAGTAGCGCATCCGCCCGAATTCCTTTAAGCGGAGCAGCAGTTCACACAGCCATTCGATGTATTGCGCAGTGAGCTTCCGGTAATCTTTTTCATAGAGAAGTTCACACGCCTCCTCAAACATATCCACGAATGTCCGCTGTTCGGTCTCGTGAAAAACATTCTGTTTTAAGACGACATACATGTACTCGATCAGAAGGCTGGCATCGTCCCCCGCCTCCCTGCCGCCCTTTTGCATCTGCCGGTAGAGTTCCTGTGCATGCTGCCTGAAATCGTTGAGCACATCCCGAAGCACCGACGCCGCATAGTGGGAGGTCTCGGTGTCCTCACTGTCAAGTGCCAGCGCCAGCGATCCGAGAGAGTCCGTGACATCTCCTCTGACCACATTCATAATCAGTGTGCGCAGACTATCCCGGTCGGAAATCGCCAGTGCCTCCTCGATCGGCACCACATTCCGCTCCTGCTCCTCATCCGCCATAAAGTGTGTTCTGACACGCTCCTTACTGAAAATAACATCTTCCAGATCCGCCGACTGTCCGAATAAAAGATGCCGCGCGAGTTCTCCCGCCACAAAGAAGACGGGACCGATCACCGGTGCCAAAAGCATAACCGCCGCGCGGATTCTTCCGCCGGTGCGCTTTCCGGGCTCTTCTCTCCAGTGCTGCTCGTTCCACAGGACATACGCCGCCGTGATGCACAGATTCAGTACCACAAGCAGCAGAAAATACGTTTCGATCCTGCTCATAGTTCCATCTCCTCTTTCATCCTGCACGGAAAGCCTGCGCTCCTAAAACGCTCCACAACCATTCCCGCATCCTCTGCGCTCGTGTTAGCAAGCAGTGCGTACATCTTTCCGTCGGAGAGTTCTCCAAGGTAATCACTCTGGCGCATCATGCCGGAAAGCACGCCCGCGGCTTCCTCCCTGGAGATCTCCCCCTCCTCAAAGACAACAAGCGCACACTCCGTCAGCTTCTTCTCTCTCGCGTTAAGATAAGCATTCACCAGAGAAGCAAACGCATCCGCCTCCAAAATTCTGGTGCCGTGGATATAGCGTTGCTGTTCCAGCGCCGAGAGATAACGGTTCGCACGTACAACCGCGTTCTGGATCAGATAGCCGATCACAGTGAGCATATTCGCCTGTCCGAGCGTCATTCTCTCCCATGGGATTCCCCACACCATCAGAATCAGCTGCATCTCATCCTCCGAATAAATGGCATCCGCCATCAGCGGATAGCGCTCATCCATGGTTTTGTTGATGAACACTTTTTTCTCCCGCAGCTTTTCATAGAATTCTTCCATCTGCACATAGTGAATGGAATTTCCGAGCATGCGTGCCTTCGGCGAAGTTGCCGAGAACAGACGCGCATAGGAGTGGTTTGCCACCGTATAGATTGCGACATCCTGACTGTCCATCAGCTTTGCCAGCACCTCCGCGGCATAGAACAGCACTTCGCTCGGCTCGTACTTGTCCAGGCTGGACGTGATCTCATACAGCTTTCCGAAGCTGTCGTTCTGGTTGACGATCTGATTCGACAGAATCTCCTTGATGCGCACGTTGCTGCCATTGACATCCGAGATATCCTCCACCTGTCTGGAGAGGAAATCCACCTCATGGCGCTCCTCCTCCTCCACCGCATGCAGACGGTCACGCATATAGCCGATCACAAGTCCCAGAATCAGCAGCTGTGCAATCCATATGTACGTGTTGATGTCCAGCACCACATCAAAACCGCTCCGCTGATACATCTGCACCGCAAGATACCCCGCCACCGCAAGAATCGAGGAGAATGTCGCCTGCTGCTGCCCGTAGGTAATGGCGAACAGCAGCACATACAGAAGGTAAAAATCAATGTTCTGGAAATACGCGCTTCCCGCCATCCAGCTATTTAACAGGAAAAACGGAAGGAAACAAAGCAGATTCTCCGCGAACGGAATCATCGCTCTTACGGCCTCTCTCGACCGCTCTCCGAACCGGCTCCATCCCTTTTTTCTGCTCTGTGTCCGCACAAAAGAAGATGCGTGCTGCCGGATGTACGCCGCCTCCCTGCCAATCTCGGTCTCCGGCTTATGTACAATGCGGATTCCGAACTCCTCCGCAAATCTCTGGTTGGACAAAACCGGATCCATCCGCTCTCTTCCGGTGTCCTCTACGACTTTCACACCGTCCAGTTCCGCCGCCACGAGCTCCGCCGCGCTCTGTACGGAAATCGTCTCTCCGGAAGAGATCTGATAAACACCGTACATCATCTTTTTTGCCGTAATCACCGCATACAAAAACTCAACGGCGTCCGAATAGTGCAACAGCGCCACACGGTTGTGGGGATTTACCCGGATCTCACCGGTTTCCAGCCCCTCCACACTCATGCGGGCGCAGATATCACGCGCTTCCGCCCCGGTAAGCGGTTCCCCGTAGAGATGATCCAGCCGCAGCACGATCGTCTCATAGCCCATGTTAAAGTAACTGCGGCAGAGTTCCTCTCCCGCCGCAATCGCCTGCGCGCGTACCGTATAAGCCGCACAGTTTTCCTCGCACGAAATGTCCTGTGTATACTCTCCCCCAAAGACTTCCTCCGACGAGAGATACAAAAAGCGTCCCACATTACCAGCCGTCTCATTCATCAGCAGCTGAAACAGGCCTGAAGTGTACGCCGACGCCGTGCTGCTCCCCTTCCCCCAGAGAAAGCCTGTGTCATAGGCGCCCATAAAGACTGTCACATCCGGACGCACTCCCTCAAGCACCTCTCTGATGCACGGATTGTCGTATGCAAAATGATACGTCTCAAATATCTTTTTGGACGTTCTGACCGATTTGTCTTCTGCCGTCAGCAAAAACACGCGGTGCCCTTCTTTGTCCAGTTTGTCCGTCAAAAGCTGAAGGAAGCGGCATTTGCTTCCCACCAATAATATATTCATCGTTTACAAGATCCCCTGTAGTTCCATTTGTCTGATAAACTGCATCACATCTGTCCGCATATCGTCTGCGGTCCCCCCGTACATAGTGGCAAGCTCCTCCGCGATTTTATCCGCCGTGTTCCCTGCCGTATACTGCCTGAAAATATAAGCCCCGCTCTCATTTAACATGAGCGGCGGCCGATACGGTTCTCCATCCTGCTCCATATCTAACAGCCAGTATTTTCCTGCCGCGCACCTGAGCTGATACTTGTTTTTCTGCATCTGCCATCCTCCGAAAAATCATCGTATAATTATAGCACATCTGACGCTCAAAAGGAACCGGTTATCCGAAAATGAGGACATACTCTTCTTCGGCTTTGCGCCTCCTGAAAAATATGTCCTCATCGTTAATGCATCTTATATTCCAGACGTATCCGGTCGGTAATCAATGCGATAAACTCCGAATTCGTCGGTTTTCCTTTTCCGTTGTGGATGGTATACCCGAACATCTCATCAATGGTATCCATCTTGCCTCTGCTCCACGCCACCTCGATCGCATGCCGGATTGCCCGCTCCACACGGCTGGAGGTTGTCTGGTACTTCTTCGCGATCGTGGGATAAAGAATTTTCGTGATCGAGTTGAGCATATCCATGTCATTGACGGACATGACAATCGCATCCCGCAGATACTGATACCCTTTGATATGCGCCGGAACTCCGATCTCGTGAATAATATCGGTGACATCCGCTTCCAGGTTGCGCTCCTTTGTCTCCTCCGCCTTCTCATAGGCATTGACCTTGCGCACTTCCGCACCGCGTCCCGCCGCAGGTCTTCTCACATTCTTGATGCGACTTAACACGAT
>OGZP01002144.1_pt1 | contig 12982 bp, 10 predicted proteins | sample 1576811 | NCBI WGS metagenome assembly OGZP01 (sample SAMEA3541553, study PRJEB24748) | human gut metagenome | biome: human gut; feature: human-associated habitat; material: faeces | place: China | collected 2012
TGCCGCATATTCCTGAATTTTGGCAGGAACGGGAATGTCGGCGACCATAAGAGCAATATCATCTTTTACAGCATCTACATTTGCGCCGATATAATAGAAAATTTCATCGTACGGACCAGAACTTGTCCAGTAATTTCCCAATTGATTGTCACTTAAAGCCCCTACGACAGAGCGTGGGTTATAGAGTTTTTTTCCGCCTGCGGTCTGATAGCCATCGTACCATAATTCCAATCCTTCCCGCGTAACGGAAGGATTTTTTTCTATTTGCAAATATCTTTGATATAACAGATTGACTTCATCGTCCGTGAACCCAAAATATTCGCTGAATTTTGCGCGGGTTGCCATAGAATATTCAAAAAACATGTTCAGTTCAGAACCGCTGGAATATTTTGCAATTGGCAAAATACCGGTCATATAGGCCATTTCTACATAAGCTTTATCTTTCAGAAGATTGCTCAGAAATTTGGTATAGGCAGTCTTATCTGCATCGGTCATATAAGGCTGATGATAAATGTAATCCCACTCATCTAATATAAAAATAAATTGTTCCTGGTTACAATATTCGTAAATTCTGGTCAACGCATCCCATACCGAGTCCTCTTTTTCAATCGCAGCATCTGGGTAAGCTTTTTGCAGATCCAGAAGCAGCGTTTTTTTTATGCGGTTTATATAATGGTTATAATCGGTGATTTCAGCAGGAATCTCATTGAACATGATATGAATCACATTATGCTGGTTTAAGTGCTTTTGATACCAGGGATACTGAGAGACAGCTAATCGATCAAAAATTTTACTGCTGTCAATTCCTCTGCCAAAGTAGGAAGCAATCATATTGGCCATGACGGTTTTTCCAAACCTGCGCGGTCTGGTAATCGCCACATATTTTTGACTGTTTTGAGAATTCAAAACGGTTTTTTCCGGATCATAATCATCTGATTCAACGAGTGGAACAAGTTCTTTTAAGATAGAAGATTTATCTATGAAATAGGTTGATAGACAATCTCTGCGAAATAATCCAAAAGCACTGCTGCTGTTTAGATAGATTCCCATCGGGGGTATTTGCTCCTTTCTAAATGGAAGTGTCTGCATGATTTACAGACATAGCTACGAATAAAAGTCAAATCTAAAGATATCTTAACCTTATCATAAAGGGCATTTGATTACAAGGGAGAAAATGTTACTGTTCACAGGTGTCCTGCGAACAGTAACGTAAGCAGCCCTCATTTAGAGTTTTGCTTCGCAAAAGGAGGGCTGTTCACACCTGAATCACATTCTTACGTACCTGAACAGCAAGTGTTCAGGTACTGAGTGAACATTAACGAGAAAATTCATCTGACAGATGAATGAAAAATATCCGTTTTCATCTGACGGATGAATGCGAAAAGGTAAGGAGTGTGGTACCCTTGTTTTAAGGATACCTGACGAAAAAAAACAGCAAACAGCGAAGGAAAGCAGCCTTGCGCTGAAGATTGGAAGGGGAGATATAAGATGAAGGAAGCTGTTTTAAACAAAATGAATCCGAAGGAAAGAAAAATCCTGGAAGCAGAATTGCAGAAAGTGTACACAAAACAGACGCACTCTTTCCGGGATGCAGGAAAAGCGGTCTGGAATACAAAAGGAATCCGCGAACTTCTGGACGGATGCACCGAATACGCTGGTTGCTATTTTAAGTGGCAATATTGCACTATTGCAGGCATTTGAAAAGGAAAGACAAATGGAAGAAGAGGATGAAGAAGAAGACCTTGGCTGGAAGGAAGAATTTGCCCCTTGTAGGAGCAGAAAGCTGCCTTGCTATACGATAGGCCGGGAAAACGTTTCGAAAAAATTCTGTATTCCAAATGTACTCACCGCACTCATTCTCTCAGGGGATATGGGAATGCTGGAATATGGTTTCGACCATTACAAACTGGAAAACCCGGTAGTCTGCAGGGGCAAAATCGAAGCATTGGGAGAGGCGCTTCTTTATGGAGATGAAACAAAAAGAACAGGAAATTAACAAGAGAAAAAAGAGATTATTATGGAAGGAAAAACGAATGAAAGAGACAGTCTTAAATGCAATGAACCCAGTAGAAAGAGAGATTTTTGAGAAAGAACTGCAGAAAGTACACCTGAAAAAATCCACAGCCTTAAATGATATCGGAAAAACAGTCTGGGATACGAAAAAGATCCGGGAACTCCTGGATCAGGACGCAGAACTGGAAGAAATCAAGAGATTCTTTGATGAAAATCAACTGAAACCAGACCAGTATAACCGAAATGCCATTCCGCTGGCCGCCTATACTTACTGGTATGGAAGAGGCTGCGGCAGGGAAGATGTCTGCCTGTGGGCACTCGAATCTGCCACAACGATTGACGGACTTCTTCAGGTACAGGAGTCGTCCCATCTGGAGAAAATTGCAAAGAAATTTATCAGCATGGATAAATACGGTGTCGTTGCGTTCCGAAAGATGTATCTTCATGAAGAACTGTGCTGGACCGATGCGCCCAATTATCTGGCGGCTGTGATGAGCGGAAACGTTTCCCTGCTGCAGATGTTTGAAGCAAAAGACGAGGAAATGACGGAAGAAAATATGGAGTACTGGGAATACACCTGTGAATGGGATCGTATTCCGGGAGCCAGAAAAACCTATTACAGCATTCGCCGGGAAACGATTGTCGGAGATTTTTATATCCCGGGTATTCTCACAGCGGCGATTCTGTCCGGCAGTCCGGAGATGCTGGATTACTGCATCGACCATTATGATATCGATGGCGCAAGCCTGGCGTACGGAGAAAAAGAGGCACTGGGTCAGGCAGTTGCCGGTACGGGGAAAGAGCTGACAGAATACATGCTGGAACACTACACAGGATTAATCGAATTTGCAGAGCCGGATCAGGTGATGAAAGCCGGAAATGTGCCGCTGCTGCGTTATCTGTTAGAGACACATTTCGAGCATCTGAACTGGTATGCAACTCTGTTTTTCAATCTGAGAGACATACGGACACCATACATGTCAGCACCGGGATTTCCAAGAGACGTCGATACCGATGTGGAAATGTACCGTGCTTTTCTGGAATGGGAGAGTCCTGCATTTTCCATGGACTTTATTATCGGCCAGATGCGCGCGGAACTGGCAAAGCCGGCAGAAAGAGAAATTGATCTGAAGTATTACGGAGAACAGGAGATACAGAAACCTTATCATGTGAACGACCTGTTTGCCAGAAAGATGACGTATGAATGGATCAAAGTGCCAGACTGCATGGAGCGCAAGGTGAGATTGCTTGAATTTTACCAGGAACTGGGCGGAGAAATAACAGAAGAACTGAGCGAAATAACCGGTTATATCGAGCATTGCAGACGAATCGATGAGCTGTTTGCGGACGATTGAAAACGATTAGAAGATGATTAGAAGCAACGATTAGGAGCAGATGAAAAAATCCGCATCTGAGCGATATTTTTCCGGGGGAGAAAGCAGTACTCTCCCGGAAAAATAATTTTAAGAGACGCAGCCAGAGCATGTAAAAAACATATGCAGGCTGCGAAAGGCCGTTTCAAACACGCCCAGGAGAAAGAATGAGGGAAAGAAAATGTCAGTATTTTTTGAAAACGAATTTAAAAATGAATCTGAAAATGAAATCAAAAACGAATCCGAAAACAGATGCATCATGCTGCCGGAAGAAGTCAAAGGGAAGGGTTACTTTGCCCTGACGGGAAGCAAACTGAAGGCGTATGTAGAGAAGTGGCTGGACGGGATTGATGAGGAACGGGATTTTGTGGAGGAAATCCTTAATTACTGTAAAAGATCCAGAAAGACAGTGTATAGAAGGGCAGCGTATAGAAAGGCAGTGTATGGTATAACAGGATTGCCTTCAACAGGAAAAACAACGGGACTATTACAAGCAATCCGAAAACTTGCAGCATACGAAAAGTGCGTATATATTTCATTTGATAGAAAAACAGATGGAGACTTGGATACGCTACAGCAATTGTTAGATCGTTTGAATGATGACCATAAATATGTGTTTATAGATGAAATAACCTGTATGAAAGATTTTACAAATCGAATTGGTATTTTGATGGATCAATATACATCCAGGGGTAAGAGAGTAGTTATGTCTGGTACAGATTCCTATGCTTTTTGGAAGGTTGACAGATACTGGCACATAGGGTGTCTCCGTTCTATTTCATTTATGTCATATGAAGAAGCCAGACGAACGACAGGAATGGATTTTTCATCGTATTTAATGTCTGGCGGACTATATGGCACAGAGAAATACAAAGGAACAAAAGGTTTGTGGAATTATATCAAAGACTCAATCGTAGACAATCTGGCCTTCTCGGTAAGAAGGAATCCTATCGAATGCAGCTTTGCTGATATGTCTGAAACAGAACTGTGTCAGGCTGTATTTTTGACGATGTGTATTATAGTGTGCAGCTGGGAAGAAGATCTGCAGCTTGACGGTTTACTGGATACCATATTCACAGGTGAGAGAAGTACACGCCGGAGTAAAATCATTGGGAATTTAGGACAGGAACTGGGAATTACGTTTAAAAGAGTAGAAAGACAAGTCATCGAAGACATATTAAGAATGCTTGAAGATATGAAGGTTGTTGTAGTCATAGGGAATCTATATAGAGACAGTTATGGCACAAAATATATGATCACAGTACCATTTCTCGTAAATCAGATTGCCTGGTTAATCGTAAATCATGTAGTAAAAACAGGGGAAAAATGGAAAGAGGAAAGCGTCCGTCAGATAAACGAAATTGCGTTAAAATCTGTGGTTATTTCGCATACGGCATATCATTTATGGCATAAAACATGCTATTACTATAGAGATGATAAGACAGAAGTCGATTTGGTTTTACTAGACCAGGAAGATTTGAGACTGGAGGAACTACAGGCGTCCTTAGTGGATATCAATATAACCAATCATGCAGATACCGCATATGAGAAAGGACAGCGTATGAAAGAGGTGAATCCGTATTTCTTTGAGGAGCTAGTATATGGAATTGATGAAAGAATTATATTGTACCTCGGCCCGACAAATAAAAAGAAAGGCCTGACGAATGTGATGGATTTTTTGGAGAGCTACCAGCAAAGAAATATAAAAACGGAAAAATATCTTGATGAAATGGAAAAAATGCTGATGGATGAACAAAAACAATGACTGTGCTATTCTTACCTTAAGGACAGGACAGCTAGCGCCAAAAACAGCAGACGGCTTAAGAAACGTAAACTTCAGCCTTACAATTGGAAGGGGAAAGGAAGATGAAAGAGGCGATCTTAAATGCAATGAATCCGATAGAAAAAAAGATTCTTGAGAAAGAAGTACAGAAAATACATATTCCGGAGGAACCCATACCATTCGATGACTTCGGGAAAAAAATCAGGTATGTGAAAAAGATCCGGGAACTCCTGGATCAGGACGCAGAACTGAAAGAAATTAAATTACTCTTTGGCCGAAAAGGCCTGCACCAGGGCTGGTACTACAAAAATGAGACTCCACTGGCGTCCTACGTTTACTGGTATGGAAGAGGCTGTGGCCGGGAAGATGTCTGCCGTTGGGCAGTTGAAGCCAGTACAACGATCGACGGACTTCTTCAGGTACAGGAACCGTCCCACATGGAAGAAATTGCAAAACTATTTGTCTGCGCGGATAAAGATAATGCCGTTCCGTTTCGAAGGATTTATCTGCGGGATGAATTGTGCTGGACCGATGCGCCCAATTATCTGCTTGTTGTGATGAGTGGAAATATTCCATTGTTGAAGATGTTCGAAGAAAAAGACAGGGAAATGACGGAAGACAATATGGAATACTGGGAATACATCTGTTACATGGATCAAACTCCGGGAGCCAGAAAAACATACTACAGCATTCGCCGGGAAACAATAGTCGGAGAATTCTATATTCCGAACATTCTCACAGCGGTGATTCTGTCCGGCAGTCCGGAAATGCTGGATTACTGCATCGACCATTATGATATTGATAATATGGGTTTAGCATACGGAGAAAAAGAGGCACTGGGTCAGGCCATCGCCGGTGCAGGAGAAGAGCTGACGGAATATATGATCGAGCATTATCCGGGATTAATCGAGCTTGCAGAAGCAGAGCAGGTGATGAAAGCCGGAAACATCCCAATGCTGCGTCATCTTTTAGCGGAACATCCGGAGCATCTGAACTGGTATGCGGCTCTGTTTTTCAATCTGAGAGACATCCGGACATCGTATATGGCGGCACCGGGATTTCCAAGAAACGCCGATACTGATGTGGAAATGTACCGCGCTTTTCTGGAATGGGAAAGCCCTGAATTTTCCATGGACTTTATCCTCGGCCAGATGCGCGCGGAACTGGAAAAGCCGACATCGCGCGAACTTGATCTGAAATATTATGGAGAGCAGGAGATACAAAAAACTTATAACGTAAACGGTCTGTTTTCCAAAAAAATGGCGCGTGAATGGGAAAAAGTGCCAGGATGCCAGGAACGCCAGGAAAGATTGTTTGAATTCTACCAGGAACTGGGCGGAGAAGTAACAGAAGAACTGGAGAAATTGGCTGATCGCGTAGAGAACAGCAGATTAATTGATGGGCTGTTTGAGAATTTTTGAAAAAACAACAGGGACAGAGAAAAAGAATTCTGTAGTGGACGCTGGAGCGTGTTTGAAAAATCATTTCCGCAGTCTGTACGCCCCGCTTGAGGTATAGGAAGAACGCATTTACCCCGGAAGAAAAGAAATTTCTCTTCCGGGGTAAATGCGTTTTAAAGAAAAGCAAAATGAAATGGAAGAGAGAAGAGGACAGACATGACATTAGAAGAATCATATGAAATTTTAGAAAACTATTATCAGAATATTTACGGTATGTACGATGATAACTGGATTGATTACGATTTAGATGTAGCATTTACAAAATTGCAGCTGGAAAAAATCATTCAAAAAAGATATAAGCTGGATCACCAGGAGAAAATGATTCTGCAGTGGCTGCTGGAAGAAGACATGGAACCAAAGGTATGTGAGGCTATTCGGGTGATTCTGGAAATGGATGTTTGAGGAAAGGATGGAAAGGTGACGATGAAAAAGACAGATGTAAAAAAGACGGAAAGATCAAAAAAATTTCTGGCAGAGGAATGGCTGGAAATTGTACTGAAAGGCTAGAATAAAGGAGAAGGACGGTTCTGCCGGCATGGTGTGTGCAGTTTTATGGGAAGACAGCCATTAACATTTCAGCCGGTAAAGAGAAAACCGGAATTGGAAAAGCGATTTATAGAGAGTCGAATTATGGAAAGTCGAACCATGAAAAATCGGTTCAGGGGGACGCGGAACAGCTGGTTCGGACAGGAAGAACTGGACAGTAAAAGAAACGGATATGGGGAAAGACTGCGCGATAAAACAGAACTGACGGAAGAAGCAGAAGCGATAGAAGAAACAGAAATGGAAGGACAGCTGGTGCAAAAGTATCAGACAGCACGCTGGGAGGAAGCTGTGAGACATGTTCCTTTGTTTCTTCCGGAAGTGCTGGTTTATCTGGGCAGTTTTTTGCTGTTTTGGGGAAATGAAGTATTGGCGGAAGTTGGCGGAGTTTTGGAGCTTTATGGAAGAGAAAACGCTGTGAGAAGACAGTGGGAGAGGGAAGAAAAGGAAGAGAAGAAAGAAAATCTGGAAGGAAAGCAGAGAAACAGTAAAAATAGGACAGCTTTGGATACGCAGAAAGAGGAAACGATGGACTGGAATACGGCGTTTGCAGTGTTGCGGAAGTTTTATGAAGAAAAATGGGACTATTTGAATGGATGTCCGAGAAATGAAAAAGCGTGGGATGAGGAAGGGGAACTGCAGTGCAAAATATACATATCAAAAAAGAAGGGGCTGGATCGGGATCAGAAAATGGAAGTGTTGAAACTGTATGAGACGGTGGAGGATAGGAAAGTGCGGGAGGCGGTGAGGGTGGTTTGCGGATAGAGATGAAAAGGGAAACGGTTGAAGCCAGGTGCAGGCCTGATACTATAGAAAAAGAAGACGGAAAATTGAGACAATTTTTTGTATAAAATATATATAAAAAGCGAAAAATAGTTAAAAAATATAGGATTTTTACATAAAAAATATATGCTGAAATGTGTACAGTAACAAAAACACATGGTATAATGAACATTAATGAGTGGAATGTGATTACACATTCAGTGAGTGCTGAAAAAAGAAAGAATAAATAAGGCACCAGGAAAAAATAAAGAATTGCGAAAGGAACGGAAAAATGAGTGAAGAAAATATGATTTCAAATGATGAAGGCAATACTCAAAAGAATGAGGGAGTGGTAGAAAAAGTAATTAAAATATTTGAGAAGGGATGGAACAAACAGGTTATTTTGTATGGCCCTCCAGGAACAAGCAAAACGTATTCGGCAACTATTATTGCGGCAAGGTTTTTGGCAGGAAGTGACAGGTGGGATGAGGAAAAGCAACTTGAGGAAAATTCTTATAAATTAGCCAAGAGGTTATTGAATGACAATAATATAAAAGCCAGGTACAAGATCGTTCAATTTCACCCGTCCTATAGTTACGAGGATTTTGTAAGAGGAATTACAGTTAAACCAGCTAAAAGAAATAATGGAATTACTTACGTGACCGAATCCAAGATTTTTGAAAAATTTTGTAAACAAGCACAAAGTAATAAAATACAAAAATATGTATTAATCATCGATGAAATTAACAGAGCACCATTGGCTTCTGTACTTGGAGAATTAATATATGGTCTTGAATATCGCGAATCGTCGATAGCTACCCCATATGCGATTAATGGGAAACAGGAGTTTTCTATACCAGATAATTTATATATTATTGGAACTATGAACACAGCGGATCGATCCATTGGATCTATAGATTATGCGGTACGGAGAAGATTTGCATTTGTGCAAGTGAAATCTGATGGAGAAAAAATTAGAGATAGCTGGAATCATATAGGGAAACTTGTGAAGAAACTTTACGATGCATTGATTGAAAATGGTATTTTTAGGGAAGAGTACTTAGAAGATAAAGATATGAATGTGGACGATATAAAAATTGGACATACATATTTTTTGGGAAGAAAAGATGCTGAAGGAGAAGAAAACGAGGAGACAGAACGTGGGTACTTAAAATATCGTTTTCAGTATCAAATTAAACCAATTTATGAAGAGTATATTAAGGACGGAATAATAAAGAGCGATGGACGAAGTGAAATGAATAAGATTATTAATGAAACACCTGATTTTAAGTTCTTGAAGTGTTAGAAATGGGAATGAATTTGTTTGCCAAAATTGAAAGAATTTGATATTACAGGATTCAAAATGGATTTTGTTCCAACGTTATAAAACTGGCATAGGAGAATGAGTATTGTACTGCATAGATATTGATAGACATAAAATTGAATTAAGTGTTACCAAGGAAAAAATATCAGCATTAGCATTGCGAAATGATAAGAATCTAAAACAAAAAATCATTGAAGAAATGTGTAGAATAAAAGACTGTAAAGATGAAGAACTGGCTAACTTAGGTCGTGCTAATAAAGAGGATTCATTTGTTTCTTTATATAGAATTGCAAGGATTAGTATCAAATTAAAAGAAAGACTGAAAAAAAATGATGATGAAGAATTATTTAAGAGTCGCACGGATTTAAAGGAACCAAAGAGATCAACAATGTTTCAATACGGAAATAAAGAAAGTGGAAAAATATGTATAAGAAGCAGTAATATGCCTGAGAGGATAGATCCTAATGATGTCGGAAAAGAATATAATATACTAATATTTTGTAACTGGATAGGGTCAGACGAAAAGAAAAGAACAAAAAAGGAGAAAGAAGAAGGGAAAGAGGCGGAAGATAGAGATGAAATAGAACGTTGGTATTGTTATCAAGCAAATGAGATAAAAAAGAGAAACGATGAGAAAAAATTTTTAACTGATGCTAAAAATGGGAAGATAATAGTCGACCCCGGAAAAGTGGGCGATGTAGCGTGTACGTTAAGTGAGGTGTGTGAAAAATTAGTACGCTTGTTGGGAGAAAGCCAAGAAAATTTACCAGAAGAAAAATTTCTTGATAGTAAACAAATCATTTACTACGGTCCGCCTGGAACCGGAAAAACGCGCAAAGCAAAAATCGAAGCGGTAAAAATAGTTACAGGAAATAATTGTTCTGATATAGACGCTTTGAATCTATTCGAAGGGAGAATTAATAACAAAGACACCAATGAGGAGAAAGAGAATGACAAAAAAAATATAAAAATTTGCAAGGAACAGATCCAAATTGTCCAATTTCATCCCAGCTATAGCTACAACGAGTTTATGGAGACAATTGACGCCCGGGGTATCAATAAGGATGGTGTTTTCAAAAAAATTGCAAACGACGCAAGAAATCATCCAGATAAAAAATATGTCCTTATCATTGATGAAATAAACCGGGCTAATGTTTCCGAAGTCTTAGGTGAACTGCTTTATGGAATTGAATATAGAGGGCAGGAAATTACAACTGGAATTTCAAATGATGATTTTTCTGTGCCGGAAAATTTGTATATTATAGGAACGATGAATACCGCAGACAGATCACTTCAGGCACTGGACTATGCGGTCAGGAGAAGATTTACATTTAAAAAGGTGAAGTCGGAACTGCCAAAACCGAAGCAACAAGAAGAAGACGTAAAAAACAAGGGTTGTTATGAAATATCAAATGGCCAATTTTTTTGTCAAAATATATTTAAGAAGGTTCAAGAGGATGTGATGAAGTCTGTGGCGCGTGGAATAGATCCGGAAGACATCATGCCTGGAATTAGTTATTTTCTTGTAAATGGAAAAGATAAAAAATCAGAATCGGATCCGGATTCATATGACGAAGAACACCGGAAATATAAAATGAAATATGAATTAATTCCACTGTTGAGAGAATATGCAAAGAATGGCATGTTTACAAAACGAAAAAAATTGGACATCAATGGAAAGTCTCTTGTGGAATTGTTGTATGATAATACATATTTTGATTATTTGGAGAATAATCGGAGCGAAAGCGAGAAGAAATAATATGCAAGTTTTTAAGGGAGAAGATTATAAAGACGTAATAGTCGATACGTCAGATGATTATGGGAAATATTTTAGCAATACATCGCCATTTTATGACGAAAAGTGGTCGCCCTTTAATCTTGGAATATACATGGACAGACAAGATGATAAACCTAAGGCTTCAAAGTATATTGGCGTTATGCCTGCTTTAGACAGAAATGCTGATCAAACGGAAATGTTCGGCGAAGAATTGCCTGTTATCAAAATTGTCTCAAGATTTTATGCAGATTTACCATTGAAAATGTTGAAAAGAGTGTTGGCTGGTAATGACTATTATGAAAACCCCGATATGATAAAAATAAAAAATTACTCTGGAATAGAATGGAGAAATTTACTTAAAAATAATGGTGACAACGAAAAAGGGAAAACTGAGGAAAGCCAAAATAAGGAAAGCGATGAAATACTTTTTGGGACGGTTCAGGGAATTGGCAGTATTGAATTATCCAGTAAATCAGGGGAATCTCAGGCAGATGATATAGACTATGGTCTTGCAAATCTTTTTGGCGTTTTTGAAATTCTTGATTTTTTGGATAAAGCAAAAAAAGTGTGTGAGAAAAATTTAAAAAAACAATCACAAAAAGTGGAAGAAAATTTAAACTGCAAAATTAAGGGAAGGATTTTAATACAGAAGCAGCTTAAGTATAATACTTCAAAAGGACAGAATCAAAAAATATATTGCGCCTATAATAAAATGACAGAAGATATACGGGAAAATCAAATTATCAAATATGCACTATATTTATGCAAAAATCATGAAATAGGTGCATCATTAGAAGAAGATATTCGCTTTTGTATGAATGCGTTAAAAAATGTTCCTTTAAAGAAATGTAGTGTGGCAGATTTCATCGGATTAAAAAACAATGGCGCTTTCCGACAGTATAAAGATGCATTAGTGGCGGCAAAAAAAATCATAAAAAGATATGGCGTATCTGAGTTAGGTGAGAAATTAAAGGATGAAACGGGAAAAGAATCTAGAGATGTTCAACTGGTCAGCGGAGAAGTTACACCTTATTATATAGATATTAATCTGTTATTTGAATATTATTGCCGAGCAATTTTCAAAGATGCAATAGAGGAATTTAATGCATCTAATACCATAAAATTTAATTTGGAAAAAAAGCAAGAAAGGAAATTGTTTCAAGAAGAGGATAAGAAAGAAAAGGATAAGGAACCGAAGGTTTATATGAAAAAGTATACGCCTGATATTGTTGTGACATATGGAAAAGAAGAAAAAGTAGTCGCCGTATTTGATGCAAAGAATTCAAAACTTGAAGATCAGGATAACCGTTCACGTCGTGCCAGAACGCATCAAATCATGTTCTATATGAAAGCACTAGGGTGTGATTATGGTGGATTGATTAGCCCGGCGGAGAAGTTGAAGAAACAACCTAGTGGCTGGAAGCTGAATATGGCTTCCGAAAATGACGGCACCAGCATGAACCTGTATTATATTCCGTTGATGTTTTCTAAAGAAACAGGGGAAGATGAGATGTTCAACGGATTTAAGAAAGATGTGATAGATTATCTTAATGAGATAGAGAAGGATTATTCTAAGAAAGTTAAGAAGGATATATAAAAGCCATATATAGACTTTAAAAATTGGTTTGAAAGTGTATTTAAGAAATATTCCAATCGTTCAACAATCGCCAAAGTGTCTTTACAAGAAGAATTTTCTGGTTTTTTGACACAAGAACGTCAGGATAAGGAAAAAATTTAGACCGGCTTCCCGGGTTCTGGGGGGAAAAGCCCCCGGCCCGGTCACACCTCTCCCCGCACAATCCGTTCATGCACACTGGCCACGAAATCATCGATCTGTTTTTCATCCGGAATCTCCGGCAGATCGGTGTTTTCTTTGTAAGTGCAAAATAATTCGACGGATTGTGTTGCCCTAAAAAATATCCCATAATAATCAATAGAGAATGCAAG
>OGZP01002147.1_pt1 | contig 12963 bp, 9 predicted proteins | sample 1576811 | NCBI WGS metagenome assembly OGZP01 (sample SAMEA3541553, study PRJEB24748) | human gut metagenome | biome: human gut; feature: human-associated habitat; material: faeces | place: China | collected 2012
GTCACGGAAGAAGTCGATGTCATCATAAATTCCTTGCAGACATTCGTTTGTGCGCCGAAAATCGAGGAACGAATACAACAAATTCAGGAGCGATAATTTACGCCCCTGAAAATGTTGTATTTTATACCCCCGGAAAATGTTGTGCCGCAGCTACGCTTCGAGCCAGTACATGATGTCGCATTTTTCACATAGGATAACATCAAGATACGGGCCATTCTTGTCGGATTTAGCGGTGTACAGATAACTCATCAGCTGCCATCCATCGCCATGCCACAGTGCCCTGCTGACGGCGTTTGTGATGGCTCCGGTGTAGACGTTATTGTTATCAATTACGGTAGAGGAATTCGGTGCAATGCCGCGTAAAAAGATGAGATACAAGTGTCCTGACGGCACTGTAATAGGTCCGTTTTTGAGTATGAATTTCTTGATTGCGGCCTCAGTCAGGAAGTCAAATTCAGCATCAAGGTAATACTGATTTATCTCGTCTTTTTCCTTTGATTTTCGGCTATACCACTCGTAGTGATACGGCGGTAAGAATGCCTTAAACCGAATGGAAATCAAGGCATGGTCAGGGGTAGAAACCGCGCAGAAATCATCCGGAATGGCGGATTTTGCGGGTATTTTTCGGTATGGTGCAGGGTCTTCAGGCTCAGAAAAAGCCCTTAAAATCGAGCGCTCGGCTTTTAAAAGCTCAATGGAAGCGGCATTCAATGGCGTTTCCGAGACTCGATTCAAGGGCAATTCATCCGGTACAGCGTTTAAAATATCGGCTGCTTTAGCGATACGCTTTTTTACATATCCGGCACTGTCCTGATAAGCAGCAGGGGTTTGCCGCGTCATTTTTGAGGTATCCGTTACCGCAGTCTTGTTTGTTTCATTTTCTTCGATATATCGTTTATAATCACTTAACGATGGGAACGCCATCCCATACCTCCTGGTCAGGGACCTGTTCCGTGACTTCGAGGTTATAGTCATCATCCACCACGCAGAAGAACCGAATCCCGCATCCATTGAGGAGTTCACGGTTTACGCCGGGGCGCATGATAGCGATACGGGAAGTCACGGACATCATATCCTCCCGAATCCCAGCATTGCGAATCATATCCGCCACAATGAGTTCCTTGCCCTTTTCGAACTCACAGACATAGTATACACTGCCCTCGAAGCAGAAACTCAGTAGCCACGGGCAGGTAGAGGGAATCGAAAACTGACGCCCTTCCGGCAAAAACTCGCATGCCACACGGAATGCGCGGCAGCGTTTGCGGTACAGGCTGGTCATCGTAACATAATCGGCTTTTGCAAGTCCGTCATTCGTCACATAACATGCCGGGCGGCGGTTTGAGCCTTTACGGCAGGCGTTGTAGATGACTTCACGGGCCTTGTTGGGGGTCATGTTGTACTGTCGGGTAAGGTATTCCATCATAAGATTATGCGGAATCACGGGGATGACATCGAGCAATTCGCGGATGTCGTTGTTGTGGACCTCAGACATAAGAATGTCTCCTTTCATTTTCGGCAAAATGTGTCATTTACACATTCGCGCATTTGGTTTGTGAACTTATTGCGTAACTATGCGAAAAGCAAGCGTTTCTGAAATGTGTCATTTCGGCGCTTTCTTAATAGAAAAAGCACTTTTAAAATATGCCCAATCAGCACATTTCATTTGTACCGGACCATCGCATATCTCAAAAGTGCTGTTTTCATCTATTAGTATCGGAGTATCGTTGTATTTTTGCGCTTAAAAGGTAACATTCAGCAAATCGGCGTCATCATCGTTCGCATCGGTATTGCTGTTGGCTTTCTCAGCCGCCAACCGTTCTTGCTCTTCTTTGTGCTGTTTCTCTTTAAGTGCTTTTTCCTGCAGGTAGAAGCTCTTGGCATCGGTCGTGATTTCCTGCTTCTCATAAGGAGCAGCGATGAAGTCAACGAACAGCTTAGCGGCACCGGAACAAACAAGTCCCTGACCACGACCGAGGTTCGAGACATTCTCCATCTCGGAATCGGTAAGCTGAATAGCTGCTTGCAGAGCCTTTGCTTCGGAGGGAATCAAGTGCATGATGATTTTGGTGTCGGCGTTACCGATAACGGCTTTACCGTATTTGCCGCCCTTGTATTCATAGAACTGCGAAATGTCCTGCGTCATGGCGAATGCCGAACCGCCGTAAGCACGAATCGTACGGAAAATCTCAACGACATCTTCTGCCGCCATCTCGTTCGAGTCTGTACCAATCAGTTTCCAACACTCATCAATAAAGACAGCCTTACGCTTTGCGCGGTCTTCCTTGATTTTCGTCCAGACGAAGTCCAGAACGACAAACATCGACATCGTAAGGGTAGGGCCTTTCATGCCGTTGAAGTCGAATACAATGTATTTGGCTTTCAAGTCCACATTCGTAGGACGGTTGTAGCACGCCATCGAACCACGAATCAGAGGATTGAGGATATTGCAGATACGATGCAGTTCAGGGACATTCTGCATTTCTTTCTGCAAGTCCTCGAGCAGCGGCATCTTCTTGTATCCGCCATTTTCCAAGTCAAAAATCGAATCGTTGTCATTCGTGATACCAAAACGCCCATATACCTTATAAAGGCTTGTATCAATCAGCTGCTCTTCTTCCTGCGTCATGTCCTTAACGACAAGGTGCAGGAAGGACTTAACGGTATGAATCTTCTTTGTCAGCAAAGAGCCAGTCGTCTCGTAGTCATCCATCTTCTTGGCATCCTCATCATCCGGAACGCGAATATCCATGATATTGATGCTGTTTACGGAAGACGGGTCCATCGAGATAAACTGACCGCCGACAGCCTTACAGCCGCCGCCGTAGTCCTCTAAACCTTTCAGGGGTGAGATAATGAATACCTGTGTATCCATCTCAGACAGACGAAGTGCAAAAAGCTGTGCGGTAAAGGTCTTGCCGTATCCGGTAGACCCAAGGATAACAGCGTTCGCATTCGCATGAACATCCGTATCGAACATATCGATGGTGACAAGCGAGTTGTTTGCACGGTTCGTGCCAATCATGATACCGTCGGGGTCCTGCATCTCAAAGGAGATGAACGGGTAGCAGGATGCCACACCGGAAGTCAAAACATTACGCTGTGCTTTGCGCTTGATATCCTTATTGAGTTTACCAAGCGGGAGCAGTGCCGATTCGAAGCACTCTTCCATCATGAAATTAGCGCGGCGAATCTTCATGCCCTGACCCTTGACACGCTTTTCAAGGTTATCGTACTTGTATTCGAGTTCATCCACGGAATCAGCAACGACCGTGATGACCATAGACATGTAGTAGAAATCTTCACCTGTAGAAAGACCACGCAGCATGTATTCGCTGGAAGAAATCTTCTCCATACGCGCATGGTAGTCAGAATCGGTGTCGTGACTGTCCATTGCATTGGCACGGCTCATACGAAGCTGTGTACTGATTTTATTGTATACAGCTTCACGAGACATGTGCTCAAAGAACATATCGACATCAATACCTTCACCGGCATTGACGAAGGTAGCAATCCAACCGGCATATACGCGCTGGTTATACCCGGTGGACGGGATGTAGGCGAAGGTATAGAACTTACCGTCAATGACGATATAGTTGTAATGCGTGAAATCAATCCATACAGGGGCAATCAATTCGGGAGCCTGCAGGGAGGTCTTTACCCCCTGCATATCCGCCTCCGAATAGCGGTCGATGATAGGCTGCATATGGTCATGGAAACTTACCGTCTCGCTTTTGCGGCGATTCAAAAGCTGGTAGAACAGCTGATGGATACCGGCATCCTCATTGCGGTCAGGGTTTCCGAGTGCCGGGATGAAGACATTCCCGCACTGTTCCATGTGAGAGCGGACATTCGCTGCCATCGCGTTCAGGTCTGCCACGACCAACTCGAACCGGGACCCATCATTACTGATAGTTTTCTGGAACTCAATGACCACAAAGAAGCGGCGGGTAATGCCGACCGACAATGCCGTTTTACGAAGAAGTCCGATATAGGCATTGAGCATCTTCTTGCGCTTAGGGTTCGTTTCCTGCTCGTAATATTGGGTGACATTGGAAATCGTTGACTCAACATCTGCTTTACGGGCAAAGGTCTTGAACTGGATATTACAAGGTACTGCCTTGAATGTCTGGTAGAACAGCGAAATAACGCGGTTCTGGGTCTCGGCGTCCATGTATGCGAAGTTGATAGGACGGTACTCCATGACTTTCACATACCGATGGTCTTTGGTGATGATAACACCGTTGAAGATATCCTCTACCGGGATGATACGCTGAGTGCTTTTGATGATTTGATAGCGTTCCGCTTCGGCTTCCATCTGTTTACGGATACGCTTGCGCTCGGTGGTTGCAATCTCTTCGCGCTCCTTCTTAGTCAGACGCGCGTTTTTCAGGTTATTCCCTACCACACCATCCGGAATTCCCTGATTCTTGTCTTTCTTTCTGAACATACTCTGTTACTCCTCATCATCGAAGATAGAAATATCTCGACTGCTACGAATCTGCGGCTTCACCTTCACGGGCTTCACAATCTGCTCTGTATACTTCTCGTTCCGAACCACTCTCGGCTCAAAGGAAGGTTTACGCTGTGCATTGGTTTCAGCTTCTACAACCTCATCCAACTCAACATCGAGCATATCGGATGTATCGAGAACTTCGGACGGATTTGTACCAACTTCGAGGTCAGTATCATCGTCCAGTTCGATATCTTCAAGAACGTCTTCTACCGTATCGGACTGGTCGGGCACTTCACTACCCTTCTCAGTCAATTCAGGGTCAGAACGCTCTGCCGTAGTATCTTCCTGCGAGACCTCTGCATCCAGCCCCGGCTCGGCAACAGCGGTATCGGCAGACTCGTCCAGAACGACATCCAGAACGGTTTCAGTCACCTCAGCAGCCTGTTCTTCCAAATCAACAGTCTCAGGCTGTGCCTGTTCAAGAACACGCTGGCGTTCCAGAGCTGTCAAGTGGGCACGCATCTGTGCTGCCTTAACGCGCTCAGCCTTTTCGAGACGACGCTTGATTGCTTCCTGAATCATCCGTTCCCGCTCTTCCTCGCGCTTCTTAGCAGCCTCAGCTTCTTCCTTATGCTTGCGTTTCAGTTCGGCACGAGCCATACGACGCTGATTCCGAGGCAGGGATTTGATGAACTCCTTTTCCTCTTTCGCACGCTGTTTTGCCTCGGCTTTCAGTTCAGCCTTCGATTTCAGTTCATCGGGTTTCTCAACGAAATCCTCATCGTCATCATAGTAAACCTGCAGGTCATCGTCCGTGATATCGGCGCTGATAGGCTCATCGCTGCCGCCCACGACCTTGCTCTTGATGTTTTCCAGTGCCCGTTTCAGTTTTTCTTTCGGGAGCATCGTATCGTCATGGAGCAGGTAATCCGGTTCAAGTTCCGTCTTGATACGGGGATTGTACTTGGAGATTCTGCGATTCTGCCGAAACTTGACTACGCGGGCAATGAACTCAAACAAGCTGTCTCCGCCCACGCCATGTACGACACTGACGAAAACCGCCGCACACAGGATAAAGCAGTAAGCAACGGTACTTTCAAAGTCCAATCCGAGTTTTGCCCATCCATACAGGAAGATTCCGAGGAACGGCAATGTTACGACAACGCCTTCCACGAAGTTTCGAGTCTTGAACTGACCGCCAAAAACATATCCGGTATCAAAGGAGTTTTTAGGAATCGCATAGATGTTTGCTTGCTTTTCTTCTCGTGCCATGATTTACATTTCCTCCGGTTTCGGGACGATAGTGCGCATCACATCTCGGCAATCCCGGTACAGATGCTGTGCCAGCTTCTGATTTCCGGCCAGTTCCGTATCCAGCAATGCAGCCTTTCTGACGCTTGCCACAACACCGTCCCCATACACATTCAGCAATACGGCAGTTTCATTCTTTCGGCAGCTTTCTTCTACGGCACACATATCCAGTTCTTTCATGTCTAAGAACACGGATACACATACCTCCATCATTACGCCATGCACTGTACAGGCTATGAACAGTTCTCTGTTATTCAGTTGCGAATAGAACAAGCCTGAGCGCATATTCCAACTTTCACACACAGCATTCACCTCAACTACAGAATCGTTATTTTTCAGTACCTTTAGCCTGCATAAAGCAGTTGTTCGCCACGCGCCGCGAGAAGGCAGGTACAATGCGCAGCATCCGGCTGTCTGCCGGAAATGAATCAAGAGACAGCCGGGGTAAGATTAGACCTTGTGGCAAGCGCCCCAGACATAGTTGCGCTTCTCATCGTAGCCGTAGACCAACAGGGTCACGCGGTCACCGCGAGTCAGCAACTCATCGGAGGAAGTCAGTGCCACACGCGCCTGGATATTGCCGGAATCGACAATCAGGCGGTAGAAGCGGTCGTTCACGGAAGTTACGGTCGCACCGTAAGCACCGCCGCGAGCAAGGCTATGGATGTTCATAGCGGGGTTCGCACGGCGCTCCAGAATAGCGCGGTTCAGGCGCAGGGATACGGTGCCGTTCTCCGCATCGACATGCAGGTCCTCCACCACAACGGGGATACCGTCACCGACATGGTACTTCTCACCGACATTGTCGATGTACTCGTATGCGGACAGTGCAGCGGCACCGATGCTGGTCTCAACACCCAGAGCCTCCGCAATCACATAGTCGGGACCGGTGGACAGGATAGACGCAGCGGCGCGGCTACCGTTCTTGACATCGGCATTGCGACCGAAGAAGTGGCGGTTACGCTGAATCTGCATTGCATCCTGACGAGAACCGGCAAACACGACCTCGCCGTCCTCAGACTCTGCTTCCATGTAGGGGCAGAAGTTGATGATAGCGCCGTTCATCAGCTTTGCCTTGCGCAGATAACGGCGCTGACGAGTCGCGTCATCATCATTCTCGATGCCCTTCATCTGGCTGAAATGGAAGAAATCCTCAGCCTGAATCATGATGCGCAGCGTGCCGCGAGTAACCTCAACGACTGCACTGCCGGAACCGACCGGACGCACGCCAAAGACTCTGCCCTGCAGGAAGCGGCGCGGCGTACGCTTGTTATCGAACACGCAGCGGCGCATCTCCGCAAGGTCTCGGGCACGGCGGTCTTCCGGCATATCGACCTTCAGCATGTCGTTGCCGTCATCGATGAAATCGCCGATTTCCAAGTCATCGTCGTTGAAACGGCGGGCGTTACGGGAAAGTTCCTGAGCAGCAGGAACATCCTCGTCCTCCTCATCCATTCCATCGTCAGCGGGGGCAGGGACAGCCTCAGGAGCAAGGCTCACTGCCTCAGCGGTATTGATTTCGTCTTGCGCAGCGGGCTCCTGAATGGGCGCAGCAGCGTCCTCCGCAGCAGCAACAGGGGTGGTCACCTCGTCGATGTCGGCGATGGTGGCGTTCTTCATTTCGTTCTCGTTCATGGTATTAGTCTCCTTTTTTAGGAAGTAAATGATGTTATCGACATTCGTTGCCCGTAGCAGGATTCGGGCAATATCCACCACACGCCACGCGGAGGCTGCCGATTTGTGTGGTTCCCGACTCATTGCTGAATCGGGGAAAAAAAGCCCCCGGCCACACATTGATGACCGGGGGTTATGAGTGATTTACTTTTTAGATTTTTCTGCGAAAGCGTTTTTCTTGCCGGGTTTCTTGTTCCCACCGACAAGGTCGTTCTTGGAAAGGCGGGGATTCATTTTCTCTACGGTGCGCGTCTGCGTGATTTCCGTATTGATTTCCTTCTGGCGCTGGATGTCGCCCACGAGAGATTCCAGCGCATCGTGTCTGCGAGCATTCGGATACAGGTCCACGGTTTTCGGAAGTTCAGACCAGCGAGTAGGCACGAAATTCGGGTCACTGAACAGCGGATGATGGATGAACCCGAACCGCTTTGCTTTCAGAAGATTCTGACCATTCGTCATAATCAGAATTTCTTCCTTTTCCAGATGCTGTACTTCATCAGGGTTCATAAGATTGCGTTTGCCATCACCTTCGCTGAGTGAATAGCCCTGATATACACCGCGAATGCCGGTCGAGTTTGCCCTCGAATCACTGACGCTCTTTGCGCGAATTGTAACGATACCGCTCTTGTCAGAGATATACTCAGCCGTATACTTGTCGTTACAGCCAAGGACCAGCATCGTATTGCAGCAGCCAATGATGGTTTCTGCGTTTTCTTCACCGTACAACTGCGTCAACTGCGGCAAACTCTGCAGAATCAACGAAACTGCGATTTTACGAGAACGAGCCGTAGCGATAGTCTTTTCAAAGTTCGGCCAGACGCCGGTATTTGCCAACTCGTCCGCCACGACATTGACGGGAATACGCCCTTCACCGCCAACAGCGTCAAATGCCTCTTTCAGGTCCTTGAACAGGAAACTGAGCAGAAGAGAAGAGAGAAGCTGCATCGAAGCATTGTCATCGGAAATGATAAGGAACAATGCCGTCTTTTTCGCGCCGATATCTGCCAATCGAATATCATCGTTACTGATAACACGGCGGACTTTATAGGTCATGAACAGCTGTAACCGGGTATTCAAGCCGCCTACAATGTTCGGCTGAACACGCTCGCCCATACCTTTAAATACCGCCCATGCAGAAGCAGCCGGATGGTTCAGCGGGACATTCTTGAAGTTTTCCTCCCAGCTGTTCAGGTCGTTGTGCATCAGAGCGTTATAGATATCGGAGATATTGCAGGTCGGCGCATCCTCTTCCCAACTCTGCAGTTTCTTCTCGCCTTCCTCTTCGCCATAGAATTCCTTTGCCAGATACTCTACGACTTTACGGCGGTCAAACATCGCGGATTCAGGGTTCTTCACCACCTCCACCAATGCTTTCCCGTCATCCTCAGAAATGAACGGCAGCTGCGTTAAGAGTTCTTTGGTACGGCGCTCATAGATTTTAATGAGCGTTGTCTCACGCATAAACGCGCAGTAGGAAACGGCAACGCGGAACAGGTTCTCCTCGGAACTCTCCCAAAACGGGTCTGCTTTACCGCCGCCGCCCGTGTTCGTGATAACGGTCTTACAGAACGCAATGACACGCTGGTCATCGATATTGCCTGTAATAGGGTCGTAGATTTCCTGTACGCAGTCCCAAGCATTAGAAAGGTCAAGGTTGATGAGGTTGAATACCTTCACCTCATAACCCCTGGATTCCAGCAATTTCCGCATATCATTGTGGATTTCACCTTTCGGGTCCGTAACGACTACCGATTCACCGCGAACAATCGACTGGAACACAGCGGTACGAACATAACCGAAAGATTTACCGGAACCGGGAGGTCCAATCAGGATGAGGTTCCGGTTTCCGGTCGGCTCAAACGGCAACGCAATGACCTCTTCGCCGTCCTGCGTGAACTGACCGAGAATCGTGCCCGTCACATCCTCAACGGGACCCACCTCATAGACTTTCTTAGCTTGGCTCTCGCTCATCCATCCGGCAGTACCGTATGTACCGGCATTTGAAGTAATCATGCCACGGTCATCGACTTCTCTTGCAGAATTGAGGTCTGTGTTCTTTTTGGAAAGGATAACGACAATAAAGGTGATTGCTGCGGCAAAGATAAGCGTAGAGATGATTCCGTATCCGGTCGTCAGGGCGAGAACCAGTTTACGGAAGAACCCGGACTCCCACTCCCCTGCCATCAAGGCGGCAATATACCCGCCCGGAAACAGCGCGATTACAAACGCGCAGATAAACAGAAGAATCAGCTGTTCACCTTTCGAGAGCATCTGAATCTTCACTTTCAATTCGTTCCACTTCGTCATTATTCACTATCCTCGCATTCTGTATCGGTGCTGCTGTCAGCGGAATCCCAGTCATCCAAGTCGACGCTTTCCGTGGATGTCTGCGTTTCCATGAGCAGCAGGTTTTCTTCTTTGGTATCGTCAAGAGAATCCGTGACGACATTCAGGATATTATCGGTGTAGGAGAACTCCCAGCCGAGGATTCTCGAAATATCAGAGACCGGCATTACGACATCATCCGCAGTCGGAAGTGCGAAAGTATCCGTCCAAATCTCAGGCGGCTTAGTGCTGATAAAATCAAAGGTATTGTTCGAGTTGTTTACATTGAAATACTGGCTGATATTGTAAAGTGCTCCCTTTGCGGGAATAAACGCACACTCGCCAAAGGTTTCAGGGACAGCTAAGAGATGTGCTGTCGCATCATAGTCGGTATTTGAATCGAAGGCTTCTGACAATGCCCGCAGGGAAACGCACATGCGCCCATAACTGCTGATGGTGTATTTGAGGTCCGGGACTAAAGACCCGTTGAGAATCACGCAGCGAATTGGCGCATCCATCTTTCCTTGCAGGATAGCCTGACCGTTCTTGCGGTTCTTGACAGCTTGGTCGTAGCTTTCTTTCGTCTTATAGATGTAGATGCGCTCACAGGAGCCTTCCTTGCGAAGCTGTGCAAAATCCGTAGGGTATTCGATTTCGTTGGTAAGGTTATCGATGTCATAGACTTCTTCACCCGACACGATGCATTTTTGTAATGTTCCATCGGAATACAAGGCAGCATCACTGCCGGTATCGGTAGAGGCGGGAGTCTCTACATAGTTGCCGTTCTCATCGATATACCCGGAACTGCTTTCTACATACTCATCCGTGATGGTCATTTGTTCTCCTGTACCGGATTCAGTACTATCGGAGTCACTGTCCGAAGCAGAAGGAGTATTGCTGAGATTCTGCGTATTGCGGATATAGACGGTATGTCCCGTTTCAAGGGTAAGACCCTTTCCATCTGCATCTGTATAGGGAACGAGGTTCTTAGCCTTTACGGCGGACTCGTATTCCTTATACCGATAAGTGCCATCCAGATACTTGTATTCCATATACCCGTTCTGAGCACAGTTATTGGGGGACTCAGCCGTAATCGGCGTCAACACGATTTGTCCGTTCTCCAGTTTCACGCCGCCCGAAGTATCTACATTTCCGGTCACCTCAGGGTTTCCGGAAGCAGAATCCGATGCTGTGATAGACGGGGTCGGGACCGGATTCGAGGTCGTCTCATCCTCTGCCTTGTTTCTGCATCCTGACAGGCAGGTGCAGATAGATGCCGCCGCAAGGCTTACAGCGGCCATTTTCTTCAAGTTCTTTTTCATCAAAAATCCCCACTCGTTTTGAGTGGGGCCTCCGTTTCTTAGTTGCTCATATATGCCTCAGGATTGACCTGCTGTGTGCCGTAATACATTTCTAGGTGCAGATGCTCACCTGTGCCGCCGTGCGAACTGTAACACAATCCGCTCCATCCTGTCTGACCGATAACAGCACCAGCAGGAATCGTATCACCAATCTTCCAAGAAAATCCCGGAGATAGATGCTGATACAGTACGAAAACACCGCCACCGCTCGATTCACCGTAATACACGAAAACGAAATTCCCTCGCTGTGCGTTGCCTTTTGTCTGGGTAACGCCGTTTGCAAATCCTGTCTGGGTTCCGATAACGATGCCCTGTGAGGGTGCAATGAGCGAATACATCACGGACGGCGGGACTATATCAGTGCCGTTATGAGCAATACCGCCTCGAATCGCGCCGAGATGCGAAGAAACCATACCCTTCCATCCTGACCATGGTCCGCCAATTACGCTTGGGGCATCAAACAATGTATCGGCTGGATGAGATGCGTAGAATTGCGTAATCAAGCCTTTCAGGGTTCCGCTGATGACCATACCGCCAACGCCGCCGCCCATGCCGGGATTCGGTGCATCCGGGTCGAAGTCCAACTCCGCATTATCCTCAAAGTACGCTTCCCGCGCATTATACAACTGCCGCATCGCCTCTACCTGCTCGTTGAAGATATCCTCATCCGAGATGTCTGCCGTGCCGACTGTAGTGTCTGTCACATTGAAGTAATCGAGGATATACCGCTTTGCGCCTTCTTTCGGCGAATAATGGTATTTGATTTTTGCGACCGCAATCTTGTACTTTTCGGATTTCTGAACACGCTGCGTTTCCTTATGCGTGATAAGGTTCCCGAATTTGTCATATTGCTTGTTTCCGTTCTTATCAAGAGTAGGAACATCGACTTCTTCGTCCTCCCACCATGTTCGGGTAGCTTCCGAGACGCGGTATTCTTTATCGAGTTCTACTTTCCAAAGCTTGCTCTTTTCAAGGCTTTTGGCAGCATCAACCATTTCCTTCACATGAAACCGCAGCCCTGAATCGTTGCGAGTCTTGCAGCTTTCACCAGCCATAACAAAGAACGTCCAGTTCAGGTAGTTCTTTGACTCGTATAGTTCCGGGTCCACGGAAGACAAGATGTTTTCAGGAGCTACACCGTCAGCTTCGGCTTGCGCTACCATTTTCTCCATTTCCTTGTTTGCAATATCCAGTGCCGTTGCATTGAACTCCTGATACGCGTCCTTGAAATAGTGGTTCAGCACCGCCACCATCACATTTGATGTGCTCGTGTACCCGTAGAACACCGGGTCATCTGCAATCGCCAAATCATCCTTATAGGATTTACTGGCATCACCAAACTGTCCGGTCGTTGCAAAGGTCAGAAAATCATCGATACCAGCCGAGAGCCTCGCTTTGAAATCCTCCCAGCCCAGTGTGACGCTGTCAACGGATTTTCCGACCGCGCTTTGCACAGACTCCGCAATCGAGCCCGGAAGCTGAACTACAAAGATGACGCCCATCATTGTGATAAAGAACGGTATCATGAATAGTACAAGCGAGACCAGAATGACTTTGAGCGTTGTTTTTGGATTTTTGATTGCAGTCGTTACAGCACCAACATAGTTTCCGCTCGCGATTTGTCCAGCTGCTTTCGATACGGCTTTTGCACCCTTTTGAGCTTTCTTACCGGCATTATAAACATCGGCGGCTGTCTTTGCCATTTGCTTAGCATCGCTTACTGCACTGTCGGCCATATTGCCGGTTGAGGAGGCACCGCCTCCGAATCCTGCCATATTACCACCCTCCTACAATATATTTGCGGGTAGCCCCACGGCATCCAGCCGTGTTGCTATCCAA
>OGZP01002153.1_pt1 | contig 12932 bp, 10 predicted proteins | sample 1576811 | NCBI WGS metagenome assembly OGZP01 (sample SAMEA3541553, study PRJEB24748) | human gut metagenome | biome: human gut; feature: human-associated habitat; material: faeces | place: China | collected 2012
CTGTGAAGAGGTGCCATTAGGGACACCAGAAAGTCCGCCCATTGTCTCCGGTGTGCCGGACATGCACCCGTCGGATTGTTCAAACGTGGAAGAGACACGGAATCCGATGTAAACATTCAGCCGGAAGAAATGCTCACATTTTTCTCAAACGAATATTCCATCCGCATTTTCATCTGAAATCCCACGGTGTGTGGTCTTCCCGTAATATTACTTATCACCCAAAGGAAGTTCTATGCTTATTGCGGCAATTCCTTTTTACGGGTAATAGATAAAATTGGCACGGTAAACACCGCTGTCCAATCCCGTCTTTTTGTCCACCACAAGTACGGACAGGACATTGTTGCCCTCCGGCACCTCAAACGGCTCCGTGTAGCGCGCAGACGCCGTGGTAGGATCGGTTCCGTCCCAGGTATAGTAAATGCTGCATCCATCCTCTGCGGTCAGCGTCACGAGTGTCGGCTCATAAAAACGGCCTCCGTCCGGCGACACCTCTGCAAAATCCGGTGGTGCAAGTTCGATCTCAAAATCGGCATACGTCACGGAACTGTAGATTCCCTTATCGTTCCGGCAGACCGCCGCGATGGTATATTTGCCACTCTCATCAAAGACGAGCGGGTTTCCGACAAAATACCTCGTTCCGGTCTTGGCATCCAGTTCGTTCTCATCTCCATTGATCGTATAGTAGATGGCATCCCCGTCTGTCGACGCAATCTCTACCTCGAGCGCCTCATCATACTTTCCAGACGGCACATCTCCCTCAGGATCCGTAATCAGCGGTGCAGATGTCATGTAATCCGCAAACAAATCCAGAATCTTATCCTTATTCTTAAGATCCTCGGCATCGACCTCCGCTTCCAGATCCAGAATGCTGTCGTAATCTTCCCTCGCATCATAGATAGCGATCAGATCTCTGTATGCGTCCTCATTGGTAGGATCAAGCTTTATGATCTCAATCAGGAGCACCATTGCCGCATCGGTATTTTTCTGTTTTTCATAGATTTCAATCATCTTCTCACGCGCGGTAATATCGTTTGGATACAGATACAGCGCACGCTCGTAATAGTCAAGTGCCTCCCCGTCATTCTGCGCATCAGCCGCCATGGCCGCCTGTTCCATCTGATAGTCGTAAGAATTGGCATTCCGGTGATCAATTGCAGCCTTAATCAGAATTCCCGCCAGAACGAGAAGCACCAGCAGAATTCCCCCGATGAGAAATGGCAGCCGGCGATTTTTCTTCCTCTGCGGCTGTTTGGGCTTTTGCTGCTTTGCCTGTGCCGGCGCCGGTTCCTTCCCGGCAGATTCCTCCTCTTTTAGAAGAGAACGCAGATAGTCATCCTCCAACACACTGTAATCCGGCACAATCTGTACCGCATTTCCACACACGGAGCAGTAGATACATCCCTCTTTGATCTCTGCCCCACACTTTGCACATTTCATATGAAACGATTCCTCTCACTCTTTCATCCATATGGATTCTACATCTGTTACTGCAACATGGACTCCACACAATTATGCATCAGCATTGCAATGGTCATAGGCCCTACTCCGCCCGGAACCGGTGTGATCGCCGACGTATGCGGCGCAACCTCATCATATCTGACATCCCCGCACAGCTTGTTGTTCTCATCGCGGTGAATTCCCACATCGATGACAACCGCCCCTTCTTTGATGTAATCTGCCGTGATAAACTGCGGCTTTCCGATTGCAACGATCAGGATATCCGCCGTTTTGCAAAGTTCCGGCAGATTCTGTGTCTTGGAATGTGCAATGGTGACCGTGGCATTCTCGCGCAGCATTAAAAGTGCCATCGGCTTCCCCACGATATTGCTTCTGCCGATTATCACACAATGTTTTCCTTCCATCTTAATTCCGGAGCGCTTTAAGAGCTGGATGATTCCCGCCGGTGTGCAGGAGACAAATCCCGGCTCCCCGATCACAAGCTTTCCAACGTTTTCCGGGTGGAATCCGTCCACATCCTTTTCGGGTGCGATCGCACGAATCACTTTGTCTGCGTCAATCTGTGCCGGAAGCGGAAGCTGCACCAGAATTCCGTTTACCGAAGCATCACCATTCAGCTTCTCCACAAGCGCAAGAAGTTCTTCCTCCGTCGTCTCCTCCGGCAGTTCATAGGACAGGGAACCGATGCCGATATAGGCGCAGGCTTTCTTTTTGTTATTGACATACACGCTGGAAGCCGGATCGGTTCCTACCTGGATCACTGCAAGCGCCGCTTCTTTTCCAAGCTTTTTCTGTTCCGCAACCTGCTCGCGCAGTTCGTCCTTGATCTCCTGTGAAATCTTTTTTCCGTCAATGATCTGTGTCATACGTATCCTCCATTCTGTCTCTTAGAATAATCCGGTAATGACTCCGTCATCATTGACATCAATACCGTACGCCGCCGGGTTCTTGGAAAGTCCCGGCATCGTCATGATCGAACCGGTAACTGCAACGACAAAGCCAGCTCCTGCCGATACGTAAACCTCGCGCACATTGATGGTAAAACCGGTCGGTCTTCCAAGCTTCGTCTGGTCATCCGAAAGAGAATACTGTGTCTTTGCCATACAGACCGGGAAGGATGACATTCCCATATCGGCAATTCTCTTCAGTTCCTTTTTGGCAGCTGCGGAATAGGTCACTCCGTCGGCTCCGTAAATCTCTCTCGCAACAGTTGCGATCTTATCCTCAAGGCTCATATCATCCGGATATAATGGCTTGAAATGGCTTTCCTTCTGCTCCAGTGTAAGCAGCACCTTGTTGGCAAGCTCAATGCCGCCTTCACCGCCCTTTTCCCAGACCTCGGAAAGTGCAAACTCACATCCGCGTTCTCTGCAGAACTGCTCCACGTAATCCGTCTCCGCTTTTGTGTCTGTGACAAAGGAGTTCAAGGTAACCACAACCGGCACACCGAACTTCTGCAGGTTCTCAATATGCTTCTCCAGGTTGACAATCCCCTTCTTCAATGCATCCAGATTTTCTGTGCCAAGATCCGCTTTCGCCACGCCGCCGTTGTATTTGAGTGCACGCACGGTTGCAACCAGCACAACGGCATCCGGTGCCAGTCCTGCTTTCCGGCACTTGATATCGAAGAATTTTTCAGCGCCGAGATCTGCGCCAAAGCCGGCCTCCGTAATCACATAATCCGCGAGCTTTAAGGCTGTCTTTGTAGCACGGACACTGTTGCATCCGTGCGCAATATTGGCGAACGGACCTCCGTGAACAATGGCAGGCGTGTGCTCTAACGTCTGGATCAGGTTCGGCTTTAGCGCGTCCTTTAACAGTGCCGCCATCGCGCCGGTCGCTTTCAGATCGTCCGCGGTCACCGGCTTTCCGTCAAACGTATATGCGACGATAATCCGTCCGAGCCGGCGCTTTAAGTCATGCATATCGTCAGCCAGACAAAGAATAGCCATAATCTCCGACGCAACCGTGATGACAAAGTGATCTTCTCTTACCATTCCGTCCATCTTGCTTCCCAGACCGACGACAATGTTACGGAGGACACGGTCGTTCATATCCATGCAGCGTTTCCAGACGATCTGCCGCGGATCAATTCCAAGCTCATTGCCCTGCTGGATATGGTTGTCCAGAAGAGCTGCCAGGAGATTGTTGGCGGAGGTAATTGCATGGAAATCACCGGTAAAGTGCAGATTCAGATCCTCCATCGGCACAACCTGCGCGTATCCGCCGCCGGCTGCACCTCCCTTGATTCCAAAACACGGTCCAAGGGATGGCTCTCTTAACGCGATGACCGCCCTTTTCCCCAGTCTGCCGAATGCCTCGCCGAGGCCGACGCTCGTGGTGGTCTTTCCCTCTCCCGCCGGCGTTGGATTGATTGCGGTCACAAGAATCAGTTTCCCGTCTTTTCTGTCGGAAACCCGACGGATCAGCTCGTCCGAAAGCTTTGCCTTGTACTTTCCGTACAATTCAAGATCATCCTCCGGGATGTCAAGCTTTGCAGCCACCTCGCGAATATGTACCATCTGGGCTTCCTGTGCAATTTCAATATCACTTTTCATAATGTCTCCTCCATTCCGCCGCCAGAGCGGCTTTGTATGTTTTATATGAATCCTGTTACAGATATTCCTCTTCGTACTGCTCAAACTGCTCGGGCGACATTAAAACCCGCCGCGGCTTTGTGCCTTCCTCAGGACCTACGATACCCGCTTCCTCCAGCTGATCCATAATGCGGGCTGCACGGTTAAAACCGATTTTAAAATACCGCTGAAGCATGCCGATGGAACCTTTTTCCTTCTCCATGAGAAGGCGCGCCGCATCTGCAAAATAAACGTCCCTGCCGTCCCCTGCATCCGCGCCAGAATCGATCGCTACGGTGGTGTTGGCGGATTCCATGTTGCTCAGCTTCTCCTCCATCTCCGCACTGTAGGTCACCTGACCATTCTGTTCCTTGATAAACCCTACAACGGCAGATACTTCCTCATCCGATACAAATGCGCCCTGCACACGCACCGGCTTTGGAATTCCCTGCGGGCTGAACAGCATGTCTCCCTTGCCGAGGAGCTTCTCGGCGCCGTTCATATCCAGAATGGTTCTCGAATCCACGCCCGAAGTCACGGCAAAGGCGATACGGCTCGGCATATTCGCCTTGATCAGACCGGTAATGACATTGACCGACGGACGCTGTGTCGCAATGATCAAATGAATGCCGCACGCTCTTGCGAGCTGTGCCAGACGGCAGATGGATTCCTCGACTTCGCCCGGCGATACCATCATAAGATCCGCCAGCTCGTCCACGATAATCACAATCTGCGGCAGCTTTTCCGGCTTCGGATCGCCCTCGATCGTCGGCAGGGATTCGATCTTCGCATTGTAGCCCTTTAAGTCTCTCACCGAGGCATTGGCGAACTTCTGATAACGGTCTGTCATCTCATCCACCGCCCAGTGCAGTGCACCCGCCGCTTTTTTCGGATCGGTGACCACCGGTATCATCAGGTGCGGGATGCCGTTATAGACACTCAGTTCCACAACCTTCGGATCAATCATAATCAGCTTGACCTCTTTGGGGTTCGCCTTGTAGAGGATGCTCATGATAATCGTGTTGATACATACGGACTTACCGGAACCCGTCGCACCGGCAATCAGAAGATGCGGCATCTTGGCAATGTCCGCCACCGTCACCTTTCCGCCGATGTCCTTTCCGACGCCGAAAGAAATCTTTGACGGATGCTTTTTAAATTCTTCCGACTCTACCAGTTCTCTAAAAGAAACCATGACGTTTTCTTTGTTCGGAACCTCAATACCGATCGCCGCCTTTCCGGGGATCGGTGCCTCAATACGAATATCCGCCGCTGCCAGATTCAGCTTGATGTCGTCGGCCAGATTGACAATCTTGCTGACCTTTACTCCCATCTCCGGCTGCAGTTCATAGCGCGTCACGGCAGGACCGCAGCTGATGTTGGTAATCGTGACATTCACGCCGAAATTCTTTAAGGTCTGCTGCAGCTTCATCGCGGTCTCCTGTAGATGCTGTCTGGAATCCCCGGCTTTGTTTGCCGCCTTTGTCAGAAGATCTGCCGGAGGGAACACATACGGACGCTCCGGAGGCATCTGCTCCGCCGACACACTTTCACCGGATGCCGCAGGTGCAGATGTGGTATGTCCGGCATTTTCCCCGATGCCGGACACAGCCTTTGTCTCTGCGGGCGATACGGCTGCCGATGCTTCCTGCGGCTCTTTCAGCTGTACTTTCGGCGCAGCCGCCTCCCATGCGTTTTCTGGTCCGTCCGCACTGCCCCATGATTCTTTCTGTTCCTGCGCAGATGCAGTGCTCCACGGATCTTCCGGCTCTGTTGCCACATCCCACGATGCTTCCGCCGGCGCAGTATTCCAGGATGCTCCCTGTGCAGTCTCCGTTTCCGGAGTCCATGCAGATATGTTCTGTGAAGCCTCCGGTGTCACAGCCGCAAGCGCTTCGTCTGAGAACGCCGACGGCGTCAGATTCTCTGCAGGCGGATATCCGCCGTCCGACGTGAGAGGCACAATCTTTTCTTCCCGTACCTCCGGCATCTCCAGATAATCCTCCGCATTCAATTCACTGATCTCATCGGAATGTTCAATGACATTCTGCCGCGGCAGCACCCGGGTGTCAATGGCAACCCCTTCCACCTTGCGATCCATCCGCCTTAATGCCTGTTCCTCTCTGCGCTGCTCCCGCTCTTCCCGCTGGATTCTCACGCGTTCCCTATGGCGTTCATTTCCGCTGCGCGCGGATTCGTAGACCTTTTTCCCGCCTTTTTGCATTCCGCGGAGCGCAGAGCGCTCTGTAATTAACACCAGCGATATGATTAACATGATCGCATCGATCACATAAGAACCAGCCAGACCGAAATTCGGGCAGAAAATCCATGCCAGAAGTCCGCCGATGAAGCCGCCTCCCGTCCGGTGCTCAAAACTGTAGCTGTATGCCGCAGCGGCACCGTCAACCGCAGACCCTTTGGTCAGCAGTTCGATCAGCATACATAAGAACAGATCAAACAGAATCATCGCCACAAGCTTTACGGTTGCCACCCGGTTGCCCCTGTTCGACACGGCAAAAAAAGTACCGACAAGAAGAAGCACCGGGAACACATACGCGATCAGTCCCATGACGCCAAAAAAGAACCGGCTCACTGCATTGCCGATGGTTCCCCCGATTCCGAAATTACTGATAAATAATAAAATAGATACCGCTACAATGATCCAGAGAATGACCTCCCTGGTAAAATCCTCCTGCTGCTGTGCAGCCGTCTTTTTCTTCCGTCCTGTACTTCCCTTCCGGCTTGTCTGTGCCTTTCGTTTCCCAGATGTACTCTTTTTATTCCCTGTTGCCAATGTTTTTTTCAGTTGTGAACGGTTGTTTTGCGGGGTATATCCAGATAAAAATACCCGCCGATGGACAATGCGCCAACGAGCAGACAGTAGATGGCAAAAACGGTGAACTTCTTTTTGCGGACGATGACAAGCATCGTCTTAATGCAGATATATCCCACAACCGCCGCGACCGCCATACCGATCACATAGTAGACAACCTCCGTTCCCGACACCGCCAGGTCTGTGGCATCTTTTAATTCGAGAACAAGCGCGCCAAGAATCGCCGGTATCGACATCAAAAACGAGTATTTCACGGCAAAATTGCGCTGATAACCCGCAAGCAGGCAGGCGGTAATCGTCGTACCGGAGCGTGAAAGTCCCGGAAGCGTTGCGATTCCCTGTGCGATTCCGACAGAAAACGCATCCGTGTAGGTGACGTTCTTCGGAAGTTTGTCGCCGTCCTTGCAGTGATCCGCGATCAAAAGCAGCACTGCCGTTGCGATAAGGCAGATGCCTGGAACAATCAGAATCTCGGAAGCCATCTCCACGACATCCTTGCAGAAATAGCCGATAATTCCAGTCGGTATTGTCGATACGATAATCAGCATGGCAAATTTGCGGTAGCTGCTGTTGATCACGCGCCGATACGCCATCTGCTCTTTGCCGGTCTTATTCCGGAAGAAGACAATCACATTGTATCCGGCGTCGCGGATGATGCAGCATCCATCTACCACCAGTTTTAAGATGTCCCGGTAGTATACTAGGGAGATTGCAATCAATGTACCGACGTGAAGCAGTACATCATATAAAATTCCCGTGTCGGTATTGACATCAAACAGTATTTTAAAAAGTGCCAGATGCCCGGAACTGCTCACCGGCAAAAACTCGGTCAGTCCCTGTATAATGCCCATCAAGATCGCCTGTAATAATGACATGGCAGCCTCCTTATCCGATTCGTAAAAATCTGTCAAACTTATACATACATGACCAATTTTAACATATTTGAGGGCGGTTGTCATTAAAAGGTTTCTTAATAATTTTTTCCCTTTGTGGCATCAATCATCGCATGCAGTTTTAAAAACGCGGCATCGATTCCGCCCACGGCATCGATCAGCCCTTCCCGGACCGCTTCCTCCCCGACTAAAATGGTTCCAAGGTCTTTTGTCAGCATTCCCGTGTTCATCATCAGTTCCTCCAGACGCTCTTCCCCCGCCTTTGAATGCGACGCGATAAAGGTTAAAATCCGGTTCTGCATCTGCTTAAAATAATCGTAGGTCGGCTTGGCTCCTATGACAGTTCCGCTCATGCGCACGGGATGAATCACCATGGTGCCCGACGGGACAATAAACGAGTAATCCGTGGAGACAGCGAGCGGCACGCCGATCGAATGGCTTCCTCCGAGCACGAGCGATACCGTCGGTTTGCTGATCGACGCAATCATCTCTGCAATGGCGAGTCCGCTCTCAACGTCGCCGCCGACTGTATTTAAGAGCAGCAGGATTCCTTCCGTATCCCGGTTGTCCTCCATCTCCGCCAGCTTCGGAAGCACGTGTTCGTACTTGGTTGTCTTAGTCGTCGCCGGCAGACAATCGTGCCCCTCAATCTCTCCTATAATCGTTAAAAGTGAGATCCGGTTGTTCTCCCGGTTGTTATTTAACGCAACCTGTCCGAATTCCCGGATGTCCTCATTTTTCTGTTCCTGTTTTTCTGACATAGTTTCTCCTTCTCCTTTGATCTTCTCTTTTTACTAATTGCATAAAAAAGCAGGGTGCAAAATTGCACCCTGCTTAGTATGTATCACCCAGCGTCATATTATGTCAGCTCACGCTACACTTCTCCCAGAAGATAGCGGTATAATCCCTCATAGCGTCCCTTGGAATTGTTCCAGGAATAGTCGTTTGCCATTCCGCGGTCAATCATCTGGTTCCACTGCTTCTTGCGGTCAAAATAGATATGTTTGGAGTAGTTGATCACGCCTAACATCTCGTCTCCGTTATAGTTTGCAAACGAGAATCCGTCTCCGGTGTTCTCGTACTCATTGTACGGCTTTACGGTATCCCGGAGTCCGCCCGTCTCCCGCACGATCGGCACCGTGCCGTAACGGAAAGAGATTAACTGCGTCAGTCCACACGGTTCAAACCGCGACGGCATTAAGAACGCGTCCGCAGCCGCGTACAGCTTGTGGGCAAGTTCGTCCGAGTAGCAGATATTCGCCGAGACACGGTCGCCGTACTTCCATGCATAATGGCGGAACATATTCTCGTACTGCGGATCACCGGTTCCGATGACCACGAACTGCGTATAGTCGTCCACAATGCGGTCGATCGCGTAATTGATGAGATCAAGTCCCTTCTGGTCCGTCAGTCTTGAGATCAGGCCGATCATGTATTTTTTCTTGTCGACGGCAAGTCCCAGTTCCTCCTGCAGCTTCATCTTATTGGACGGCTTTTTCTTGCGGAAATCCGCGGCGTCGTAATTGACATAGATCTTTGGATCCGTCTTCGGATTGTAAACCGTATAGTCGATTCCGTTTACAATTCCCTGCATGTCGTAATGTCTTGCCGAGAGCAGACCGTTTAACCCTTCCCCGTAATACTCCGTCTGAATCTCATTCGCATAGGAATCGCTGACGGTCGTGATGTAATCCGCATACACCAGTCCGCCCTTCAACATATTGGCGTCCTTCTGGAACTCCAGCTTATCCGGCGTAAACAGATCCGCCGAGAAACCGGTCAGTCCCTGCATTGTCTTCATGTCCCAGATTCCCTGGAACTTTAAGTTGTGGATCGTGATGACCGACTTGATGCCCCAGTAAAAGGAGTCCGCCTGGAACTCATTTTTCAGATAAACCGGAATCAGTCCCGTCTCCCAGTCGTGACAGTGAATCAGATCCGGCCGGAAATTGATCTGTTTTAAAATGGAGAGTACCGCCTTGTCAAAAAAACAGAACTTCTCAATGTCAAACCGGATGTCCCCATAAGGCACGATGCAGTTAAAGTATTCCTGATTATCGATAAAATAGTAGGTGATGCCATCAAGCACATACTGAAGAACCCCGACGTACTTGTCCTGGATATAAGTCCCGGCGCTCATATAAAAATGCGTCACATACTCAAACTGGCTGCGGTATTTTTCCGGAATACAGCTATAATTCGGAATAACCACCCGCACATCCCACTCTTCCTTGTCAAATTCCTTGGGAAGCGCGCCGCAGACGTCCGCAAGTCCCCCGGTCTTGATAAACGGAACGCACTCAGAAGCTGCAAAAAGTATTTTTTTCATAAAAACCTCCTTGTATCGGAAACATCCTGTTTTTCGCAGAAAGCATATACAATATTATGATATACCATTTCACCCTACAATTCCAGCATTTTACAAAAAAAGGACAAACCATCTGTTATGGTCTGCCCTCTTTTTGTAAATTTATTATTCATCCCAGTTGTGAAATACTTCCTGCACATCATCATCTGCATCCAGAAGATCCAGAATACGGTTGATGTTGGTCAGATCCTCCTCCGCTGTCAGCTCCACATAGTTCTGCGGAAGCATGGTCACAGAAGCTTCTGCCATCGGAATACCTGCATCCTCCAACGCTTTGCGGACATCCTCAAAATCGTCCGGCGCTGTAAGGATCTCGTAGCTGTCTTCCTCCTCGGAAAAATCCTCAGCTCCTGCGTCAAGAGCCTGCATCATCAGCTCATCCGCATCTCCCTCGTAATCTTCCTTTGCGACAATAATCTGTCCCTTCTCATCGAACATATAAGATACACAGCCCTGTGTACCGATACTGCCGTGTCCCTTTGTAAACGCGTTGCGCACATTCGCAGCCGTACGGTTCTTATTGTCCGTCAGGCACTTTACGATGATGGCGGTTCCGCTCGGACCGTAGCCTTCATAAGTACAGAATTCGTAATTGACCGAGTTGCCGTCTCCAGCAGCCTTCTTGATACCACGCTCGATCGTATCGTTCGGCATATTGTTGGATTTTGCCTTGGCGATGACCTGTGCCAGCTTGAAGTTGTTGGCAGGGTCAGGACCGCCCTCTTTTACTGCAACAGCAATCTCTCTTCCGATAATGGTAAAAATCTTTCCCTTTGCCGCATCATTTTTTTCTTTCTTGTGCTTAATGTTGGCAAATTTTGAATGTCCTGACATGTTTTTTCCTCTTTTCTGTTGAAATCCGGTTTATTATTTTAACATTTATTCTTCATTCTGGCAAGTCCCGTCTGCCAGTTCGACTTCCGAAGCCTTCTCCTCCGGAAGTTTGATCACGTGTACCTTCTGGATCATCTTGTTCTCTACAGAAAGGATCTCAAACAGATACCCGTATGCGGTTGTTGAAAACACCTCGTCGTCGCTGGGAATCTTATCGATTAGTGAGATCAAAAAACCGTTTAACGTCTCGAAATCGTCCTCTTCATCCAGCGGAATCCCCAGCACTTCCACAACCTCGTCAAACGGAGCCATACCGCTCATCAGATAGCTTCCATCCGGCTGCAGTTCGACCATGTTCGTCTCCTCGTCATGCTCGTCCTCGATGTTTCCAACAATCTCTTCCAGAATGTCTTCCATCGCAACAATGCCTGCCGTCTGTCCGTACTCGTCCACCACGATCACCAGATGGCTTTTGGCTGCCTGCATCATGGCAAACAGGGAATTGATGTTGCGCGTCTCGGGAATGAAGTCCACCTCCCGGATCAGACCCTTGATCTTAGAGACCGGCGTGTCATAAACCGCCGCATCCAGGCTCAGTTCCAGAGCCTCCTTGATATGTAGGACACCGATAATGTTATCGATGTCATCCAGAAACACCGGGAATCTGGAATAGTTGTTCTCCTTGATGAACTCCAGGGCCTGGCGAAACGTTCTGGTTCCGTCGAGCGCACAGATATTCTTGCGGTGCGTCATGATATCCTTGGCTTCCTTGTCGCCAAACTCAAAGATGTTATGAATCATCTCCGCCTCGCTTGCAAGGAGCACACCCTGCTCGTGACCCTCGTTTACCATGGAGATAATCTCTTCCTCCGTCACATCATCCGTATCGCTTAACGGATCAACGCCGAACACGCGCGCCAGAAGGTTGGCTAAACCGTCCGTCAGGAATATGATCGGGTAAAAAAGAAGCTCCACCACATGTACCGGTCCCGCCAGGCGCAGTGCCCAGGCTTCCGGCTTTCTGGACGCCACTTTCTGCGGCGTGTAGATTCCAAACACCAGCACAATGAGAATCAGGATCACAAAAATGAGGATATCCACAAGTACCGACATGACGCTTCCCGCGTCTTCCGGCAGAAAATACGCGCGCCAGAGCGGTACCTCCAGAAAACCGAGCAGCATATGCACGATTAAAACCACCAGTTCGCAGACATGCGTATATCGTTCATTCTTATCCGTATAGCGCCGCAGAAGTCCCGCACCGCGGTCTTCCTCTCCCGCCAGACGTTCTATGGCAGCCTCATTCAAATTCTGCATGGCGGCGATAAAGCCAAAAACCACAAAATCTAATATGACAAATCCTGCAAAAATGAGGATGCCCACAGTGGGGCTGCAACCATCATCCATATAGTATCCTTTCTTTCGTATCTCCGGTATTACACACTAAAACATCAGAAATCATAACATTTTCGCGCATAATAGTCAAGTTATGTATAGAGTTCCAGACTGATCTCCAGCGCCTTGTCTATTTTCACAAGGATCTGATGATCCAGATGGCACACTTTATCTTTCAGTCTCGTCTTATCGATCGTCCGCAGTTGTTCCAACAGCACCACGGAATCCTTGACCAGCGCATATTTCTGGCTGTCAAGCTCCACATGTGTCGGAAGCTTTGCTTTATTCATCTGCGATGTGATTGCCGCGCAGATGACCGTCGGACTGTGTCTGTTTCCAACATCGTTCTGTATGATGAGCACCGGCCGCACACCGCCCTGTTCCGAGCCGACCACCGGCCGCAAGTCTGCATAAAAGATATCCCCACGTCGAATTACCATACTTTCCACTCCATTTCTCTCTGGATCTTTTACGGATAGTATTGCCATTTTTCACGGGTGTATTCCATTTTGTTTTTATTTTCCCAACACTATGATATGCCATCTTTTCCCGGCTGTGACTGCGTCTGTTCCAGT
>OGZP01002188.1_pt1 | contig 12769 bp, 10 predicted proteins | sample 1576811 | NCBI WGS metagenome assembly OGZP01 (sample SAMEA3541553, study PRJEB24748) | human gut metagenome | biome: human gut; feature: human-associated habitat; material: faeces | place: China | collected 2012
CAACGGCTGAACAACTACTTCGGTGGTCGCCAGTACCGGTGTGCGAACAGGGACTGGTAAAACAGAAAGCCGAATATTTGAAAAGTTTTGCTGAAGCAGCTGTTGCAGGTCAGGTAACTATAGAAAAATTTTCTGAAATGACTGATGCTGAAATAACTAAGCAGCTTGTCCAAATTCGCGGTTTAGGGCAGTGGACTATTGAAATGTTTTTATTGCTTGCCTTGTGCAGGACTGATGTAGTTCCTTCGGCAGATTTTATTTTTAAAAAAGAACTGAAAGAGTTGAAGGGGTTAGATGATATACCCAAACGTGGGCAAATAACTACGCTTACAGAAACATGGCGTCCATGGCGTTCTTTGGGGGTTTGGTATTTGTGGCAGGAAGCAGCATTTAAAGAACAAAATAAAAAAAACATTAAATGAAACAAATGACTCCTGCACCTATGTGTTGGAGTCATTTGTTTTTTGAAAATTAAATATTCATCATCAAAAGCTATGATAGAATATAAATAATAAGAATTGTGAATCCGCTTGTTTAAACAGCAGAAATTTAATTTTATTTTTGTAATTAAGCTAATTTGAATCATGATAATGAAAGTGCTAAATTATAAATTGAAAAATATAGAAAGGACTGATCAAAATGCAAACAAAAAGTATTTTGGCAAAAACAGCAGTAGTCATAAGCCTGTGTGCTTTATGCAGCAGTGTATTTGCAGCTCCAACCAGTAAAACTCTTACAAAAAGTGAAGAGCTTTATCCTCAGGGCTGGACTGTAGGAGACCAGATAAAGTTTAAAAAAGGTACAACGGCCAGTCTTAATGATAATGGAGCTGTTATCAGCGGTGTACTGGCAAGTGATACCTATTTGCGTCCACAAGGGTGGCAGCGTATTATTAACGATTATTATTTTGTTTCTGCATATACTAACCGCAGCCCGTTTTTCCCGCGTTATTACAGATATTGGAACAATAACAGTACCTACAATATAGCACTTTCCAGTTATGGGCATATCCGTTATAAAGGCGGTACGGCTGTGACCTTCAGCGAACAGGGAACGGTACTTAATGGCACTATAGCTGATGAAACAACAGTTGGCCTTGGTTCAGAAAAATATGGGTTTATAGCCTTTAAAAGCGGCACCATCCTTGATTTTTATAATGACGGTGCAGTAAAAAAGGGGACTTTGGCAGAAGATACTAAACTGCGGCCTGTTGGCTGGCAAAATAATGCCGTAGATATGGAGAATGCAGGTTTTGTTGAATTTAAAGGAAAAAGCATAGTCAGCTTTACTCCAGACGGTGAAGTAACAAACTGTACAGTAAAAGAGCCTTTAAAATGGAAAGACAATGGTGTAGAAATTGAATTGCCGGGTGGTTCAATAATCAACTTTACTGAACAGGGTGCGGCAATAGTTAAAGAATAAAAAAGATAAAAATAACAGTAGAATTTAAAATTCTACTGTTATTTTTTGACTTTTACTGAAAGTTTGTTTAAATAGCTGCCATTATCATTGGTAACCCAGTGATTTCTGATTGAAGTCATATAAAGATCGCTGACCGCCTGCAGGTTATTATCCTGTAAATACTGGTAGAGCATAGTGACATATGGTTTGCCGTACGAACAATAAATACCTTCAAAGTAAATTGTTGCATATGATCCTGCAGCTTTAAGAAAAAAGTAAGGTGAATCAAAAGGCTGAGAAAATGATTGGTAAAAATACTTGGTATGGGGCCGTTTACCAGCTATAAAAGCAGTCTTATCAAGTATATAACCCGAAACATGATTGTTAAAAGTAACATAATCAGCCAAGGTTGATAAATGCTGAGCCGAGATTTTTGTTCTGATTTTTAAATCAGCATTCTGCGGAACAGGATCGCTTAAAAAAAGATATTCTTCGGCTTCTGCTGTTAAATGAACCGATTCTACAGGCAAAGCTTCATTATTTTCTAAAAAGTTGATTCTGTCACTAAGCTCACTGCGCATTTTTTGAAGATTAAGCAAAAGCTGATCTAATATATTGGCATGTTTGGCAAGTAAGTCTTTGTAATTAGATGTAGATTTATTATTAAGATACTCACCAATTTCCGGTAAAGATATATCTAATTTTCGTAACGCCAAGATGATCTCTAAGGAAAAGAATTGTCGTCGGGCATAATAACGGTAACCGTTATCATCAATAAACTCTGGTTTGATTAGGCCAAGCCTGTCATAAAAAAGCAAGGTTTTGCGATGAATATTACACAAGGAAGCCAGTTCTCCTGTTGTAAATAATTTTTTTTTATTTTTTTCCATAAATTTTCACCAACCTCTTGACTGTCTAATGACTATACATAGTATTATAGCACATATAGTAGTGAAATAAATTTAATATTAAATACTTGTAATCTATAACGAGTAAAAGTTAGTGAGAATCTAACACGGTCCCGCCGCTGTATTAGCAGTGATTAAAACTGCTTGAGTCAGAATTTACCAGCAACTCTATGCCTGCGAGAGACAGTATAGGGAAGATATGACAGTAAATTTTGTCTGTATCCTCCTTATCTGTTTTCAGAGAAGGAGGAGTTTCTATTTTTACGACTATATTTAGAGATGGGTATCAATGAATTAAAATTTGAAAGGAAGTTGAATTTGATGAAGCAAAGCTTAGAAAAAAATACTCTGATGATTGCATTGATAACTGGCAGTGTCATCTGGGGGGGTACATCAGTGTATGCAGAAGAACCGGAACAGGTTTTTACACTTGATCCAATGATAGTAACAGCACAAGGTTTTGAAACGAAGGATCTAGATACACCGGCTGCGGTAGAAGTATATGATGTTAAACGAATAGAAGAAAGTGGAGCTAATAACGCATTTGACGTGTTACAGAATACATTAGGAGTTACTGTACAGTCACAGGGATTTAACGGCGCAGCTATGGGTACGATGACGAGTAAAATAATGATTCGTGGAGCCCGGGTAGGAACTTTGGTTTTACTTAATGGAGTTCCTATGAATATGGATGGTAAATATAACCTTGAAGATATTCCCAGTGGCGCAATCGAGAAAATTGAGGTCGTAAGAGGTGGTGGTTCTGTATTATATGGAAGTGAAGCAACAGGAGGGGTAATAAATATTATTACCAAAAAAAAGATAAATAACAAAGTTAAATTTTCTGCTGGAAATTTTGGAAAAGAGCGTTATGATATTTCTTTAGGTACCGATAAATTCAGTGTTGTTGCTGGGCTGGAAAATCGTGGAAAAGCTGATGGCATAAGCAGTCTTGCTGACGGTAAAACTACAGGTAGTATTTTCGATTATGGTAAGGGGGAGCGCAAAAGTGTTATGTGGAATTACCAGATAACAGATGGTCTGATTTTTACTCATAATTATTCTAAAAATGAACACCGCTATATGCAGAAAGATGCGGTTAGTAAAAAATATACTGAGTTGAGAGATTATTATGATACAGACAATAACTTTTTGGTAAGTTATGATAAAGATGGTTGGAAAGCACATGTGTCGTATGGAACTCAGGAAAAAACTTATGATAAGATTTCACCCTCAGGCAATGGTTGGAAAAATCCTACTCTTAATAGTTGGCGAAAAGGTCATAATACGAATTTGAATATACAGAAAAAATTTGATATTGGGCAAAATTCTTTATTAGTTGGTGCTGGATTCCAAAAAGAAGATATGGATTTACGTGGTACTTCAAATAGTATGAGTTATGATAGGAATAATTATTCTTTATATCTTTCATATGATATGAGCCTAGATGAAAAGCAAAATTTGCTTTTTAATATGCGTGAAACTTGGGCAGTAGGTTCCAAGGCAACAGAAACCAAAAAAGATGGTACTAAGGTTACAACTGAAAATGAGGATTTAAGTAAATTTACACCGGAAGTACAATATATTTACAAAGTTAACGAAAACAGCAGTTTTTATGCCAAAGCAGGAAAATCTTTCAGAATGCCAAATTTAACACAGATATATGGAACTTCTAATATTTTGCCTACAACAGATCTTAAGGCGGAGCAAGGGACTCATTATGAAATCGGTTATAAACTAAATGAAAATAAAAGATCGTGGAGAGTTGCATTATATAGTTATGACATAAAAGACTATTTAAAGGCAGCACGTGATAAAAACGATGACATTTATTATGTTAATCAAGATTTTAGAAATACTGGTGTCGAAATCTCGTGTACTACTGTACATGATGAAAATTGGAGCAGTAATATAGGTTTAACGTACAGCAATCCTCAAGCAAGAAATGAAGAAGAATATGGAGACTTGAATTGGCATGATTGTTATGGTCGTTATCAGATAAACGGTTCTATTAATTATAATAAAAATAAATTTAATGGAATGTTGTCAGGAAACTTTGTTGGTAACAGAACATCTAATACTGCTACTGAAAGAAATATAAAACCACAATTTTTTACAGATCTTGATTTATCATATAAACCGGAAAACAATCATAAAATATTTTTCCACTTAAATAATCTTTTTGATAGAATCGATATTACAACTAATGGCGATACTAATTATCATAATCTTGGACGAAATTTTATGCTTGGATATGAATATAGCTTCTAAAACTTAATTTAATCAGGAGAGATAAATGCGCAGTTTTATTTTAGTCATAATTATGATATTAGGAATAACGGGATGTAGTTTTGACAAAACTGTTTCATTTACTGAAAAAACAGAAGTTAAAACTCAGTATCAGGTGGTTGACGATAAAGGTAATATTTTAGATTTTACAGATACGCCTAAGAGAATCTATGCCACAACGCGCAGCCTTGAAGAAATTCTCACTGATTTGGTTCCATTAGAGAGGATTGCAGCCATTTCAGAACCTGCTGCTGATCCTAAAATATCGTTGATTGCAGATAAAGCTGCGCAGATTCCTCTAAAATTACCGCAAAAGGTAAGTGCAGAGCAAATTCTTGCTATTAAACCTGATCTTGTTATAGTGCAGGAAAATTCAAACACTGCATTTATCCAGTCCTTAAAAGATGTTGGACTTAAGGTCTATATTACAAAAATCCCGACTACGCTGGATATGGTACGAAAAAGAATCATAAAATTATCAGAAGCTGTGAATGAAAAGAAACAGGGAAGTATAGTTATCAAAGAACTTGACAAAAAAACAACGTTTGTAAAAGAAGTGACTGATACGATACCAGTCAGTGAGAAAAAGATATTGATGGGCTATTCACTGCTGGGTGTTTTTGGAAGTGCAGAAGGCTTGTTCAACGATATTTGCATCAATTCCGGTGTAACTAATGGAGCTGCTTTGGCGTGCCTTGTCCGTGGAGAACACCTGAGTAAGGAAAAAATACTAGAAGTCGATCCTGACGTTTTGATGTTCTCTGATTATAGTTCAACGCAGGAAGGCGATACAGTGCTTTTCAGGAAAGAAGTTTTATCAGATCCGGCACTGCAAAGCATCAAAGCCATAAAAAATAATAACATAATTATTATTAAAGACCGTTATAGATATGCTGCCTCGCAGTATATCGGTGATGGAATCTTAGATATTGCTCAAAAAACATATCCAGAATATTTTAAGAAGAATAAAAAATAAAAGCGTGACATAAATTTATGTCACGCTTTTATTACCGTTAAATGTTCAAATATCAAGACCGGCAAGATAACTGCCAACTCTGTCCTGTAATTTTTGGACTACCTGCTCGCGCACGATACTGTAAACATCTGGATTAAGAGTTATAGTATTAGTACCGGCAAACAGCTTGAAATCAGAAGTTGAAAAATCAATGAATAAAATCTGTTTAAAGTTCTTTTTTGTTTCCAGGTAAAGTGCCGCAAAATTATATTCAATCAAGCCGTTTTTTTGAGTACAGACTCCAAGGCTGATATTACCCATTTTGTCAGAACAGGTATTGAATTTAAACAGAGTGAGCTTAGAATCATTTTCAGGCAAATTTTTTAAAGCGTTAATAGTAGCTTGCGCTAAAAGCAGAGCGTTGTTTTGCAGTAAGCCGTTGATGATTTCCAAGATAGCCTTGTCAGCTGTAAAACTTTCCCCGTGTATTTTATATTGCCAGAAAGCAGTGTTTTGGCTTACCCAGCCTAAATTAAGCAGTACTTCTGAAAATTTACTGTACCAGCCTTTAACGTCATAACGGCCAGCTGCATCTTTAGTATAAGCTTTGTCTGCCGCCAGCTGAGCCAATAAAGTTGAATTCAAAACATCACTCTTTTGCTGTTCGGTTAAATCAGCAGCAAAACTTTGCAGCATTCTATTGTTTATGCAGGCAGCCGAATCAGCGAGCTCCTGCGTATCAGATGATCGCCTTGTATGGATGTCCGGCAGTTCTAGAGCATCTATATAATGGTGAGATGCCCTCAAAAATGCATCTTTAAAAATAGAATCATGGACAAAATCAGACATAGATAAGCCTCCTCTAATTTAAAATAGGCAACCTTAATTATGATACTTCTAATTATAAAATACTGCCAATCAGGTGAAATGTCAATTAAATAATATAATAGTATAAATAGAAATGATTATTGACTGGCGGCTGTAAACAGTTTATAATAGACTACGTGCGTAAAATGATGCAATATAATAAAATATTTAAGGTACGTGTAAATGATACAGATGCAGAACAATAAACCAGTTTGTACTGAAAATATCCTGCATATTACAAGCGGAGAAATGACTGCAAATGCACTACGAGAGCTGCTTCCTCAGGAAGAAATTCTTCCTTTCAACGAAGCTATGTGCGAAGGAGAAGTCCATATCGAAATATTTAAAGATGAATTTTATCGATTGAGGGCAGCGGCTTATGGTGTTGAGTTAGAAGACTATCTGCAAAAGTCTCCAGGAAGTTTTATGCAGAACCGCTTGAAGGATTATCCTGTTTTATATTTATATTTCGACTATGATATGTTCTGTACAGTAAATATAATAACTTTACTGGCGTTTTTGGAACAGTCAGGCTATTCAGGCCGGATAAAATTTCATCTTCTGGAAGCGGATGGGAGTGTTGCCATTCTTGATACATGGCCGGTACTTTTAGGTATTTACGAAAAATGCTATTGCAGAGTTTTACTCAAACGGCAGCGGTTTATAACCGGTAATGAGCTTTTTGATAAAGGAATAGAACTTTACCTTGAGTATAAGAAAAGAAACAATCGGATCATCAGATACATAAAAGCACACAGTATGGAAGAACAAAAACATCTGGTACGAGATCTGGTGCTGAAATTTGCCGATTATGGGTTAACCGATATTGCTGCGGCAAGATTTATTACAGCTTGTCGGGATGAAAAACGGTAGTATTAAATTTATTATAAACAAAAATTAAGGAGTGTTGTAAACGATGAAAAAACAAATTATGACCTTTATTTTGACGGTTGTCATGGCTTTGGGGATCTGCGGTGCAGTATCGGCAGCAGAAGCTGGTAATGTTGTAGGGTATGTAAACGTTCAGCAAGTATTCCAAAGCTATCCTGATATTAAAACTACCATGAGCGCCGTTGATCTGGAACGCCAAAAAGCGCAGCAGGAATTTGAAAGTAAAGCAGCTTCTTTAGATGACAGCGGCAAGCAGGCCTTGGGTGAAAAACTTTCGCAGCAGGTGGCAAAACGTGAACAAGATCTGATGGGACCGATTCAGAAAAAAGTTCAGAAAGCCATTGCAACTGTAGCCAAACGTGCCGGTATCAACAGCGTTGTTGACAGCAGCGCAATGTTATATGGCGGGAAGGATTTGACTGGGGATGTAATCGCTGAAGTTTTAAAATAAAATATGGAATACTTTCATAACCTGCGCAAGATATCTTGTGCGGGTTATTTTTATGCAATAAAAGAATTGCCAACAAAGAAAATTAAATAATAAATATAAATAAAAGATTGCATTGTAGAATTATTTGTAGTATACTTGCAAAATAAATGCATATTGATATTATCAGGTGACGCAGGTCTTAATAGAGAAGTCGGGTGCAAAGCCCGCACGATCCCGTCGCTGTAAAAGTGAGTTCGTCCAAAATATGCCACTGGTATTTGTCTGGGAAGGCTTGGATGAATGATGAACTTGAGTCAGAAGAACTGCCTGATAATTACTTTACTACTGCGTGAGACAGTTAGGTAATGTTGTTGGCTTCTTTTATTTTTAATTAAGCTGTTTAATACCTTTTGCCTTAGCGCAGAAGGTATTTTTTATTTTTGGGGGATTGCAAGTAAAGGTAAATAATGTGCGGTCATAAAGAATGAGTACAGGAAACGCCTTTATTTCAATAATAAAAATGTAGTGAAAGGAAGTTGAGTATGCTAAAAAAGAATTTGAGCAAAAGTGCACTGGTAGTGGCGCTTCTAACTACCACTGTCATCTGGAGGGGCACTACAGCATATGCTGAAGATCCAAATCAGGCTTTTACGCTCGATCCGATGATCGTAACTGCCCAAAGAACAGAAACCAGAGACCTGGACACACCGGCAACTACTAATATCATTACCGAACAAAATATTAAAGAAGCCGGCTATAAGAACGTTTTTGATGCAATAGAGCATCAAGTAGGATTAACAAGCACCGGTTACGGCGATGCCGGTCAAGATTTTGGTTTCAGTTCGGGCCGTACCGTTATTCGCGGCTACGACCGTGGTACCCTGGTTATGGTAGACGGTATCCCCATGAACCTGAAAAACTATAATTCCTTAGACGGTATACCCATAGATATGGTACAGCAAATAGAAATCATTAAAGGTGCTGCCGGAACCCTGTACGGAAGTGAAGCTATGGGCGGCGTAGCAAACGTCATCACCAAACGTCCAGGAGGCAAAACTCAGGTCAAAGTAAAAGGCACTGTAGGCAACTATTATAAAGATTACGGCGTTACCTATGCAGGCGAAAAACTTATCGTAACCGCATCTAAAGAATATTCTAACAAGCTTACCCACAGCAATGCTTATCCGGAAGGTTCGTCTACCGACTGGTGGGTGGGCAAAGGGCAGAAAAACAGAGCAGGGATCTCCGCCGCGCTGACAGATGAAATCGGTTTTACTTTTATCTATCAGGACGGCAATATTACTCGTGGCAGTAATAATGATGCCAAAAAAGTAGGCTCAGTCTATAAAAAATATAATTATCGTTATGACGATAAACGTATTACTACAGGACTGACCTACAATGGCAAATATAACGGCATCAAAGCCCTGGTAGGTTATAACTACCGCCGTACTGAAGGCTACGACTTTGCCGCAGCAACACCGGGTCCTGTAAGCTCATCAGCCGATTTATCAAGCTATATCGGAGACGTGCAAAAGACTTGGAATCTGGGTAAAAATACCCTCATAACCGGCTATAGCCTAAGGCGTGAAAACTATGAAAATCTGGTCACCAAAGCCAATAAAGCTCATAGAACCAGTAATGCCATCTACCTTTCGTATAACAACGTGTTCAGCGATAAATTCAGCGCTACCCTGGGGTTACGCGGTGAAATAATCGACGACCCGGTAAAAAGCGAAAATATACTGAACCCGCAGTTCCAAACCCTGTATAAAATAAACGATACTACCTCGTGGTATATAAACATCGGCAAAGCCTTCCAAATGCCAACAGTAGATTCGTACTATGGCAAAAAAGCCGCTGCCGGTACATTAAAGCCTGAAGAAGGCTGGACCTATGAAACAGGTATCAAAAAAATCTACGACAACAAAAGTATCAAGCTTGCAGTCTTCCATATGGATTTTGAAAATAAAATAGGCTGGAGTGATAAAGACCCCGGTACCGGTGAACAGTACGCCATCAACAAAGGCGACTTTAGAAACACTGGTATCGAAGCAGAATTTACCCATAATGTAAATGATAAATGGCGCTATTCATTAGGGATTGGCTATGGCAACCCCGAGGTAAAAGATCCCTCAGCCGCCAACCCAAAATGGGTGCAGGATGACGGCAGGATAGATGCATCGGCTTCGGTGTTTTATTCTATCAGTAAGCTGACAAGCGGTCTTACCTATAAATATTTGGGTGACCGTGAATATTACGGCGGGCATGACGTACCGTCAAGAAGCCGACTGACCTGGAATACCTCGTATGATTTGACTAAGAATGATAACATAACCCTGACGATGAATAACCTGCTTGACAAGGATAACTATTCCAACAGATATGGCAACCTTGATTTACCATATAACTGGAAAATAACCTATACCAGAACCTTTTAACAAAAGCAGCAGGCAGTACACAAGCACTGCCTGCTGCTTAGCGTTTTCTTAAAAGTTGAATAAAGACAGCGTACAGCTATTGTATACTGTCTTTCATAAAAAATAGATTGACATATGCAAAAGTAAGTTGTATGATTTAAATACCAAAAAGAAATAGTAATAGTTATCAGGTGCGAATAATCGCATGATAAGCGGTGCAATTCCGCTGCGCTCCCGGCGCTGTAAGGGGTTTTAGCCCTAAGCCAGCAATCAGCCTGATAGTCTAGCTACTGCGAGCGACAGAGAGTTAGAAAAACTGGTATACGCTTGTTATGCAAGTTTTTCTGCCCCTCTGCTTAAGCAGAGGGGCAGTTCTTATTTCCAGCAGGTTTAGTCATAGCCTGCAAACTCCACTCAACTCAGACCTTTGAGCGTGGTGCCGCTGGGGTGGCGGCACCAATGCTTGCGGTCAAAAGTGCTGGAGCGATAATGACATGTACATTGAAAACAAAAAAATGAAAATTTGGAACTGGGTACTTGTGGGATTAATGATCCTTGGTTTTATAGGGAAGTCCGGTGTGAATCCGGCGCTGTCACGCAACTGTATTAGGGAACTTCAGCATTGCAGTCCTGTCACAAAGGGATGCTGGGGTAATGATCTTGAGTCAGAGTGCTGACTGGTTCTATCTTTTGAACAGCCTGCGTAGACGGACTGGGAGAAAATTTTGCAGAGATGTTTAAGTCTGATATTTGGTCAGGTAAATATTTCTGCGGACGCTATAACTATGCGCTGAAACCAGCAGCGCGGAAATTTTAGTATTTTCGACCAGAAAAGCGGAGCAGGCTGTTTTGTAAAAAAAACAGACGCTGCACTTTCACCGAATGGACTGGTAGAAAATGCGGCGTTATTTTTTACAAAAGTGGGAGGATGGATTTGCATGAGAAATGAAAGAAACAGCTTGCGGCAAGCTGCCATAACAGCGGGCATTTTAGCTGCTTTGGGCGTTTGTACATTAGGGGGGGACCAGCCGAGGGTATGGGCGGCAGAGCCTTCTAACAATACAGCGCAAGCCGAAGCTAAAACAGCAGCTGCGCAGGGTGTCCAAGCTGCAGCAGATGAAACTGAGAATGATGGTATGTCTTTTGATTTGGAGGGCGTAACGGTTGAGGCGAAGCGGCCTGACTGGGAAGCAAAATTGTCGCCTGGCACGGTAACGGTTATTCGTCCCGATGACTACAAAGGCGAGCAGAAAGACCTGCCCGATCTGTTGAAAATGGTTCCCGGCGTACATGTACGTGAGTTGAACGGTAAAGGGCAGTATACAACAGTCAGCGTACGTGGTTCTACTGCGGCGCAGGTCGGTGTTTTTGTCGACGGCGTGCTGTTTAATCTAGGCGGCGACGCGGCGGCAGATATTTCTACTATTCCTGTACATAATGTTGAACGGATCGAGGTCTACCGCGGCTATATACCGGCACGTTTTGGCGGTACCTTTATGGGCGGCGTTATCAACGTCGTCACCAAACGACCTACCAAAGCTAACGTGCAGGCCAGCTTCGGCAAAAGCTCCTTCGGCGGCTATAAAGGTAATTTACAGATCGACGCTCCTCTGGGCGGAGGCGCTTTGATGGTTGGTATCAACCGCGACCAGAGTGACGGCGATTTTAAATATAAAAATTTTTCGTATGATAAAGATAAAGTATACCAAGCTGAACTAAGTACTGCACAAAGTTATGAGAAAAATGCTTTTGGTGAATTTAATAATGCTATGAAGCACTGGAATATTAAAGACCAATCAGGTATTGTGGTTCAAGTAAGCACGTTAGCGGAATATAATGCCGCGTTACAAACATATCAAAGTGAGATAAGTGCAGGTTTAAACGATTCTAATAAAAATATAATGGATGGTTGCCATTATGTCGGTTTGTTTACTGATTTTACTAATGCGAATAGTTTTTATGATGATATAACAGGTACATCGGCAGAGACTCAGGCTAAAGTATACCAAAGTTTGGTAGATGGTCGTTGGTTACTTACTCAGCCAAGTTATTGGAAGGTAGACAACTTGGCTGATTATCTAGTTGCTTATAATAATGATCGCGGTACAAATTTTACAACTATACAAGAAGTTATGGGTAATGATTATGCCTCAGGTTTGGGATTTGATGCATTTTTAGAAGCAATGGGCGTTAATAGTGAAGGTATAAGTAACATTGACAATGCAGATCGTTTTTTGCAATATGCAGAGGATTATAAAAAGCGGGCGCAGGCGGTAAAAGATAATTGGCGTTATCGCAAAGCTAACGATTATAAAAACACTGACGCTATCATCAAATGGCAGGATGACCATTGGCTGGCAAAGGCTACATGGAAGCAGATCAAGCGGCATTTACCGCATCCTTCGGATGCTAACTGGGGCTATTTACCATTTACGGATACGGACTATTCATACAGTGATCCTTTAAATATTTATTACCACCGCAATCAAAAGCTGACAGCGAAAGAACTATTGCTGGGGCGGCGTGATACGGTCGGGAATCTGGAATGGGGCTTCCTATCATTGTGTCACGTTCAAAAGGGGAATTTTCCCATTTGAATTTTCCCTGA
>OGZP01002214.1_pt1 | contig 12680 bp, 13 predicted proteins | sample 1576811 | NCBI WGS metagenome assembly OGZP01 (sample SAMEA3541553, study PRJEB24748) | human gut metagenome | biome: human gut; feature: human-associated habitat; material: faeces | place: China | collected 2012
AACATCCCGGTTCCGGTTTCGTTTGTGGTATTTGTTCTCTACTGCCAGCTGGGCAATTAAGATACCTTTTATCTCTATTAGGAAAGTTCTCAATCAAAAAGAGCATAAGCTGTTCGTACAAATCTGAAGTATAAAAAACTATGTGCATTGTTATATTCCAGACTTTGATTTACGAAAAGAAGAAGAACATATCTTCTTAAGACCTGAAAAAAAAGAAAAGAACAAAGCACCACTTTCTTGATAATATAAATTCTTTGAAAAAAAAACAAACCAAGAAGGAATGCATGAAAAACGTTTATCTGAAGATAAAAACCACATGATATCAAGTCCCAAATAACGTAATTGCTTATTTGGAACATAAATGTAAGAATCCGTCTTCAAGTTCATTATATCATCTACTATCAAAGCAGGGAAGTTAACGCCTGAAATTTCTGCCGCACGAATAGATGCAGGCACACGGGGATTGATCTCTATTATTTTAAAATCTCCATTTTTAGTTCTTAGAACATCAAAATCAGCAAATCCAACCCAATCCAAAATTTCCAATGTTTTAATACAAATTTCAGACAATTCTTCAGATTCAATAGTCTTACAAAAAGAACTACTTCCACCTTTGATTGGATAATACCTAACAATTTCTATTATTACAGTATTAATAATATCCCCAGCCTGATTTCTATACATCATAACATTATAGTAAGGTGCACCAGAATTATCTATATACTCCTGCAAAGTACATTCACCATATTTATCTAATATATCACCATATTTTCCTTGTAAATCAGATAAAGAATTCACCATTGTAATGCCTCTAGCCCCTACAGAAATATTAGGTTTTATCAAAGCTGGAAATCCCACTTTATCAGCTGCTTCTTGCAAGTTATTAGGAGTTAATAATTCAGTTTTAGGGTGAGGAAGATTATTTTGCGCACATAGAGATAAAAGTAACCATTTATCATTTGCTTTTTGAAAGATGCCATAATCAGGAACTGCACATTTAAGACAGTATTTTTGTTCTAATTCTTTCTTATGCAAACTTAATAATTCTGCCGTTGTATCACTTAGAGGAATAATTACAGATACCAAATGTTGCTCTAAAATACAATATATAGCAGACAAATAACCCTCCTTATTTTTAGGGGTAATATCAGTGGTATAAAACTTATTTATATATTTCGATTTTGTTGAAATATCACCTTTATATAATAATGCGATAACAACATATCCTCTTTTCTTTAAAGAATGAGCAACTGACAACGCTTGAAGGCCACCACCAATAATTAAAATATCCATATTATATCCCAATTATATCCGGCATTACCATTGGTTTGGTCTTCATCCACATAGTTCCCCATGTTAATCCTAAACCAAATGAAGACATTAATAATGTGGTCTCTTTCGACATTAATTGTTTCCGAAGTCGCGTCACCATCAAGGAAGGTATAGAAGCACCTCCCAAATTACCAAACTCTTCCAAATTATAAGGGACCTTTTCCTGAGGAAGTTTTAGTTTCTTAACAATACGGTCAACAATCATCTTGTTAGCTTGATGTATTAGGAAATAATCAATATCCGTATCGCGATTAATTTTATAATCTGTCAAAAATTTCTCTACAGATTTGGGAGGACGGGATATTGCGAATGAGAAAACATTCATCCCATTTATCAGAGTATGGATAGGAGCACGAACAATACCATTACCGAAATCCTCGTATTCAAAAGATTCCGGAGTAGCCTGATGACGAAAACCACCGTGAGGAGTCATCAATGCTTCATAACCTTTTCCATACGTGTGAAAATCAACAATAATATCATTAGCTGTTTCATCATATTCCAAAGCAACAGCCGTACCACAGTCACCAAACAATGGTACGCGGCTCTTGTCCTTCATCGACCCCATACGTAATGCCGTATCACCAATAAGTAACAAAGCACGCTTCACATTACCAGTTGTCAACAAATTGCCAGCAACCGTTATTGCATACATGCAACCACAGCATCCCATAGGGATATCCATACAGAAACAGTTCTCCGACAACGCCAATCTGTCTTGCAATATACAAGAAGTAGGCGGAGTACGATAATCACCTGTTACGGATTCAAACAGCAGAACATCAATACTATCCCTCTCCCATCCCAGTTCTTCAAGTAACTTCTCAGCGGCAGCTTGACACATATCCGAAGCACACATATTATCCGGAGCAATATGACGTCTTCTTATGCCGACTGTATTATCAAATACTTCCGCTTCTTCCTGAGAAAAGAAATCAAAATCAGATGTCTTCACCACATTCTCAGGAACAGCCATAGCCACTCCCTTCATGCCGACATTCTTAATTTTCCATCTTGCCATAGTGCAACCCGTTAGAGTTCAACATCATATTTTTTCAAGATTTCACGTCCCCTACCATAGGAAGTGAATTCCATAATATCTTCCGGATCGAACATCACATCAAAGGACTCTTCCAATAAAGCAATGATATTCAACTGGTGAACAGAGTCCCACGATTCTACATTCTCTTTCGAGAAATCATCACTCAGTACAGAACTATCCACACCAAACACTTCAACAAAAGCATCATTGTATTTTTCAATATTCGTCATTATATTCTCTATTTTTATAAATTCAACTTACTATATAATATCTTTCCGGCTTCATTCTTAGGAATACTATCTATTATTCTCACCTCAAAAGCCGACGCCACAAGTTTGGTCTTTTCTACCAATATTTCCTTTACCGCAGTCACATATTTATCATCAGTCAGATAGACAATCATCTTTTCATCTGTACCCACACAAGCACATTCTATCGGGCATTTACCTTTAATTATCTGTTCACACTCATCCAATCCGATACGCATTCCATACAGTTTTAAGAAGCGTCCCATACGGCCTACAATGTAATAGCACCCGTCTTCATCCCGATAGGCAAGATCACCCGTACGCATAAAACCATTACGCTCATCACCCAATAGTAAATCCTCGCGTTTACGAGCATACCCCATCGTTACATTTTTGCCGCGATAACACATCTCACCCTCCGTGTTTGGCAATTCTATTACAGAGCCATCACTGTCTATCAATGACAATTCTGCATTCGGAACCGCACGTCCTATACTGCCACACTTTGAAATCGCATACTCCGGTGGAAGATAAGCCATACGGGCAGTACCCTCTGATTGTCCATAAGTAGCAATCCAACGTTTCCCGTTATCACGACAGTATTCTGCAAATTTCAAATTCAACTGACGCGGCATTTTTCCGCCTCCTTGAGTAAGCAGTGTCAAATCAGGTAAGTCCATACGGAAAAAGCGCATCAGATTTAATATCTCAAAACTATAAGGAACACCTGTAAAACTGGTGGCGTGCTGTTCTTTCATAAAATTCCAGAAAGCTTTGTCGGTCATACTTTGATTGGTTATCAATACAGTAGCTCCAACATAAAGATGACTGAATACCACTGATAGCCCCATAGTATAATATAATGGAAGAACAAGCAAAGGGCGATCATTGGAAGTCAGGCCAAAGAAAGTAGAGATATTTAAGGCCGCCGCTTCTATATTACCATATTTATGCCGTACCAACTTGGGACTACCCGTTGAGCCGGAAGTAGGTAAAAGATGAGATAGATCAGGATGCATCGCACAATCTCCCATTCCTGTACGCAAGAGGATATAGCCATAATATTCACACACCATTTCATAATGCAGATCAACTGCCATCAACGAGGGCACACAGACATAAGAAGGACGGTAAATATCAAGTAGATTATGAAGAAGTTCCTTTTCAATATGTGCATTCAATATTAAAGGGACATTGCCGGAATTGATACAACCTATACTCCAGGCTATACCTCCGACATTATTTTCTGTCAATAAGAATAATAAGGAACGACTGGGAAGAATGGTAGATATGCTCTCGGAAAAATCCAACAACTCACCATACTTCAAGGTATTCCCCAAAGCATCAACTGCAGCAAACGCATCCTGCGGTTGCTTATTTAAATTTAATATCATTTGGTTTATTTTATTCTAAATGGAAGCACAGCCATCAACTCCCAATATCTGACCTGAAATATAAGAAGAACGGTCTGAAGCAAGAAAAGCACAAGCATTAGCAACATCTTCAGGAGTTCCCAAGCGTCCTAAAGCAATCTTTTGAATACGAGTATCAATTTTTTCACCACTTTCCTCATAAAGTTCTGAAAAGCGTTCCGTTTTGACAATACCCGGTGCAACAGCATTCACACGAATCCCCAGAGGAGCCAATTCTTTAGCTGCAGATTTAGTAAAAGCCATGATTGCTCCTTTGGTTGCAGAGTAAGCAGACTGTCCCGGTGAACCTAGTACAGCCGTTACCGATGCTATGTTTACAATAGAGCCGCTGTGATTGCGAGCCATCAAACGAGAAACCAGCTGAATCATTTCAATTACAGCTATTACATTCACACGGAACATCAGTTCTGTTTCCGGACGCAATATCATACCGATTTTCTTATTAAATACTACACCCGCATTGTTAATCAGTGCATCAATACGCCCTTCTTGTTTGAATACGGACATAAAAGCTGATTTTACAGCTGTAGCATCCGTCACATCAAAATATAAAGGAAGCACACGGGTATTATTATCTTCTGAGCAAGCCTTCGCCCATTCATCCATAATTCCTTCAGTACGGTCACAAGCATAAACTATTGCACCATCCGAAGCAAAACGTTCAGCTATAGATTTACCGATACCTTGTGCGGCACCGGTAACAATACATATCTTATTATATAAAAGCCTTTCCATACAAATTATTTCAGACTACGACCACCATCAATTACCAAGTTAGTACCAGTAACCCATGCAGAAGCATTGGAAAGCAAATAAATTATGGCAAACGCAATTTCCTCTGGTTTACCATAACGCTTTAATGGGTACAAGCTCATGTCTTTAGATTTATCTTCTTCTGAATACACTTGTTTATCAATTAGTGGAGTATTTACCATCCCGGGACTTACTGCATTACAACGAATTCCTTTCGCAGCCAGTTCCACAGCAGCATACTTAACAAAAGCAGATAGAGATGTTTTAGCGCTACCATATATAGCATTGCCTGGCAAAATATTAAAATTTCCAGCTATAGATAAAGTAAATACTAAACTAGAAGGATTAGATAGTTTTTTCTTTCTTACCAATTCCTTAGTCAGCAGCATAGGAGCAAAACTATTTAAACAATAAATTCGGTCCAATTCATCCCACGAGATAAACGGTATAGGCAATGTCTTTCCTATACCAGCATTATTTACACAACCATCCAATTGAGGCAATTTAGTCACCAAAGCTGAAATGCCATCGGCTGAACTTAAATCTGCAGTAAATATCTGATGCACTTGCCCCTCAGTTTCTAACGAATTGTAGGTTTCAAGAAGTCTTTCTTCATTCCTACCAGTGAGCACCAATGTAGCCCCCATTCGTGAACATTCAATAGCAGTAGCCTGTCCGATGCCGGATGAAGCCCCCGTCACTAAAATTGTTTTCCCAAATAAACTATAAGGGTTATACATCTTACATTTTTTGTTGAATGGCACGATATAAATCTTCCAACGTATTGGCATCTCTGATGTCATCAGTATCCAATGTAACATCATAAACTTCATCTACCATTGCTATCAAAGATAAGGCCAATATAGAAGTCCATTCTTCTAATTCTTTAAATACAGTATCTGATGTAATCAAAGATTTATCAGTATCATCCAACAATTCAAAAAAGCAATTTACAAATTTTTCCATAACTCTATTTTTTTTGTACATAACCGTATATAACTCTTATCTTACCTTTCCATTTAACCCCAATTCTATGGAGTTTCTAAAATAGGTAATTTTCAAGACTACAAATCTATAACAAACATCTATTTAATCTTTTTTTTCAACAATGCTCTTTGTCGTCCGTCAGGCAATGTGATAATCTGTTCAACTTCAGCCTTCATTGCTTTATGATAAGCTAAAACTTTATCATTATCTAAATCTACTTCAATATAAATATGAGATGCTCCTAATACAGCCATAATTTTATTAGATTTTAAACTCAAATTTACAGCATCCAACGTATTAGAATCATCTTTTTTCCAAGCCCAAAACTCGCCTCTTGCTCCTTTCCCATATACAAATTTTTCAGATGATTTTTCCGAAGTCGATTTAAACCTTTGCACTAAATTCTTTATAAGCTTCGGTGATTTAATAATTGAAGGTATTGCGGAAACTCCCAAAGAAAGCCAATGTTTCCGCAGTGTTTTCATCTGCCAAGAAGCATTCAGTGTTGCACTATTAAATCCTACAATTTTCCCATCTTCATTCTCAGCACAAATCACCACTTCATATGGATCATTGAGAATTATTTTATAATACCGTTTTAAGAAAAACAAATCCATTTTAGAAAAAATACCTATAGGATTATAGTCTCTGACTGAATATTGCACTAAAGCAATTTGTCCAGCATCAGATGGTTTTGCAATTCTAAATATTATTGTATCACTCATTATTGTAAACAAATTTATTCTTAACAAAAAACACAATAGAAAAAACTATAATAGCTGTAAATGGTACGAATACATAAATAAAATCTATAAAATTAGCACGTGGAGCAAAAATAATATTGGTATACATCATTAACCCAACAGCAGCTCCCCAAAAAGATTTTCTACACCACTTTCTGATATTAGCCAAACATATTCCATATATAAGACTCCCAACAATAACACCAAAGAGACCAAAATCAACCCATAAATCAGCAATATAACATCCACCATATCCTCCACCAGAAAAATATAAAGAAGGTGAACCTAAATATGTTAGCGTTGCATGCAGAGTATGATCATTCAATGCATGTTCTGTTGTTTGTGGTTTTACTGGTTCTGTATTAAAAAATAATTGAGAAATTGTATTATGATTGAAAAAATCAACAACTTTACCTGCACTATATATCTTACCTTCTGGCAAAATGTTTTCAAATTCCTTAGCATATCCTAAAACATTAACACTAACCCCTTGTTGATAAAAAAATCCAATAGCCAAATTCGCAGAGTCATCTATATCCACATCTTTTTCAGCCCTAACATAAGAAATCAAAAAAAGGGAACTTACTAAAACCGGAATCGATAATAATAAAGTAAATATTCCTTTTTTCCCAATCCAAGGCTTCTCTCCTGGATTAATTCCATTTCTTATAAAATAATACGAAACAACAAAAATAATTGCCAATACGGCACTGCCTCTCTGCCCCATGCCTATTGATGTAACACTAACTAGCAGATATATTATTATTATCCATTTAGATTCCTTTTTTGATGGCATTGTAGCCAAAAAAAACATAACAAAATATTCAAAAAAGGTAGCCAAGAAAACTATTACATATGGAATTAAAGATTTATAATTTAAATAGAAATCCATGTAACCATGAGCCAAAACATATCGTACTTGATCCAATATACTCAAAAAAGCGAAAAAAGAAAAAAGAATTGCAGCAATTTTAGAAAACTTGCGAACTCTAACTACGCTTTTATAATCATAGAAACGGTAACAAACATTCTCTATTTTTTCCCTCTGAATTGAACATCTATAACCTATATAAACTGAAAGAAGTGCTATATAAAGAACTAAATTAACAAATTTATTGATTTCTACATTAAAAACAGTTTCACCTAAAATAATGGCCAATTCATCTGTATTAAAAAATAATGGAAATATAATCCTTGTTAACAAAAAAGTAAAATACGTGACTAAAAATGCAAGAAAAGTAATATTTAGGTTCAATCCTCCTCTAACTCCATATATAAAGCATCTTAATAATAAAATTAGAATAGAGTAAGCAATAATATCTTCCGATTCAAATGTATAAGCAAATAAAGATATTGCTGTCAAAAATAATAAGAAATAGAATTCTAATATCTGATTTACAGATACCTTCTTATAAAAGAAATCAGAAAACATACTAACTTATAAGTGAGTTAAATAGGTTTGAATTGAAATCTGAATATATCTGCAATTTACCAGTATTAATTACCGTAGCATCCATAAAATGAGAAAAGTCTTCAATATTATTAATATAATAAAAACCATCACTATTAGCCGCATCATAACCGATAGCATTCAAACCATTACAATTAATCCTACCAACCTTTTTACCTAAAGAGAGAGATTCATATAATACTGAAGAATTTTCCCCTATTACGAAATTATAAGGTAATATAGCAATCTGAGAGCATTGTTTTGAAGATACATCAATAATGTGAGAATTTTCTTTTAAAATTTTTAATTGCAATGCATTAAACAACTCTTGCGGATGCCTCCTAATATGAAAATAAACATCAGGAAACTTCCGCGATAATGCTACTATGAAATTTAATAATTTCTCTGATATTTCAGGCTCAGAAATAACTAAAACCGCATCACTTTTTTGGATTGATTGAGAGCTTCTCTTAATATAATCCTTAAATGCCCATCCGACATTTATTACTTTTGACTGATCAATGCCAAATACTGTAGACGGACAAAAATTACCAAAAGTACAAAAAAAATCAGGATCAACGACTAGGTTATTATAGCCAGAATAAAGATTTGTCAAGCCTTGAGTTATACCGTGTTGAATTTCTATCACTTTTATTTTTAATTGCTTAGCAGCTAAAGATTGAGGTATAAAAGTTACTCTACTAACACCCACAATAGATCTAATGTTTAATTTTTTAAAAATAATAGCATATATCTTCTTTTGAACAAAAATAGTTGATGACTTCAAAAGAAGATATAAAATAATCTTATTACTATCAGAAATATATTTTTGAGTTACCTTAATAACTTTCATATACACTAATCTATTTCTCATATATAAATATGGCAACACAAAAACTCCAACTAATAGAGAAAACAAATTGATAAAATCAGTATAAATAATTCCATGCTCATTATTTCTTGGAATGGAATGTTCTCTATATTGATTATTAAAATATAAAAAATCAGATTCTTTAATCTGAATCTCGCTTATAATAGGATCTATAAACTTATCAATATAAAAACCATTTACAGACTCCAAACGTGTAAACCCAAAAAAGCAAACTTTAGGGTTAACTTTAATAAAAAACAGTCTAATAAATTGAAAAAAAGAGATAAAGAAATATCTGATATCCTCTAATTTAAATTTACTTCTACTACCAGAGGAAATATCATTAATTCCATTGCGTAAAAAATAATATCCCCTCATTCTATACCGTATAATATGCCATAGAGGGATATCTTCCACGTAAAGCTCATTTAATCCATTTAATAATTCTATATTTATTATTTTCTCAATTAATTCATTCTCTCTATTTTCTGTCATAATAGTTATCAAGTTAGATCTAAAAAAATATTAGAGTATGTATCTATCATACTTTCTATAGAAAATTTATTTTCATACAATCTTCGAGAGTTTTCACCCATTTCTCTCCAATCATATTTATCCATATTTATAAAAAAACTCTTTACTCCTTCTGTACTTGGATCAATAAATATACCTGTGACTTTTTCTTCTATCATTTCCGGAATACCACCTACTTTTGTCGATACAATTGGTAGACTTTGCCGCATTGCCTCTATAATAGAAATAGGTAACCCTTCATCAACACTTGGAAGAATAAATATATTATTTTGAGACAATAAATTTGGAATATCTTTTCTATTACCCCAAAAAGTAACAAACCGTTCAATACCATGAAGCATACTCATATTACATAATTCCTCCTTCAAACAACCATCACCTATTATATTAACATGGATCTTTTCAAGAATATCTCGTGGTAAACTCATCATAGCTTCGATAATAAACCGCTGTCCCTTTCTCTCATTAACCGTTGCAACACAACATATTCTATATTTTGGACAAAAATTATCTATATACTTTTCTATCTTAATATCAGGAATTCCATTTAAACTAAAAAAAAGCTTTTCACGGGAAAACTCTTTGTTATTTTTTTTAAAATTCTCCATTGAAGACTCAGAAACAAAACCAAGCCTATCTATCTTAGATAGAACATACTTTTCTTTATTTATTAGATATTTTTTAAATATCCCCCTCTTTAGACATGGATAATCTATTTTTACCGTTCCATATAATTCTCCATTAGTATGGGAAACTAGAATCACTTTTGCATTATTACGACCATCTCTATATTTAAGAAAATAATAACAAGTCTCAATTTCATGACAAAAGACAATATCGTCATTATTTGGCATAGAAAGATATTTACTAACCAAAATCTTTGCTGCTCTTCCACTACGAATATACATATGTAAAAGCGCATACACGGAAAAAGAATTGCAAAATTTCTCTATATGACTAAAAATATAAGCCTTCAATCCTACTAACTTCTTCTTATCATTTGAACTAAATTCTGTGTCTTTTTTAGGGTAAATATCATCTCTTGTAAAATAATCAATCGAGACTTTATTGACTCTAAATATTGATTTACCTTCTTTCAGACATCTCATAACGGCACTTGCGCCAGTTGAGTCTGTAATATACTTACTAAATAGTAAAGTTACTTTCATGATATAAAATTTATTGAACTTATCCCTTTAAAATGCCTAACAACTTATGTTTATCAGCTTTAGAAAAGCCTAATAAGAAAACAATAAAGATTGTCAATATAGCAGATATTAGAAACTTTATTAGACCACCTAACATCAATTTATCACACACAAATATAAACACATACGATGTAACAAAACATACGATAGTAACTAGTAACATCCTACTTAAATAGTTAGTAAAATAATCTTTAATCTCAATTCTTAAATATAAGTTTATATGCAAAAATCTAAGCAATCCTGTTATGCCATTCAAAACAAACATTGTAATAGGAACAAATACTGGTGAATACCCTTTTGACAACAAAATCGCAGATATAATTACATTTAATATTAATATCAAACTAAGCCAAATATTATAAAATTTAACTTTCCCCGTTGCAAAAATTAAAGTATTAAACGGTGCCTGCATAGTATCAATCATCTGAAATAGTATAATAAACACACAGAATTTACCTGAAAAATCAGGAGGAGTTACTAACCAAAAATCTAATATGAAATCAACATTACAAATAATAGGAACACTTAAAAATAGAACCATATAATATGCAATAGAAGAAGACCTGCTAACTAAGGTCATAAGCCCTTTTATATCTCTTTCTGCATATGATTTATTTATTTGCGGACTAAAAGCAGTCTGCAAACTTGCAGCTAAAGCTGCAAATGCTGTATTAACTTGATGCGCAATACCCCATGCTGCATTTGCAATAACTCCCGAATATATATTCATTAAAATATTACCACCTTGCTGCGATACTGAATTAGAGAAACTACTTAATGTTGTCCAACCAGAGAATACCAATATTTTTTTTAAATAATCAACATCATTTCTCATAATATATATGCGACACGTTGAAAAACTAATCACACTATATATTATCGTAATCGCTGTACAAATAAAAGTTGAAGCTGAAATATAAACACAATAGTCAACCAATTTACTATCCCCACTAAAAAATAATAAAAAAGCAGCTAACAATTTACAGATTGATTCTACAATACTAATAATTGCATAAAATGACATTCTTTCATGAGAAACCACTAAGGAGGTAAATGGTATTCTAAGCATCTGAAAAACATAAGATAGGACACAGACTTGGTAACAAAAATTGGAGATACCTCTATATTCTACTCCAATATTCAAAACATTATTAATTAGATACAAACCTACAGTCTCTAATAACAGAAGAATTAATAAAGATAATGCTATAGTTACCTGAAAAGATGAATTAAAAATTTTTATTTGTTCCTTCTCACAATAAATTGCAATTGAACTTGAAATAAATCTTAATGTAGCAGTGTTGAGAGATGATTGTATAAATAGAAACAGAGTAACTATACCGTAGATAATATTATATGTCCCAAATCCCTCTATCCCTAAAGTCTGCAATACAACACGAGACGAAAATATGGTAATCAACATTGTAACTACCATTCTTATATATAAATATATAGAATTTTTTGCTATCCTCTTAACGTTAACAGCCATAGATCCTAATAGTAACTGCCTGAAATTTGGGTCACTAAGCTTTTACTACCTGAGTTACAGGTAGCAAAAAGATAGAACTAATTTATCCTGTTTCAAGGCTCCAATCATCGTATAATAATCTAACATACGTTCGCGGCAGAAATCTGCCACACGAATCTTTTTACTCTTCTACAGGATGCGAAACTCCTGCACATATTCTTAGACAAGTAAAAGCAACATGATTATTATTATCATACACAACAATATCATCAATAAGCTTAAGGTCTAAATTTTCTGTAAAACACTCATACCCATCTTTCTTACTGCAAGCTATCAGATTCAAGAGAAGAAATAATATACTACTAATAAAGAGTAATTGACGCATAACAATTCCTTAAAGCCAAGTGCCTATGAATACTAAAACCATTTTTATTCACTCCATCCACATCATGATATTTCCCTACATATATCCTATCACCATTATGATCCGTATCACTACACCATATAAAGTCATGATACCATAGCAAACCTTTTTGGGCATAGTAATAAGCAAAAAAGGTATAAACGCATAATATTGCAGAAGGAAAGCTTACATGCTCTTTCAAAAGCTC
>OGZP01002226.1_pt1 | contig 12636 bp, 7 predicted proteins | sample 1576811 | NCBI WGS metagenome assembly OGZP01 (sample SAMEA3541553, study PRJEB24748) | human gut metagenome | biome: human gut; feature: human-associated habitat; material: faeces | place: China | collected 2012
CAAATACGCTCTTGAGTTCTCAAACCACCACCACTCACCCACCTCGCAATCCGGAACCATCCGGACCACTCGCTGAGCGGCAGCAAGAGATAAACTTACACGAGAACCCGCAATCGCGCAACCCGCAGGGCGCAATGAAGCACGGAACCGTTGGAAATCCAACGTTCCATCGGCGTGTCGAAAACCGGGAAAATGCGTCCGGAAAGCGCCGATACCATCAGAATAGACCCCGAAAACCACAACCAGGTGAACGCAAAACCAATAGCTGTCGGCGTGTCGACCATCAACATGGTCAACCACATCCGCATTTTGCGGTCCAACCACGGTTCTCGCATAACAAAAGCCGGAAGCTCCGTGGTTAGCGGAGGCTCCCGGCTTTGTTGTTCGGCTACTGGATATTCAGCTTTGGTCATTCGAATCACTGACCATTGCTAATGCTGCCTGTAACCGACTGTTTTCAGTTATTACTTCAGTTATCGCTGATCAGGCAGCTCACTCGGCATTGGCCGGGCCGGCGGCAACCGGTTCTGCAGCCGACTCGACCGTGGCGACAGCCTTCTTGCGGTTCAGGTACCGCTTGATGGCCACAATCTCCAGGCCGATCACGAGCACCGCGGTCACGCCCCAAGCCACGTACATGGCGGTCTTCCAGATCGGGGTGGCGACCTTCGGCTCGCCATTCGCGTACTGCCAGCTGTTGGCGGCCGTGTACAGGATGTTGTGCGCGGCCTGACGCATGGCCTTCACGGAAGTGGCGGACTTATCGGTGATGTGGTTGGTGATCTTCGTGGTGGCAAGCATCGAATCGTTGCCCGCACGCACTTCCTGATCGGCGTTCTGGTAGCCGTAGCCGCCGAAGTAATCGGTCAGGACGAAGCCCTTGAAGCCCCACTCGCCGCGCAGCACGGTCTGCAGCAGGTTGCTGGAAGCGCCGGCGTAGGTGTAGCCGATGTAGTTGAAGGAGCTCATCACGGCCTGGGCGCCGCCTTCCTTCACGCTCATCTCGAACGGCTTCAGATAGGTTTCACGGATGGACTGCTCGTTGGCCCACGTGCACACCATGTTGGTGCGGTTGGTCTCCTGGTCGTTGAGTGCGAAGTGCTTCATGAAGGAGTACACGCCCTTGGACTTGGCGCCGGCGATTTCGTTGGAGGCCATCGCACCGGAGAGCAGGGAGTCCTCGGAGAAGTACTCGAAGGTACGACCGGAGAATGCCGAACGATGGATGTTCATGGCCGGAGCGTACCAACCAGCCACGTGCATGTCGTGAGCCATGTCGCCGATCATCTCACCGAACTGCTTGGCGAGATCACGGTTCCAGGTGCAGGCGAACGCGGTGGAGGCCGGGAAACCGATGGAGCCAACACCGGTGAAGTTGTTGTTCAGCGAGGCCGGGCCGTCGGCGTCGGTCAGCTGGATCTTGCCGACGGACTTCACAGCCGGAGTGCCGTAACCACCATTGGCGATCAGGTTGTCCATATCGTCGAAGGTGAGCTGGTCGAGCAGCTTGTCCCAATCGGCGTCGTCATAATCCTTGCCATACATCTGGTACAGCTTCAGGCCATTCTTGGCACCGGTGGTCGGCATCTCGTCCGAATCGTTGTCATACTTCTTCGGATCGTAGTTGCTGTTGTTGGTGAACTCGGCCTTGGCTTCGTCGCTCATCGAGAAGTTGGTCGGAGCGGCGGTGGCCTTGGCATAGTTCGCGAAGTGGCCCGCGCGAGACAGGTACGTCACGTCGCCGGCGGCGTAATCGAACTCGTTGGTGGCGGCCACGGCATCGCCGTTATGGGTGTTCGAGTCGGAATTGTAGGTGACGGTGTCCTTCACGGTGACCTTCTGATGGTCGATCACGTGGTGCGAATCGGACTGGATGGAGATGTCGTAATCGCCCTGCTCCAGCACGTACGCCTTAGCGTCCTTCTGGTCGTAGGAGGCCATGTCGTCATCGTCGAACTCGATCTTCACGGTCTGGGAAGCGCCCGGCTCGAGCTTCTTAGTCTTTTCGAACGCAACCAGGTTCTTGGATGCCTTCTCGATGCCGCCATCGGTGTACGGCGGGTTGTAGTAGACCTCGACCACGTCCTTGCCGGCCTTGTCGCCGGTGTTGGTGACGGTCACATCGAACGAGATCTTGCCGTTCTTGTAGGAGACCTTGCCCATCTCCTGCTTGAACGTCGTGTAGGACAGGCCGTAGCCGAACGGGAACATGACGGTGTCGTCGTAGTTGATCAGACCTTCGTCGGCGGCGGTCTCATAGAACTTGTAGCCAACGTAGATGCCTTCGACGTAGTTGACGAACGTCGGGGTCACCGTGACCTTGTCGCCACTGAAGCCCATGTAGGAAGCAGTGAGATCATCCGCATTGTCGTAAGTGAACTTGCCGTTCGTGCCGACGGACGAAGCGTTGCCGGCGGCGGTGCCATCGGTGTTGTTGAACACAGCGGTCTTGGTCAGGTCCTTCGCGAACGTGTCGGAGGTCTTGCCGGACGGATTCACATCGCCGGCGAGCACCTCACCCAGTGCGGAGAAGCCGGTCTGGCCGGCCGGCGGGCACCACAGCACGGACTTGATCTGCGGATACTGGGACAGGAAGTCGAACTGGAACGCGTTGGCGCCGTTGTAGACGAGCGTCACCTTCTTGAAGTTCTTGGTGACCAGGTCGATCATGTCGCGCTCGGTCTGGGACAGCTGCAGGAAGTGCTCGCCATCCTTGAAATCTTCGTAGTCCTTGGAATTGTTGTTGTAGGTGATGCCCTTCGCCTTCATGTTCGTCGGCAGGTCAGCGCCTTCGCCGCCGACGCGGGTGATGGTGATGACGGCTTCGTCGGAGAAGTCCTTGGCGTCGGAGATCAGCTTGTCGGAATACTGCTTGGCCGGAACCTCAGGCAGGGTCCAATCCTGCGACCACATAGCCACCATCGGGCGGTCCTTGCGGTAGTCGGTGTACAGCTTGGTCAGCTCGGAATTGGTTTCGATGCCGGCCTGCTTCATGCCGTCAAGCATGGAAACGGTCTCGTACTGGTCGGACATGGAGCCGGAGCCGGTGCCGCCGTAAACCGGGTTGGTGGAGCCCCAACCGAACACGTTGACCTTCTTGTTGGACAGCGGCAGGTTGGAATCGTCGTTCTTCAGCATGGTGATGGCTTCCGACTGCACTTCCTTGGCCAGCTCGTTGGCTTTGGAAACGGTGGTGTCGGACAGCATGTACTTGGTGGTGGTCGCGTTGTTGAGCAGCGTGGAAAGCGGGCCGGTCAGCATCATGGACACGGCCACGACGATACCGACAAGCGCCACCAGCCAGGATTCGGAATGGACGATCTTACGGGTCGCCACTTCCTTGACCGTCTTCTTGTTGACGGCAAAAGTGATAATCAGCGCGAGCGCGAACAGCACGCCAATCGCAATAAGGTACGGCGTCAATGAGCCGATGACGTTCATAACGTCAGCCATGTTGATTTGCAGCATGGTCTGCCTCCTCCTTGATTCTCATAACCAAACGACACGTAGGCTCCGATGCCTTTATCGGAACCGCGAAACCATTCAACACTGCCCCGCATCTCATGGTTTCGGTGAAGTGGCTGCAGATGCGTGCGGCAAGTGAAGACACTTCTTCATGTCGATGATTCGATTTCATCAGACTTCAACGTGCGGCACATGGCGTTTTCCCCAGCCTGTCAATTCGCGTGCATAATCTGCACGCCAAGTACGATGGAAGTATGAGCGACTTAAGCGCATTGAATCTGGAAGCAGGCAGCCTGGTTGGCGGCTACACGTTGATTTCCCGGCTTGGTTCGGGTGCCATGGGCTCGGTATGGCGTGTGCGGGACGATGGCGGCCATCAATATGCGATGAAGATTTTGCGTGATTCCCTCTCCGACGACGATTCCCCGCAGCAGCAGCGCGACGAGTTGACCGCACGCGAGCGCCTGCGCAGGGAGGCGATGGCGTTGCAGAAGGTGCGGCATCCGGGCGTGTGCGGCATTGTGGATATGGAACTTGACGACGCGTTGGCTTTTATTGTGACCGAGTTGATCGAAGGCAAGAATCTGCGTGAGGATGTGCGCGTCAATGGCCGATATGTGGGCGACGATTTGGAACGGCTGGCACGCAAGCTGATTGAGGCGGTGCGTGCCGTGCATGCGGCCGGCATCGTGCACCGCGATATCAAGCCGACGAATGTGATGGTGTCGAGCACCGGCCCGGTATTGGTGGATTTCGGCATCGCTATGGGCGAAGGCGAAAGCCATGTGACGCGTACCGGTCTGGTGATGGGCACGCCGGGGTTCATCGCGCCGGAAATCATTGATGGCGCGGAATCGGATGAAATGACCGATTGGTGGTCGGTGGCGAGCGTATTGGCGTTCGCCGCTACGGGTGAGCCGGTGTTCGGCACGAAGCCGATGATGACCGTGTTGGAACGCGCCGCGGCCGGCAGCGCCAATCTTGCGGGACTTCCCGCGGGCACGATGGCCGCGTTCCGTTCGGCGCTCAATCCGGATCGGACGAAGCGGTGCACGCCGGACGATTTGCTGCAGGCGATCGCCGTGGATGCGTTGAATCCGCAGGCGTGGGTTGCGGCCGACAATGGTGGCGCAGCGGATGGCGATACGGAGGCGATGCCCCCTTTTGTTGAATCGCCCGACAATCCGCGCACGTTGTGGCAATCGCAGGACGACATAACCGGCGAAAACGCCATCGGCACGCGCACGATGCCAAGGCTCAGCGAAGCAACGCAGGCGATCGGGCAGCCCGATGTGAGCGCAACTCAAGTAATCGGGAAACAAGTGACCAGCCAATCCGACGCGAGCGCAACGCAGGTGATCGCACCTGTTGACGATGCCGAGACCAGCGTGCTTTCCGACGCACTTCCCAACGTGGGCAGCACGCGGGCGATGCCGACAGGCACGCAGGTAATGCCGCAATCCATGCCGTCAACACAAATGCTGCCGGCCCAGAACGCATGGAATCCAGCGGAAGCGCCGACGCAAGTCGACCCGACCATCAAACCCGCGTTGCAACGCATCGCCATGCGGCAGCCACCGTCCGTCATACCGCAGGCCACGGTGGCCGCGGCGCAGCAATCGCCCGCAATGTCATTCCCGCCGGTACCCGGTATGGATGGGCCGAACGTTGCGGAAGCACCCAATCCCGCCGATGTGAAGCGTGGCGCGATGTTGGGCCGGGGCATGCTCCCCTGCGCGCTGATGGCGATTCCCGTGGCCGTCTGCGGACTGTTCTCACTGTGGACGGCGATGGCAGCCGCGTTGCTGTTCGCCTGTGCGCTGGCCACCATCGGATTCAACACGGAGGCGCAGCTCGAGCGCGAAGGCAAACGTGGCGGCGAGAAGAAAAGTTCCGACTGGCTGCTGCGATTGGCGGGACTGCCCTGGCACATCGTGAAGGGCTTCGGCGTCGCCATCGTGCGGACGCTGATCATGTTGGCCGTGGCCGCGCTGGGTTTGTCGCTCACCACGGTCGTGCTGCAGCTTCCGTATGCCGTGATGGATACGTGGATATTTGGATTGACGATTCCGATGCCGACGCTGCTTGGCGGTCCGCTTTCCGAAAGCGGGCTGGCGCAGGCTGCGTTCTGCGCGATCGGCTGGCTTGTGGCCGTGGCCGCTCCGGGCGCGATCGTACTGCGATTGGGCGGCGGCGCACTGCGTAAACAGCCGTATCTGCGCCACTTGAGCGAGCTGCCGACGCAATCGCAAGGCAATACGGAATTCCCGGCGAATCGATAGCAAGGCATCGCTAGTATGGTGCCCAGCATAACAACGTGAGGTCGAAAGGAATATCGATGGCCCAGAACAGCAAGGATGCGCAGAAGCGTACCAGCCGCGCCGAGCGTAGGGCCGCTGAGGCCGCAGCGATGAAGGCGCGCGCCGAGCAGATGGAGAAGGAACGCAAGCAGCAGACGATCATCGGCGGCATCGTGGTGGCGGTGCTGGTGATTCTGGTGGCGATCGGCGCGTTCACCGTGTACCACAACATGCATAAGAAGGCCGAAACGAAGGCTTCCACCGAAACCGTGCAGGAAGCGTACACGGCGTTGCAGAAAGTGAAGAACACTCCGAAGCTCGTCGATAAGAAGGGCGGCCTGCTGATTTCCAAGAACGGCTACGGCAAGGCTGTGGAGGGCGCGCCGACCGTCGAGCTCTACATGGATTTCCTGTGCCCGGGCTGCGGCAACCTGCACCGCCAGTTGGACGCCGACCTGCAGAAGATGGTCGATGCCGGCCAGATCAATCTGGACCTGCATTTCATGGCGTTCATGGACCGTTGGTCCACCGACGAGTATTCCAGTCGCGCGGCGAACGCGGCCATCTACCTGGCCGAGCATGACAGCGACCCGAACCATCTGATCTCCTTCCTGGAGAAGGTCTACGCCGAGGATTTCCAGCCGGAGGAAGGCTCCGCATACAAGTCGGTGAGCGACGCCAAGATCAAGGAGCAGATGATCGCCGCGGGTGTTTCCAAGGATGTTGCGGACAAGGCGTTTGGCCGCGATTATCAGGAATGGCTTGATGCGATCGACACTTACACGCCGAAGCGTTCCGAACTGTGGCATCAGTCCGGCAGCTACAAGGGCAGCATGACCACGCCGACCGTGATCATCAACGGCAAGTATTGGGATATGGACCAGCTGACCACCGCCCAGACGACGGTTAAGGACGGTCTGTTGGAATCGATCGGCCTGAAGGACAGCGAAGTCGGCGTTGCCGGCAAGATGCCGTCCATCGGAGCCAAGAAGGGGCCGATTTCCGTCACCACGGGCGAATAACCCCTTACGGGCAGCCGGCGCGTCTCAACCCGCAATGCTAAGTTGACTGCGGTGGAAGCGCTGGTTATGCTATTCATCGTTCCTCTGTTGTTTTCATAGCAAAAGAGGACATGCCTCCTTAGCTCAGATGGCCAGAGCGGCCGCCTTGTAAGCGGCAGGTCGTCGGTTCGATCCCGACAGGAGGCTCGAACCCGTATGACGGGCTTGGACCTCTTACCATGGGTAAGTGCTCCAGAAGTCTTCCCCCAACTTGAGACTTCTGGCAAAGCGGACGAGACGTCCCCCAACCTGTCTCGTCCGACCGGGGGCAGGACATCCCCTTCTCTCCTGCCCCCTTTTTATTTTTCGCTTTTCGCACCTGCTTTCAAAAATGTGGCGGTATGGATAAAACCATCGGAAAGCACGGCGACCGTTCCAGCTGAGCCGTTACAATAACGGCGTTGTAGGCAGCGCTGAAAAGAGGATAAATGACGAGAAGGTGGACCCCTCGGAGATTCGTGACGCTTCGTCGTGTCCGCGTCATGGCATGCGTGGCCTCATTGACTTTGACTTCGGCGTTGGCGTTTGGTGTGGGCGCGCGCAAATCCGTGGCGTTGACCGTCAATGGGGAGACCACCACGGTGACCACATATGCGATGAGCGTGGACCGTCTGCTGCAGGAGCAGGGCGTGAAAGTCAAAACGCACGACCTGGTGGAATCGACCAGCCCGACCAGCATGCTGAAGAACCATGATGTGGTGAACGTGCAGAGCGCATACCAGACCACCATCACCATCGACGGCCAGGAAGTGCCGTTCTGGACGGTCGCGTCCAGCGCCGAGCAGTTGCTGGACTTCTTCAACCAAAACGAAACCGAAGCGGCGAAAATCACCGTCAATATCAGCAACGTCTACAACAAGCTCACCGGCGGTCTCATCATCAACCAGAAGGGGCCCGTCACCGTCATCGCGGACGGGAAAAGCTCGGTGGCGCCGAACGGCAAGCTGCCCGCTGCCTCCATTCTTGACGCCAAAGGCATCACGTTGGGCAAGGAGGATCGCGTCAGTGTCGAAAAGGACGGCAAGACGACCATTCTGCGCGTCCGCCGCGTGACGCATGGTGAGGAGACCCGCACGAAGGAAGTGCCGTTCGGCACGCAGACCATCATCGACCCGAACCTGCAGCCGGGCGAAGTCACGGTACGGCAGGAAGGCGAAAACGGCGAAATCCAGCAGACGTACGCCGTCACCTACGTGGATGGCGTGAAGGAAAGCGAGACGCTGACCGGAGAGAAGACCACGAAAATCGCCATCGACAAAGTCATTGCGGTCGGACCGGAAAAAACTACGGACGATACCGACAAATCCGACAAATCCGACAACAGCGGCAACGGCAACAGCAACGGCGATAACGGCGATAACGGCAAGACGGACGACGGCAAGAAGGACGATCCGGCACCGACCCCCACACCAACCCCTGCACCGCAGCCGACTCCCGCACCCCAGCCCAAACCGCAGCCCACGCCGCAGCCGACTCCCGCACCCCAGCCCAAACCGCAGCCCACGCCGCAGCCGAGCAATCCTTCCGCAGGCTGCCGCTTGTACCATCCTTCCGCGGCACAGGCACAGGCCTACGCTTCCGGCGCGGCGGCGCAGCGCGGCTGGACAGGCCAGAACTGGACGGATCTGGTCAAACTCTGGAATCGCGAATCCGGATGGAGCTGGAGCGCGGAAAACGTGTATTCGGGCGCATACGGTATTCCACAAGCGTTGCCGGGCAGCAAAATGGCCACGTTCGGCGCGAATTGGAAGGACGATGCCGCCGTGCAGATCGACTGGGGTCTGAGCTACATCGCACAGCGGTACGGCAGCCCGTCCGCGGCGTGGCAGCACTCCGAACAGACCGGATGGTACTGATCCGGCTAATCGCCAACGATTTTCGTACCGGCATGAACGGATAATGAGGGAATGACAGAAGAGGGAATGACGGAAAACGTGAACGAGCATACGCAGGGCCATTTGCTGGGGGCGGCCGACATCCGATGCATCGCCGCCGACGCGGGTATCAGCCCGACGAAGAAATTCGGGCAGAATTTCGTGATTGATCCGGGAACCGTGCGTCGCATCGTGCGCGAGGCCGGCGTGACCGCCGACGACCATGTGCTGGAAGTCGGTCCCGGACTGGGTTCGCTGACGCTGGCGATTCTGGAAACCGGCGCCACGATGACGGCTGTGGAAATCGACCCGCCGGTCGCCGAACGCCTGCCGAAAACCATCGCCGAATTCATGCCGGACGCCGTGGACCGCTTCCGTGTGGTCAACCGCGACGCACTTACCGTCAATCCGGAGAATCTGCCCGATTTCAAGGATGACGATTCCTTCACGCTGGTGGCCAATCTGCCGTACAACGTGGCCACGCCGATTCTGCTCACCCTGTTGGAACGTTTCGACAATCTGGGCACCTTCCTGGTGATGGTGCAGAAGGAAGTGGCGGACCGTTTGAGCGAGAAGCCCGGTTCGAAGATCTACGGCACGCCGAGCGTGAAGCTCGCATGGTACGGCACCGCGGAACGCGTGGGCGTCATCGGCCGCAACGTGTTCTGGCCGGCCCCGAACGTCGATTCCGCGCTGGTGCTGTTCAAGCGCTACCCGGGCGGTCACACCCCCGCCGCGGACAATGCGGACGGTTCCGTGGTGGATCGCGAAACCGTGTTCCGTTTGATCGACGCGGCTTTCGGGCAGCGCCGCAAGACCCTGCACGCCGCATTGAAGAAAATCGTGCCGTCCGAAGCGTTCGAGAAGGCCGGCATCGACCCGACCCGTCGTGGCGAGACGCTCACCATCGACGAATTCGTGGCGTTGGCACGCGCGTTGGATGAGGTGTTCGCGTCATGAGCACCATTGATTCGCCCGCCATCGGAATGGCCACCATCAACGCCGTGAGCGTGGACTGCCCGGCGAAAACGAATCTGACCCTGCATGTGGGCCCGTCGCATGCCGAATGGGGCGGCCGTCATGAACTCGACACCATCTATTGCGCGGTCGGCGTATACGACACCGTCACCGCCACGCGCAAAGCGCCGGGAAGCGGCTTCTCGCTGAATCTCGAGGGCGCGTATCTGGGCGACCTAGCCTCTTCCGGCAGCGATATGCGCCGCAACCACGCCGTGCTGGCATTGTTCGCCATGGCCGAAGCGAGCGGCCATGAGCCGGACGTGGCGTTGAACATCGACAAGCGCATCCCCGTCGGCGCGGGCATGGCCGGCGGTTCCGCCGATGCGGCGGCGACGATTCTGGCATTGAACACGTTGTGGGATCTCGATTGGCCGATCGAACGCCTGCAGGAAGTCGCGGCCACGCTGGGCGCGGACATGCCGTTCTGTCTGACCGGCGGTTACGCGCGCGGCACCGGTTTCGGCGAACGCATCGAACAGCTTGATGACGATGGCAATATCGTACGCGATCTTACGGAACGTGGGTTTACCGGCCATCTGCTGGTCGGCGCATACCGTGCGGAACTGCGCACGCCGGAAGTGTATGCCACATTCGATCAGATCGGTGCCGGCGATGGCGATGAGAACCACCTGCAGAAGGCGGCGGTCTCCCTGCATCCGCGTAGCGGACAGGCGATCGAGGAAGCCTTGCGTGCGGGAGCCAGCCAGGCGTTCGTCTCCGGTTCCGGCCCGTCCGTCATCGCGTTCGTGCCGACGGAGGATGCGGCGGACGCCGTGCAGCGGGCATGGCAGGACAGCCGTTGCGTCGATCGCATCATCGCCACGAACGCCCCAGCCCGACCGATTGTGCATATCACCGCATGACACATATCACCGCATGACAGTAAAGTTGATGGCAATTGGTTTGTTCAAAAGGAATTCGTAAATGACCCAGGCTAACGACGAGCGCGCCGCGCGCAAAGAGTACATTCGCCGCCGTCAGAAGACGGTGTTCAGCATCGTCGGAGCCGTCATGGTGGTCGCCATGGTGGTGTCCCTGCTGTTCTTTTTCCATGTCGGAGGCCTGGGCAACGTCAAGTCGGCCGCCGTACAGCCGAACTACGGCCAGCAGGCACCGTGCCCCATCAAGGAAGCCGACGGCAACAAGGCCAAGTATGTGGAGAATCGCAACATCACGCTGCGTGTGCTCAACGGCACGAAGTTCTCCGGCTTCGCCAAGGCGGTGAGCGACGCGTTGCAGAACCGCGAGTTCAACCCCCAGACGCCGGACAACTACACCAAGAAGGTGGATCGCACGATGATCGTCTTCGGCAAGAACGGCGTGAATCAGGCGTACACCGTGGCAAGCAATTTCACCGACGCCATGCTGGTTATGGACGACCGTCAGGACCAGCTGATCGACGTCATCGTGGGCGCCACATTCGACAATCTGCAGGATACGAAGAAGGTTCCCGCCGCAGGCAAGGCGATCACCGGCATCCAGGGCTGCGTCGCGGTGGACAAGATGACCGACCTGCCCAAGGCGCCCGAACATGATGCGGTGAATCCGCAAAGCTGACCGCCAATCGAAATCGATATAGGCAATATGAAAAACCCGCGCTCCCCCAATCGGGAACGCGGGTTTTCGTATTCGAGCTGTTCCAAGCACACTGTTCCATGCATGCGGCGAAACCACCGCATGTCAATCGCTATTCGCCCTGCTCCTTGTACCAGCGTTCCAGCTCGGCAACGGCCACGTCACGCTCCACCGGACCGTTATCGAGGCGGTATTCCAGCATGTGCTTGTACGCCTTGCCGACCATCGGGCCTGGTTCGATGCTTAGCAGCTGCATGATCTCGTCGCCGTTGAGGTCAGGACGGATCGCGTCGAAGTCTTCCTTTTCTTTCAGGTCGCGCACACGCTGTTCCATCTCGTCCATGGCCGCCGAGAACATCATGGCCTTGCGCTTGTTCTGTGTGGTCGTGTCGGCGCGCGTAAGGCGGTTCAGACGCTCGTACAGCGGGCCAGCGTCCTTGACGTAGCGGCGGACCGCGGAATCCGTCCACGGCTCCTCCACGTAGCCGTGGAAGCGCAGATGCAGGTTGACCAGCTCGCTGACGTCCTCGACCATGTGGTGGTCGAAATGCAGTGCCTTCAAACGCTTGCGTGTCATCTTCGCGCCGACGGCGTCATGACGGTGGAAGCTCACCTTGCCGCCCGCTTCGAAACGACGGGTCTTCGGCTTGCCGATGTCGTGCAGCAGAGCCGCCAGACGCAGCGTCAGGTCCGGGGCCGGCACCGGACCGTCGGGACCGGTTTCGAGGGCGACGGCGCGTTCGATGACGATCATGGTGTGTTCGAACACGTCCTTATGGCGATGGTGCTCGTCGATTTCCAGCTGCAGCGCGGGAATTTCCGGCAGTACGATGTCGGCAAGACCGGAATCGACCAACGCTTCGATGCCGGCGCGCGGGCGATCGGACAGCAGCAGCTTGACCAGTTCGTCGCGCACACGTTCGGCGGAGACGATTTCGATGCGATCGACCATGTCGGACAGCGCTTCGGCGGTTTCCGGCTCGATGCGGAAGCCGAGCTGCGCCACGAAACGCACGGCGCGCATCATGCGCAACGGATCGTCGTCGAACGACTGCCGCGGATCGACGGGGGTACGCAGCACGCCTTTGGCCAAATCGTTCGCACCGCCGAACGGATCGACGAATTCGAGTTCCGGAACACGCAACGCCATCGCGTTAACGGTGAAATCACGGCGGGAAAGATCGCCTTCCAGCGTGTCGCCGTAATTGACTTCCGGCTTGCGCGAGTCGGGGTCGTACGTGTCGGAACGGTAGGTGGTCACCTCCACTTTCACCTCGGTGCCGTCCTCACGCCTGCGCATCGCGCCGAGCGTGCCGAATTTGCGGCCCATATCCCAGAAGC
>OGZP01002228.1_pt1 | contig 12634 bp, 20 predicted proteins | sample 1576811 | NCBI WGS metagenome assembly OGZP01 (sample SAMEA3541553, study PRJEB24748) | human gut metagenome | biome: human gut; feature: human-associated habitat; material: faeces | place: China | collected 2012
CGAATCGAGGAAAGGTGGAAAAGAAGGTCAGTTCCACGCTTTTCATCTGCAAACGCCACGTACTCGCGCACCTGCCCGTCGCCTTCTAGCGCCAGTGTGGTGGTGACGAGGTTGTCGAGGAACTCGCGGTCGTGGCTGACCATGAGCACCGTCCCTGAATAGCTGGCGAGCAGCTCTTCAAGCAGTTCCAGCGTTTCCACATCCAGATCGTTGGTGGGTTCGTCGAGAACCAGCAGGTTGGAGGGCATGGTGAACAGCTTGGCGAGGAGCAGGCGGTTACGCTCGCCGCCGGAAAGCGTGTGTACCGGAACCCTGAGCCGATCCGATTCAAAGAGGAAATCCATGAGGTAGCTGGCCACATGTCGCTGCTGCCCGTTGATGGTCACGGTGTCGTTGCCGTTCGCCACGTTGTCCATGACCGATTTTTCAGGATCGAGCGAGGAGCGGAGCTGATCGAAATAGCTGACTTCGAGCCGCGTCCCGTGCCGGATGGAGCCTTCCGTGGGTTCGAGTTCGCCGAGAAGGAGGCGGAGCAGGGTGGTCTTGCCCACGCCGTTGTTGCCGATGAGCCCGATGCGGTCCCCGCGCTGGATGATGGTCGAAAAGGCGTTGAATACGCGGTAGCCGTCTGGGTAGGCGAATCCCGCCTGTTTCGCCTCGATAACCAGCTTGCCGGAGCGTTCCGCCTCCTGCGCGAGCATGGAAACGACGCCCTGACGCGACACGCGGGCCATCCGTTCGGAACGCATGGCCTGCAACGCGCGGACGCGGCCCATGTTGCGGGTGCGGCGGGCCTTGATGCCTTGCCGTATCCACGCCTCTTCCTGCGCGAGCTTCTTGTCGAAGGCCGCGGCCTGTTTTCCCTCGGCGTCGAGGCGTTCCTCCCGGCGTTCGAGGAACTGGTCGAACGTGCAGGCATAACTGTAGAGCTGGGAGCGGTCCACCTCCACGATCCGCGTGGCGAGGCGGCGGACAAAAGCACGGTCATGGCTGATGAAGACGAAGGTTTTGACCCGCCGGACGAGGAAATCTTCCAGCCACGCGATGGTCTTGATGTCCAGATGGTTGGTGGGCTCGTCGAGCAGCAGGTTTTCGGAGGCGACGAGGGCGCGGGCCAGCGCCACGCGGCGCTTGTTCCCTCCGGAAAGTGTGGCGAAGTCCGCCTCGGGATCGAGCCCGAGCTGGTTGATCGCCTCAAGGATGTCGCCGTGGCGTTCCCAGCCTTCCCCGCTCTGGAGGAGGTCGCGGGCCAGCGCCAGTTTGGCGGCGGAGAGCTGATCCTCGCGGCCCGTGGCAATGAGATGGGCGGCGGCCAGCGCTTCGCCTTCCTTGCCGAGCCCTGAGGCCACCACGCCGAAGACCGGGCCGCTCCAATGATCGGGCACGGCCTGCGGCATGTGTCCGAACGTGACGCCCGGCGTGCGGACGATGGTGCCGCCGTCGGGCGTGAGGTCGCCGGACAGCAGGGCCATCAGGGACGACTTGCCGACGCCGTTGCGCCCGACGAGACAAACCCGCTCACCCTGCTCCACATGCAGGTCGGCGGTATCGAGAAGCGTCTTGCCGCCCAGATTGAGCGTGACGCCCTGTAAACTCAAAAGTGCCATGAACTCCCTCGCAGGATACGCGAAAACGGATCGCGGGAACGTTTGTTGCGTAAGAAAGAGCGCGGCGGGAACGCTTGGGGGCCTTTCCGGTCGGCCCGGAGCGCGCCGCGCGGCGCTGACGGTACGGATTCTGCCCTGAAAGATATGCCGCTTCCTTAAAAGAAGCAAGGACTTTGCTTTAACTAGCTATAATAACTTTATTCATATCTATTTTTCCGCACCAATCTGCACCAAATTGGTGCAGGTGGGGATAGCCTCTGCTGCGCGTCGCTGTGATGATGCCAGCGCATGAGTATAGAAGGCCCCTGTCGTCGTAATGTTTTTGTGTCCCAGTTGCGCGGCTACGGCGGCAATGTCTACGCCTTTTGCCAGCATTTCTGACGCTGCGATGTGACGAAGGGCATACATGGGCATAGACACCCCAACTTTTCTGCACGCGCTGGCCCATGCCTCTCTGTACATATCTATCGATACTGGTTTGTCTTTTCTGCTCCTGCAAACAAGCTTATAACCCTTCACTTTGTCAGATTGGAAACGCTTCCAAGCTTCCGCCATATATGCTTCTGGCGGAAATACTGTTTTGGTGGTATTTACTTTCGACATGTAGACGCATACGGTTCTAGCCTTCCAGTTGAATGCCGACCATTCGAGACGGAAAAGTTCGGATATGCCGGGACGCAGACATAGGGCAATGGCGGTTTGGGCTGCCCATTGAAGCCACGGCGGGAGCACAGGAAAGAGTTTGTGGAAGTCTTCCAGCGTTCCCGTCCGTGGCTTGTTTTTTGCGCCTGGGAGTTGCCGATATTTCCCCCAAGGATTCTCGTGGAGCAAATCCTGTTCGACGCACCAATTGATTGCGGCCTTGAGTTTTGAAACGTAGGAGTTGATGCTTGTCATAGTCAGACCATCATTCCTGCACCTCTCGCGCACATTTTCGAGGTCACGACGTGTCAATGTGTCAACAAAACGGTCGGCAATAAACTCTGCTGGACCTTCCCGGTGATAGCCGTTTTGCCTGTCATGACCACAGACCAAAAACTCGTACGTTGCTATGGTTTTTTCGGCGTACTCAGTGTTCTTTAAGTACACCAGCACCGCCTCCAACAGCGTCAGGCGCGTGTTTTCCACCGCATCATACTGGCAATCCGCATCGAACTGCCGGGCCTCTTCCTCAGTACGGAAAGAGCGCTGTTTCCAGCGCCCCTCCTCATCCTTGAACTTGACGGCCCATCTGCCGTCACCGCGCTTTGCTACGCTCATGGGATTTCCTTTTCACGTCAGCAAAAAACGCCTTCCCTGCTTTGGGGGATAGCGTATCGCGTGAAGATTTTCTAGCCCCCTGATTGAGTTCGAGCAGTTCGAGAAACCGTTGGTAGAGACGTTGGTCTTCAATCTCTAACTCCCGACGCCGCTGTACGATTGAGCGGATTTCCGAGATTGTCGTTTCCATCCTTTCTCCTTTCCTCCTACGCGGCCCGCTCGTACACCCGCGTCCCAATCTCAGCTATCTTCGGGTCGACATTTTCGAGCGCATTGCACAGCGTGGTCAGCGTCTTGAGCAGGTTGTGCCAGTGAAGGCCCCGGAAGTAGGCGGGGCAGGTGTTCCGGGCGTCTTCGAGAAAGGTGAGCCCGGCCCACATTCCGGTGGCCCATTGTGTCCAACGGGTGGCGTCGCCGGCAGCCGCCTGAATGTCCCCGACATGCCCGGCAAGGATATGGAACCGGGCATCCAGATCTCGCTTCGCGCCTGCGGAGAGCCTGCGCTTCTGCGTGTCGTCCGCACATCGGTCGATCCAGCGGTTGACCTTCTCGACTTGTCTGCCAAGGTCGCCAAGCTGTGCCAGCATTTCCGGCTTGAGGAAAGAAATCGCCACGGTGATCATGGACAGGGCCAGAACACAGCGGGTGTGCTGGATTGCCTCGTGCGGGTACGGGATTACGGGGTTGATTGGTCTTCGCATGATGCTTCTCCTCTCTAAAAGGAAAGCCCCTGTTCGGGGCTACTTCGGTTCGTGCTTGTTTGCGGGGACGCATACGGCTATCACTGTATGATTTATCCCGTGTTGCGTCATTATATGCTTGGCCTGTTCTGTACACTGGAACATGCTATTGACCACATTGGTATTTTTGCACGCCGGGCACGGTAGCAACGTCAGTTCTTCGGACATGATTTCTTACTCCGTTTAGAAGCTCTTTTTTTTATATATCTTGTCTCTTGAAGTTTTCTCTCCCAAGCAATGAGCGAGTCGATATGCAGCTTATCCTCTTCACTAAGAGGAGGCATCAGCGTTTCAAGCGGGATATGGAGCAGATATGAAAGTACAAGCAGTTCAGTCCTCCTTAGATCCCTTTTCCCATTAATAATCTCGGAAGCACGCGCTCTGCTGCGTAAGACAACAGCTAGTTCAGTTTGTGTGATCCCAGTCGCTTTCATCCCATCGTGAATGGCTTTTTGTACTGTGGTGTTCATCTCCCTTCCTCCACGGCCTTGCGCCTTTTAATCATCTCATCGGCCTTTTTGATCCAGCACAGTTTTCTGGATACGATATCCTGACAACTGTGCAGTCCCCTGAGATTACATCCTTCACATCCGCCAGAGATTGCAAGCAATTCTGCCAATGCCCATACCCTTGCGGCATTTCTTTCATGTTTGGAGTTCATCTTTTCTAGCAGCCTCGCGTGCGGCTTCCCGTACATCTTCCGGCAATGGCGGATTCATCGCACCAGAATCGATCTCGGGCAGTAAATCAATGTCGATATATGCGTTTGCAAGCCATATGCTGAGGACATCCGCCTCCAGCTCCAGCCTTTCTTTCTCCGCCTCGACTTCTTCCAGTGCATCAAGTAGCCGGATGGTGAAGTCCGCATGGGCCGCATCAAAGCATGTGTATGGTGATGACAGTCTTTCGCGCCACTGGTCGCGCTCTTCTTTTGTTGGGTTCATATCATTTTTATCCCTTTAGTGCCTTGTAAATACGGACGACAACTTCTTGCAGTTCTGTTTTTTCATTCTGGGCATGTTCCAGTTCCCGGCACAGCCTGAAAATGGTAGCCGCTGACCCCATCTCGTCGAGCGCCCCGGGATCTCCGAGCATGTCGCCAATGGCGGCGGCCCGGATGCTGGCGAGTTCTTCGGTGGTGATCATTCTTCCGGCTCCGTCATGGTAAAAAGCAACTGCATCACGTCGATATCTGGTATTCTTTCTCCTTTGCGTGCTCTCTGTGCATTCTGAGCTTCAATAAGACTCACAGCAATCCTGAGCATCTCCACCAGCCTCGGCACGGCGTTGCACGCGGCGACGATGTAGGCGGCGTTGTCCGGTTCTGTGGACATGTATTTCATCCGGCAGATGATGCGCTCTTCTTTATCGGTGATGTAGTATTCTTCTTCATCCTCTCCAAAAAAGAGTTTCTTCCTGAGATAATAGGGCGGCATGATCGCCGCCTTTCTAAGCCGTTCCAGTTCGTCAAGCCATTCAGTTTCGTTCATCCATCACCTCGTGTCCGTATTTGTAAATGTAGCTAGCCAAGTTATCCGAACTACTGCGGGGGTAGTCCCGTGAACCACGGTCTTTGAAAATCGGATGCTTTTTATCCACCCGCCCACACAGTTCGTACACCTCTTTGAAAGTGCGGTGGTAATTTCTCGCCCCCTTAGGATCTGCATAGGTGTATTCGCCGTTACCTATGGACTTCCATGCTAGAGCGGCCCTTTGAGAGGTAAACTTTTTGACTTCTGTATTCGGACTACGCAAATCAGTACTCTTCTTTATTCCGTAATACATGCCTCACCTCCATTGCGTTCATCCAGCACCTCCTGCCAGTCCTGCGGGGTTATGAAATAGCACTTTGGGCATACCCAAGGGCACTTTTCTGCATCCCCAAGACAACAGTGTGTTGTTACCCTAGAGCATACGAATGCCCGCGCGATTGCCTCTTTCGAGCACTTCATGATTGCGTCAAGCGTGATTTCGTTCATTGGTCCATCTTCTCCTCAACGGCGATACGGGCAAGGTACAGATTACAAAAAGGGATACCAGGACAATCATCTATATCATGTTTGGGTGGGCACACGGTATCTCGTCCCCCGGTGTCCTTGTACCAAGAACATCCATTTGGGCGCAGAAGGGAGCCAATGCCGTTTCTACGGTTATAACTTCCTGCATGTTCAGCCAGCTTTTCCGCCACTCTCGCCTCAAACTCGGCGGCGTCTATCCAATACGGAGTGAGAGAGCACCCACACTTTACCATGCATCCTACGCAATGATGCGTTTCATCTCCGCATGGTGCCTTTCTGTACTTCCGAAACTCCAGCCACTTTTTTTCCTGTTCCGTCAGCATATCTCCCTCCCGTCATCCCTTCACCTGGCACAGCCAAGTCACCCAGACAAAGAAAACTATCACCGTAACGTAGAACGCCCATTCCCATTTCGTCATATCATCCCGCGTGCTTCGTATGCGCGGCCCACGGTTTGGGGTATGAAAAGCCCCGCCGGGGGAGGGCGGGGCGTGGGGTGCTACGCGATGACCTTCACGCCTTCGGGCAGGTTTTCAATCAGCCATGTGCGGATGTTGGCGATGGCTTCCAGCTTCCACGCGCCGCCGTCGCATTCGATGAGTTTGCAGGCCAGCGGGCTAGACTGGAGCCTGAACACGACCTTGTGCGCGGGCTGCGCGACTTCCGCGAAGGTGCTGAACGGGAAGACGACCGCCGGGGACGGTACGGGAACTTCTGCCTTGCGTGCCGCGCCCTGCCGGATGGACACTTCCTGCGACACGCCGTCGTCCTGTACGCGGACTTCGGAGGTGTCCACGAGGTTGCCGCTGATCTTGATGAGCGCATCGAGATCGTCCGAGGGGACAAAGCAGGACTGGAGATAGGGGACGAACTCGTCGGGTGAGGTCCAGCTTCCAAAACGGTGGACAGGGATGACGGCGTCGGCCCGCATGTAGGTGGTGCGCTGTTTCCAGCCCCCGAAAGGAATGGACATGACCCTCACGGTCGTCACATCGCAGACGTGGACAAGGAGTTTTTCGAGTTCCAGCCCGTCTGGGTTCTGGTTGAGGTAATCCACCACGGCCTGCAAGGTGCCCACGGTGAGCGAGTCCTGTTCCGCGTCATGGAGGCGTTGCCATTCCCCTTCCGGGTCACGCTTGTAGAACCGCAACCCGTCTTCCGTGACATGAACGGGAAGCGTAGCCTTGGCCTTGCCGTCAAGGGATTCGAGTTCCCGGCCTACGCCGATGAGGTGCCTGTCAGCTTCAATACGGTTGATTTCCATGTGATTTTTTCCTTTTGTTACTGGTTGATGGGATGTTCCTCAGCCTTCTTGAACGGGGTGACGTTCACGGTCACGTTGCCATTGCCCCTGAGTTTCGTAGGGGACGTGCCGTCAAAACGGTACTGGTCGGGGCGGTTGTCGGTGAAGGACTCGAACAGCATGGGCGCGCCGTCGAGCTTGTCGAGCACGACCGGGATGGTCTGCGGCTCCTGCGGCTGGAGGTTGGTCGTCACGACCGCCTTGGATGCGATCAGCGTCCGGCTCTCGTCGGGCTTGAAGGTGATCTTGAGGGTGACGGTACGGGGCTTGTCCGGCGGCGTGTTCACGTCCGCGATGTTGTCCGCGACCTTGGCAAGCGCGATGTTGACGGCTTCGACCACGCCGCCGTTGTTCATGGTTCGCATGTCGAGAGGGCTGCTCATGGCTCTTTCTCCTTATGGTAAAAGAAAGGCCCGGTGGTGAGCCGGGCCGGGGTGGTTATTCAGGGTTACTTAACGGTGCCGCTGCCTTTGCGCTTTGAAGCCTGTCTTTCAGATCTTGGGCGGCTTTTGTCGTATTTTTATGCGTGTCTTCGGAGTCGTCTTTTTTGGCGTAATCAGCCCATTTCGCTTCACCACTTCGGATTGCATTGTAAACCAACTCCAGATCTTCAAGTTGTGCTGTGCTTGCCTTTTCAATACTTACGCCTAGATAGTCTCCTAAGTCTTCAGGAGTGATGCGATAATATGCGAAGCAGTCACATATTTTTCTGATTCTTTCATGCGGATCGCGAACTGCTCCGCGCCTTGCTTCCCTTGCAGTCTCAAGGGCTTCGTCGATGATATCTTGGGGGATAAGCCGCAAACCCTCATTTCGGACAACTTTGGAAATGGCTGCCGCCTCTTTCGTGGCAAGTTCCTCTTCCGTGGCTCTTACAATGAATACGTCTTTGCCGTATGTGTTCTTACGTGACCGTAAAACCTCTCTCCCGGATGAATCTTTTCGTTCTACGGTTTTGTTTACAGTGATCACCTTGGAAAAGCTGGTGTTGGTTTCGAGGTCGAGTACCTGAACCCTGATTTTTCTGAATTCGTCTCCCTCAAATAGGGTAGAGGTATCTACGCGGATATTCCCCCATTGCTGAATCGCAAGTTCGGCGAAACGGATTGAAGGGCCGTATATCTTCCCCCCACCTACAGGCTTGGCATATTCAACCCTTTCTGCGAATGCCGCCCGCTTGCACGCGTCAAGAATGCGTTGCCGACTCTGCATGAAATTTCTTGGCCTGTGCGTTGCCATGATATACGCAGCTTGAACAATGGCTTTTGCTTCCTCAGCCGCCGCGATTGCAGCCGGGTCGACGGCAACAGGTACGGATGCGGGTTGTGTGGGAACTATTTCCGCGCTTAACATCATATCTTGGCTCATGCAGCTTGCTCCTTTGCAGTATCTCGTACTCTCGGGATTCCGTTTTTATCGACTGATAGGGACACGTCAGCCCCTTTTACCTTGCTCTTGCCAGTAGAAAGGGCCAGCGCAATCAGTTTTTCTTTGCACTGGACCTCGTATGCTTCAGCATCTTTTAAAATACCTCTCGCCTCTCGCCATTCACGAGCCGCCTCGTTCCATTCAGGTGTGTCAATGCGTACTAGCGTAGGCTCAAGAGGCGGAAGGCTTATCTTTGATTCTGTAGCTTGCTCTGGTGCGATACCCGTCAGGACATATCTTTGCCAGAAATCCCGCGCTATATCCCACATCAAACTGATCAAATCGTCATCACGTTGTATTCGTATGATGAGCAGTCTAAATGCGTCAGCATTCCAAGCGCAAAAGTCAGCCCATTGAAGGCCAGTAACAGCCATGTAATGCTGCATCTGTACTTGATAATTTTGCGTTATTCCGTCTTCCTCAAGAGATACGAACTTGCTGTATCTTGGTGCTTTGATTTCGAGAATGCCCGGCGGTACAGCGAGTCCATTTTCCTCCTTAGGAGGAATGACGAGTCCATCCAGAGATGCGATAGCCCATGTCTCTATCGGGTGCCGTTGCATCCCCGGCGTTTGCACTTCGTAGCCTGTGTGTTCCGCATACATGGAACGAATAATAGGTTCCAGAAACCTGCCGCGCTGAATATCCGGGGTATCCTTATCTGGACCGCATCCGTATACCTTGGCTTGCCATACGCCATACGGTGTCCCCCCAAAGGGGCATATTCCAAGAATAGACGGCATATCACTTCCACCTATTCCTGAGCGTCTAGCCTCTAGCCATTCTTGCCTGTTCATCACATCCCCCTCCCCCATTCGCATGAGCCGATGAAGATCGCCACAACCATGAGGACCACGCCCAACGCCCACGGAGGGGGTGCCAAACGCCCGCGCTGAGGTGGCATTGGGAACCGCTTCTTGCCGGGAGGGGTTACGTATACTTCCTTGATCATGCCGCAGCCCTCCGTGCCATGATTTTGAGGTATCTGGCCTTTGCCAGAAACGACCGGGCCGCGTTTTCGCACGCCGTGACCAGCGTTTCGGCGGTGTAGTATTCCGCGCAAGACGAGCAGATCCAGAAGTCGCGGTGCCTCCTGAGCCTCACGGCCTTGTCGTACTTGAGCTTGCAGTGCGGGCAGAAGATGGCGGCGCTCATGCCGCGTTCCTCCTCTTTTCCTGCTTGGCCTCATACAGGGCGTTCCTGTCGTGGAGTTCGGCGCTCACCCATTCCGTACAGTCGGTGATCTTGTCCGGTTCGATGGCGATTTCCGAATCGGCCAGCGCTATGCCGAACTGTTCCTTCATGGCCTTCACCACGGTTTCCGGCACATTGCACACCTGATCGAACTCGAAGAAACGGGCGCAGGTGGCGCATACGCGGGGCTCATCTTCCGGTTCATATTCGTAGGGGTTACGCATGGCTGTATCCTCTTGGTTAAAGTTCGTTCCGGAGTCCCAGAACCAATAAAAAGCCCGGCGTAGTTCCGGGCTTCGATGATTCAAGGCAAGCACCCGACGGGGCCAATCCCCGCCGGGGCGCGCTTCCATGCGGGGCGGTGAATTGTCAGAAAGTCAACTGACCGCCCGGATGTAGAAATTCGTATTTCATCACGTTTCACGGCCCGATCTTTGTGTCGTAACCGTGTATGCTCAGCCCTTGTTTGGACGCCTTGCCGGGAGTTCCGGGTACAACGCCTCAATGGGGGGCTTCTTCGCTCTGATTGTCTTCACATCACCCCATTTCCTGCCGTCGCGTGCTTCCCGCTCCCAAAGGCTTGCGCTTGCCGAGCTCGTACTTGTTGGGGCTTCCTCCGTCCGGTTCCAGCTTTCGGCGGGCCGTTGCCGCGCCGCTCGCCTTCCCCGGGCGTCGTGAAGATATGTTTCCATACAGAATCAAAATAGTCAATACAAATGTTGCCATATAGAATCAAAAAAGATATAAAAATACCGCCGACACCAAACGGCATCGGCGGTCACGCCCGGGAGGGCACAAAAAAGCCCCTCACGAAGAGGGGCAGGGAGGTGAGTAGCTCAAAAATAAGATGGTAGTGTCGAACATCCTAGAGAAACTACCTGTCGCACGGCCTCAAGGACGCCTTCTTTTGAACAAGAATTTGTCGCGTCCATTAATTTTTGGCCTAGTGTTTTTTTTGATGTTATGGCTTCAGGCATAGAGTTAAGAATACTTAACGTTTTTTCTGTAAGTTGTACGTGTAAAAACTCGACTACTGGCAAACATGGATCCCAAAATGTTATATAATTGTTTTTCTGTAACCACATTAATGTGTAGTAAAACGGATCATACGGATCGTTTTTATTCTCATCAGGAAAGAAGTCTTTTTGATAAAAATCGACTGGTACAGGAAAGTTTTCATAACATTTAGAAAAAATTTCACCAGCAATGTCGTTAAATAAATCGAGGTTTGACATGATAGAAATTCCTGATTCTTTTGATGTGGCTATTCAAAACAAAGGATACAATCTTGTGGATGTGTACTATAACTCTATTTCAGGAAAAATTGACAGATACTTGATAGCAAAAAAGATAGTAGAAACATTTTCCGGTGAAGATCTTGTAATGTATTTAGCCCAAATTCTATATGGTATTGAAGTGCTAAAAAATAAATAAATATCCTCCCCGCTCCGGCGTGGATTTGCATTTGCACTGAGGAACATTCATATGAAAAAAGATAAGACATATACTGTTGGTCTGGATGTCCACGATCTGGACAAACAGCAGATTGAAGAAAAAAGCCAGCATTTCATTGAAAAACTAAAGCTTCACTGTGAACCCTGCGGACTTGAATCCGTCTTGCAAGCTTTTGAGGAGCTCATTTTCCATCTTCGCGAGATCAGACTTAATGTGGTTTTCAAGTCGAAGGTTTAACCCGCATTCACAGGTAAACACACCGTGTTCTGTATAGTCATCTGGGTCAAGCCTTGTGACCTTTCCACAATCAGGACATGTAAAATCAAAAAAGTATTCGTCCCCGACCGTAACGAATTCAAGGCAGTCTTTGGCATTTTTCATTCTTAACTCCTCCTCCCCGCTCCGGCGGGGATTTTCATTTGCTACAGGAGCTGCCATACCCACACCACTTTCCCGATAATCACATCCTCGTAGCCTTCAAAGGGTAGCTCTTGTGGCTCATATCGAGGATTATCCGAATACAGAATAATATTATCCTCTTTGCCGAGACGTACTCTCTTCACCAAGGCTCCAAAAGGAGGACGGCTGACGAGATAGATTCCTCCTTCTATGAGGTCCCCGTCCAGAGGGACAACACCTACGTAGGCTCCCTTTGAGATAGTTGGCTCCATGCTATCGCCAGTCACTTTGATCGCAGCAATATTAGGAAGAAAATATTGAGGAAGTACGGGAATTGTTACTTCTGGCGTACCTGAGAAAAACTCCGAAGGGGCTCCTGCTCCAGCGTGAGAAAAAACAGGAATAACCGGTAAGTCATCTCCTTCTACGGTCTCTGCTGGAGAATGAACGCCGATCCGCTTTAAAATTGGCGCTAATCCAAGTTTTTCTTCAAAGAAAAGAATCTTATCTGACGGAACTCGCTCACCTTTTAGTTGTCCATTGATATATTTTGATATTGTTCCGCGTTCCGTGCCCAATAGTTCAGCAAGACGAGAAGTGCTTCCACGCCCGCCTTCATCCACTTTTTTCTTCATGCGCTGGACGATTTCGTCCCAGCGTTCTTGTTGAGTCTTCATGTATTCATCTCTGCCAGAAAAAAATGTTTCTGTCTCGAAACGTGCTTGCTATTTATGATTCTTTATGGAATCATACAGGTCATGAACGCACTACAAAATTATAAGAAGCATAACCAACTGAAATACGCTGACATTTCAAGAATGACAGGGATAACTCGCTCATCTGTCTGGAAGCATTGTCATGCGGAAAAAATCCCACATGGAGCGTGTGCCGTCTACGCATTGAAGTTGGGCATTAGTTTGGAAACGCTCATACCAGACTGTCCTCCAGCCGCCCCCAGCACTCCCACCGAACTCGAAGAGGTGAGCCATGCTGAATAACTTTTTCCTCGCCGTTGCCGTGGGGCTCGTCATGCTTGTCGTTTTCATGCCCAGAGACTATCCCCTCCGCGCACCGCCGGGCCACGGCTTCTGGCGTGGGGTAGTCCTCGGCGCGGTAGCACTTCCAGCTGATGGTCCCGCCGGACAGGATGCGGACGCGCCACACGGGACCGCGTCGGGTGATGAGCAGGTGAACAAGTTCCATGCCCTCCAGAATAGGGCGGCACACAAA
>OGZP01002247.1_pt1 | contig 12555 bp, 9 predicted proteins | sample 1576811 | NCBI WGS metagenome assembly OGZP01 (sample SAMEA3541553, study PRJEB24748) | human gut metagenome | biome: human gut; feature: human-associated habitat; material: faeces | place: China | collected 2012
TTAGAAAGAACAAATTCCTTCTTCTTAATTTGTCCTTGACAAGGGGTACACTTTAGAAAATCTGATTTTCCCTACCGAGGATTCTGAAGATGATGAATAAATAAGAGTTAATGATTAAGTTGAGCACTTTTCATATTGCAGAAAAAGATATATATGTGATATAACAAAAGTGCTCAATTTAGTGAGACACAGATAAAAGCAAGCGGCTGCGAAGCAGATATTTGTTTTTATAGGCTCACAAGTGAACGAATATCCCGCAAAGCAGGATGTAAAATGCAATAGCACGAATTCGTGAAGTTATAATGTAATAACTTAAATGAAAAAGAGGGGTATGAAAAATGGAATCTTATAGTATTTTCAGAGATTTGGCAATTATTATTGTATTTGCCAAGGTGTTTGGTATCATTGCAAGAAAATGTAAGGCACCACAGGTGGTAGGTGAGATCATTGCCGGTCTGTTGATCGGACCCAGTGTACTGGGACTGGTACAACAATCGGATTTTCTGATCCAGATGGCAGAAATCGGTGTTATTCTTCTGATGTTCTCCGCCGGACTGGAGACGAATCTGAAGGATCTGATGAAGACGGGATTTGTGGCATTTCTGATCGCATGCATGGGTGTATTTGTTCCTTTGGTAGGAGGAACATTGTTGTACATGGGATTTTACGGAGTGGCACCCTGGGGCTCTGAGAAATTCTATGAAGCTGTATTTATCGGTGTCATTATGACGGCTACCAGTGTAAGTATTACTGTGCAGTCTCTGAAAGAACTGGGAAAACTGAAAGGTAAAGTCGGCACAACAATCATGAGTGCCGCTATTATCGATGATGTCATTGGTATTATTGTACTTACTTTTGTCATCGGATTTAAAAATCCGGATTCCAATCCAGGAAGTGTAGTAATTTCTACTCTTCTGTTCTTCCTTTTTGCAATTGGTGTGGGATTTGTATTGTTCAAGGTATTCCAGTATCTGGATAACAAATATCCGCATACAAGACGTATTCCTATTTTAGGTCTGGCGCTCTGTTTTATTTTCGCTTATGTAGCGGAAGTATTCTTCGGTATTGCGGATATTACAGGTGCTTACGTGGCAGGTATTATCCTGTGTTCTATTCAGGATTCGGAATACATAGCCGAGAAGATGGATATCAATTCTTATATGATCTTCGGACCGATTTTCTTCGCAAGTATCGGACTTAAGACCAGCTTTGACCATTTGAATGGAGAATTTGTACTGTTCTCTATCGGATTTGTTATTGTTGCTCTGCTGTGCAAGATCATCGGTTGCGGTCTAATGGCGAGAATCTGCAGATTCAAAGGACCGGATGCCTTGAAAATCGGTGTCGGTATGATGACCAGAGGCGAGGTTGCCCTGATCGTAGCACAGAAGGGATTGTCTGTGGGAATGATCGGTGCGGAATACTTTACAGCAGTCATTCTGCTGATCATTGTATCCAGTATCTCCACTCCTATCCTGCTTAAGATTCTGTATACGAAGCATGCCGAGATTGATTAAAAAATATGGATCATATGGATCAGAAGCGTTTTGAAGAAGCTAAGAGAAAAATAATAGGCGTGGACCGTCAGAGACTGGGAATCGGAACTCTCTCAGAGAAGACGGTTCATGCTATTTTTAAGGACTATTATGAGCCGGACGAGGATCATCAGGAGATTCCCATAGAGAATTATGTAGCGGATATTTATAGGGATGGAGAGATCATAGAGATTCAGACGAGACAGTTTAACCGGATGCGGGGAAAATTGCAGACCTTTCTTCCTTTATATCCTGTGACTATTGTCTATCCGATCCCTTATGAAAAATGGCTAATCTGGATCGATGAAGACAGCGGAGAACTGAGTAAAAAACGGAAATCACCGAAAAAAGGCTGCACCTATCAGGCTTTTAAGGAACTATATAAGATCAAAATGTTCCTGAAGGATCCGAATATCCGATTTAAGTTCGTATTGGTAAATATGGAGGAATACCGGCTGTTGAACGGCTGGAGCCATGATAAGAAAAAGGGCTCCACACGGTATGACAGGATTCCAACGGATCTGGTCGAAGAGGTGGAAATCAGACAACCGGAGGATTATCTGCAATTTGTGCCCTATGAGCTGGAAGAACCTTTTCACAGTAAAGATTTTGCAAAGGCCGCCCACATCCCTCTCTCACTGGCTCAGACCGTATTGAATATTCTGTTTGAAATGGGAACAGTGGAACGGGTAGGAAAACAGGGAAACAGTTATCTATATCGTGTCGTGGATGTATAAAAAGAGGACTAAGCTGTAAGCTTAGTCCTCTTCGTCTTCCTGATGGGATTTCGGCAGGGAGAAAATAAATTCACTTCCCACGCCGGGAGTACTGATCACATTGATATGCTCATCATGTGCATTGATGATCTCTTTTACAATGGAAAGTCCCAGGCCGGTTCCTTTTTTATCTTTGCCACGGGATAAGTCCGATTTGTAAAACCGATCCCAGATCAGCTTCAGATCTTCTTTCGGAATACCGATTCCTGTGTCTTTTACGGAGACAAATAATTTATTTTTCTTCTCCGAGGTCTCAATGTGGATCACAGAATCATGGTGGCTGAACTTAATTGCATTGTCCATGAGATTATAGAGTACCTGCTGAATTTTGCCCATATCTGCATGGACATACATTTCATTGCCGGTCAGGATCATCTCAATAGCAATGGATTTGTTATGACAGGTGCCCTCAAAGGTACTTGCAGTATTACGGATCACTTGATTGATATCAAAATCTGTTTTATCTAAGAGCATTCCTTTGGTGTTCAGATTATTCAGAGTCAGCAGGCTGTTGGTCAGCTTCGTCAGTCGTTCTGTTTCATTCAATACGATGGTAATGTATTTTTCGTGCATTTCCGGTGGAATTGTGCCGTCCAGCATGGCCTCCAGATATCCCCTTATAGAGGTCAGAGGGGAACGGAAATCGTGGGATACATTGGCTACAAACTTTTTCTGATCATCCTCGGAACGGGCAATTTCGCTTGCCATATAGTTCAGACAGGAAGCGAGATAGCCGATTTCATCCTCACTTTCCACCTGAAATTCATAATGCATATTACCGGCGGCATACTGCTCTGTGGCATGGGTGATCTTCCTCAGAGGAATATATACGATCTCAGTGAAAAAGATTAGAATGATCAGGGATAGCAGGAACAGGATTGCCAGGGTGATATAGGAAATATTCAGCAGGCTGTTACAGGATTTCTGAATATCATTCATATCAGTATGGATGACTACATAGCCTTTTACCTTGTAGTTGGAGGTAATGGGAGCAAATACAGTAAGTACATCCGAATCAAAATTACCGAAGAAATCACCAACAGTGTAGTAGGAGCCGCTGGTTACGGTCGAATCAAAATTCTCGATGACTACCACATTCTCCACATCTAAGGGACTATTGGTATCCAGTACCAGTCGTCCGGAGGGATTGATGATGCGAATCTCGGAATTCAGGTAGACCGCCAGGGAGTCCAGCTGCATTTTAACAGTCTCCAAAGTTGTTTCACTGGTGTACAATCCGCCGGCATAGGTTCCGGCGATCAGGGTTGCTTCGGAATAGAGACTTTCTGCCTTTTCCCGGATCAGGTGTTCTTTGGTCATATTGGGAACAAAAGTTGTAACAATGATGAAACCAAATACACCAAAAATAAAATATGCAAGTATAAATTTTAGATAAAGTGTTTTTTTCATAACAAATCCTGCTTTTGGTATGACTTAATTACGTACTTCGAATTTATAGCCGATGCCCCAGATGGTGCTGATCTTCCAGTTGGCATGATCCTTGATCTTCTCACGGAGACGTTTGATGTGCACATCCACGGTACGGGTATCACCGATATATTCATAGCCCCAGATCTGATCCAGGAGCTGTTCTCTGGTGAATACATGGTTCGGTGAGGATGCTAAAAAGTAGAGAAGCTCCAGTTCCTTCGGCGGCATTTCCACGGTGTGTCCCATATAGATGACGGAATAATTGGTCAGGTTAATGGTCAGATCCTCATATTCCACACACTTGTCGTTGGGATTCTCTGTGGGGGCATTGGAGGGCTTGTAGCGTCTGAGGACTGCTTTGGCACGGGCCACCAGTTCCTTGGAATCAAAAGGTTTTTCCATATAATCATCCGCACCCAGCTCCAGTCCCAATACCTTGTCGAAGACTTCACCTTTTGCGGAAAGCATGATGATGGGAACGGAGTATTGTGCCCTGACCTCTCTGCACACCTGATAACCATCAATGCCGGGAAGCATCAGATCCAACAGAATCAGATTCGGAGCAAAGGTCTCCATAGCCGGCATCACGGATTCTCCGTCATTGACGATCATGGTATCAAAACATTCCTTCGTCAGATATAGGGAGATCAGTTCCGCAATATTATTATCATCATCTACAATGAGAATTTTCTGTTTACTTACCATGTAGTATAGGCCTCCTGTCAGTTATTATTTAAAAGTGACAATGGTTACACCGGCATCGCCTTCACCATATTCACCCAACCGGTATTCTTTGACGTATTTCAGACGTTTTAAGTGAGACTGTACGGCACTGCGCAGGGCACCGGTGCCTTTTCCGTGCACGACTCTCACACTGGGGAGATGAGCCAGATAAGCGTCATCCAGGTATTTATCCAATTTTGCAATGGCTTCATCTACCGTACATCCCAGAAGGTTGATCTCGGAGGACACAGAGAAGGACTTGGACATTTTCAATTTGCCGGTGTTGGTACGCTGCAGGGCAGGTGCTGTAATGGTTTCTTCTTTTACCGGTACGAGATCGTTAATATTCGTCTGCATTCTCATAATTCCGCATTGTACGAAGAGGTTGCCCCTGGCATCCGGCAGTGTATTCACAATTCCTTTCAGATTCATGGAAATGATCTTTACGGAATCTCCTTTTTTCAGTTTCTTGGGATCCACGGTCTTCTGGTTGGCCGGCTTCTTTTGGTTATTACCAAGAGCCAATTTTCCGTTCTTTTCGTTGATCTTGTCACGAACCTTCTGTCTCTTTTTCTCTAGTTCCTTGATGTCGGCGGAAGCGCCTGCTTTATTGAAATCACGGATGGTTTCGTCGGCTACATCCTTTGCTTCCTGAAGGATGGCTCTTGCTTTTTCATTGGCATCCCGCAGAATCTTATCCTTTGCCTGATCGATTTTCTCGTTTTTCTTCTGTAACTGTTCCTGTAACGTGCGGATCCGTTCCTTATATTCTGCAATCTCCTGCTGTTCTTTTTCAATGGTTACGCGGCTCTGTTCCAGATCGGCAATGACATCTTCAAAGCTTTCGTCCTCTTTGCTGATCTGCTCTTTTGCAGCATGGATGATATCGTCGGATAGTCCGAGCTTGGAGGAAATGGCGAAAGCATTACTTTTACCGGGAATACCGATGAGCAGACGGTAGGTGGGGCGAAGGGTCTCCACATCAAATTCACAGCAGGCATTTTCTACAAAATTCGTGGAAAGTGCGTAGATTTTCAGCTCACTATAATGCGTGGTAGCCATGGTGCGGATACCTCGGTTATGCAGATAATTTAAGATAGCAATTGCCAGAGCGGCACCCTCCGTAGGATCTGTTCCGGCACCGAGTTCATCAAATAAACACAGGGAATCCGCATCTGCGTGCTGTAAAATGTGGACAACTCTGGTCATATGAGAAGAGAATGTGGACAGACTCTGTTCAATACTCTGCTCATCTCCGATATCTGCGTATACTTCCGAAAAAATAGACAGTTCGGAACGATCCAGTGCCGGAATATGCAGTCCCGCCTGCCCCATCAGGGTAAACAGTCCCACCGTCTTCAGAGACACGGTCTTACCACCGGTATTGGGACCGGTGATCACCAACAGGTCAAAATCTTTACCCAGACGGACATCAATGGGAACCGCCTTTTTCTTATCTAACAGTGGATGACGGCCCTTACGGATCTGGATGTAATGCTCAGTGTTGAAAATAGGCTCTGTGGCATTCTGTTCCATGGCAAGTTTTGCCTTGGCAAAGATAAAGTCCAGCGTAGTCATGATCTTCTGATCTGCGGCAAGCTCTGCGGTATGAACAGCAGCCTGGCAGCTCAGATCACCCAGAATAACTTCAATCTCCTCCTGCTCCTGCAGATCCAGTTCTTTTAACTGGTTGTTCAGATTCACGACAGCAGCCGGTTCGATAAAAAAGGTGGAACCGGTGGAGGACTGGTCATGCACCATACCGCTCACCTGGCTCTTATATTCGGCTTTTACGGGGATACAGTAGCGGTTATCACGCATGGTAATGACTGCATCCTGCAAAAAGGTACGGTAAGCGCCGTTTACCATGGAAGTCAGCTGGCTATGGATTTTTTCATTGGTGGACAGCTTGGAGCGGCGGATACTTTTTAATTTAGGACTGGCATCATCTGCCATCTCCTCTTCCGATAAAATACAGCGGTTGATCTCATTGGCAAGCTGTGTCATAGGGGTGAGTCCCTCAAAGTAGACATCCAGGCTGTCATTTGGGAGGTCTTCCCGTTCTTTTTTTCCATAGGTTTTGATCCGGCTGACATTATCCAAAAAGGATGCCAGCTTCAACAATTCGGACATGGACAAAGAACTGCCGATTTCCAGAGAACGGATGGAAAAACCTAAGTCTCTGTTACTTCCAAAAGAGGTGCTTCCAATACGGAAGAGACGGGCCAAGGCATCTTTGGTCTCCCGCTGGGCTGTTCTGATGGCGGAAAGGTCGGTAGAAGGCACCAGATCGCGGCAAAGCTTTTTACCGGGCTCGGAGTCGGCCTTCTCCGTGAGGAGGTCGATGATTTTCGTATATTCTAAAGTAGTGAGTACTTTTGTGTTCATATGGGACTCCTTAATATTATTGAAAATACGCAGTACAAGCTCACTGCCGGGCTTTCGCCCTATCAAAATCGGATCTGTCAATTCCGCCTGCAAGCAGTCGAATTGACATCTCTCGATTTTGGTACTGCTCAATGCTGGTTTACATAATAATACGATTTCTACGTGCTGCGCACTCTCGAAATCGTTACATCCATTCGCAATCCGGACTATCGTCCTTCTTGCTCATGTCTGTTTGCTCCCCTCATAGAAATCCTGCTTTGCCTGCAAGCAGTCACGCAGGATTTTATGGGTGAGCTTATTATACCATATTTATTGCCTTTTTTGGTACAGTTTTGTATAATTGAGATATTAGAGTCCTAAGGAAAAGCCGAAGTATCTGTAGGCAGCAGAGGAGGCATATTTATGGCGGATTCCCAAGAAAATAAGCAGAAGGAACAAAATGACGTTTCTGAGAAAAAATTTATGATAGAAAAAATCAAGGAACGTCCGGTAAATAAGAAAAAGCTGTTGCGCAGAACTTTGATCACGGCTTCTATGGCAGTGATCTTCGGTCTGGTGGCATGCTTCACTTTTTTGGTTTTGGAACCGGTGATCAGTAACTGGTTGTACCCGGAGGAGGAACCACAGGTGGTGGTATTCCCCGAAGATCAGGATGAGATGTCTCCGGAACAGATGCTGACAGAGAATATGCAGCAGGAGAATCAGAACAATCAGTCCTCTTCTGTTTCCGGTGAAGTTATGGAACAGGAGCAGATCCGGGAACTGTTATCCGGAATCATATTGGACCTGGATAATTATAAGCAGATTTACAACGCTCTTGCCCAGTATGTGGCAGAGATGAACCGTTCTATGGTTACTGTGACAGGAGTGTCATCCGGTGTGGACTGGTTCAACAATGTAAATGAGAGCAAAAACCAGTCATCCGGTGTGATCATAGCGCAAAATGGCAAGCAATTACTGATTTTAACCGATTATTCTCCGGTAAAACAAGCAGATGACATTATTGTCACATTCAACGAGGGCACACAGGCAGATGCATCTTTGAAGGAAAAAGATGAGACTACAGGTCTGGCGGTGATTGCCGTAGAACTGGATACTCTGAATGAAGATTTTCTGAAGAATGATATTACGATCGCTACTTTTGGATCTTCTAATATCAAAGATATTGCCGGACTTCCGGTGGTGGCTCTGGGGCGTCCCATGGGTACGAACGGCTCACTGGGATATGGCATCATTACTTCTTCCGCCAGTGAGTCGGCGGCATCGGATACCACTTATCGGATTCTGCAGACGAATATTGTAGGCAGTCAGAATGCAGGCGGCGTATTATTCAATCTTCAGGGACAGGTCATTGGTATCATTACCAATGGCAAATCTGCCACAGATATGAAAAATATGGTATGTGCTTACGGTATTACGGAATTGAAGCGTCATATCGAGAAAATGTCGAATGGAGAAAAATTCGCCTATCTGGGTCTTAAGGGTGTGGATGTCACAGAGGAAGCTAACAGCGAACTTGGGGTTCCTTACGGAGCTTATATTACAGAGGTAGAAATGGACTCTCCTGCAATGCTGGCGGGAATCCAGCAGGGAGATGTCATCACGGGATTTGGTGAGCGCGTGATTGTCAGCTTTGACGAGTATACGAACTCTCTGCTCAGCATGAAACCGGGAGACAATGTAGAACTGACGATTATTCGGCAGTCACAGCAGGAATATAAAGAGATGAAATTCGACATCACATTAACGGTGTTGAAATAGATTGACAGAAAGGTTTGGACAACAATATGAAATTCATTAAAGAGTTAAAAGAAGGCGACAGAGTATTTGATATTTATCTGTGCAAACATAAACAGGAGGCTGTTACCAAGAACGGTAAACCCTATGAAAGTGTGATTTTACAGGATAAGACCGGAACTATCGATGCAAAGGTATGGGAGCCGAATAATCCGGGCATCGGTGATTATGATGATCTGGATTACATAGAGGTATACGGTGATGTGACGAATTTCCAGGGGCAGCTACAGATCAGCGTGAAGCGTATCCGTGTCTGTCGTGAGGGAGAATACAATCCTTCCGATTATCTGCCGGTGAGCTCCAAAGGCATCGACACTATGTATAATGAATTAAAGACTCTGATCGGAAGTATTAAGAATACCTATCTACATCAGCTGTTGCAGGATTTGTTTATTGACGATGCTGATTTTGCGAAGAAATTCTGCAACTCTTCTGCAGCCAAGACAGTGCATCATGGTTTCGTGGGCGGATTGCTGGAGCATACCTTGGGAGTTACCAAGCTGTGTGACTACTACTGCTCTGCTTATCCTATTTTACAGAGAGATCTGCTTCTGACGGCGGCTATGTGCCATGATATCGGAAAGGTAAAAGAGATTTCCGCTTTTCCGGTAAACGATTATACAGATGACGGACAGTTATTGGGACATATCGTGATGGGTGCACAGATGGTTGGGGAACGTGCCGCTAAGATCGACGGATTCCCTCACAATCTGCTGGCAGAATTACAGCATTGTATTCTGGCTCATCACGGCAAACTGGAATACGGCTCCCCCAAGGTGCCTGCACTGATCGAGGCAGTAGCTCTGAATTATGCGGATGATACGGATGCCAAAATGGAGACCTTTAAGGAAATTTTGGAAAATAACAGTGAAAACAGTGGCTGGCTTGGTTACAACAGATTGTTTGAATCCAATCTGCGTGCTACCAAAATGGAATAAATAAAAGAATAAATACTACAAATTCTATGAACAGACAGGAAAGAGAGGAAACATATGGAAATCAGTGCATGTGTAAAATATGTGGGTGTAAACGATCATCAGGTAGATTTGTTTGAGGGACAGTATAAGGTTCCGAACGGAATGTCTTACAATTCCTATGTGATCCTGGATGACAAAATTGCCATTATGGACACAGTGGATGGCTTTTTCACCGAAGAATGGCTGAATAATGTGGAACAGGTTCTTGATGGGAAAATGCCCGATTATCTTGTTATACAGCATATGGAACCGGATCATTCCGCCAGTATTCCGGCTTTTCTGAAAAAATATCCCAAAGTCACAGTAGTATCCACAGCTAAGGGATTCCAGTTCATGGAACAGTTTTTCCCGGAGTTTTTCGCCGGTCAGGGATTACCTGCGGAACAACGCATTGTTGCGGCGAATGATGGCGTCCTGGAGCTTGGACAGCACAGCCTGCATTTTGTCTATGCACCCATGGTGCATTGGCCGGAGGTTATGATGACTTATGAAGCAACCGAGAAAATACTGTTTGCTGCAGATGGTTTCGGTAAATTCGGTGCTTTGGACGTAGAGGAAGAATGGACCGATGAGGCGCGGCGTTACTATATCGGCATCGTCGGAAAATACGGTCCACAGGTGCAGGCGGTTCTGAAAAAAGCGGCAGGACTGGACATTCAGACCATCTGCTCTCTTCACGGTCCGGTACTTAAGGAGAATCTGGGATTCTATCTGGAAAAATATGATAGGTGGTCTTCTTATCAGCCGGAAGAATCCGGAGTGGTGATTGCTTATGCTTCTGTCTACGGCAATACCAGAAATGCTGCAGAATACCTCGCGGATGTTTTGCAGGAAAAAGGACAGAAAACAGTACTATATGATCTGGCAAGATGCGATAAGGCAAAAGCTGTTGCCGATGCTTTCCGTTATGACAGACTGGTGCTGGCGGGTATTACTTATAATGGAGACCTTTTCCCCTGCATGCGCAGTTTTATCGAAGGTCTGACCGAGCGTAATTACCAGAATCGTAAGGTGGCAATCATTGAGAACGGCACCTGGGCACCCATGGCAGGCAAACTGATCCTTGGAATGTTTGAAAAAAGCAAGAATCTGACATTTACGGAGACTACAGTTAGCATCAAGTCTGCCATGAATGCGCAGAACAAGAGCGAGATCGGAAAACTCGCTGAGGAACTTTGCTGAGAAAATTTTTCACACGCAAACAAGAGCCTGCGTAAGCTATTTTAGAATATGGCACTAAAGTACAAAAAAGTTTGCAGGTTACGGAAAGGCATAAGGATATTTATGGAATTTAAAAAGAACGATTGTGTAACGGTGACCATAGAGGATATGGGAAGTGACGGAGAAGGAATCGGTAAAGTAGACGGTTTTACCCTCTTTATCAAAGATGCCGTTATCGGCGATCAGGTGGAAGCCAAGATCATAAAAAGTAAAAAGCACTACGCTTATGCCAGATTAGAGAAGGTGTTACAGCCTTCTCCTTTTCGTGTGGAACCGAAATGTGCATACCACAGACAGTGCGGCGGCTGCCAGCTGCAGGCACTCTCCTACTCTGAGCAGCTGCATTTCAAGGAACAGAAGATCCGCAATAATCTGATCCGGATCGGTGGGTTCGATGTGGAATACATTGATGAACGCATGCAGCCTATTGTAGGAATGGAGGAACCCTTCCACTATCGTAATAAAGCGCAGTATCCCATAGGAACTGATAGAGACGGTAATGTCATCACCGGTTTTTATGCCGGACGCACCCATACCATCATTGCCAATACAGACTGCGCTCTCGGTGCTTCCGAGAATCAGCAGATCCTCGAAACCATACTCTCCTATATGCGGAAAAATAAAGTAACTGCCTATGACGAAGTTACAGGAAAAGGCTTGGTACGTCATGTATTGATCCGAAAAGGATTCACCAGTGGACAGTTGATGGTATGTCTGGTCATTAATAAGAAAATGACAAAAATGTCATACCCTACTACCGGAGTACAGAAGAATACGAATGAGTTTTTACCAAATCAGGGAGAATTATTGTCTGCACTGGCAGAAATACAAGGTATGACAAGTGTGTCAGTCAGCATCAATACCGAGAAAACCAATGTAATCATGGGTACCGAGATCCATAACCTCTGGGGTGAGAGCACCATTGAGGATACGATCCACGTAAGAGACATGCAGAAAGAAAATTACCCTTATACCGGGGATGCATTAACCTTCAAGATCTCTCCTCTCTCCTTCTATCAGGTAAATCCCGTACAGACCGAGAAGCTTTACAGCCTGGCGTTGGAATATGCGGGACTGACTGGAAAAGAGACTGTTTGGGATCTCTACTGTGGTATCGGAACCATCTCTCTCTTCCTGGCGGGCAAAGCCAAAAAGGTATGCGGTGTGGAAATCATCCCCCAGGCCATCGACGATGCCAGAGAGAATGCAAAGAGAAATCATATTGAAAATGCTGAGTTTTTCGTGGGCAAAGCAGAGGAAGTCCTGCCGGAATTCTACGAAAAGGCGACTACAGAGGCATCTTCCGATGAAATGCTCCATCCGGATGTGATTGTCGTAGATCCGCCCCGAAAAGGATGCGATGATGCCTGCTTAAACACCATGCTCCGCATGCAGCCCGAACGCATCGTATACGTCAGCTGTGACTCCGCCACCCTTGCCAGAGATCTGAAGATCCTCTGCGATGGTGGATATGAGATCCGGAAGGTCCGGGGCGTGGACCAGTTTGGAATGACTGTGCATGTGGAGACAGTTGTTCTTTTGTCCCAATTAAAACAGAAGCCGGATGATTATATTAATGTCACGATTGAACTTGATGATATGGATATAACATCTGCAGAGACTAAGGCATCTCACAGGTAAAGAGAAAATGCGGAATTGAGGTTGGAAAGAATTTGCGCGTTGCAACGAGGAGAATGGACTGCTTGC
>OGZP01002250.1_pt1 | contig 12544 bp, 10 predicted proteins | sample 1576811 | NCBI WGS metagenome assembly OGZP01 (sample SAMEA3541553, study PRJEB24748) | human gut metagenome | biome: human gut; feature: human-associated habitat; material: faeces | place: China | collected 2012
AATATCAAATTGAACCCCGGTCAGCAGCCTAATGCTGTAGAGATTGAGATTTCCGTTGTAGAAATGAATACCGGTACTTTTGGTATCGGTGCCGGCTACAGTGATGCGGACGGATTTATCGGTATGGTATCAGTCGGTGATAAAAATTTCCGTGGTACCGGTGATAAAGTTAATATTCGCTGGGAATTCGGCGGTGCGGATAATAAGAACTATGAGTTCTCTTATACAAAACCTTGGATCGACAGTAAAGAAACAAGCGCGACAATTACTTTGTACGACGTTACCAATGAATATGCAGACTATGACCGTAATGCCGACGAAATTGCCCGTTATGACAAAAAACGTCGCGGGCAGGAATTGACTTTCAGTCGTAAGACTAATAACGAGTATGTCAGTAATTACCTGACGTTAAAGAATCGCGATGATATTTACAAAGGTGCTGTTGATGGTTACAGCACGCAATATTATGAAGATTCGTGGAACAAAGAAACAGGGCGTTATGACTCTAAATATGACGGACCAGACGGAGAATATCGGAGAAAGAAAAATTTTGGCCTGACCCGCAGTATCGGTGTCGCCAGAGTGTATGATTCACGCGATAATATTTATGATCCGCATGAAGGCAAAAGAAATGCCTATACGATCGAATATGCTGGTTTAGGCGGCGATTTTGACTTTACGAAATACTCTGTTGATTATCGTTATTACTATCGTCAGGGCGCAGAAAATGTCATTGCCGTACAGCTTGGAGCTGGTTATGCCAGCGGCAATATGCCGCTTAGCCAGAGATTTTCAATGGGTGGCAGCGAGACGTTGCGCGGTTATAAAGATGACCAGTTCAAAGGCAACAGCATGCTGAAAGGCACTGTTGAATATAGAATGCCGATCGTGAAAAAAGTGCAGGGTGTTTTGTTTGTAGACAGCGGTTATGCCTGGGACAAAGACCGTGAAACAGCCTTTGATTTGGGCGAACTGAAATATAGTTATGGTGTTGGTTTAAGGATCAACTCACCTCTTGGACCGGTAAAGCTTGATTATGGTTATGGTGATCAGGGCGGACGTTTCCATTTCAGCTTCGGCGGTCAATTCTAAAACAGGCGGTAGTATGCCGTGAAGATTGTAAGAATTTTAGCTGTAGTTTTATTGGCTTGTTTGCTGCCACAGGCAGCAAACGCTGCCATTATTGAAAGTGTAAGCGTTAATGTCCTGGACAGAGGTTCTACCAGTAAGGTTCTTTTAGAGCGGATGTCGGCAAGTATGCAGACTGTTGCTGAACAGCTGCTGCTTGATAAGGATACAGAAAAAGTAGAACCTGTGCGCAGTGAATATACAAGACTTCTGGGAGAAGTTGGGGACAGAGTCCTGAATGGATATCAGATGGAGAAGGTAATGCTGCAGCTGGGGATACAAACGCAGGTTACAATGGTGGTTTCACCCTGGAATGAAGTGATAAATGATGTTTTTGTTGATTTACAGTTTTCGGGAGTCGAAGAAAATACGGCTGCTTTATTGCAGTCGAAACTGCCGGAATTACAAAAACAGCTGAAGGATGTTTTGCAGGGTTCTTCTGCAGATGCGTCCGACTGGGCCGGTGGAGTATTACGCCGGTTAGTAAGGGAAAAGGTTGAAGCTGAACTGCCTGAATTCAGAGCTGCTGTAGATGTGGTGCGTGAAGACAGGCGAACCGTTATACAGGTAGTTGTCTATCCTGTAGGGCAGCTGGTGCAAAGTATTGATTATGAGATGGTTTCTCAGTCTATACCCAATTTGCTGCTGTTAAATATTAAACAGCGTTATGCACAGAAAACACAGGAGTTAAGGGGACTGCCGGTAATATATTTCAGCAGGCATAAAGAAGAGCTGGAAAGATCACTGCTGGCAGAACTCAGTGCAGAGCCTGAAGTAAAAAGACATAATCTGCGTCCAAGCGTAGTTTTGACGCCGGGAGTTAATTCAGGGGTAAGGATTCGTCTGGAATCAGATGAATATAAAATCTGGTTTGAAGGCTACGGTGACATAGGGCGCAATGAGAACAATATTTCCGGACGCGCTCATTTTGGCAAATACATATCAAAAAGGGATGAGATTTTCGGAGAGGTCGGAGTGACTTTGGATGATGTCGACTGGGATTTTTCCGCCGGTTATGCGTTGCATCACGGAAAAACGACAGTCAGTTATATGCGACGTAGTCCGCTGGGAGAAAATGTCTATCGCCTGGAACAGGATATAACGCCGAAATGGCGTTTGCGGGCAGAATATTTTTCTGGCAGCGATACTACTGAAATTGGAGTCAGATACCGGATACACGAATTCCTGAGCGCGGAATATGTTTATTCAAATGATAAACCATACTTCAGGATTGTTGGAAATTTGTGATAAAGGTTGAAAGAAAAGATTTTGACTGATATAATTATTTAGTATAATTACAACTGAAAGCAGGGATTTTTATTATGATGCAAAAATTACGTGATCCAAAAAATGTGAAAATGATATCTTTGTTCGTAGCAGCTATCTTTGTTTTAGGCTGTTTTGCTTTAACACTTACCCAAAGTGGTGTTAACAGCGTGGCATCAGCTGCTTCCAGTGAATCGGCTATTGGCGTTGTTAATTATCAGATGCTGCTTTCTCAAGTGCCTGATCTGCAGAATGTACAGACAAGTATGAAGCAGGAAATCGATAATGCCCAGAAGGATTTTGATGAAAAAAGTAAAACCATGAATGATACTGAAAAACAGCGTTATTATCAGCAGTTGCAGGAACGGTTATCCAATAAAGAAAAGGAATTAATGGATCCTGTTTTGAAAAAGATTGAAACAACAATCAAAAAAGTTGCTGATAAAAAAGGTTTGTCCGTAGTTGTTGACAAAAATACCGTTGTATACGGCGGTCTCGATATTACTGATGAGGTATCCAAGGCTTTGCAAAGCGGTAAATAATGTCGGACAAGGCCCTTTTTACAAAAGGGCCTTGTTTCTGTTTAACTGCAGGAGGTAAAGTATGCGCTGGTTAACGCCGATAATTTTGATAGTCGTATTACTTACTGCTGCCTGTGGTCATGATCCGGGCGGCAAGGATAAAATTGCCGTTATTGATTGGGATAAGGCATTCAGTGCTCATCCTAAACAGACTGTTCTTAAACAGGGTGAAGCTGAATTGCAGAAATTACTGCGTTATCGTGAGGAGCAGGCAGAAATAGCCAAAACTCAGATTGCTGGTTTAACCAGACTGCAGCAGCTGAAACAAAACAGTAAAGCTAATTTTCTGGATGCCGGGTTTCAGACACAAATGTATGCTGCTGAAGCAAAAGAACGGAAAAAACTTTTAGATGCTTATGATGCAGCAGTAAAAGAAGCTGATGCTGCTTTAGCCGAACAGGAAAAGGAACTGGAGGATGCGTACCAGCTAAAAATTTTAAATTTTAGATTGCGGCTGGAAGCTATAAAAATGCGTCCTGCAGAACGTGAGGTTGTTCAAAATGAATTAAACCAGGTTCAGTCTGAACGGGAACAGCAAAGACAGCAGATTTTAGCAGCAAAAAATAAAATTATTGGTACTAAAATGGAGCCTTTGGTTGCTGAAACGCAGGCCAGATTAAAACAGCATGCGGAGCAGCTGCAGCAGGAAATGCAGGGAGATATGTCTGGGGTATTATCAAAAGACCAGTCTGATTTGGCGAAAGTTCCGGAAGCTTTGACTAAAGCAATGGCTGCCATCGATAAGCAGGCTGATAAACTGCAGGAAAGTAATGAAAAGCTTAGAGCAGGTATTCGTAACGATATTGAAAGCAATGTGATAAAACTTGCTCACGAGCGGCAGTATACAATCGTCTTTCATAGTGTTAAAGTTAATATCAAAGCGGATGACATTACTGATGATGTTGTGAAGGCTTTGCAGAATATGAAATAACAGGAGCGATAGATTATGAAAAAACAAGTAGTGGCAGGCTTAATGGTGGCAGTTGCAATGGTATCTTTTGGATGCAGTGGGCGTAATGCTGAATTTGGTGTGGTTGATATGAAAGCTGTTGAAAGCAAAGCCGAAATAGTAAAAACGGTGAAAGAAGAGGTTGCTACCAAAGGAAAGGCATTGCAGGAAGAAATGACTAAAGAGATGGAGGGCAAATCTCAGGAAGAACAGAAAAAAATTGTTGAAGATAAAACGGCTGAAATGCAGTTGGTACAATCAGAAGCGCAAAATAAATTAAAAGCAAGCCTGGATTCTGCGTTAAATGCAGTCGCTAAAGAAAAAGGCTTAGGAGCTGTGTTGATTAAAGATGCTGTCCCTCAGGGTGGTGTGGATGTAACTGATTCGGTAATTGAAAAAATGAAATAAAATGTGGCGGGCGGGTGATCTGCCCGCCTTTTTAAAACAGCGGGAGGCAGAGTTATGGAAAAGACTTTGAGGGAATTGGCAGAATATTTGCAGGGGACACTTGAAAATGAAGATCAAAAGTTGATTGTTACAGGCGTAAACGGGTTAGTTGAGGCTGGACCGCAGGATATTTCTTTTGCTGTGCCGCCTCATGTGGAACACTGTCATCTCAGTAAAGCTGGGGTAATGGTTTTAGCGCCGGAAGATCCCAAGCTTGATAGACCTGTAATCAGAGTCAAAGATCCGCGTGCAGCTTTTGCGGCCTTGTTGGAGCTTTTTCGTGCCAGGGAGGATGTTGAACGTGTCATAAGTCCTTTGGCTTTTGTTGCCGCAAGTGCTAAAATTGGTAAAAATGTTGCTATACAGCCGTTTGCTGTAATTGAGGAAGATGCTGAAATTGGTGATGACAGCGTAATTTATCCGCATGTTTATGTTGGAAAGCATGTTAAAATAGGTAAAGCTTGTACCTTTTATCCTCAGGTTACAATAAGAGAAAATTGTGTTATAGGCAATAATGTTGTATTGCAGTCAGGATGCGTTATCGGCGGCGATGGTTTTGGCTATATTACAGATAAAAAGACTGGCAGACACAGCAGTGTACTGCAGGCTGGCAATGTGGTTTTAGAGGATGAAGTTGAAATAGGAAATAATACCTGTATTGACAGAGCTACTGCAGGCAGTACTATTGTTGGTGCGGGAACAAAAATAGACAATCTTGTGCATTTAGGTCATAATGATGTTTTAGGGAAAAATTGTCTGGTCGTAGCCCATGTGGGGATCAGCGGCAGCGTGACTGTTGGTGATAATGTTACGTTTGCAGGACAGGTTGGTACAGTTGGGCATATCACAATTGGTGACAATTGTGTTTTTGGCGGAAAAACAGGTATTACCAATAATGTACCTTCTAATTCGTTTTATGCAGGATTTCCGGCACGTCCGCATAAGGAATGGCTTAAACAGGAAGCGAATCTCAGAAAAATCGGCGATTTACTGAAAAAGGTTAAAGTACTGGAAGAAACTGTAGCTAAATTGGAAAAATAAGAAACAAGGCGGTGCAAAAGCAGTGCTTGCTTATTATGTGGTTAAGTTTTTCAGCTGGATTATGTGCGTGGCTCCTAAATGTTTACGTAATTTAACAGCTGCGATATTAGGCGGAATTGCGGTTGTTGCTACTCCAAAATGGCGGATGCAAATGGCTGCAGTCAATATACAGGAGTGTCTTGGCGTAGATCAGGCAAGAGCTCAGCAGATAGCAGAGAAAAGTTTGCGCAGATTTGGTAGAATGGTAGTAGAAGTAATGCGCTTCCCTTTGTTAAATAAAGATAATATAACTAAGCTTGTTAATGTTGAAGGCCTGGAATATTTGGAAGAAGCCTATAAACAGAATAAAGGTGTCATTATTGCAACAGGTCATTTTGGCAACTGGGAGCTTTTAGGGGCAACGATTGCTTTGCATGGCTATCCTATGCTTTCTATAACGAGAAAACAAAATAATAAATATATGGATCGCTTCATTAATGAATATCGTGAAATGGTGGGACAAAAGGTTGCCTATAATCGTGGCGAACATGGTTTGCTTGCTATCAGCAGAATACTGAAGGAGAAAAAACTGCTTGGCGTTCTATATGATCAGGATACTAATGACGACGGTGTTGATTTAAAACTTTTTGGAAAAGACAGTATCATTCCTTTAGGTGCTGCTGCCTTATCGCGAATTTATGGATCTCCTGTTTTACCATGTTTTATTCATAATAGTGAAGAGGGCGGTTGTACGGTTAAAATATATCCGCCGCTTTATACGCCTAAGAGCAAGGATAGGGAAAAGGATTTTTATGATGTGACTCAGGAGCTGGTTGTAATTTTGGAGCACGAGATCATCAGTCATCCGGAGATGTGGTTTTGGGTACATGACCGCTGGAAAGACGGGCGTGAGAGATTTGCAGTCAGGAAATAACCGGGGAAAGGCAGGAGGGAATTTTGAAAGAAATAATGCAGCAAACATTGGCAGCTCCTATTGCTTATTCTGGCATAGGGTTGCACTCAGGAAAAGAAGTTGCAATGAAATTATTGCCGGGAAAAGAGAATACGGGTATTGTTTTTGTACGTACAGATCTCTCGGGGCATCCTGAAATACAGGCTTTAGCGGAGAATGTAAGTTCTACGGTTAAAGCTACTACTGTCAGTGAAAATGGGACCGAGGTATTTACAGTTGAACATTTAATGGCGGCATTTTCAATGATGGGCATTGATAATTGCCGCATTGAGATGTCTGCGCCGGAACCTCCAGTAACTGACGGCAGTGCTGCTGTATTTTGTGAGCTGATTTTACAGGCGGGCAGAATAAGGCAGTCGGAGCCAAGAAAAATATATGCTGTTGACAGGGCTTTTTCTGTTTATGAAGATGATAAATATATCACGATTCAACCGTATGATGGTTACAGGATTTCTTTTGTATCTGTTAACGCGCATCCTGCTTTAGGGACACAGTATTTTGATATCGAGCTGACAGAAGAAAAGTTCCTGCAGGAGATCGCTGCTGCCAGAACTGTTGGATTTATGAGTGAAATTAAGCAAATGCAGCAGATGGGACTGGGGCTTGGCGGCAGTATTGAAAATGTTGTTATTTTTGATGATGATAAAATTTTATCAGAGACAAGATTTGATAATGAACTGATCAGACATAAAATTTTAGATGTGATTGGAGATTTATATTTATTAGGGCATCTTCGTGGGCATATAATTGCTGTGAAGTCAGGACATGCATTTAATTCTTGTTTAGCAAAGCAAATTCAAGCCTATAGGATCAAGGAGGAGAAATGATGATTACTTTAGACGCTATTGAAATTCAAAAAATTATTCCGCATCGTTACCCAATGCTTTTGGTAGATCGCATTTTAGAGTTGGAACCGATGAAAAGGGCTGTCGGTGTCAAAAATATTACCATGAACGAATTGCAGTTCTTAGGTCATTTCCCTGGTGAACCGATTATGCCTGGTGTGCTCTTAATTGAGGCAATGGCTCAGGTCGGCGGCGTGGCGATGCTGTATCCGGAAGAAAACCGTGGCAAAATTGCGGTCTTTGGTAAGATCGATAACGTACGTTTTCGTCGTCAGGTAGTACCGGGGGATCAGGTTATTACTACAACTGAAGTTGTAAAGATACGTGGAAATATGGGCGTTATTCATTGTGAAGGCAAGGTTGATGGTCAGGTGGCCTGTGAGTGTGATTGTACTTTTGCGATTATGGATCCAAAAAATTCTTAATAAATGAAAAAACGTTAAAATTTGCAGTAAAATGATGAAATAGGAAGTTTTTTGTACGTAATCAGTTAAAACAACCGAATTCAGTGTGCGAAAAAGTAAAAGCTTTGGCAGAATATAGATAATATAGTATAAAGCTGTTTAATTGTTTGATTAAAATTGAGGAGTGAAGGAAATGAGTTCGGTTGTTATTCCTATGCCTAAAATCCATGAAACAGCAATCATCCATCCCAATGCTGTTTTAGGAAAAAATGTTGAAATAGGCCCTTATGCTGTAATCGATGAAGAAGTAGTCATCGGCGACAATTGTAAAATAGGAGCCCATGCGGTGATTCATAAATATACTACAGTTGGTAAAAATTGTAAATTTTTCCCGGGTTGTTCTATAGGTGCTGATCCGCAGGATTTAAAATTTGAAGACGAGAAAACATCGACGGTTATCGGTGATGGCTGTGTTTTTCGTGAATGTACTACCGTCAACAGAGCTACTGGTGAAGGAAATAAAACTATTATTGGTAATAATATACTGATGATGGCTTATACGCATGTCGCACATAATTGCATTGTTGGTAATAATGTTATTATGTCCAATGTTGCAACACTTGCCGGACATGTTATTGTTGAAGACAGGGCTGTTATCGGCGGATTATCAGCAGTGCATCAGTTTTGCAAGATCGGCCGTAATGCTATGATTGGCGGTATGGCACGTGTTGCTCAGGATGTGCCTCCTTTTATGATCGTTGCAGGTGATCCGGCCTTTGTATCGGGTTTGAACAGTGTTGGATTGGCCAGAGCCGGTATGGCTCAGGAAATACGCAGTCAGCTGAAAAAAGCTTTTCGGATTTTATACAGATCCGGATTGCCATTACAGGAGGCTGTTGCTACAATGGAGCAGGAGCTTGACAGCAGCGAGCCTGTTGAGCATTTGATGCGCTTTTTGCGTAATGTAGAACGTGGTATTATTCGTACCCGCAGAGATTAAGGTGGTGACCTGGTGGAGACTATAGGCTTATTGTCGGGAATCGGCCATTTGCCGGTGGATGTAGCTTTATCAGCCAAGTCTATGGGTTATAGAGTTATAGCTGTTGGAGTTGTCCCTGATATAGATCCGGAGTTAGCAGAGGCTGTTGATGCTTATTATGACATTCATATAGGGAAAATTGGTAAGATCATCAGTACTCTGAAGAAAAATGATGTAAAAACAGTGACAATGATAGGAAAAGTTACAAAAGAGCTTTTATATAAAGCAGGAGCTGTTGTTCCTGACCTTAGGGCAATAAAAATACTGGCTTCCGTACCTGACCGTAAAGATGATACCATCATGAACGCTATTGTCAAGGAGCTGGAAGGTGAAGGCATCAAAGTGATGGATCAGACACTTTTGATTCAGCCGTTATTGCCGCCGCCTGGCGTTTTGACCCAAAGAATGCCAACAGAAGCGGAAGTGGCTGACATGGATTTTGGCTTTGCAATGGCGAAAGAAATTGGTCGTTTGGATATTGGGCAGACGGTGGTGGTAAAAGATCGTGCTTTAATGGCCGTTGAAGCTATTGAAGGAACTGATGCCTGCATTTTACGAGGGGGAACACTTGGCAAAGGTGTTATTGTCGCAAAAACGGCAAAACCGGCGCAGGATAACAGGTTTGATATGCCAAGCATTGGCACAAAGACCATGGAATCAATGATAGCAGCCGGAGCGACCGGCTTGGTAATTGAGGCCGGCAGAACGCTGCTTGTAGAAAAAGAAAAAACTCTGGCTTTGGCAGATGCTCACAATATTACTATTGTAGCAAGATAAATGAAAAATAATTGCTAATTATGCAGGCTGAGCGATACGTTCAGTCTGTTTTTGTGTTATAATATAAAATGAATTGTTGTGTAATAAAATAAGAACTAGAAAACTTTTTAAAGTGTTTTGATAGCTGGAAGGGAGCGTTTATGGCTAGAATATTGATTTCTGCCGGAGAAGCTTCAGGAGATATTCATGCTGCTGCGGTGACAAGAGAATTAAAAAATATTGCTCCTGATACTGAAGTTTTCGGTATGGGCGGTGATTGCCTGCGTGAAGCTGGCGGCGAAGTGTTATTTGATATTAAAGAACATGGGGTAATGGGGTTTGCGGAGATTGTTTGCAAATTACCAGCGTTGTTTAAATTGAAAAAAGCTTTTGCCAAAGTAATGGAAGAAAGAAAACCGGACTGTCTGGTGGTTGTTGATTATCCGGGATTTAACATGCGTTTGGCAAAACTTGCAAAAGCAAAAGGCATTCCTGTAGTTTCTTACATCAGCCCTTCTGCTTGGGCCTGGCATAAAAGCCGTGCGAAGAGCGTTGCTCAGATTGTCAATAAAGTTGCTGCCATTTTCCCGTTTGAATATGAAGTTTATAAAAATGCGGGTGCTGATACCGAATTTGTTGGACATCCTTTAGTGGATATAGTGAAACCGCATCTTAGCAAAGAAGCTGCCTGGAAAAAAGCAGGAAAGAATGCTGACAGGGATTTGATTTTATTACTTCCGGGAAGCCGGTTGATGGAAATACAAAAAATGCTGCCAACGATGTTACAGGCCGCAAAATTAATTTTAAAAAAACGTCCCGATACAGATTTTACTATGCCGCGGGCCAAAACAATTCCTCTGAAAATGCTGGAAGATATGGTAAAAGCTGCAGGAGTACCGGTCAAAATAATAGAAGGTGACAACTACGATGTGATGTTCAGTGCTGATCTGGCACTGGCTACAAGCGGAACAGTGACTTTAGAGGCGGCGCTGTGCGGATTGGGGTCCGTTATCGTTTATAAAACCTCGCCTGTTACCGCTTTTATTGCACGCAGAGTTATCAATATACCTAACATCGGCTTGCCAAATATTGTTGCAGGCAAACGTATTTTACCTGAATTGCTGCAGGAAGAATTCACTCCGGAACGTTTGCAGCAGGAGGCTCTGGCACTTTTGGAGCCGGAGCGGAACACGCAGATGAAAAAAGATCTGGCTTATGTCAGTGAGCGTCTGGGAGAGCCCGGTGCTGTACATAGAGTTGCAGAATTGGTTCTGCGTATTGCTGAGGAGAAACAATGACATTATATTTACGAATTTTGAGTTATATAAAACCATATATGCACAGACTGATTTTTGCTATGTTTTGTACTATTATGGCAGCAGCGGGGAATTTATATATTCCCTGGATTATCAAAGATATGATTGATGAAGTTTTGGCTGATAAGAATGGCACAATGCTGAATTGGATTGCTGCCAGCATTATAGCTATTTTCGTCGTACGCGGTTTGTTCTGGTATGGTCAGAATTATTTGATGAGCTACGTTGGGCAGAGCGTAATTATTGATATTCGGGCAGCTGTTTTTAAAAAATTACAGCGTCTCAGCGTATCTTTTTATGACAAGAACAAAACGGGTACGATCATGAGTTATGTTACTAATGATGTCAATGCGCTGCAATCAGCTATGGTTGAGAATACCATTGAGATGATTACAGAAGGTTTTATTTTGATTGGTTCTGTAGTAGCGATGATCTATCTGGATTGGCGTCTTACGCTTTTTACAGTATGCACTTTCCCGGTGGTCTTATGGTTTATGGAATTTTTTGGGAAAAAAATTCGCAAAACCGGCGGCAGAATCCAGGAATGTACTGCGGATATTACTTCGGTTCTGCAGGAGTCTGTGGCTTCTGCCAGAGTTATCAAATCGTTTGTCAGGGAAGATTACGAGGTTGATCGTTTTGACGTAGAAAATAGAGCAAATTTCCGTGCTAATATGAAAAATGCGCAATTGATGGCAACCTTGACTCCTGTTGTAGAACTTGTTGCAGCAATTGGCGTGACGATGATTATCTGGTACGGCGGTAATAATGTTATTAATGGCACGATTACTGCTGGCTCTCTGGTCGCTTTTTTGACCTATGCCGTAAATATTTCTAATCCGATTAAACGTTTAACCAGAGTTATTGGTAATATCCAGAAGGCGCTGGCTGCAGCACAGCGTGTATTTATGATTATCGACATGCCGGAAGAAATAGCAGAAAGCAGGGATGCTAAGCAATTGCCGGAAGTCAGTGGTAAAGTGGAATTTCAAAATGTTTCTTTTGCCTATGATGATAAAGGCAATGTAATTACGGATCTTTCTTTCAGTGTAAAACCGGGTGAGGTAATAGCAATCGTTGGTCCGTCCGGTGCAGGAAAATCCACAATTGCCAATTTACTGCCGCGTTTTTATGATGTAAACAAGGGTGATATCAAAATTGATGGTCACAGTGTCAGAGAGGTTACGTTAGATTCTCTGCGTGAACAGGTTGGTATTGTTCCGCAGGAAACAATGCTCTTTAATGGTTCTGTTTATAATAATATTCTTTATGGACGTCTGGATGCGACTAAAGAAGAGATTGAAGCCGCTGCTAAAGCGGCCAACGCACATGATTTTATCATGCAGCTTACTGATGGTTATGAAACTAAGCTTGGTGACCGAGGGGTTAATCTTTCCGGCGGGCAGCGGCAGCGCATTGCCCTTGCCCGGGCGTTTCTTCGCGCGTCGCCCATCCTCATTCTTGACGAAGCAACGAGCGCTCTTGACAACGTGACAGAAGCCCAGGTCCAACGGGCCATGGAGAGTCTTCAGCGCGGGCGTACCACCCTCATTGTGGCTCATCGCCTGAGCACGATCCGCCATGCAGACCGGATCTTTGTCATGAAACGCGGGCGCATTGCGGAAGAAGGTACACTGGAGAACCTAATCGAGAAAAAAGGACTTTTTTGGAAACTTTGGACAAAGGAACAGAACCAGCCGCAGCCAAAGCGGCGGAACCGTTCCCGTCAGCATCTTGGAAAGAAGGGATGAAACGATGCAGCCATTTGCATCCGGTTTAAGTTATTTTGTTCGCGGAGGCTGGGTCATGTACCCGCTCCT
>OGZP01002261.1_pt1 | contig 12501 bp, 9 predicted proteins | sample 1576811 | NCBI WGS metagenome assembly OGZP01 (sample SAMEA3541553, study PRJEB24748) | human gut metagenome | biome: human gut; feature: human-associated habitat; material: faeces | place: China | collected 2012
GCAGCTGCCGGAGCGGTGCTTAAGCCGCAAGGCGGGAATTGTGCGGTGTTGCCTTGGGTATTATTTTTCGTTTTCGTCTTTGGCCAGTGGCAGCTGCATCATCACTTTTGCACCGTGGGGGTCCCGGTTGACAAACTGCACGCTGCCGCCGTGGGCGTTTATGATTTGCTCCACCACATGCAGGCCCAGAATATGCGGGGCGTTCTCCCCTTCCGGTTCGCCGTTCAGCACGGCCAGCACGCTTTGCGGGTAGCCGGTGCCGTCATCCTGTATGGTCAGGTGCAGCGTTGTTTCGTCGGCATCCGCGTGGAAAGCCAGCGTGATCGGCCCCGCATTATGGCGCACGGCGTTTTGCAGCACATTTTCCAGCGCACGGGTCAGCAGAGCGGCATCAGCGTGCAGGATGGCGGTTTCTACTGCCGGGGTAATGCTGCAATCCAGTGTGCAGCGGGTGGCCAGGGGGTTCTCACAAAAAGCCGCCACCACCCGGCGCAAAAACGGCCCCGCCTGGGTGGACCGGCGGCGCAGGGGCTGGGCGCCGTATTGCAGCTTGCTGGTCAGGTTCAGGTCCTCAATCAGGCTGCGGATTTTTTCGCACTGGGTGCAGATGCCGCCCGCTTTCTGTCTGGCTGCTGCGGGCAGGGTGGCATCCCGCTGCAGCTGTTCCGCCCAGCCCAGGATCAGTGCCAGCGGAGTGCGGATATCATGGCTGACCCCGGCGATCCACTCAGTTCGGGCGGTATCCCGCCGGGCAATGATCTCATTGCGGCGGCGCAGCTGCTCGCTGGTTTCGTTCAGCTTTTGGGCAAGCTCCCCCGCAAAGCCGGCGGCAGGCAGGCTGACCGTACCGCCCTGCGCCAAGGTATCCAGCCCGGCTGTTACGGTTTGCAGGCTTTTGCTCCCACGCCAGCTGAAGAACAGGCAGCACTCCAGCACCACCAGCAGGAGCTCCACCATGGTGGGCTGAATGCTTTTGGCCAGCATTATTATCATTTTTTGCTTCATGTCGATGTTATACTTCCAGCAGGTTCCAACCGGTTCCGCCACAACAAACAGCCCGTAATCCGCCGCCCAGCACTGTACGGGGTAATCGGCCAGGTACCAGTGGGAGAACACGGCAACTTCCGATGCCGTGTACCGGTGATTCAGCTTTTGCGGCAGGTCTTGCTGCCAGATGACATTGCCATTATCGTCCAGCACCATGGCCCAGGCATAGCCCTGCATCCATTCCGCCGGGGTATGTTCCCGACCCCATTGCAGGCCGGTTTCGGTTTGTTTTAGGGCATCAGCCAAGGCGCCGACCCGGTAGCCTGTTGCATCCACCGCGTTGGACTTGAACCCCACATAAAAAATCTGCCCCACCAGCAAACCGCCCACCAGCAGCACAATAGCGGCTGTGGCCAGCACATAGCGGCGGATCAGGGCTGCAAAAGTTTTCATTGTGCGTTCTCCTCTGCCAATTTATAGCCGATGCCTCGCACCGTTAAAAGGTACTGCGGCTTGCTGGGGTTGGGTTCCAGCTTTTCCCGCAGGTGGCGGATGTGAACATTCAGGCTGTTCTCGTACCCGTAATAGTCTGCCCCCCACACGGCTTCGCACACCGCGTCATAAGTAACGATATGGCCGCGGTTTTCGGCCAGCTTTTGCAGCAGAGCGCGCTCGGTGGCCGTCAGGGGCTGGGCGGTGCCATCCGGCAGGCGGACCAAAGCATCGGCCAGATACACCGTGCGCTGGCCCAGCTGGAGCGTTTTTGCGGCAGTCCGCCACAGTTCGCCCCGATAGCAGCGCTGCAAAATGCGCTGGATGCGCAGCAAAAGCTCCTGCGTTAAAAACGGCTTGGTCAGGTAGTCGTCCGCGCCCAGGCCCAGACCAAACAGCCGGTCGGCGTCAGCATCGCGGGCAGAAAGAAAAAGCGCCGGGATATCCGCCATGCTGTGCAGCGTGCGGAACAGGGTAAAGCCGTCCCCATCCGGCAGGTTGATGTCCAAAATCATCAGATCCGGGCGGTTGGCGGCAAATGCCGCTTGGGCCGCTGCGCAGCCGGTGCAGGCGGTCAGCTGGTTGTAGCCGGTGCTGCGCAGCGCCGTGGTAACAAGGTTCAGCAGATCCTGGTTGTCATCCACAATCAAAATTTTAGCATCATAAATGGTTTGCATGGGTGCCCCCCCTTTGTGCTTTTATTATAATACGAGCACCGGGCTGCCGATAGAGCCGCCGGGCAGAATTAAGCTAAACTTAAGCTGGGCTTTGTGGCAGGTTAAGGTCGGCGTGTTACCATGCCTTTGTTCCCAAAAGATGAACAAAGGAGTGTTAGCCATGCAATATGTAATTGAAACAAAACGGCTGTGCAAAACCTATGGTGGCCGCACCGTGGTTCACAATCTGGACCTGCATGTTCCGCAGGGGTGTGTGTATGGTTTTATTGGGCCAAATGGCGCGGGTAAATCTACCAGCATGAAAATGCTGCTGGGGCTGGTTCACCCCACGGCGGGCAGCGTGGCTCTGCTGGGCCGCACATTGACGGAGCGTACCCGGCTGGAGCTGCTGCGCCAGACCGGCAGTTTGATTGAGTCGCCATCCGGCTACCTGCACCTTACTGCGCAGGAAAACCTTGAAATTGTAGCCGACCTGAAAGGCGTGCCCTACAAAGACATCGACCGCGTGCTGGAAATTGTACACCTGCAGGCAGACCGAAAGCGCAAGGTGGGGCAGTATTCCCTTGGCATGAAACAGCGCCTGGGCATTGCCATGGCTCTGCTGGGCAGCCCCAGGCTGCTGATCCTGGATGAACCCACCAACGGTCTTGACCCGGCTGGCATCCAGGAAATGCGTGCATTGATCCACGATATGCCAGATGCCTGCGGTGCCACGGTGCTGATTTCCAGCCATTTGCTGGGCGAGATGGAGCAGATTGTGAGCCAGGTGGGCATCATCAACCACGGCCAGCTGCTGTTTGAAGGCCCGCTGGCGGAATTGCAGCGCCACAGCCGCGGCAATGTTGTTCTGCGCCTGCTGGCTCCGGACCGCGGGGCCGCCGTGCTGCGCCGCTACGGCCTGACCCCGCAGCCTGCGGACAACGGCTGCCTGCTGCCCACCATGGAGGATGCCCGCCTGGCCGCGCTGGTGCAGGATCTTGCCGCCGAGGGGGCCGGGGTGGTTGGCGTGGAGCGGCAGACCAAGAATCTGGAAGAAATTTTCCTGAGCCTGACCAACACGCAAACCGGCAAGGAGGTGGGCTGACATGTACACAAGCATCCGCGCCGAGCTGCAAAAGGCCCGCCGCCGGCATGATCTGATTGTCTGCCTGCTGGTGCCGGTCATGGCGCTGCTTTGGTGCCAGTCCGCTGCGCCGACCGGTGCTGACGAGCTGGCATCCGCTTATAGTGCCCTGTTTTACAGCCTGCCCATCATCAATACCATTTTAATGCCGTTGGCCATGGCGATTCTGGCAAGCAGGCTTTGGGATGTGGAAGTCAAAGGCTGTACGCCCAAACTGCTGTATACCCTGCAAAGCCGCCGCAGCCTGTTTGCCGCAAAGGCAGCGCTGGGGCTGGCGGAGATCTTTTTGATCGTCACGCTAGAAGCTGCGGGCGCCCCGCTGATCGGGCACTTGCAGCATTACACGCAGCCCTACCCCGCCGCAGGCCAGGCTGCCTATCTCTGGGGCTGCACCTTTGCCGTGGACTGCATGATTTTTTTCTCTGAGCTGCTTTTGACAGTGCTGCTGGCCAATCCCCTGCCCGCTTTGTGTGTGGGCATTCTTGGCACGCTGCTGGGACTGTTCAGTGCCTTTATGCCGGCATGGGTCGGCTATTTTGTGCCGTGGGGGTATTTTATCCCTCTGAACACCTACCGGATTGCGGACTGGGACCAGGCCAGCAAAGTAGTCACCTACATGATTGTGCCGTTCCAGTGGCCGCTGCTGGTTGCCACGGTGGTTTTGGCCGGTATTTTGTTTTTTGCCGCGTGGTATGCCATGCGGAACAAGGAGGTGTGACCCATGCTGCTGCGTTGTATCCGTGCAGAAAACCGCAAACTGCACGCTTCGCCCATCTGGTTTATGTTTTTTATTCTGCCCATCATTTCCGCCGGGTACGGAACCGTCAACTACCTGCAAAACCTTGAAATTTTGCGGGACGGCTGGTACAGTCTGTGGACCCAGCACACACTATTTTACTCGCTGTTTTTCTTCCCTTGCATGGTGGCGGTATACGCGGCGTACCTGTGGCGGCTGGAGCACATAGGCCACAACTGGAACCTGATTATGGCGGAGCCGGTGCCGCCCTTTTACCTGTTCCTTGCCAAGTTGCTTGTGGTGACAAAGCTGGTACTGCTGACTCAGGCATTTGTGTTTGTATTGTACTGGTTCTGCGGCCGGGTGTTCGCCGGGTTCACAGCGCCCCCGCCGGCCATTACCATCTTTTACCTGGTGCGCAGTGTACTGGGCGGGCTGGCCGTGGTGGCGGCGCAGCTGCTATTTTCCATGGTGATCCGCAGCTTTGCCTTGCCGGTGTTTTTGGGGCTGGCCGGGGGTGTTTCCGGCATGCTGCTGGCCAGCCGGGGCTACTGGTACGCCTGGCCCTATTGCCTGATGCAGCGCGGCATGAACGCTAACCAGAGCAGTGATATGCTGGCGGACAGCTACCTAGGCTTCGTTTTGGCCTGTGTTGGCTGGCTGGCGCTGATTTTGCTTGCGGTCCAGCTGCTGTTGAGCCACCAGGATGTAAAGGTCCGGTAAAGGCTGCACCGGCTTTGCCGCGCATTTTGACCGCTTTTGTAAAATTGCCTCAAAAAAAGCGGACATTTTTGGGGGTTAATGGGTTTTATTTGCCGGGCAGGTATGATATAATAAGCCAGGTTTGCGGCCAGCTTTGCCGCACTGCCAGTTTGAACGTATTTCCCGAACGTGTTCCTGCCCCGCGCATGGCACCGTTTGACCAAGGTGTATCTGAAAAGTCGAAAATATCGTCTATTTCTACAAACACAGCGAGATTTTGCGTTAAAAAGCCTTGGAATCCACAAAGGATTCCGGCGGCTCTTTGCCTTAAATCCTGCTTGTTTTTGCGAAATATCCGTCATTTTCTTTGTTTTCAGATACACCATAAGGAAAGGATGGCTGTTGATGAGACATTTGATTGATCCCCTTGACTTTACAAAGGAAGAAACCCAAAAGCTGCTGGACCTTGCGGACCGCATCCATGATGACCCCGAAGCATACCAGGATGTAGCTGACCGCAAGCGCCTGGCCACACTGTTCTATGAGCCTTCCACCCGCACCCGCCTTTCGTTTGAATCGGCGATGCTGCGTTTGGGCGGCAAGGTGTTGGGTTTCCCGGATGCCGGTGTTTCCAGTGCTTCCAAGGGTGAAACCGTTGCGGATACCATCCGCATTATCAGCTGCTATGCGGATATTGCCGCCATGCGCCACCCCAAAGAGGGGGCCCCGCTGCGCGCTTCCCTTTACAGCAAGATCCCGGTGATCAATGCCGGTGACGGCGGCCACAGCCACCCCACCCAGACCCTGTTGGACATGATGACCATCCGCCGCCGCAAGGGCCGTTTGGACAACCTGACCATTGGTTTCTGCGGCGACCTGAAGTTTGGCCGCACGGTACATTCCCTCATCAAGAGCCTGGCTCGCTATGACAACGTAAAGTTTGTCCTGATCAGCCCCGAAGAACTGCGCGTGCCGGATTACATCATCAATGAAGTACTGGAGCCCCGCGGCATCCCCTACATTGAGACCCGCAACCTGGAAGGTGCTCTGCCGGACCTCGATATTTTGTACATGACCCGTGTGCAGCGCGAGCGCTTTTTCAATGAGGAAGATTACATCCGCCTGCGTGACAGCTACATCCTGACCGCCGAAAAGCTGAACCTTGCCCCGGCGGACATGGCGGTGCTGCATCCCCTGCCGCGTGTGAACGAAATTACGCTGGATGTGGACGATGACCCGCGCGCCGCCTACTTTGAGCAGGCACAGAACGGCGTGTATGTGCGCATGGCTTTGATTATGACGCTGCTGGGGCTGAAAGACCCCAAAACCGGGGAGGTTGCTTTTGAATGCTGAATATTGATGAAATCATGAACGGCGTGGTCATTGACCACATTACCGCCGGGACCGGGCTTTCGCTGTATCACCTGCTGGAGCTGGAAAAGCTGAACGAAGCCAGCGTGGCCCTGCTGCAGAACGTGCGCAGCCAGAAAAGCGGCAAAAAGGATATTATTAAAATCGAGGGCGATATTTCCGGCTTGAATTTTGATGTGCTGGGCTATGTGGACCCGCAGATCAGCCTGACCTTTATTGAGAACGGTCATGTGACCCGCAAGGTGCGCCCGGACCAGCCCAAGCGCCTGGTGAACGTGATCAAGTGCACCAACCCCCGCTGCATTACCTCCCTGGAGACCGGCTGCGACCACATCTTTGCCCTGACCCCCAGCGGACGCTACCGCTGCGTTTACTGTGAGCAGGAGTTCAAGGTACGCCCGTAAGGCAGTGCCGCATTTTCCTGTTCTGTCCCCATAATAAGTTCAGACCCGGCATGATGGAACGGATTTTGCTGTTCCCCTGCCGGGTCTGTTTTTTCTTGCTGTTTTGCGCGTGTTTCCTTGCCGCAATTTCCTGCTTGTGGTACGATATGCACAAAGAGCCCTTGTTAATGGGAGGTAATTTTATGAATTGGGGAATTTTAGCTACCGGCACCATTGCCAACAAATTTGCCACAACAGTCAATGCGATGGCTGCCGAGGGCGAGCGGCTTGCCGCAGTCGGCTCCCGCCGGGCCGAAAGTGCCAAAGCCTTTGCGGCGCAGTACAACATCCCGCACTGGTACGCCAGCTATGAAGAGCTTGCCGCCGATCCCGCCGTAGATGCCATCTACATTGCTACGCCCAACGCCCTGCATTACGAAAACTGCAAGCTCTGCCTGGAGCACGGCAAGCATGTTCTGTGCGAAAAGCCGTTCACCATCAATGCAGAGCAGGCCAAAGAGCTGTATGCCCTGGCGGAAAAAAAGCAGCTTTTTATCATGGAAGCATTCTGGATTCGCTTTTTGCCGCTGTATGCCAAATTGCAGCAGATGCTGGCGGATGGGGTGATCGGTACGCTGCAAACCATCATCTGCCAATACGGTTTTACCACTGAAGGCGCCCGCCGCGAGCGCAAATTCAACTCTGCTTTGGGCGGTGGCGCTTTGCTGGATATTGGCATTTATAACCTTGGCTTTTTGCAGATGGTCACCGGCCAGCAGCCCCAGAACGTGCAGACAGAAGAGCTGCGCCTGACAGAATACGGCACCGATGAATACAGCAAACTGCGGCTTGCCTACCCCAGCGGCTGCACGGCGGAATCGGTGCAAACCATCGGCCAGCGCCTTACCCGCATGGCCTGCATTGTGGGCACCAAGGGCCGCATTACCCTGCCGGACTTCCAGTACGCCGAACATATGACGCTGGAACTGGACGGCCAGCCACCGCAGAAACTGGATTTTCCCTTTGATGTGAACGGTTTTGAATACCAGATTCGGGAAGTAAGCCGTTGTGCTGCCACTGGCAGGCACCACAGCAGCATTTATACCCCGCAGCAAAGCATTGCCCTGACCCAACTGATGTATGACATCCGCATGGCCTGGGGCATGAAATTTGAGGGCGAGGAATAAGCAGCTTTTGGTAAAGCTTTGTCCCCTTTTTATATTTTCCACACAGACAAAAACAGCCCCAGGCGGCACCTTTTATGGGTACTGCCCGGGGCTGTTGCTTTTCAGAACCGGGCATACAAAAAGCCCGTATTGGAATAAAAGCTTGCCATCAGCAAAAAGGCGAAAATGGCAAATTCGTACACAGCCCAGCGCACCGGGCGCGGCGCGGCGTTGACCCAGGCGCGCAGGTGCAGGCCGCATTCATGCAGCACATCCACCAGCACCAGCAACGCAATGCCCAACAACAGCAAGAGCAGTTCCAGCTTGCTGGTCAGGCCTAGCAGCCAGTACTGGGCAAACACCTTGTGCCCAGGGTTATGCAGGATACCGGCAAAATATGCCGCCGCATTGCCCAAACTGCTGGCGCGAAAGATGGTAAAAGTAGTTACAAAGATGGCAAAGGTCAGCGGCACGCCCACGATGCGCAGCGGCAGAGATTTGCGCTTGCGCAGCGGAGCGGGCATGTGGTCCTCCGCCACCTGGCACAGGCCGTGCAGCCCACCCCAGACAAGGAAGGTCCAGTTGGCACCGTGCCACAGCCCGCTGACCAAAAAGGTCAGCAGCAGGTTGGCATCCCGCCGGGCAATGCCCTTGCGGTTGCCGCCCAGTGGGATATACACATAATCCCGGAACCACTGCGAAAGGCTGATATGCCACCGGGCCCACAGCTCCTTGACGCTGGCAGAAAAAAACGGCTGGCGGAAGTTTTCCGGCAGGTGCAGGCCCAGGATCTCGCCCATGCCCAGCACAATATCCGTGTAGCCGGAAAAATCGGCATACAGCTGGAACGAATACATAACCGTGGCAAAAATCAGCTGGCTGCGGTCAAAGGACGCCGGGTCCGCAAAGGCGGCGCTGACCACAATGGCCGCACGGTCCGCAATGGCAAACTTTTTGAAATACCCCCACGCACTGCGCTGCAAACCGCTGACCAAACACTGGGTTTCAAACGTTTTGGGGGCGGCTTCCAGCTGGGGCATCAGGGTATTATAGCGGTTGAACGGCCCCTGGGTGAGCGAGAGGAAAAAGCCCGCATAGCACCACAGCCGTGCATAGCTTGGCGTGGGTGCCGTGCGGCCATGCCACACATCCAGCAGGTAGCCCGCCAGCTGCAAGCTGTAATACGCAAGGCCAAAGGGCTTATACAAATCCCGCAGGCCCGGCACCAGCATGCCGCTGTATTTGAGCACCAGCAGCGGCAGCAGGGCTGCGGCCAGCCCCAGTGCCAGCCACCCGCGGCGGCTTGGCTGCTCTGGCTGCGCATGCTGCGCGGCCTGCCACACCACTGCCGTGGCAAGGGCTACCGCAAAAAACGCGCCGATATCAATGGAAAGGCAGAACACTGCGTTGGCTGCCAGAACCAGCTTCCAGCGGGAAGGCTGGGGCACGCGGTACCACAGGCAGACAAACAGCGCCATAAACGGCAAAAAGCCAAGGGATGTAACAGAAAACATCAGTTGCCCTCCCCCTGCTGCACGGTGCTGTCCGGTGATGTGGCCAGCTTTTCGGCAACCGTATCATAGAACAGGCCGCTTACATCCTCGCCCGCAGCACTGCGGGCGGCCACCGTGGCGAACGCCTTGCTGAACGTTTCTGCCCCCTGCCCGTTCAGGTGGTGCATATCTGAAAAATCGTCAAAGCCAATGGGCAACAACTCGGTATCCTTAAAGAGCGAAAAATCCCAATACTGGGTGCCGTTGGCCGCGGCAAAGCTGCGCATGGCATCCACATAGGCCTGGTAGTTCTGGGTATCCTGCACATAGGCGCTGGGCAGCGGGGCGGTGACCAGCACCAGGCGGATGTTCTGCTTTTTGCAGAACTCGGCAATGCGGGTCAGGTTCGCCCGGCCAAACGGTGAGATTGGCGCGCTGGCATCCACGTGCATCAGGGTGCCGAACCCCCAGATGCTGGTACCCTCGGTATAGACAAAGCCGCGGTCCCGGTAGGCTTCGCCCTCGTCCGGGTAGGTGACCCAGTCATAGTTCCCCGCGTTATAGCCGCCGGTCAGCTTGCCGCGCCAAAGGGCCGGCAGCTCACCGGGGTCAGCAATCGCATGGCGCGCTGGGAACACCAAATCCGCAAACGCCGCGGCACCGCCCATCTCCCACAGATACTGGTAACGGTAGGGCGAGGACGCGCGCATGTAATCGGTGATCAGGTAGCAGGCCAGCGGAACATTGCTGGATTTTTGCTGATTATAGCCGGTATAGAAGGTTTCCAGATAGACGGTTTTCAGCGGGCTGTTGGCGGCGGCTTCCCGAATAAGCCAATAGGAGCCATCCGGCTGCTGCTGGCTGGTGCCAAGGTTAAAGCTGTGGCTGCCCAGAATGGGGTCAATGGTATCCGGGTCAAAGCTGCGGTAGCTGTGGGAGGAACCCACAAACACAGTATCCACCGCATTCGCTTGGGCGTAATACTCCCCCAGCGTCACACGGGAATAGGCGTGCAGGTCATCCACCAGCAAAAAGTTCAGCAGCAGGCAGAGCGCCGCCGTGATGGCCGCAAACAACACAAACAGGCCCGCCTTGTGCAGCGGGCCGGGAATGCGGCTGGGTTTTTGGGTTGTATGGGGCATGTAGCTTCCTTTACGTTTGCCATCTGCCGCGCGGTATGCGCCGCGGCTCAAGTTTCAATTTTTATATGGGGGCAGCGGGGATTGTAAGCGGCAAGGTCCAGGCGCCAGGTGGTGTTGCCATCGGCATCCTCGGCCGTTTTTTCAAAGCCGTACCCAGCATAAAATTCCCGCACCATAGCGTTTTTGGCGGTGGGGTAATAATAGCCCTCCAGCGCAGTATACCCTGCAGCGGCAGCTTTGGCGGCAAGGGTGTCCATCATGGCGTCTTCCATGCCGCGCTTGAGCACACGGCAGCTCATCAGCCACAGGCGCAGGCAGAGCGTTCGGCCCTGGGCCTGCCCTGCCACAACGGTAACAACGCCGTTATCCGCAAATTTATCCACCAGCTTGCCGTACAGGGTGATCCAGTCCGGCTTTTCTGCCATGGAACGGATGTCATCCTCAGTGCAGCGCAGAGTGGTCAGGTTGAACTGGTTGCTCTTGTTGGTCAGCTGAGCAATGCGCTGCATATACACCGCCTCAAAGGGGCGGATGGTCGCCGTCATTTCCAGGCTGTCCAGATACTGGCCGTAATCGGCAAAAGCTGCCTGGGCCTGGGCGGCTTGGGCGCGGGCATGGTACTGCGCGGTCTTTTTCAGGTCGTCGCCGGAAAGGATCGTCGTTTCAAAGTACCCGCCGTGATCCAGCATCTTGATGTAGTTTTCGGCACCATCCAGCACCGGGGTGGCCACACCGGGCAGCTGGGCGGCCACAATGGCACGCTCCGCCGGGTTGTCATCAGCAAACACAAAGCTGTCGGCGCCAAGGCTGAGCTCTGCGGCGATGGCTTTCAGGTTCTGATCTTTAGGATTCCAGTTGGCCTTGATGCAGACAAAATCATCCGGGTGCAGCACGCTGTCCGGGTGGTTCAGGCCGGCCAGGGCGTTGGCTTCGTCATTTTTGGAATCCACCGCCAGCACCACGCCGATGGTCTGCAGGGCTTTGCAGTAGCTCTGGAACTCAGCGTACACCTGACCTTCCGGCACTTCGGGGCCAATGGCAATGCCGTCCACACCGTCATCGCCCACAATACCGCCCCAGAGAGTGTTATCCAGATCCAGCACCAGGGCTTTTTTGTTGCGGCCATACAGGGATTTGATGATGTTTGCCACGCTGTTTGCCAAAGACGGGATTGCATCCAGACACATGGCGTACTTATACATGTGCCAGAAGAACGCATCCCCCCAGGCAGTCAGGCCGTAATCTGCGCTGAGATAGTCAATATCATTGATATAGAAATCCTCATGCGCGGCGGCATAGGCGTAAAAGCGCTGGTTCAGGCGGCTGAGATAGTTGGAACGGCCATGCGGGTCCCAGATATCGCGGTTGCCCATCAGGCGGTAGTTGGGACGGTCAAAGTTATTCTGGATGATGGGGCAGTGGAATTTGGCTTCCAGCGCCTGCCACATCTGCTCAAAGCGGCTGTACTCGGCATTCAGCATGGCGTCAATTTCCGCCTGCGGGGTGGCCGTTGTGGGGAAATTGATGATGTTGCGCCAGTTGGTGTGGATATAAATGACATCGGGGTGGAACCCATCCAGCTCCGGCGTGCCGAACATGGCGTCCTGCCAATATTGGCCGTACTCGCTCTGGTAGAACTCCGCCTGAATGCCGTATTGCAGCAAAAACAGGCCCAGCTGATCTGCCACCTCATTGGTGGTGGAACCGCCCAGGATGGCGATGCGCTTTTGCAGCGGGTGCGGGTTTTGGGCCAGCAGTTCCTTGCGCAGGCGGCGCTTTTTGCGCAGCAGCGTTTCGGTATCCAGCGGGTAGTTAAAACAATCCATATCGGCGCTTCCTTACAAATAATATTCAGGGCTTACAGCTTCTGCAGGGCCTCTTCCAGCGTAATGGCGATCTGGTCCGGGCAGCTGGTGGGCTTGGAGCCGCACAGGGTGCCTTTCATGCGCTCAATGGCGTCCTCAGCTTTCATGCCTTTCAGCAGCTGGCAGATGCCTTTCAGGTTGCCGTTGCAGCCCCCCAGCACCTCAACAGATTCAATGGTATGGTCAGGGTTCAGTTCTACTTTGGTCATCACCGAGCAGGTGCCCTTATTGCGGCGTTCGTAAGTCATAATCGTTTGCTCCTTTTTATTTTCTTGCTCCGTTTTGTTTTTTGCTGTTGGTTGCTTTAGACAACACCGCACAATTCCCGCCTTACGGCTTAAGCACCGCTTCGGCGGCTGCGGCA
>OGZP01002270.1_pt1 | contig 12479 bp, 11 predicted proteins | sample 1576811 | NCBI WGS metagenome assembly OGZP01 (sample SAMEA3541553, study PRJEB24748) | human gut metagenome | biome: human gut; feature: human-associated habitat; material: faeces | place: China | collected 2012
TCCGGCATCGTGGTACGTCTGTCCACGATCTCAAGAAGCTTGTCATTCGGTATCACAATTAAAGTATCAACGCTCTCTTTCAAGCGGTCGATACCGGAAAGCGCATTGACCATACGCTGTTTTGCCTCGAACTTAAACGGCTTTGTCACAACTCCGACCGTCAGAATCCCCTGCTCTTTTGCGATCTTCGCTACAACCGGTGCTGCGCCTGTACCGGTACCGCCGCCCATACCACAGGTAACGAATACCATGTCGGCGCCCTTCACTGCCGAGGAGAGCTCTTCCATACTCTCTTCCGCTGCCTTCTCGCCGATCTCCGGCTGTGCTCCGGCTCCAAGTCCCTTCGTCAGCTTCTCGCCAATCTGGATTAAGGTCGGTGCCTTGCAAAGTGTAAGTGCCTGCTTATCCGTGTTGATCCCGATAAACTCCACTCCACCGATATTTTCATCAATCATTCTATTTACAGCATTGTTACCAGCTCCTCCAACTCCGATGACTATAATCTTCGCACTGGTATCTGCTTCTGTCGTCATAATCTCTAGCAAGGTAGTTCCTCCTTCATTCTCTCCCATAATTCATGTCCTGTGGTAAACGGATGTAAACACACCATCTATCAGAGAATCATCCGGTGCTCCTCTTCCTACACCGTCTGTTCTGTATATCGTCTTTCAATGCAGTGCAGAATCCATACTGCCCGCTTATAAACTCATATACAATATAATATATTCTTTCTTACAATTTATCAACTAATTTTTTCACTTTTTTGAACAAATTAAGGATTTTCTAATCTCTGTCAAACACAATATCTGTGGTGTCCGGTGTCCATGTGTCCAGATGAAGTGTTCCGTACATTCCCGCAAGCTGCGGAAGGATCACCGACAGACGCACAATCTTCTGCGACAGATAGTCGTCCGAACCGATCGAAACCTGTATGCCATAGTAGGTCAGCGTCGGTTTTAAGCTGCTGTCGTAGTGAATCTCCTGCGGCAGAAGATCGTATTTTTTCAAAATCTGCGTCAGGCTCAGAAGGTTGTTTAGCACATCCGGCTGATCCAGCGGCAGTTTCTCGTAGAGCACGACCTCATCGCATGTCACTCCGGTGATCTTTGGCACATCCTCAATCTCGTCCGAAGAAGTCTCCACGACGAATCCATCCTTGTCAAAATAGGCGTACTGCCCGATGGCGTCAATGTAAAAGCAGCCCAGAATTCCTTTTTCGTATACCAGAACATGCACCGTGTGCGGATCATCCAGCGTCACTTCCATCGTGTCGACAAAAGGCACCTTGCCGGTATCCCTGATGCGGTATTTCAGAAGAACATACAGAGAATTCCACGAATACTCATCATTTAACACCAGCTGCTCGATCTGTTCGGAAGAATAGAGTTCATTTCCCTCCACCACGACATTCTCCACCGTAAATACTTTCCAGACAATCAGAAATGCAATCGCCAGAAGCATCAGAAGGATCAGTGCAGCCGTCAGTCCGATTTTCCGTCTTCTTTTCTTTTTTCTCTGTTCTCTAATCATACTTTAGGTAACCTCAAACTTTATTCCCCTTGACACAGACAGCGCAAGCCCCATTTCCGAGAGCAGAAACAGAATGGAGGTTCCACCGTAACTGACAAACGGAAGGGAAATTCCGGTATTCGGAATGGTGTTGGTCACAACGGCAATATTTAAAACCACCTGGATGGAAATATGCGCCATAATGCCGACCACAAGCAACGCCCCGTAGAGATCCGCCGCATTGTTCGCAATCACCATAAATCTCCAGATAATCAGCAGGTATAAAAGGATCAGACAGATCGCGCCGAAAAGTCCCAGCTCCTCACAGATGACGGAGAAGATCATATCGTTCTGCGCCTCCGGGATAAAACCGAGCTTCTGCATGCTCTCCCCGAGTCCCTTGCCGAACAGCCCGCCGGAACCGATCGCATAGAGTCCCTGCAGCGTCTGATAACCTTTTTCATACTCTTCCGGGTGCAGCCAGATCTGGATACGCTCGGCGCGGTAGGATGCAAGCGCGATAAAAATGACGCCGACTGCGAGTACCACGCCTCCCACAATCAGAAAATGCGAATATTTCGGGCTCGCCACAAACAGCATGCACACCGCGATGCCAAGGATAATAATCGCTGTACTTAAGTTATTGTATGCGACCACCCCGACGACGGGAAGCACGATCGCCATGACCTTGACCAGCGTCTTAAAATCCCCCACCTGCTTCGACGTCTTATAGATGATCGTCGCCAGGAAAATGATGACCGCAAGCTTCGCAAACTCGGATGGCTGGAACGAAAGCGGTCCGATGTAGATCCAACGCGCCTGTCCTTTGGCTTCCGTACCGATAAAGATAACCGCCGTACACAGTCCGAACGCCATCAGATACGCCAGACCGCTCACTCTCATCCAGAACCGGTACGGGATTCTCGAGACGATGATCATCGCTATGATTCCAAGACTTGTCGCAAACAGCTGCTTTTTCAGATAATACGCCGTATCCCCGAAACGCGTGGAACCATAGTAAGAGCTCGTGCTATAGAGCATCACCAGACCGAAACAAAGCAGAAAGATAATCAAAAACAGCAGGCTGTAATCAAAATATCGAATTGGTTTTTGTTTTTTTTCTTTTTCCTGCCTTCGCGCCATTCTCCACTCCTAGTCTTCTTTTAAGGCACGCACATATTCCTTGAAAATGCGTCCGCGCTCCTCATAGTTTTTAAACATTCCCCAGCTTGCACATGCAGGGGATAAGAGTACCGCATCACCGGATACCGCGTTCCGGTAGCAGGTGTCGATCGCCTCCTCAAACGTATCACAGAGCACAATATTCTCAAATCCATGTGCCCGCGCACAGGCTGCAATCTTCTCCCGCGTCTGTCCGATCAGCACGAGCAGCTTGACTTTTCCGCCAAAGCTTTCAATCCACTCGTCATACTCCGACTGCTTATCATAGCCGCCGCCAATCAGAAGGGTCGGACGGTTCATGGCACAAATGCCCTTGATCGCGGCATCCGGGTTGGTGCCCTTAGAGTCGTTATAAAACTTCACGCCGCGCTTCTCCGTCACATACTCGATGCGGTGCTCGACTGCCTGAAAACGCTTCAGCACTTCGACAATCTTATCCATCGGAACACCGAGGCTTAACGCCATGCCGGTCGCAGCCATCACATTCTCGTAATTGTGCGTTCCCAAAATATTGAGTTCATTCACGTTGATGACCTTCGTGGTGTTCTCTCCGTCTGCATAGTAAATATCCTCGCCGTCCAGATACAGTCCGCGGTCTAACTTCTGTCTGCTGGAAAAATACAGCACGTTCGTGTGAAGCGTCTCACCGAATGCGCGCAGGACTTCATCCTCGTAATTGAGCACGCAGACCTCGTTTTCCGTCTGATTCTCCGCGATCCGCTCCTTCGTCTTAATATAGCACTCCATCGTGTGATGACGGTTCAGATGATCCGGCGTGATATTTAAAATAGCGGAAACTGCCGGGTGAAATGTGTGAATGGTCTCCAGCTGAAAACTGCTGATCTCCGCCACCGTCACTGTCTCGTCCGTGGTGTCCGCAGCCACGGAGGTATATGGAATTCCGATATTGCCGACCACTTTCACATCCCGGTAATAGTTTGCCATGATCTCGCCGCAGAGCGCCGTGGTCGTCGTCTTGCCGTTGGTCCCGGTGATCGCCACGATCCGTCCCTTCGCAAAATGGTAGGCAAGCTCGATCTCGCCCCAGATCGGAATCCCGTCTTTTTTCAGATCCTCAACCATCGGAAGATCCGTCGGCACTCCCGGACTTAACACGACAAGATCCAGTCCGCTTCTATCTTCCGCTGTCAGCTCTCCGAGGATGATCTTCACATCCGCAAAGACCGGGTGCTTCTCACGAAGCGCCGTAAGATCCAGCTCCTTATTTCCGTCAAACAATACCACATTCACATTCTTCTTTTTCAGAAGTTCCGTCGCGGCAACACCGCTGATTCCGGAACCAACCACAAGCACTGTCTTACCTGTCAGATCCATGTTCTTCCTCCTATAATCCTAACAGGGCGATCATGCACAAGATCGCCGTTGTAATCGAAAATACTGCAACCACTCTCGTCTCGGACCATCCGCCCAGCTCAAAATGATGATGGATCGGCGCCATACGGAAAATCCGCTTTCCGCCGGTCTTTTTAAAGTAGGTCACCTGGATGATGACGGAGAGTACCTCGACCAGATAGATCAGTCCGACAATCACGATAAACAAAGGCATCTGCATCATGTAGGCTGCCGAGACCACAAATCCGCCGAGCGCCAGTGATCCGGTATCTCCCATGAAAACACTTGCCGGATAGACATTAAACAGCAAAAATCCAAGCAGTGCACCCACAACCGCACAGGTGATCGGCGCAATGCCTGCATTCGTTCCGATCGCCACCACGGAGAAGAACGTTGCCACCATGATGGTGACGCTCGACGCGAGGCCGTCCAGACCATCGGTAAAGTTCGTACCGTTGACGGTTCCGATTACCGCCAGATACAGTACCGGGAACGCGCCCCAGCCGAGGTCTAAATATTTTCCTCCGGAGAACGGAATCAGCATGGTGAGCGGGACATCCGAGTAGCATCCCATATAAACTGCGAACACGGTCGTCACCACAATCTGACAGAGCATTTTCTGCCATGCAAGCAGTCCGTCCGATCTGCGCAGCACAACCTTCAGATAATCATCCAGAAAGCCGATCACACCGAATCCGACGGTCATAAACAGAATCGGAACAATCTTCGGATAATCTTTTACATAAAACACCGATGTGATGATAATACTTGCCAATATCATAAGTCCGCCCATCGTAGGCGTCCCGTTTTTCTTCAGATGGGATTCCAGTTCCTTCCGCTCCGTCTGTCCGACTTTGAGTCTTCGCAGGAAAGGAATTACAATCGGTCCCAACAATGCACTGATTGCAAAAGATACGATTACCGGGATTACAATTTCATACGTCATAATAAACACCTCATGTATTTTATCTTTGCCGAAAGCAACATGTGCTTTTTAACCCAACTAGTATACGTTATTTTTCATGATTTATCAAGGTAAGGCAATATGTTTTCCATAATTTCTTTTACGACCGGCGCCGCAATCAGACCTCCGTAATACGTGCCCTTCGGGTTATTGATAATCGCAATCACAAGCACTTTGGGATCGTCCGCAGGAGCAAATCCGAGGAACGAGGAAATATAGCGGTGCTCGCTTCTCGGCAGTGTCTGGGAAGTCGCGGTCTTGCCGCCGATCGCATACCCCTCGATCTTCGCATTCTTTCCGCCTCCCTCCGACACAACTTTTTCCAGCAGATACTGCATGGTCTCCGAGGTCTCCCCGCTGCAGATCTCCTCTCTCTTATCATAAGAAAATGTCTCGACCAACGTTCCGTCCGTCTCACGGACCTCCACTCCGAAGTGCGGTGTGATGCGCGTTCCCCCATTTATAATAGAAGAAACGGTCGTCACGAGCTGGATCGGTGTGATCTGGAACGACTGTCCGAACGAGATCGTCGCAAGTTCCACCGGGCCGACGTTTTCCTGCTTATGCATGATCGTCGCCGCCTCTCCCGGCAGATCGATTTCCGTCTTCTGTGTCAGACCGAACTGTTTGAAATATTTGTAATAGTTTTCCACGCCCAGCCGCTCGCCCAGTTCAATGAAGACGGGATTGCAGCTGTTCATAATGCCTGTCTCGAACGTCTCCGCCCCGTGTCCGCTTGTCTTCGCGCACCGGATTCTGCGATCCTCCACCAGCTTATAGCCGGGACAGTAGAACTGATCTGTCAGCGACACCACGCCCTCCTCGAGCGCTGCCGCCGCCGTGATAATCTTAAATGTGGAACCCGGCTCATAGGTGTCGCTGATACACGGGTTTCTCCACATGCGGTTCAGCAGTTCCTGCTTTTTGTCCGCAGACTCCGTCCCATCCGCTCCCATCTCCTCAATTAAGGTAAACGGTTCGTTCAGATTGAATTCCGGATAATTTACCATCGCCATGATCTCCCCGTTCTGCGGGTTCATGACAATCACGGACACCTCATCCGCCTGCTTTTTTATGTATGCCTTTTCCGCCGCCTGCTCACAGTATTGCTGGATATTGCTGTCCATGGAAATATATAAATCATAGCCGTTCACCGGCTCAAGCCGCGTCTCTCCCGCATTTTCAATCTCAATCCCGCGCGCATCCGTGAGGGTAAGAATCTTGCCGCTCGTTCCCTGCAAATAGGAATCGTATTTGACTTCAAGCCCCAGAATTCCCTGGTTATCCGCACCCGTAAAGCCGAGCACCGTGGACGCCATGGTATCCAAAGGGTAATACCGCTTGTAATCCTCGTCGACCTTGATTCCGGAAAGACCGTAGGCACGGATGCGGTCTCCGGTCTCCTTGTCAACATTCGTCTTGACCCGCTCAATGGAACTGACCTTCTCCACCCGTTTTCTCACTTCCTCCTCCGTGAGCCCCAGTTCTTTTTGCAGTGCCGCAATCACCTTCTCCGGCTCATCGATCTGACTGTGAATCACGGAAATGGTACAGACCGATTTGTTCGTCGCAAGGATTTTTCCCGTGGCATCGATGATTCTTCCCCGCGCCGCCTTGATATCACGCTCTCTCTCATGAAGGTCCTCCGCCTTCTGCCCGTAGTATTCCGAGCAGAAGACCATCAGATAGACGAGCCGTCCGCCCAGAAACATCAGCACGAAAAACACGGCGAGGAACATCAGCCATATTTTTCTGCGGTTGAATGTCTTGCTCCGGTAAAATGCATGTTCCTGTGACATATAGAAAAAACCTCACGAAAGTTCTCCATGAAATTTTATTCATCCTTTCGTGAGGTTATGTCTGTTATTGCTGTCCGTTATCCTGTGGGATGTCTCCACTATCCTGTGGGATATCTCCGTTATCCTGCGGGGTGTCTCCACTATCCTGCGGTTCATCCCCGTTATCCTGCGGGGTATCTCCGCTATCCTGCGGTTCATCCCCGTTATCCTGCGGCGTGTCTGTGCCTTCCGCCTCCTCTTCATTTCCCGGCAGGGTATCCGTTGTGTCCGGCACATCCAGTCCTTCTTCCACCGGAGTCTCCTCGTTTACAACGTCCGTCATCGCTGTCGCTCCGGTATCTGTTCCCGTAATGTCCCACCCTGCATGAATTCCGGTGGTCTGCTCATCGCGGTAGATGTTCATGTAAGGAAGCACTTCCTCTAAGATCTCACGCACAATATTCTGTGCAAAAGAGCTGTGGTACTGCTCCACCGCATTCGGCTCGTCGACCACGCAGTAAATCACAAGCTGCGGATCGTCGACCGGTGCAAATCCAATAAACGATACCAGATAGTTGACGCCGTCACGTCCCGCTTTCTGTGCCGTTCCCGTCTTGCCACCCATTGAGTAGCCGTCCACTTTCGCTGTCGCTCCGGTACCTGAGGTAACGGTGGAATACATATACTGCCGCAGCGTCTCGGACGTACTCTCCGAGATGGTTTCCCGAAGAAGTGTCGGCTGGATCTCCTGCACAACGTTGCCGTTCTCATCCGTAATCCGTTTTACCACATGCGGCTGATAGAACTTTCCGCCGTTTACAATCGAGCAGAAGCCTGTGGCAAGCTGGATCATCGTCGTGTTGAAGTTCTGACCGAATGCGTTTGTCGCAAGATCCACCACCGTCATGTTGTCGCCGGTATAGATCAGAGAATCGGTTCTCGTCTCTCCCGGCAGATCAATGTTGGTCTTCTGACCAAATCCGAAAATCTGCTGGTAGTTTTCAAAGTTATCTCTTCCTATTTTATAGGACATCTGCATCAGTGCATCGTTGCAGGAATTCATCAGCGTCTGCTCCAATGTCTCCATTCCGTGTCCGTCTCTCTTGACACAGTGAATGTCATGACCGGAGATCGTCTCATACCCGTCGCAGTAATAGGTGTCTGCCGTGGTCACCGTCCCGGTCTCAAGTCCTGCCGACACGGTAAAAGGCTTCGCCGTCGATCCCGGTTCATAGGTATACGACACGCAGAAGTTCTGCCACAGCTGGTTTAGTGCATCCATCTTTGCGTCATCATCCATGGCAGCGAGTTCTTCCTCGGTGTAATACGCGGAGAGATCTCTCGGGTTGCTCAGATCAAAATTCGGATAATTCGCCATGGCGAGCACATCCCCGTTATTCGGATCCATAATCAGGACTCCGATATGGGAAGCTCCCGCATCCCCTTCGCGGTAGGCGCCTGTGTACGCCTCGTTGAATTCCCGGATCTTGTCCTCCACCACGGACTGGATATTCGCATCAATCGTTGTCACGATGTTGTTGCCGTTTGTCGCCTGCTTGATCGTTTTCTCAAAATTATTATCCGTATTCAGATAGCCGAACTCACGCCCGTTGATGCCGTTTAACGTGCTGTTGTAATAATTCTCCAGACCGTTCACTCCGACATTTCCGGATGCCGTAAATCCGATCACCGCGCTGGCGAGCGTTCCATACGGATACTCTCTCTGATATTCCTTCTCAAACCATACGCCCTTGATGTCGGGGTTCACCTTTCTGCCCTTTTCATCCGTCGCATCCTGCAGTTCCACGAACGGCTGCATCTCGTCGTACGATATTTTCTTCTTCAGCACAATATAACGGTTCTGCGGATCATTCCGGACATATCCGTAAAGCTCATCGCTGCTCAAGTCCGGAAAACACTGCACAAGCGCCTGAATCGTCGGCGCAACGTAATCCTCATCGCTCGTTAAAACAGAACAATCCAGTATCACATTGTACACTGCAATACTGGTTGCCATCACTGTCCCCTTTGCATCGACAATATCGCCTCTCTGGTAAGGAATCACTTTGCTGTCGTATTCCTGCTGGGACAACACAATTTTCTCATATTTTTCACCGCTGGTATATTCAATATACATCAGGCGCCCGATCAGACCGATCAGCATGCCTGCCACAATGGTAAACATGACAATCAGCTTTTTTTGCATGCGCCTGGGAAATTTCAGCAGCGGTCTTCTTTTTTTCTTTGCCATGCGCCTCTCCTGCCATCCTACTCGCGCGGAATCTCACTGTACTGGTTCATGTAATCGTCATCGTTCACTGTATAGTACACAATCTGCGATTCCTTCGCATAGGACATTCCATATTCTGTCATCGCCGTATTCCGAATGCTGTCAAGATCCACGCTCGTATTGATCCGCTTGTATGCCTCGTCGTTGTCGGCTTTCAGATCTGCGATCTGGCTCTCAAGGCTTGATATCTGATTCATGCGCGCCGTCATCTCCGACTGGATGTGGATGTATGCACCGGTAAAGATGCCGAACACCATCACAGCCATCGTGAGAAATGCCACATAGCTCTTGCTCATGCGCAGAGCACGCTCCTGATTTCTTCTGGCTGCACGCTTTCTGTTTCTTAATTCAATCTCGCGTTCCCGCTCCCGTCTCTCGCGCTCCCGTCTCTCTCTTGTGACATGCTCCGGGCGGCTCTCTCTGATCCTGCGATCCGGTCTCGTCACTGCAGGCGCTGCTTCCATCCTGCGGACAGTATTCCCGTCAATATAATATTTTCTCTCTGCCGCTTCATTTCTCATAACTGCCACTTCCCTCACTACACTCTAAGCTCTTTCAAATACGCGGAGCTTTGCACTCTTCGATCTCGAGTTCTCTGCAAGCTCTCTCTCCCCCGGCAATACTGGCTTCCTTGTAATCACTCTTCCCTTGGACTTTTTCCCACATACACATACCGGGAAATCACTCGGGCAGGTACATGGATTCTCGTTGCGCTTAAAATTCGTCTTGACGATCCGGTCCTCTAATGAGTGAAAGGTAATAATACAGATCCTTCCTCCCGGATTAAGCAGATCGATCATCGTATCCAGATTGTCCTGCAACACTTCCAGTTCGTGATTCAATTCAATTCTGATTGCCTGAAACGTACGCTTTGCCGGATTTCCTCCGGTCTTCTGCACTTTCATCGGGATGGACTCCCGAATAATTTCCGACAGTTCCCCCGCCGTTGTAATCGGCTTCTTCTGTCTCTCGTTCACTATATGTTTTGCAATATTTTTTGCAAATTTATCTTCACCGTAATCGCGGATGATCCTATAGAGATCCATCTCGCTGTAGTCATTGACAATATCCCTTGCCGTAAGACTCTGTCTGTCATCCATGCGCATATCAAGCGGCGCATCGGCGTCCCGGTAGGTAAATCCCCGCTCCGGTGTGTCAAGCTGGAACGATGACACGCCCAGATCCAGCACGATGCCGTCCACATGTTCTATACCGATCGCATGAAGTTCCTCTTTCATGTTGGCGTAATTGCTCCGGATGATCGTAACCTTATCGCCGAACGGCTTCAAACGCTCTCCCGCAGCCCGGATTGCATCCGCATCCTGATCGATGCCGATGAGACGTCCCTTTTCCGATAACCGTTTTGCCACTTCACTGGCATGTCCGGCACCGCCAAGCGTTCCGTCCACATAGATTCCGTCCGGTCTGATGTTCAGATGTTCAATTGTCTCTTCCAGTAGAACGGAATAATGTTTAAACTCCAACCTGCGCCTCCTGCTTAGATACTGAATCCAAGATCCGCCATGTGCTCTGCGATCTCGTCCATCTCATCCTCATCGTAGGTATTCTCCTGCCATCTGTCCTTATCCCAGATCTCCACGCGGCTTAAGACTCCCACGAGCACCACATCTTTTTGTAAATTGGCATATTCGCGCAAAACCGGCGGAAGCAGAATTCTGCCCTGCTTATCCAGCGAATCATTGCGGCCGATGAACGAATCCTCACGACTCCAGCAAAGAAAAAACGGGAAAACTTTCTGGCATCCTTCGATGTCATGGAAATATTGCGGAACTTCTCCTCAATATTGTGCCACTCTTCGGCAGGGTACACAAATAAGCATCCATCCAGTCCCTTGGTAACCACAAATTCACTGCCTAACTGCTCTCTGAATTTGGATGGAACGATCAGTCTGCCCTTTGGGTCCACTGTGTGATTGTATTCTCCCATGAACATAACACAAACACCTGCCTTCAGTGGTTTTCCACAAAGTTATGAACTTATCCACCACTTTGTACCATTCTCCACCACTTTCCTCCACTTGTATGATAATATTACCCCACCTTGTACCAAATTGCAATAGAAAAAAGCCCAAAACTTGCGTTTGGGCATAAAAAAAGGACCTCGCATACATGCCTCGCATATATGTTCCGTCCTGTTTACTGTGTTTATTCAATTGTCAGACCCTGACACCCTCCTGACTCTCAAGATATTCTTCTATCAGCTTGTCCAGTCTGGTGCTTTTCTCGTAATAGTACTCAAACCTGTTCTCCTGCAACAGTGCTTCATCCAACTCGTGTCTCGCCGTCTCGATCTTCTTTTGTAACTCATAGATTCTATTCATATGAATCCTCCTTAAAACGCTAAGATTCCTATGTCTGACGTTAACATAGCACTAAAGGTGGGCATTCCCACATAAATCTGCTCTTCACTGCCTGCCTTACATTCATTATATTACTATGTCCGAACACGAAAATCAACGAAAACAACCCGTCATTTTTCGACATTATGAGTGCCGGATTCTCCACTCGACGCGTTTATTCGCCAATAACTTCATCATTGCATCCAGCGCTTTGTGATTCACCTCGACAATATGTTCTATATCATCCTCCACGCCATGCTTGTGCGCCAGATACTCGTCATGCGACTTCTGGATAAAAGCACAGATCGTCTCCGCGTCGATGAGCGGCTCTGCCTTTTTCTTATTCTGCAGCTTCTCATGTTCTTCCTTAAGCTGCAGCAGCCGGTGATGTCTGACAGCCTCACCGCTCTTAAGGTACGATCTTAAGTCCCGCTTTAACTTCTCCTCGTAAGAACAATGATCCTTCAGGCTGCCCGGGTAAATGGTGTTGTGCGGAAATGTAAAATAATCCGCCAGATAATGGCTGATCTGTCCCAGATCCCGGTAATACTTGCACCCCTTTTTCTTCCGGATCAGCGCATCTCCCTCCGACAGACGCCTGATATGTCTGCTGACATAAGGAAACGTTCCGTCCATCTCGTGTCTCTTATAGAGAAACGAAGGCTTGATATCCGGCAGAATACTTCCCAGATAAAAAGAAAATTTGTGATGTTTTAATTCTTCATCCTTTAAATTCTCCACCATATAGCGCGCCAGCGAAATATGTGACTTTTTTCTCATTCATCGGTTCCCCCTTTTGCACTGCATGACTTTTTTCCTAATTTTGCTTTCATTGTACTTCCATCAGGCGCACTTTACAAGAGGAAAATTCCACCGGGGAAATTCCACCGGAATGCAAAACGGGGAACCGTTTTGCATTGCCCCCGGCTCCCCGTCTTTTCTCCTATTTGCAGCAGAAACTTGCGCACTCTGTCTCGCCGCAGGAACAGTAGCCATTAACAGACAAGCTAGCAAAAAGTGTTTTTTCATGATTTTATTCTATTA
>OGZP01002273.1_pt1 | contig 12468 bp, 8 predicted proteins | sample 1576811 | NCBI WGS metagenome assembly OGZP01 (sample SAMEA3541553, study PRJEB24748) | human gut metagenome | biome: human gut; feature: human-associated habitat; material: faeces | place: China | collected 2012
AGAAGCACCTGATCTGATGAAAGGAGCATAGGATTACAATGGCTGATTTTAACGAATACAAGGGCGTATGGGTCTTCTGCGAGCAGCGCCAGGGCGCATTGATGCCCACTGATTTCGAGCTGGTGAGCGAGGCCCGCAAGCTGGCTGATGAGCTGGGCTGCGAGGTCACCGGTCTGCTGCTGGGCGACAACGTGGAAGGCATTGCCAAGGAGCTGGGCGGCTATGGTGCCGATAAGGTCATGGTCTGCGACAGCCCCCTGCTGAAGGACTACACCACCGATGCATACGCTAAGGTCGTGTGCGACATGGTCAACGAGTACAAGCCCGAAGTCCTGCTGATCGGTGCAACCAACATCGGCCGCGATCTGGGCCCCCGCTGCGCAGCTCGTCTGCACACCGGCCTGACCGCTGATGCTACCCATCTGGACATCGACACTGCAAAGTACATCGATTTCCTGAAGGAGAGCTCCACCATCGACCTGTCCAAGCAGAAGTTCGATATGGAAGACCGCAACCTGAAGATGACCCGTCCCGCATTCGGCGGCCATCTGATGGCTACCATCATCTGCCCCCGCTTCCGTCCGCAGATGTCCACCGTGCGTCCCGGCGTTATGAAGAAGGCTCCCTTCGATCAGGCCAAGGCTGATGCCTGCCAGATCGTGAAGCCCGCATTCGCTCTGGCTGCTGAGGACATCAAGACCGAGGTCCTGAGCGTTGAGAAGGCCGCTGAGAAGCTGGTCGATCTGATCGGCGCAGACGTGATCGTCTCTGTTGGCCGCGGCATCAGCAAGGATGTCAACAAGGGCATTGAGCTGGCTGAGCAGCTGGCAGCTGCTCTGGGCGGCGGCGTTGTGGGTGCTTCCCGTGCCGTCACCGATGCAGGCTGGATGACTGCTGACCATCAGGTTGGCCAGACCGGCAAGACCGTGCATCCCAAGATCTATGTTGCTCTGGGCATCTCCGGCGCTATCCAGCACACCGCTGGTATGCAGGACTCCGAGTGCATCATCGCTGTCAACAAGAATGAGGGCGCACCCATCTTCGGTGTTGCCGACTACGGCATCGTGGGCGACCTGTTCAAGGTGGTTCCCGAACTGATCAAGCAGATCGAGGCAGCAAAGGCTGCTCAGTGATCGACTGACGCGAGATCTTTTTATAGCATAGCCTGAATTGTGGGAGGGCGGCTCTTCGGAGCCGCTCTTCTTTTTATATAAGGAATACGGCACAGCACAGATGGCCCTGAAAAGGCTGCCTGTGCTGTTTTTTGTTGCAGAAAGTACAGCCAAAGGCTGGCTGCAGCCCAGAAAAGGGCTGCGGAAGGGGAGTGAGACGGAAAAAGCGCACACAAAAGTCTGTTACACTTTGAAATATGCATATAAGCGAATAAACATACAGAAAAATGCATGAAAAACATTGCAGAAAAGGTGTAGAAAAATAAAATGCAACACGTTAAGTGTGACGAAACAATCCTGAAAACGGTGAAGTGCAACACGGACGTAACAAATTTACGGTATCTTGGATGAACCTGTTGCGCTTGTGAAACGTTTTCGGAACGGGAAATTTTGATTTTTTTGCATTTTCTCTCAAAAAATTGACAGAAATCCCTTGACGATGAGATGCTATTGTGATACTTTTGTTGCACAAAAGCAACACATTTGAAACGGAAGAGTTGCAAATGTGTTGCAGTACGCATTCACATGAATGCAAAAAAGCTTTTATATACAAAAGCTTACGGAGGATGTCTTATGAAACTCGAGATGCGCACCCTGAAGAATATCGCAGCAGCAGCTATGACTTTGGCTGTGGTTTTTGGTGCTGCATCTCTTAAGCCCGTTACTGCAAACGCAGCTGAGGCTTCGGTTTCTGCCTCCATCGAAGAAGAAAATTCCTACATCAGCTTTCAGGACGAAGCTTATCAGAACGAGTTCCTGCGCCGCGTAAACAACGAGCGCGTAAAGGCTGGCCTGAAGCCCGTTCAGCTGGACGACAGCAACCACAATAGTGCCGCTCAGGAGCGCGCTAAGGAACTGGCCTCTTCTTATTCCTACGTTCGTCCCAATGGCCAGCGCGATTTTACCATCTTCGCAGAGAATGGTATCGACGATGCGTCCGTTGGCGAAAACTACATAGCTGGCGTTTCTACCCCCGATGCAGCGGTGGATCAGTGGATGAACATTGATTTCGCACGTGAGCGCATGCTGAATGCGGATGTGACCACCATGAGCGTGGGCCACTACGAAGGCGGCGTTTACAACAACTACTGGGTGCTGATCTTCTCTTGCCCCGAAAACTCTTACACCAGCAACTACCGTCAGGAAGTTCTGAATCTGGTCAATGCCGAGCGTGCAAAGTACGGCCTGCAGCCCCTGGTCATGGGCGATGCAAAGCTCACCGCAGCTGCTCAGCGGCGCGCCGAAGAGATCGCAACCGTCAATTCTCACGTTCGTCCCAATGGTACCAAGTGGTACACTGTTCTCAGCGAGTACGGCGTGACGGATGCCGCTGCTGGCGAGAATGCCGCATGGGGCAGCGTTTCTCCTGAAGAAGTCGTGAATGCCTGGATGAACTCCGAAGGCCATCGCGCAAACATTCTGGATCCCGAAGCCCGTGCAATGGGTGTTGGCTACTACTACAACAGCTCCAGTACTTGGGGCCATCAGTGGATCCAGCTCTTTACGAAGTGATCATCTGCTTTCTTCTAACAAAAGATCGGCTGAGCTGCAAGGCTTGGCCGATTTTTTGCTGCGCTTTTTTCTGGCAGAGGACATGCGGGCAGCGGTACCAGGAGCTGGCCTTGACGCAAAAACGTATGCGGCAGTGGTTGCACAACGGACGATTTATGTTATACTTGTTTTGAATAACATGCAGGAGGAACCACAGTGGAGGATTACCGCACCATCCATGGCACGGCCACAGGAGAATACGAAGAAAAGAAGAGCCGCTTCATTGCGGCGCTGTCATTTGCGGACAGCGAGGAAGCTGCCGTTGCATTTCTGGAACAGGTGCGTGCGGCCAACCGCACCGCCCGCCACAATGTGTATGCCTACCGCCTGAGGGAAGGCAACCGGGAACGCTATTCAGATGATGGTGAACCGGCCAAGACGGCGGGCACACCAGCGCTGGAGGTGCTGCAGCACAGCGGCCTGACGGATCTGATCGTGGTGGTGACCCGTTACTTTGGCGGTGTGCTGCTGGGCACCGGCGGCTTGGTGCGTGCATACACCACGGCTACGGCCCGTGCACTGGAAAATGCCGAGGTGGTCACGGTGCGCAGCGTGGTGGAGCTGCGCGTGACGGTGGATTACTCCCTTTATGAGCGTGCATCGCTGCTGATCGATGCGGCGGGAGCAAAACAGGCCGCGCCGCAGTTCACGGATCGCGTGACCCTGTGCTGGCAGATGCCGGAACACACCGAAGGCCCGCTGCTGGAACAGCTGCGGGAGCTGACGCGCGGCAGCGCGCAGGTGACGGTATCCGACCCGTTCTACGCACCGTTCTGAACCCGGAAGCGGCAAAAATAAAAAAGCAAGCATTATTTTGCGAACCGACAGGCTTTTTCCCCCTTCGACAAAGCGGGTGTGCTACAATTGCCGCAGACGCAGCAATTGGGATCGGCTGTGCCGAAACAGAGAGGGGGAATGGCGACAAAAAGGGAGGGCGACTTTGTATGGATGTACGTCAGCGCACAGAAGAGATCGAACATATGACCTTCGCGCTGTGGGCTACCTTCAGCGACCAGAGCCGCGGCCGCATGCTGCCGGAAGAGCAGGACCCGATCCGGCCGGTGTTCCAGCGTGACCGTGACCGGGTGCTGCACTGCAAGGCATTCCGACGGCTCAAACAAAAGACGCAGGTGTTCCTCTCGCCGGAGGGAGACCTGTACCGCACCCGACTGACCCATACGCTGGAGGTCTCGCAGATCGCGCGGACCATTGCCCGCGCTCTGCGGCTGAACGAAGATCTGACTGAAGCGATCAGCCTTGCCCATGATCTGGGCCACACGCCGTTTGGCCATGCCGGGGAGCGCGCGCTGAATGAGCTGTGCCCGGACGGCTTCAAGCACTACATGCAGAGCCTGCGTGTGGTGGACAAGCTGGAAAAGGACGGCCGGGGCCTGAACCTGACGTGGGAGGTGCGCAACGGCATCGTGACCCACACAAAGGGCACCTGGGCGGCAACGCCGGAAGGGCGCATCGTGCGCATGGCGGATCAGATCGCCTATGTGAACCATGACATTGAGGACGCGGTGCGCGCCGGTGTGCTGGACCCAGCCACCCTGCCGAAGGAATGCACCGCCGTGCTGGGCCAGACAAAATCTGCCCGCATCACCACCATGATCAACAGTATCCTTGCCAACAGCGATGGGGATGTGAAGGTGGGCGCAGAGGAAAACGAAGCCTTCCTTGCGCTGCGGGATTTCATGTACGCCACCGTGTACGTGGACAAGACCGCCAAGCGGGAAGAGCAGAAGGTGGACAAGGTGATCGGGGAACTGTACGATTACTACCTGAACCATGTGGACCGGATGTCCAACTTCTACATCCAGCTGGCTTATCAGGAGGGCGGAGAACGCGCAGTGACCGATTACATCAGTGGCATGAGCGATGAATTTGCCATCCGTACTTTTGAGGAATTGTTTGTGCCCCGGAAGTGGCATGTCCTATAAATCCGAAAGGTCGTTTGAAAGATCTATGATCCCACACGAATACATTGAAGAACTGACCCGCCGCACCGACATTGTGGAGCTGGTGGGCAGCTATGTGCAGCTCAAGCGCAAGGGACGTTTGTATGGCGGCCTGTGCCCCTTTCACAGCGAAAAAACGCCCTCATTCTACGTCTACCCGGACACCCAGAGCTTTTACTGCTTTGGCTGCGGCGCAGGTGGCGATGCCATTACCTTTACGAAAAAGATCAACAGCATCGATTACCCGGAGGCCGTTAAGCTGCTGGCAGCGCGGGCCGGTATGCCGGAGCCGCAGGAGGACGACAAAACAGGCCGGATGCGCAGCCGCATCCTCTCCATGAACAAGGAGGCGGCACGGTTTTTCCACGCCTGCCTGAACTCCACCGTGGAGGAAGCCCGGCAGGCCCGTGCCTACTGGCGGCGGCGCGGTCTGGACGACAAGACGATCGTCCGGTTCGGGCTGGGCTATGCGCCAAACGACGGACAGGCGCTGTATCAGTTCCTGCGCGATAAGGGCTACAATCAGCAGGAGCTGGATGCCAGCGGCCTGTTCAAGCGCAGTGCGTCCGGCCGCATCTACTGCCTGTTCTGGAAGCGGGTGATGACCCCCATCTTTGACCTGCGCGGCAACATCATTGCGTTTGGTGGGCGCGTGCTGGACGATTCCAAACCGAAATATGTCAACAGCCCGGAAACGCTGGTGTACCACAAATCAGAGACGGTGTTTGCGCTGCAGATCGCAAAGCGCAGCGCGGTGCGCCGGTTCGTGCTGTGCGAGGGCTACATGGACGTGATCAGTATGCATCAGGCAGGCATCGACACAGCAGTGTGCGCCTGCGGCACGGCCCTGACCCCGGAGCAGGTGCGGCTCATCAGCGAGTATGCTGACGAGGTGATCCTGAGCTACGATTCGGACGAAGCAGGCCAGAAGGCCACGCTGCGCTCGCTGGAACTGTTCCGCAACAGCCCGGTAAAGGTGGGCGTGCTGCAGATCCCCGGTGCAAAGGACCCGGACGAGTACATCAAAAAGTATGGCGCAGAGCGATTCAAAGCCCTGCTGGACGGTGTGGGCAATGCACTGGACTTCCGGCTGGGCCGTCTGCGCAGCCAGTACGATCTGGCACAGGATGCCCAGCGGCTGGAATACGTGAAGGAAGCTGTGAATATGCTAGCAGAGCGCTCCAACCCTACCGAGCAGGAAGTGTATGCGGGGCGTCTGGCTGAGGAGACCAACATCTCCAAAACAGCTATCATGACCCAGCTGGAGACCGCCGTGAAGAGGGCGGGCAGCAAGCACCGCTGGGAGAAAAAGCAGCAGGCGCTCAAGTCCGGTGAGATGAATCAGATCAACGTGCCGTACAGTGCGGGCGGCAGTCAGGCGCTGGGCATTGCCAGCGCACAGCAGCGACTGCTGGCGGCCATGCTGCGGGAGCCGCACTATATCGATCTGGTGCAGGGGCAGCTGACCGCAGAACAGTTCGTGCTGCCGCAGCAGAAGGAGCTGTTTGAAGCCATGCTGCGCTGCCGACAGGAGGGCATTGAGATCAGCCTGACCACGCTGCGCGCTTTTGTAAGCGAAGAAGCGCTGAATGAACTGAGCCATCTTGCGGCACAATACAGCGATGTGAATTGTACGCCGGATGATATCCGGCTGTATCTGGACCGCATTGCCCGGGGGATGCCCATGGCAGGCAAGGCGGCGCATATGTCCAATGAGGAACTGAGTGATTACCTCCAGTCGATGCGCGAAAAGAAGCAGGGAAATGTGCCTGTAGAAGAATGATCCCCCGCTTTCCCCTCCGGCTGGAGCAGGAGAGGAAAGGAGCAGGAACCATGCAGAAATTGTCGCAAACGGAGGAATTGGCCAGAACATTGGCTGCGCGGGCACGCCACCATGCCCTGACACCGGAGCAGATCAGCCGTGCCATGGACGAACAGGATTACGATGTGGCGCAGCTGGACGAGCTGTATACGGCACTGGAGGACCGCGGCGTGCACCTGACCGAAGAGGAAGCGGACCTGCCTGCGTTGGATGAAACGCAGATCGGCAGGCTGGAACATGAGCTTTCGGCAGAGGGGGTGGCGCTGGACGACCCGGTAAAGGCCTATTTGAAGGAGATCGGCCGGGTGCCGCTGCTGACGGCAGAACAGGAAACGGAGCTTGCCCGTGCCGCGCAGGCCGGGGATGAGGATGCCCGGCGGAAGCTCAGCGAAGCGAACCTGCGGCTGGTGGTGTCGGTGGCAAAGCGCTATGCAGGGCGGGGCCTGCCGTTTCTGGATCTCATTCAGGAAGGCAATCTCGGTCTGATGAAGGCGGCGGAAAAGTTTGAGCCGGAGCGCGGCTTCAAATTTTCCACCTATGCCACGTGGTGGATCCGTCAGTCCATCACCCGCGCCATTGCAGATCAGGGGAGGACCATCCGCATCCCGGTGCACCTTGTGGAGAGCATCAACCGGGTCAAAAAGACGACGGGTGACCTGCTGCGGAAAAATGGCCGGGAGCCTACCGCGGAAGAGATCGCTGTTCAGCTGGACATGGAGCCGGACCGTGTGCGGGAATTGCTGCAGCTGGCGCAGGACCCTATCAGCTTGGAAACGCCGGTGGGCGAGGAAGAGGATGCCCACCTTGAAGATTTTATTCAGGACGAGGATGCAGGCGTCCCGGTGGATGAAGCCGGGCGGCAGCTGCTGCGGCGGGAACTGTTCAGCGTGCTCAAAAGCCTGACACCGAGGGAAGAGCGGGTGATCGCACTGCGCTTCGGGCTGGAGGATGGCCGGGCGCACACGCTGGAAGAGCTGGGTAAGGAGTTCAATGTGACCCGGGAGCGGGTGCGGCAGATCGAAGCCAAGGCCCTGCGCAAGCTGCGGCATCCCAGCCGTGCAAAACGCCTGCGGGATTATCTGGATGAGTGAACGATTATAATTGCCGCCGCTTGCGCTCTGGCAATATTAGAGAAAACATTATTTTTATATTTGCAGCTCAGAAAAGCCTGCGAGCTTTTCTGAGCTGCTTTTTCACAAAAAAGGGCCGCAAGGGAAAACGGGCATATCCGACTGTAAAAGTAATACGCCAAAACACAAGGGCAAAGATAGACAAATTGCACAAGGGGATTATGAACAGGAACGTGCAAAATAAAAAAATCAAGCCCTAAAACAGCAAAACGCAACACGCTGCCGGGCGTGCGAAAATGAAAGAAAAAATAAATTTGTTTTGGCAAAAATCTGAAAAATGGCTTGACAGCAAGGCTTTTAGGGTGTATACTGCATTAGTATCACATAATGGACTAGTGCGCCAAAAAGGGGAATACGCAGGCGGCGGCTGGACGGGTCAAACCGAAAAGTTTGTGAAAAACGCCGAAAGGTTCCCTTCGACGCGGGTCGAATTATGTGTGTCTGCTCAAATTTGACCCGTGTATACGACATCCCGTAGAGTATAAAAGTAAGGAGTGGTTGATTTTATGATGAAAGTCAAGCCCGTAAAGCTCGGCAAAACCGAGCGCATGAGCTTCTCCCACATCGACGAAGTCATCAGTATGCCGAACCTGATCGAGGTCCAGAAGAACTCTTATCAGTGGTTCCTGGACGAGGGCCTGAAAGAGGTCTTCCACGATATCGGCACCATTGAGGACTACACCGGCAATCTGGCACTGAGCTTTGTGGACTTCCGCCTGGACAAGGAGCCGAAGTACAGCATCAAGGAGTGCAAGGAGCGCGACGTGACCTATGCAGCACCCCTGCGCGTCACCGCCCGTCTGCTGAACAAGGAGACCGGCGAAGTGAAGGATCAGGAGATCTTCATGGGCGATTTCCCGCTGATGACCGATGCCGGCACCTTTGTGATCAACGGTGCAGAGCGTGCTATCGTCAGCCAGCTGGTGCGTTCTCCCGGCGTGTTCTACGGCGATGCCAAGGATAAGGTGGGCAACGACCTGTACAGCGCCACCATGAACCCCAACCGCGGTGCATGGCTGGAGTACGAGACCGATGCTTCCGATGTGTTCTATGTCCGTATCGATAAGAACCGCAAGCTGCCTGTCACCGTGCTGTGCCGTGCACTGGGCCTGTCCACCAACGAGGACATCCTGAACTTCTTTGGCGACGATGAGCGCATCCTCGCTACTCTGGAAAAGGATACCACCAAGAATCAGGAAGAGGGCCTGCTGGAAGTCTACCGCAAGCTGCGCCCCGGCGAGCCTCCCACGGTGGAGTCTGCTACCAGCCAGATCAACATGCTGTTCTTCGACCCGCGTCGTTATGACCTGTCTCGTTTCGGCCGTTATAAGATGAACAAGAAGCTGTCTCTGGCACGCCGCATCACCGGTCAGGTGGCTGCTGAGAATGTGGTCGCTCCGCTGACCGGCGAGATCCTGATCGAGGCTGGTGCCAAGATCACCCGCGAGCTGGCCGAGAAGGCTGACAATGCCGGTGTGAATCTGGTCGTGCTGAAGCTCGACGATCCCATGAAGGAAGAGAGCCGGAAGATCAAGGTCATCACCAACGGCTGTGTGGATGCACAGGGCTTCTTCTCCTTCGACGTGAAGGAGTGCGGCATCAACGAGCGCTGCTCCTTCGATGAGATCAAGAAGATCCTCGACACCACCTCTGATGTGGAAGAGCAGAAGGAGATGCTGCGCCGCAACCACGACCAGCTGATCGGCCGCACCGTTACGGTCGCCGATATTCTGGCTTCCATCAACTACCTGAACGGTCTGGGCCACAATATTGGCACCACCGATGATATCGACCATCTGGGCAACCGCCGCATCCGCAGCGTGGGCGAGCTGCTGCAGAACCAGTTCCGCATCGGCTTCTCCCGCATGGAGCGCGTCATCCGTGAGCGCATGACCCTGCAGAGCCAGGATCAGAGCGTCATCACCCCGCAGGCCCTCATCAACATCCGTCCGGTGGTGGCAGCCATCAAGGAGTTCTTCGGTTCTTCTCCGCTGTCCCAGTTCATGGATCAGAACAACCCGCTGGCTGAGCTGACCCACAAGCGCCGCCTGTCTGCTCTGGGCCCCGGCGGTCTGAGCCGTGACCGCGCAGGTTTCGAGGTCCGCGACGTTCACTACAGCCACTACGGCCGTATGTGCCCCATCGAGACTCCTGAAGGCCCCAACATCGGTCTGATCTCCTATCTGGCATCTTACGCCAAGATCAACGAGTACGGCTTCGTGGAAGCTCCGTACCGCAAGGTCAAGAAGATCTATGACGAGAACGGCAACCTGAAGGAACAGGTCGTCACCGACGAGGTCGAGTATATGACCGCTGATGTCGAGGACGAGTACGTTGTGGCACAGGCCAACGAGCCGCTGGATGAGGGCAAGCACTTCATCCGTCCCCGTGTGTCTGCCCGCCGCCGCGACGAGATCCTTGAAATTGATGCAGAGAAAGTCGATTACATGGACGTTTCTCCGCGAATGATGGTCTCTGTTGCTACCGCCTGCATCCCCTTCCTGGAGAACGATGACTGTAACCGTGCTCTGATGGGTTCCAACATGCAGCGTCAGGCAGTGCCTCTGATGGTCACCCAGCAACCCATCGTTGCTACCGGTATGGAGTACAAGGCTGCTACCGACTCCGGCACCGCTGTTCTGGCAAAGAATGACGGTATCGTTGAGAAGATGGATGCCAACCATGTTGTTGTGCGCAACAACAAGGGTGAGCTGGAGGATTATCCTCTGGTCAAGTTCGCACGCTCCAACGCAGGCACCTGCATCAACCAGCGTCCCATCGTGGAGGTCGGCGAGAGCGTCAAGGCCGGTCAGGTGCTGGCCGACGGCCCTGCAATGCGCAACGGCGAAATTTCTCTGGGTAAGAACGCTCTGATCGGCTTCATGACCTGGGAAGGCTACAACTACGAGGATGCCGTTCTGCTGAACGAGAAGATCGTGCGCGAGGACGTGTACACCTCCATTCATATTGAAGAGTACGAGACCGAGAGCCGCGACACCAAGCTGGGACCCGAAGAGATCACCCGTGATATCCCCAACGTTTCTGAGGATGCACTGAAGGATCTGGACGAGCGCGGCATCATCCGCATCGGTGCCGAGGTCAAGAGCGGCGACATTCTGGTCGGTAAGGTCACCCCGAAGGGCGAGACCGAGCTGACCGCTGAAGAGCGCCTGCTGCGCGCCATCTTCGGCGAGAAGGCACGCGAAGTGCGTGATACTTCTCTGCGCGTGCCCCATGGTGCATACGGCATCATCGTGGATGTCAAGGTGTTCACCCCGGAGAACAGCGACGAACTGCAGCCCGGCGTGCGCGAGGTCGTCCGCTGCTATATTGCCCAGAAGCGCAAGATCAGCGTTGGTGATAAGATGGCAGGCCGTCACGGCAACAAGGGTGTCGTTTCCCGCATTCTGCCGCAGGAGGACATGCCCTACCTGCCCGACGGCACCCCGCTGGACATCGTGCTGAACCCTCTGGGCGTGCCTTCCCGTATGAACATCGGTCAGGTGCTGGAAGTCAACCTGGGCTACGCTGCCAAGGCATGCGGCATCAAGGTCATGACTCCCGTCTTCGACTCTGCTCGTGAGAACGACATCGGCGATACCTTTGATACCGCCCGCGAGATGTGGCATGGCGAGAATGCTCCTGCATATCCCACGAAGCTCCCCAAGATCATGGGTGAGAAGGGACACATCATCGACTTCTCCAAGATCGAGCTGGACCGCGATGGCAAGACCACCGTTTACGATGGCCGCACCGGCGAAAAGTTCGATAACCGCGTTACCGTCGGTTATATGTACTACCTGAAGCTGCATCACCTGGTCGATGATAAGATCCATGCACGTTCTACCGGCCCCTACTCTCTGGTCACTCAGCAGCCTCTGGGCGGCAAGGCCCAGTTCGGCGGCCAGCGCTTTGGCGAAATGGAAGTCTGGGCACTGGAAGCTTACGGCGCTGCTTACACTCTGCAGGAGATCCTGACCGTCAAGTCCGACGACGTGGAGGGCCGTGTGAAGACCTACGAGGCTATCGTTAAGGGTGAGCCGATCCCGCAGCCCGGCATTCCCGAGTCCTTCCGCGTTATGCTGAAGGAACTGCAGTCTCTGGGTCTGGACGTTGTTGTTCAGGACAAGGACGGCAACGAGATCGACATGCGTCAGAACTTCGACGACGAAGAGACCGGCTTTGATATGCGCGATGTTGCCGGCACTGAGAACGTCGTGCAGGAGAGCGAACTGCTCAACGATTATAATATTAAGGATGCCGATGCCGGTTTCGATGATCCTTCTGTGCTGGAGGACAATAACTCCGGTGCCGAAGCTCCCGCTTCTTCTGACGAAGTAGATTTCTGATCAGACAAAGAACACAAGCCTCAAGCCCCCTGTTCCGCGTGCTGCGGCAGGGGAGAGGGGCCTGTGGTCTGAACAAGAAAGCCGCCTGTATCATCGAGACAACTAGAGATTAAGAAAGGGTTCGTTTCATGGAAAACAACGTTTTCGATTCCATCAAGATCGGCCTTGCCTCCCCGGAGCAGATCCGCAACTGGAGCTACGGCGAGGTCAAAAAGCCTGAGACCATCAACTACCGTACCCTGAAGCCGGAGCGCGACGGCTTGTACTGTGAGCGCATTTTTGGACCTACCAAGGACTGGGAGTGCCACTGCGGTAAGTATAAGCGCATCCGCTACAAGGGCAAGATCTGCGACCGCTGCGGCGTTGAAGTGACCAAGGCTAAGGTCCGCCGTGAGCGCATGGGCCACATTGAGCTGGCCGCTCCCGTCAGCCACATCTGGTACTTCAAGGGCATCCCCAGCCGCATCGGCCTGATGCTGGACA
>OGZP01002276.1_pt1 | contig 12449 bp, 8 predicted proteins | sample 1576811 | NCBI WGS metagenome assembly OGZP01 (sample SAMEA3541553, study PRJEB24748) | human gut metagenome | biome: human gut; feature: human-associated habitat; material: faeces | place: China | collected 2012
TTTTCCTTTTGCTGTGCCATGGCACAGACTGATGATAATACCAATGCAACTGTAATAATTTTCTTTTTCATGTTTCAATTTTTATGTTCAACATTTAGTTTAACCTGTTTCTTTACTCTAATTTCATTTTACTTCCGGGACGGAATTTCACCTGTCGTTTGGCCGGAATCAGCATTGATCCGCCTGTGGCAGGATTATGCCCGTTGCGTGCTTTCCGTTCTTGAATGACAAAACTGCCGAAACCGACTAAAGTGACACTCTCCCCTTTATGCATTGTTTCCGCAATGGTTTCCATGATTGCATCTACTGCCTTCGTAGCTTCGTTAAAGCTCAACTGACCTTTAAGGGCTACTTCTTTGATTAGTTCTGATTTGTTCATAGGTTTGTATTTAAAAATGAATTATATATGTTTATTCGTCACGGACACAGCGGACTTGTGCAGCAACAGAGCGATCTAACCAGTAATTATTACCTCCACCGAAACCACAACCAATTTCACCATTATTAGGATTAAATCCAAATGTCATTACTGTATTCATACCCTCCCCATAAAAGTAAGTCATTGTCCCACAAAGATGAGCGAAATAGAAAGTCATATTCTGAAATCCTCTATAATCAGTCCTTCCATAGCGACTCTTAGTACAGATAAAATATACTTTCTGTGTACTATTTTCTCCTCCAAAATAGCAATATGCTCCATACTTAGTAAATGAAGGAGTATAAAAATATGCCTTTCCCATATTTCCATAAAATTCATCACTACTGACATTCAAATCTACAACCTTATCTATTATTGGATCTTTCAAGAATACCCCATATACATCCGGTGAAGGCACTTTGTAACCTGCCGGACATGGGTCATAAAGAGTTTTCATTATTTTTATATTACGCATTCTATACAGCGAATAAGGATTATTTCCCCATAAATATTGATTCCCTATAATGGGATTATCTCTACCTGGTGTATTAATATCAGTATAGTATAACCAATCATAACCACTATAATGGTTATCACTTATTATAAATGATGCAGGATGATTTATTGCATACTCAATAGTTCCTATATTTTCATTCTTTTCTACTTCTGTATGTTTAAATCTACCTCCACGCACATTATATATAAATGGCTCTTCTGTACTTTCAAAGGAATCCGGTATACTAAAAGGATCTTTACGGCCCCATTGGTACCCCAAACCACGAGTAGTCAGTTTATCAGGAGTGCTGGTTGTCGCTCCCAAATCCCTGTCCATAATCTTATAATTTATTCCACTATAAGTTTCTCCGTTGGTTGGTAACCCCAATTCTATAATATCAGGTTTCGCTGTGCACCATATATGCCAACTCCATAATACCTTGGCATCCTCTGCATTCGGGTCAAAATTATCATAAACTGCAATAACTCCGTTTCCTGCGTCATGACTCAAAAACTCAACCCGATTAGTAGTAGTATTAAACGCTACCTGTGAAATAACATTTTCCTTATCCTGCCATATCAATTTTGCAGATTTAGGAGTTATACCTACATTTTTTGAGACTGATATATCCTCACCGTATGTGTTCTTGAAATGAAACATATCTATATCCTCACCTAACTCTTTACTCCCTATACGTCTTACTCTCGTTTCCTCCACTATACCATCCGTCCCGTTTCCTATCACCGTAGCGTCAAACGAATAAGCGCCATAAGTCACCGGAGTGATAAAGCAATTTGCCGGACCATCATCATCCACAGGGAACACTTCTGTGTGAGGTATGATGCTGAAAGGGATATACTTCACCATATTGCCTATTGATAATTCCAAGAATCCCTCTGTCGGCATAAGAACAGATCCGTCAACCACAGTAGCATATATCCAATATTTATTATCCAACGGTAGCTCACATTCGTTTCCGGTAACTTTTTCTCCCACACCCGGATATGAAGGGATAGGATCCATGGCAATTCCATTATCTATTGGAATCAGATGTTCATTATCCGTGCTATAAAATGTTTGAATGAAAAAACGGGATACTAACTCTTTATCTTTCCCCAATAAACGTACTTTACGGGTTGTCACATTATCCAAATTGACATTTCCTGCATCATCTGCCTGCAACTCTATCTTCAACATTATCACCGGGTCCATTATTGTACCTTGCAACAACTTTATTTCTTCTCTATCCATCTGAACCAGATACTGCCCGTTTGAAGTGAACTCTTGCGCCCATTTTTCAGAAACTGTTATTATATATTCAATATTACTTCCCGGATTTTGTATTGCTTCCTGTGCGGAAGTATATCCTTTACTTTTCAGCTTCGTAATATTGAAACGATAAGCGTGGTTTCGTACTATATCCAGATACTTTCCTGTCTCCTTATCCCAAAAGTCCAGACGATAATACTCCTTATTCGAGCCATCCGGATTCTGAACCGTAAGAAGCAACATGGAACGGTCTTGGGAAAACTTTTTTTCATCCACCACATTTCCTAAAGCATAAACAGAATGTTTGTACTCTAAAGGGTAATAGGTAGTCACCAATCCTATCGACTCGTCGACAGGCGTTGTCGCAGAAAGTAAATCATACTTTCCGGAAGTAGCGGCGTCATTGATAGCTCCTTGATAAATGCCACGATATTCGCTGTCTAATACAAAATTCGAATAATTCAGATTTTTCCATTCCCAATAAACCTGTTTACCTGAAAACAATTCCGCTGCTGCATCAATCGTTATTTTTGCAAGACAGCGAGTTAATAGACACACGTTAGAGGTAGCATTTTCATTCCATTCCATCCAACCGTACATAGGAAATGTCTGTTCTTCATCTTTCAAATTAGAGAAACCTCTTATCAAGCCTTGACTCGCGTAATTTCTTAACTGTTCCTCACTAACCGTTTCATCTATAAGAAAATCACCTGTTCCTGATACGGAAGAACGATTAGTCAGGTTACAAACTACATAAATTCGTTCTTTGTCGGCGGGAACATATTCTTTCAATGTCACGGTTGGCGACGCAGTTCCATTTCCAAACAAAAAAGATGAATCAGTCGTACCCTCCTGATAATATACAGGAGATGAGGTGTGAGAATCATTGTATACGAACACTTGTATACCGCTAATCTTACATTCCGACTCATTTGCCCCACTACGCACTTGCACTAGTTCCGCATCAGGGATAGATAATCTGATGACATTTTTCGGAAAGGAGTCTATGATTCCTGTTTCACTGTTATCGCTACAACCAACTAACAAAGGAATATTAATTGTGCAGAGAATTAATAGACATTCTCTGAATAAGTAATATAAGCGTTGCTGTATTTTTGTTTTCATTTCATTTATACTTTTTTGATTTCTAATGAATTATTCCTTTACACAACGTATAGAGCCAGCCTGTACAAATCCACGCCACAGAGTAGTAGAAAGTCTATTACCTCCCGGATAAAAATAAAGTAAAGCTCCCATTTTTTGCCAATAAAAGCCATCGCTACGTCGCCCATGAACTGACGAACTCCAATACATCCCACTTATCGCTCGAGAAACTGCCCAATCAGGAGTACAAGTTATTGGCAAAAAAATCATCTTGTCTTCTACATAGACAGTAAGACCATCCATACTTAGCCCACTCTCATTAAAAATAAAAAATGCATCAAATGGTGATATTTTATAACCAACAGGACAAGGATCGTAAATTGTTTTAATAGTCGAACTAGGATAATAATCGGCCATTGTTCCTTCCGGATTACCCCACACATAGCGCATTTCTGTTGTTTCGGAGTCTGAAGTTTTCGTACACCAAGTATCGTCTGACCAAGTTCTATTAATAAATATATCCGGATTATTGATAGCTTGAGCAAGAGTTAGCGGTTCCTCATCAGTTACCTTTCTCAAAGAACCGACACTTCTGACATTATATAAAGTGGTCGAGTTTCCATCATAAGTCAATGAAGCGGAAAACGGGTCTTTACGTCCCCATTGATAATGCAATCCCTGAGTAGTCCCCAAAGCAGGCCCAGTAGTTGTTGCCCCAAGATTACGATCCATCATTATATATTTATTGCCAGTCTTTGGTACAGTAAATTCTATTATTTGTGGCACAGCCGTACACCAAAGGTGCCAACTCCACAACACTTTCGCATCCTCCGCATTAGGATCAGCCTTATCATAGACAGCTATCAATGCATTTCCCCGGCTTCGTCCCATTTTCACCTGAACCCTGCCATTGACTAAAGCAACCTGTTCCACTAGTTCATCCGTATCCTGCCAAAGCAATTTGGCCGATAAAGGATGTATGTTGGCACCACCGGCTTTTGTCAAGATATTGCCACTTGCGTCTTCAAACTTCCCTTCGTCAATAATACCGTTTGCTCCATTTCCCATTATGGTAGCTGTGAAAGAATAAGACGCCGCACCTCTATCTGCTATATAACTGTTGGAAGTCCCTTCCGTATCCAATGGAATAAAAGTATCCAATGAACTGACAGGAATATATTCCACATGTACATTATCAGAAGAAATTTCAATAAAACCACCTTCATAATTAGCGGGAACACTACCGGTTGTACAATAGAAATTCATTACTTGCGCAGCAGTAAGGTCATAAATGCCACTGTTATCCGCCAATTTATCTGTTTCCGCTATTCCATTACAATACAATTGTAAATCAGTTATTGGCATTAAATCTGTCTTATTAGGTTTCAAGGCTCTGATTCGTAAACGTCCCGGAGTACGACAGTCCACTTTCACCAGCTTCACCGGATCAACAATATCTTTAATCAGGGTTATTCCTTTACTTGCAGCCCTGTCTATATAAAAGTCAGTACCTACAATATCACCCGTAACCCCTACATCTTCCCAATCAAGCATATCTGTGAATACTTTCACTTCATCAAGACTTAGCACTTGTACGTCCACCGAATAAATATGATTACGTTTCATCCGATAAGAATCTTCCGCTTTTACAGGTATCGTACGTTCTATCACCCGACTAGCTATTCCGTCCGTCACAGGAATAGTCAGTTTCAATGATGTCACGTTAATAGCCGGGTCATACTCCTCTTCCTGTTCCAGATAATTTTCATAAACGAATAATGGATAAAAAGTAATAGCTTCACCGTTAATCTCCACTTGTTCATGAGCAAGTATATCATATAAGCTTACTTCCGGATAATCCGGATAATTTAATGAAGATGCCGGCAGATTTTCAACAACAGCCTCATTGGCATGAGAAGAGAACGGAGCATACTTACGAATCCTATCTGCAGCATGAACCACCTGTATTTTTACATCTCCTATCATCAATCCCTGCGGAACAGTAAATGAGGTTGTCCGAACAGCAGTCCGCAGTTTGGCAACTCCCCGTAACAAATGCACGGAAGCTTTGAAATTTCTATTTATGCCGTCCTCAATCACTCCCGTACCTGACATGTAGAAAGGGGAAACCGGCTGTCCGGAGATTATTGCGGGAGTGTCTTCATTGGCACGTACACGCAAGGTGTAACCCGCCTCCAATGTCCCTATATCAAACAGTGTAGAAACCGTATAGACACTATCAACATCCGTAGGGGTCAATGTCAATGCTCCGTCTGCTGTGGAACGGGATGCTATCACAGTCCCGCTATTCATAACATCCATGAAAAGCCGCTCAACCTCGTTCTCACCGGTCGTTCCATTCTCTATGCTTCGGACAACCGGTTGTTTTCCCCCGGGTATTACCAAACGGAGTTCCATCCGTTCCTTGCCGTCGGGTATCATGTTGTCCACATTGCCAATATCACAATTTCTAATATCTTCCACACATGAAGATAATAAAAGCAGTATAAAAGCAAACTTATATCCTATTACCATTTTATTCGTCATAGATGTAACCTCCATTTTTACTCTTTCACACAACGTACAGCACCTGCAGTCGCTTCATCCCAAATAACACTTTCACCCTTACCGTGAATACGCTCTGTCCAATACAGACACATGTTCCGACACATCATAGATCGGTCAAGGTTTCCTGCCCGAAGCATGACAACCTGCCCCAAGGATCCTGACAGCTCCCCAGTCCTCCCGTATCTATATCCTGCTGCAGGATAATAAATATCACTCCTACCAGCAAATCCGCCACCATATCTTTCTTCATAGAAAACCTGCTCCAGACCAGAATCTTCCCATGGAGTAGATATGCCATCTTTGCCGGCAGGAACTCTCCAACCATCCGGACAAGGGTCAAAAATCGTTTTCTTTCCAGATTTCGTATTCCATAAATAAGGATACTTGGTAGAGTACGAAAACCAGAGGAGTTGTGAGGGTGCTGTATAATATGCCATCGGATTATTCACTGAACCCGGTATATTATTAATATCCGACGTAGATACACTAATTTTAGTAATAGGCTTAATTTCGCCAGTGACGCTATACAATTCTTCTTCAGGCTCCGTATAAAGCCAACCCTTAGCTGGTGGAAACGGATCTTTCCGCCCCCATTGATATAGAAATCCCTTAGACTCAATTCCTCCCTGCTTCTCATCATAGTTATTATATGTGGCCCCCAAATTACGATCCATCCAAGTATAACCATTAAACTCTTGTTGTCCCTCTTCTAAATTCGGATCATAGTCTGTGCACCAGATATGCCAGCTCCAGTAAATTTTTCCATTCACTTTCATCGCTATCACTGCATTGCCAGACTGATTTTCCGTTTCCACACTGATATAAGCTTTATCACGTTTTTCCGCATTCATAACCTTCACTCCGGAAGCCGGCACTACCCCCATTCCATCTACCCAAAGTACTTCGGCCGTAACCTCACCATCGGGAATAGGTGTACGTTCAAATTCATCCATTTGTGCCCATGCCTTGTACACCCCGTCAGTGGGAATGTGCACCCTTCCGCCGGGCGATACCACATAACAGTTTGTTATACGTATATCGTTCACTTCTTCTACTTGGGGTTCTAACGCTATCCACGGACACACTGTCAAGTTTATATCCAAATAGACTGTTTTTTGCATGAACCGGCACAGTAATTGATAAACATGATTACGCTCCAGTTTTTCCAAAGGCGCTTTGCCGGAATTATCCGAATCCACACCCAACTCTATCATATCGTAATCATCAAAACCGATATTCAGTTTATTGTTTTTACACTCCATTTCCGGAATATAAAACGAGTAAGCCAGCACGCCCTTGTCTTCAGGAGAAGTTTCTTCAGGGATCTCACTGACTTTCTTTCTCGATAGCAGATTGAGAACGGAAGACGCATAACTTCCTGTTCTTTTTGGGGATACGAATCCTGTCTTGGAAACTCCAGTCACAACCAATGTGGTAGGCATCAAGACCTCCTCCCAGTTCTTTGCCTCCTTCCGCATATAAACATCCACACGTGCCACAGCACGGTCTACACGCATGTTGACTGTCTGCGTCGTTCCCTCCGCCGCGTCCACTCCTGCCAGTTCTCCATACATGGGAAGACAGTAGTCTTTAGTGTATTCCACCACATTGGTTCTTGTGGATAAGTAGTCCGCCATTTGATACTGTACGTCCACCAAGTCATTGGGATGATCCACAGACTCCAATATAATACGGGTATCAAGGTCAACAGGTTCGTTTACAATGGCATACAATGTTTTCCCGGTGGCAGCTTTCACCGTAAAAACCGGAGTAGTATAAGTCCCGTCGATAGCGGAAAGCCCTTGCCAGTAATACATCTTATCCAGTGACGTGCCGTCAAAAACATAGATGCGTAGCCGGCTGATGCGGGTTTCATTCGCGTTCAACACTTCCGGGTCACTCGTGGCACGTGTGCTGATATTCATGCTCATCCGTACTTCTCCGGGATTTAGCGGATCAACTGTCTGTCCGCTTTCCGTACAGGAAAATAAGAACAACAGCAACCACGCCCACCATATACAGCCTTTATATCTCATATTCATCAATCTTTGTTTATTTATCAGAGATCTTCGCCTTTCAGCCAGATAGTCCAGCCGTTAATCATAATCTTAGTAGAAAGGAAATTCAATAATTCCGGGTTATAGAAAAAGACAATCGCATACTCGCTCTGACGGTCGAGGTACTCCTGCGCCGGAATATTGTGCCCTTCCATTTTAGTAAGCAGCAGGTAAGGTATCAGGTCAACCTTCATCAGTTCCTTACTATCCGACTTGCGTGTAAGCGTCAGGTATACCTTTTTATGTTCGAGCAGGCGCATGGTATTCATTTCTGCCACAATGCCCACATCTTCCACTTTTTCCAGATGATACGGCTGGTAACTAATCATGTCGTCATCCAGCAAGTCATTATTCCAGTCGTAATATCCGTTGTCCGCACGGATTTCGAACAGGCAATCATTCATATCCAGTTCTTCTCCCGGACCAGACTTTTGCAGAATAAAGCGGAATTTATTGGTATTCTTTATCAGGCGGACCGTTTCCGTCTGTTCCTGTTTGCCGGTAAAGTTTACGGTCTGTACCTCACCATACCAGAGAGGTTCCAAAACTTTATTATGTATCAAGGATTCTTCCCGTTTCATTTTTACCGTCAAATCTTTCAGTGTCGATTTTCCGGCAACCAGTTCCGGCATTTCAAAGGCATCGCTCATTCCCGCCCACGTAGCTATCCGGTATTCCCCAATTGGCAGTTGTAACTGCATACGGTAGCTGCCACTGCCCAGAGTTTTCCCTTGTTCACTCTTCTTCATGATAAACGTGCCATCCTTGTCGAATACAAACACATCGACACGATTCACTTGAGCCGCAAAAGCATCGGTGAACTCCATGTTATAGTCATACCGGAAACTAACATATAACTGACATTCCGACAGTGTCTCATCTATGGATGTGCAAGAAAAGAGTACAAGCAGTAATAACAGGCAACTTCCATAACTTATCTGCCGGACGGCACCTTTTGTATTCATTATCTTTCTCATAATCATCTATGGTTCTATTATTTTTCTAATTTCATATATGGTGTGGAAAAGCGCCTTTGTGCTTTTCTCGGAATAATCTGCTTTAGTGGACAAGTCTTAAAACTTGTCTGTATGGCAAGACCTGTTTTTATCAAGTTTTTCATATCAAGGTCTTGATTCACGGAAATAAGCCTCCGCCGGCTGAATAAAAACAAAAGAGGAAAAAAGAAGGCGTCATAAGACAAGCTGCGCCGTATCATAACGCCTTCTTATAATTTTAATTGTTATTTTAGCCCGATATATCAGTCATTACAAATCCACTCCCTGACTCCAAGTAGTCCATGGGTTAACTGTAATATTTACAGAGAGATATGCTTCTTTATCATCATCGTCTTCACCCGGATTTGTAGGTTCAGTAGGATCTGTCTTGTCAGGAATCCAGGGAGTACCCGGTTGCTTCACGCTGTTGATAGTCAATGTGTACCAGTTGTTGCGCACAACACCATATTTACCATGTGCCATCCATTCAGTGATTTCGTCATCATGACGAATCAGGATGTTATAGTAGCATACGCCTTTCTGGAAGTATTCCACACCTACTGTTTCGCCGGCTGTTGCATCAGGTTTGGAGTATTCGCCACCGCTCTTAAGGTCGTCCAGTTCGGCGATAGTAATAGAGGCAAAATCAGCACCGACAGTCTTTTCTTGTGCAGTGGCGGCTTTGGCAATACGTGCATAGAACTGGTCACAAAGATCGATTATCTGTTGTTGTGCCGCATCCGGTGTACCAGCAGCCGCAGCATTATATACTGCCTGCAAATCAGCCAATGTCTTGTAAGTGACACCCAAAAGGCGGAACCAGCTTTCGCCCACAGTAAATGAATTAGGAGTGTAAACCGCACTTGCTACGGCAGCCGTAGTCTGCGCCTGGGTTTGCGCGTCATGTTCCATTGTGTTCTCAAGACAGTATTTGCTGTCTGTCATGGGAGAGAAGTCAGCAGGCAAAACACCTTTATCAGATACTTTCAGGTAGTTGAACTGCGACACATTGAATCCTGCCTTTTCATAGTTCGGGTCAATTCTATAATCTGCATCAGCAGAACCTCCGGCAGGCATTACTATTTCAGAATATGGGAACATGCTCTTGTTGGTTACATTCAATGCCCAGTTACCGAATGTACAGGTCACTCCGGCAGGAACTATGACGCCGGCCGGATTTGTTCCTAAAGAAACTTTAGCAACTATACGGTCTACAAAAATCTTTGAACGGTCAGTTTCGGCTGCGGCTATCGCGTCAGCAACGTCAGAAATACCCGCGTCGCCAACCTTTTTTACTTTAGCTTCCGCCAATGCTCCGTTAGTAGGGTTTGTATTGTCGCCGGCATTAATCATCATAAAGTTGTCCTTTGACGCTCCAATCACTTCATCAAGTGTCTGCTCCACAGCACCATTGATGACAGACCAGGGAGCGGAAGCTACACAGGCAGCCTTGAACTTGCCGCTCGGATTGACCACTGCCAGTACTTTGGCGGTAGCGGAAGGTACTTTGAATGCCTTTCCGGCATATCCTGACTTATCAGCACCACCTACATTCAAGATATAGTCGGTTGTACCCAATGTCTTTGTTTCCAAGCAAACATTCGACGCATCAAACAATGCGAGAAGCACTTCGTTTACTTTCTGTTCTTCCGCACTGCCATGGTCTTTTCCCGGAGCACGTGTTCCCGTACTTTTAGGCATTGTCACAGATACGGACATATAAGCCTCCCTGCCGTCTACCGGCAACTGGTCTTGTCCGCCGGTTGCCATCTCTTCATCATTACTACATGCTGCCATCGCCAGTCCGACAAACAGCGTTAAAAAAGATTTGTCCAATTTCATTGTTTTAAAATTTAATGAATACTAAAATGTTAATTACTAAGTATAAGTTTCAGATTATATTATTCAGTTTTTATACCTTCCAAACGTTTCAGGTACATCCGCATCGCATCATAATCTCCCATTTCCCATGCTACGATAGCGGCGTTGTTGTTAGCCATCCTGTCACTCGGAAAGCGGTCGGCAATCATCCGGATAATCCTGTTGTATTCGTCCGAACCTTTGCCGTAGCTGACTGCGACCTGATACATTTCGTTATGGTTCATTTTGTCGGGGCGCGTCTTGATTATTTCCCGCCCTTGCTCCACGGAGAACGGAACCACCGTATAGCTGACTGTATATTCCACCAGGCGCAGCTTCGGATATACCTCTTGCAGTAAGGCATTATAGATTTTTCCGCCGTCGATAGCTTTTATCTTCGCGTCGCGTGCATCCGGTTCGGGAGTCTGCCCGATAATATCAAGCACTTTCTGCATATAGGAAGGACAGTATTCGCGCAACCATGCAGCTAGTCCCTCCCAATTCTCCGGCACCGAACGGCATTCTATCATACTGTCGTCCAGCTTATAGGCATGTTTCAGGTTTTGTACCAACGCTTTCGCACGTTGTTCGGAAAGGCGGGCATTGGCGTCATAATTGCCTTCCGGCGATGAGTAGCCCACTATCTTAATCCGGGCAATACGATAGTTATCATCTTCACGGATAGAATCAATGGACGAATGGATTTTAGCCAGTTCGGTAGGATTATTCATATAATCGGCAAGCAATGCCGACTGGTTCACTTTAAAATTAAGATATGCGCTGCGGGTGAAAGAACGGCGTTTCTCCTCTGCCTGTGCCACCATTATTTCCAGATTCGGGCGTTCCACTACCTCTTTGAATAAAGGAAGCTCCGCAACGGGGGCATTACCCAGTGCTTCTCCGCAACCTGCGCATCCCTGTAATTCACGGAATATCTCGACACGTGCTCCGGACATCCACTCCTGTGCCGGAACTGTTTCGTTATATTCTAACAACATATCCCGTTTCCTGTTAAAACGAATCATTTCCTGTCCCTCTCCCGCAGCCGGTTCTTTGCCATACAGACTTTCTTTCCGCTTGTTCATGCGATAACGGTTTCTGCCTGCAATGCAGACTGAAGGCAGGGCGAGCGTATCGTTTTCCGACCGGCTGATTATCAAGGGAGTGATTATCATTTGTCGGCGTGAAGGAAGCCGCAGTATGCTGCAATCCATATTAAATGAGACTTCCACTTTGTCATCGCTTATTTTCCGGGCAACGGCTTGTCCGATATTTATCTCCTGGGCATGGGCGGAAACTGCGCCTAGCAGTCCCAAGGTCACGTATATACAGATTCTTTTCATCATTAACCTATTTTATAATGTATATGATACTCACTGCAGCTTTTGTCGGGCCGAAGTAGTTTTTCTTCTCATTTTTCTGAATGGTTCCACATGTGGCACAAGGATATTTGGAGTGATCCAACCGGGCATATCCGACTCCAAGTACAGCCTCCATGCTCCAGCGGTTACCGAGCAGCCACTGATAACCGTAGGATATTCCGCCGCCCCACAAATGCCCCTGATAGCGGTGACGTTCCATATTATCACTTAGAAATGACATTCCGCCCACATTGTATTTGGCGTAGTGTCCGTGCAGACCCAGAAAATGACCGTTGAATTTCTCACAAAGCCAGTAGCGAA
>OGZP01002306.1_pt1 | contig 12307 bp, 6 predicted proteins | sample 1576811 | NCBI WGS metagenome assembly OGZP01 (sample SAMEA3541553, study PRJEB24748) | human gut metagenome | biome: human gut; feature: human-associated habitat; material: faeces | place: China | collected 2012
ATGCCGATACGTCCCAGCAAGTCGCGGCTTTTCCATGTGATCACATTGTTTTCGCGATGGGGAGGTACCAGATCGTCCGCCATGCATACACGTCCTGCCATCGGTTTGAGCAGTCCTGCGAGAGTGAGTCCAAGTGTGGATTTGCCCACGCCGTTTCTGCCGGTCAACGCGGTCACCTCACCGGAATGGAATTCGAGGTCGATATGCTCGCCGAGCGGGAAATCATAGCCGAAGCTCAGATCCCGCGTGTAAAGCACGACGTCCTGCGGTTGCCGGATTTGTTCCGGTTTGGGCGCGTGGCTTTCGATGGTGCGGCCCGGCACCCACGCACCGCCGTCGGCAAGCACCTGACCCATGTGGCCGAACACTTCGTCTGGAGTGCCGTCGGCGATTACGCCGCCGACGTTCGAATCGGCTTCGGGTTTGCCCAGCACGATGACGCGGTCGACCAGGTCGAGCCACACGTCGATATGATGTTCCACCACAACCAGCGTCTCATGGGTTTGTTCGAGGACGTGGCGGACAGCGTCGTGCACTTCCTTGACACCGTCCGGGTCAAGGTTGGCGGTCGGTTCGTCAAGCAGCAGCAGGCCAGGGTGCATGGCCAGCACGCCCGCCAAGGCGAGGCGCTGACGTTGCCCGCCGGAAAGTCCTCGTGTGGAGCGGTCGAACGCCATGTAGTCGAGCCCGACGATGTCAAGGGCGGCTCGTGCCCGGTTCCAGATTTCATCTTTCGGCAGGTTCAGGTTCTCGCAGCCGAATGCGGTGTCGTCTCCGGCACGTTCGAGAATCGTCTGCGAGTCCGGGTCCTGAAGCACCAGCCCGCAACGTCCGCGCGCTTGTCTGGCGTCGACGCCGTCGATGAGCAGCTCGCCTTCCTGCTCGCCTTCGTCATCTCCACCGAGCACGCCGGCCAAACCGGACATCAGGGTTGATTTGCCTGCGCCGGACGCGCCAAGCAACAGTACCCGCTCCCCCGGTTTGATGTCGAAGTCGACGTGTCGTAGCGCGAAATCCTTACGTGAGGCGTGTCTCCATCCCCAATCATGTGCGGTCACGCCGGCCGCTGTTGTGTTCTGAACGTCAGTGGTCATTCGTCGTTCTTTCTTCTGATTGTCATGCTGTTGTTTCGTATGCCGTTGTCATGCGATGCGCCATCACAAGAAAATCCCGCACCACCTTGATGTGATGCGGGATTTGCTTGCATCGGACAATCAGACCAGTTCCTGCGTACGACCGGATTCGAAGCGGTCGAGCACGCCGGTCTTGGCGATGGCCACCTGCAGGAGGTACATCACCGCGCCGGCGAGCACCGCGCCGGAAATGGCGGAGGCGATCAGGTAGATGCTGACGCGTAGCGCGCTCCAAGCCGGATTGGTAAGCCAGTAGTACAGGCCGCAGCCGACGCCTGCAAGTGCGCCGGAGATCGTGGTGGACAGCAGGTCCCACTTCTTATAGGCGAAGATGGCAAGACCGATTTCGGCGCCGAGGCCCTGCACGATGCCGACGATCAGCGAGCCGCCGACGCCCCACTGGTTGCCCATGGTGAGTTCGAGCGCGGCCGCGAGGGTTTCCGCGAACAGTGCGGCTCCAGGCTTGCGCACGATGATGGCGGCCAGAGGGCCTGCGAACAGCCAGAAAGCGTTAAGCAGGCCTTCGAAGCCTGGAGTCACCGCCTCGAAGAGGGCCAGCGGCGCGGTGCAGACGATGTCCCAGCCCCAGAAGATCACGCCGGATGCGACGGCGATGATGGCTGCGACGACGATATCGACCACGCGCCACTTGTTGTTGTGTTTGCGAACTGCGGAAGACTGGTTTTCTTCAGTCATGGGATATGTGCCTTTCTCTTTTCGTCAAGGCACGGGAAATAGAGAGACGTCCGTGCGCCGGCATTACCCGGTATACGTTCATACGGTTGAAGCGATTGCTTCCTCTCAGCCATTCGGCCCCCGTGTCTGCGCCTGATATTACACAGGACCCACGATTTACGTCGGTTTTGTCTCATAACGGATTCCGTATTCCGTGGCTGAGTCGCATTCCGATGTGTTGTTTTGGAGGAACGCTCCAACCGTATGGTGATTTTATTGAGGCAGTCTCATCAGCGATTCGGCAAGATTCTTGAATGTTTCTCCGATACCGTCCGACCGCAACGCGCCCTCTTTGGTTAGGACTGCGGGCCGGCCTGCTTCGCCGGTTTCGCGCAGTTCAGGCTCCAATGGGAGTTGTGCGAGCAGTGGCACTTCATAGCCGAGGCTGTGGGTCAGCTGTTCGGATACGCGTGCGCCGCCACCTTCGCCGAAGATACGTAGCTTCTCGCCTTTGTGCTCGTAGTAGCTCATGTTCTCCACGACGCCGCGAACTTTCATCGGCACCTGCAATGCCACCAGGCCGGATCGTACCGCGATGTCGGAGGCGGATGGCTGCGGTGTGGTGACCACCACCAGTTCGGCGTTCGGCAGTGCCTGTGCCACGGAAATCGCCATGTCGCCGGTGCCGGGCGCCAGGTCGAGCAGCAATACGTCCGGCTCGCCCCACCATACGTCGGATAGGAATTGTTCCAAGGAGCGTTGCAGTCTTGGACCACGCCATAGGATGGCTCTGTCCGCGCCGGCGAACATGCCGATGGAGATCAGTTTCACACCCCATGCGGTGACGGGCATGAGCATGCCGTTGAGGTTCGTGGGCTGTGATTGCACGCCGAATAGCCTGGGCAGCGAGAAACCGTAGATGTCGGCGTCGATGGCGGCGGTATCGTAGCCGAGCGCCGCGAATGTGGCTGCCAGATTGGCGGTGACAGACGATTTGCCCACGCCGCCTTTGCCGGAGGCGATGGCGAAGATGCGGGTTTTGATGCCGGGTTTGTTGAACGGGTTCTGTTTACGTTCCGCTTTGAGACCGGCCACCAGCTGGGTGAGTTTGTCTTGGCTCATGGAGCCGACTTCGATGCTGGGAATCAACGTGGCATCGGGATAGGAGGCGACCGCGCCGTTGATCTGGTTGGTGATGGTCTGCGACAGCGGACAGCCTTCCACGGTCAGTTCGACCCGCACCCGTACGTCGTACGTGTTGGTTTCGCCTGCCACTGGCGTGGCGTCAATGGCTGCGATCATGCCCAAGTCGGTGACGGACCTGCCCAGTTCGGGGTCAATCACTTTGCTTAGCCGTTCGTAGATGCGCGCTTCGATGGTGCGCTCGTCGCTCATGCTTCCTCCTTATGCCGCGTACCACAGTAGCGGTTCGCGGCACGGCTTGCCAGATGGTGTGGCGATTATTCAACTGTTCCTGTGTCGAGCAGCTGTTTGAATTGGTCTTCGTTGAGCATGGGGATGCCCAGTTCCTCGGCTTTTGCGGCTTTTGAGCCGGCATTCTCGCCTACGACGACCCAATCGGTTTTCTTGCTGACGGATCCTGCGGCTTTGCCTCCGCGCAGAACGATGGCCTCTTTGGCGGAATCGCGGGAGAATCCTTCCAACGAGCCGGTGACCACGACCGTTTTGCCTGCCAATGTCTGTGGTAGTCCGCTGGCTTGGGCTTGTCCGACTCCTACGCCGGCGGCCTTCCATGCGTCAAGCACGGCACCGCGCCAATTGCCCGGCTCACGGGCCGCGGTGAACCATGTGACTACGGATTCCGCAATTTCCGGACCAATACCGTCGATTTGGGACAATTCGTCCACGCTGGCATGTTCGATGGCATCCAACGTACCGAACGCGCTGGCGATGGTGCGTGCGGTGGGCGGTCCGAGCCTGCGGATGGACAGGGCCACCAGAACGCGCCACAGGTCGGCATGGCGGGCTTTGTCCATTTCGTCGAGCATCTTGCGAGTGTTTTCCGCCGGACGAATGTACACCGGCTGCACGCTGGACGTGCCTCCACGGGATACCTTGATTTCCTCGCGGATCACCACGGCGTCATCCGGCACCACGTATTGCGGATATTCCGCGGTCTCGTCGATGTCGGCTTCCTTGCGTTTGCGGGCGGCGGTAGGCGCGGTCCAGAATGCGGGCACCTGATGCCATAATCCGGATCCGCCCACACGTTTGCGCACTTTCTTGATCTTGCCGTTTGACCCGACGGTCTCGTGGATTTCGATGATTGGGGCCTCGCGCCAGACGCGCACATCCTTGAGGTCTGCGGACGTCAACGAGAACAGCCCGGCCTCGCTGGACAGCACAGGTGTCTGCATGGGCGGCAGTTCCAGTCCTGCCACCGGCTCGTACGGTTCAGGCTCCTCACCGGGTTTCACCACGATTTCGGTGATGTTCGGCGCATACGTGTCGATGGAATCGGGCCTGTCCTCTTCGGGATTCGTCAGCGCAATGGCTGATTGGTCGCCCAGATGTTCGATATCGAACGCCTTACGGGACGCCAGATTGATGATCCGCTCGGTCAGCTGCGCCGGGCAGGATTCCACGTTCGGGCAGCGTATATCTTTGTCTCCCTCTTTGGCGGGAGCGAGTTCCGCGCCGCAGCTCGGGCAACGCGTGGGCATCACGAACCGGCGGATCTGGCCCTCACGTCCCTTGCGTCGCTCCAGCACCGGACCGACGAGCTCGGGAATCACGTCTCCCGCCTTGCGCACCACCACGGTGTCGCCGATGAGCACGCCTTTGCGTTCCACTTCAAAGGGGTTGTGCAGCGTGGTACGGGATACTGTGGAACCGGCCACGTACACGGGTTTCAACACCGCCACCGGAGTCACACGTCCGGTGCGCCCCACCTGCACAGTGATGTCAAGCAGCTCGGTATTGACTTCTTCCGGTGGATATTTGTAGGCGATGGCCCAGCGCGGCGCACGCGATGTGGCACCAAGGGAACGCTGCAATCCCAAATCGTCGACCTTCACGACGATGCCGTCAAGCGCGTGTTCGATGTCGCCTCGGTGTTCGCCGTAATAGTCGATCATGTCGAGGATTTCCTTGAACGACGTGACCTCACGGTTGTGCGGAGAGACGGGCACACCCCATTTCTTATACAATTCGTAGGCTTCGGATTGGTCGTTGACCACATCATGGCCGTTGCCGGCGTGCCCCGCACCCCAACGCAGCGATCCGATGCCGTGCGCGTAGAAGCTCAGGCGACGGGTTGCGGTGATACGCGGATCCTTCTGTCTCAGGCTACCTGCGGCCGCGTTGCGGGGATTGGCGAATGGCGCGCGACCGGCGTCCTCGTTCTCGGCGTTCAGCTTGTTGAAATCGTCCCATCGCATGAACACTTCGCCGCGGATCTCCACGAATTCGGGAATGTCTTCCTCCGGTCCGGCAAGGTTCTGCGGAATGGTGGAGATGGTGCGCACGTTGAGAGTGATGTCCTCGCCGGTCACGCCATCGCCTCTGGTCAGACCCTGTTCAAGCACGCCGTTGCGGTAGATGAGGTTCAGCGCAAGACCGTCGATTTTCACCTCGCAGGTCATGGGCAGTGGCTTCGATTCGGGCCAATCCAATCCCCTGAGCACGCCGTCGTACCATTCGCGCAGCTCCTCGATGGAGAACACGTCATCGAGGCTCATCATGCGCGATGGATGACGTACGGAAGCGAAGTCGTTGGAGAACGTGCCGCCCACACGATGGGTCGGTGACTGCGGTGAGTCAAGTGATGGGAACTGCGCCTCAAGCGATTGCAGGCAGCGCAATCTTGCGTCATATGCCGCGTCGGATGAGACGGGGGCATCGTCGATATAGTATGCGATCTGGTCTGATTCCACCCATGCGGCCACGCGCGCCCACAGCCTGGCCGCGGCTTCGGCGCTCATCGAAGCCACATCAACCTTGTCGAGGCGCATGGCGTCGGCATCGGTCGGCTGCAACGCGGCAATCCAACGTTCGCTGCCCGGAGTCAGCGAAGCCAGCCCCTCATCGGCCACGACGGCCGCGGAACTACCGTCGCTCTCCGGCGCGTCGAAATCCCATGCCAACTGTTCGGAATCATCACGATTCGTCATTGTCACCGCTTTCCCATCATTTCCGCCATGCCGCGCGGATGTCCACGCCAGCACCGATTATCGCACAAATGTTCGACCGTTTTGTTAGTTGTTCAGAGAGCGCAGGAACTGCACCTGCACCACGTCGGCACCGTCATGGTCTTCGTAATCCATGCGCATCGCGGCCACCGACAGGGTGCGTGCGGGCACGAACATGCCTTTGTCCACGCAGACGCGGGCCGCTTGGTGCATCAGGGGCGCGACCGGCGTGTTCGGCCATACCGGCAGTCCGGCGTCGGCGAGCACGTGGATGGCTTCCTGCACGTTGGTCGGCACCGGAATGCACTGCGATTGCGCTCTTCCGATCAGTTCCTGCAGTTCGCTTTCGAGCATGGCGATACGTCCGGGGGCGATCTCCTCGCTCATGATGTATGAGGCGGCGGCAAGGTCGAAGTGGTCGCACATCCATTCCGCATAGGCGAGGCGATAGTAGGCAAATGAGGCGTCTTCCCGGTCAAGCGCGACGTTCAGCGCGTTGAGGCATGCCGCACGTGCCGGATCCCAGTCCTCGGCACGCCCCAGCTGCACGGCGAGCTTGAGGTGCGACAGCGGGTATGCGGGGGCGTAACGCACCATGGCGTTCAGATGCGGCAGCGCGGCATCGACGCCTTTGACTTGGGCGAGCAGGTCGGCAAGCTCCATATGCATGTAGAACAGGTTGTCGGGAATGAGCACCGTTCTTTCGCCTTCGGTGGCGAACATGCGGTTGTAGATGACGCGTTCCGCATATGAATTGAAGTACCGCGGCACGCCCGGATTTTCAGCGAAGATCCGGTCCATGCGTTCGAGTGTGGACTGGGCGGATTCGATGGCCCGCTCGACGTCTCCGGAGAACAGCATGTCTCGTGCCTTCAGACGTTCGTCATCGAGGGATTGTGCCAGTTCGAATGAGAAGTCGGGCGTGTCTTCGCCGTCGATCAGCGCGCTGGTGACCTGCGGTGCCAATTCGGTCAATTCCGGATCGGATATGGAATTGATGATGTCCATGGCCTGTTTGGCTTTGGCCACCGATTCGAGTCCGTCGCTTTGCGCAAGACGATGGAACTCCCCCACGGCGCGCTGCAACAGGTCGACACGCTGGATGGACAGGCCCATCATGTTCTCACAGCCGAACAACTGCGCCGTGCCGTCATCAAAACGAATGTCGGACAGTTCGGGTTCTTCTTGGCTTCCCGCCGGTGAGAATCGGCTGTCACGAAGGTCGAAGGCCGCATCGATGGGTTTGAGCGCGCCTTTGCCGTCCACGTCCATTTCGGCGTCGAACATGCGGTATGTGGCGGTCGGATGGGCCAATCCGTCAGTGTCGAGCCGCTTCAGGAACTCGTCGCGGGTGAAGGTGACGGTCACCAAGTTGCGTACGGTCGGGTTTTTGCGCAGCTGCGCCATCGGATCGTCGTCATCATCATCGAGGTAGGTGTCGTACTCCGTTTTGTCGCTGGCGTCGTCCCGCATGGAGGCGTCGTCATCATCGGCGCGTCCGTCCGGTACCGCGAACGCCATTTCGTCGAAGTCGATGTCTTTCATCAGGTCTTCGAACTGGCCGTCCACCGTATCGTCTCCAGTGCCAACGCTATCCGAGCCAGCCGAATCGTCGGAATCGATTGATTCGGATGAGATATCGGTGGTTCTCGGAGTGACGGGCCGAGCCGGATCGCCATGGTAGTCGCCGTCCTTTGGAGCGGCTTTGGATCCGGATGGCCTCATGTCTCCGGTACGGATGCGTTCGAAGGCGCTTAACGCCTCGCTCATCAACTCGCTGATGGCGGAATCCTGTTCGGCTACGGCCTCTTCCAGACCAATCGAATCGATGTGCATCGACACGCGTTTGACATTCGGATCGGCTCCGAAGCTCAGCGCGGCCATCATGAGTCCGACGCGCAGATTGTAATCGACGCTCATACGCGTGCGTTCGACGTCGGTCAGGTCGATCCACGCGCGGCGCGATACGTCGTATCGGGTGAACGGCATCATGGACACTCCAGCAGAAGTGAAGCCGATTGCGACTTCGCCGTCGCTGAGGTCGCACCGGAAGTCAACGTCGAAACGGTATGGCAGACGCAGGCTGCGCAGCAGACGGGACATGGTCTGCCGGTACACCCATTCGGAACCTCCGTCGGCGCCGAAATCGCCTTCCAACACGTTGTCCTTGGTTGATTCGGCGACTTCACGCCGGAAGTCGGCCGCGATATCCGCCAGTCGGCTGGCGGCCTGGATGCCGTCTTCCCGGTTCGGGTCGAGGATCGCGCCGAACCGGTCGTCCGGTTTCAACGCGATCAGCGTCGGATTCTCCAGCAGGGCGAAGTCGATCTGCGCGGCTTCGGCACGCGTCACCGTGTCCTCCGTGGGGAGAGCGCCGATGCGTGCGTTACGTTCCAGCCATGAGCTGACGGCGGCGAAGCGGTTGAGGTTGCCCTCGATGTTGAGGGCGCACAGCACTGCCGAGAACGGCAGGGAGGAATCCCATGCGAAGAAGTAGCATCCGGAATAGCTGGATGTGTACAGGCGCAGCGGTTCCGCTCCGTACACAGCTTCGAGCCCTTGATCGGTATCGAGCGCGTGGGCTTCGCGCATCAGATCGGCGAAGTAGTCTTCCAGGCCGGAGGCGCGCATGCCATGCGACCGGGCGCTCATGGTGTCTCTGATGGACCGTCGGATGGCGCCTATGGGCGCTTCGCGGTTGAGCCTGCGGAAAATGTTGCCGGAACCGAAGCCGACGAGCAGGCCGTTCATCTGTGGCAGCATGTAGGCGGCGAAGAACGCGATGGTGATGGCGTCCCGGTATTCGAGGTCGAACCGCATATTCGCTGGCAGGTTGGCGCGCATTTGCTCAAGCGTGTAACGGCTGCCGGTTTTGAGCCATGAGGCGAGCCACATCATGCGACCGCCCGGCATGCGTCCCACGACGCCGCCTTGCGTGGCGCGCACCGTTTTCGGATTGCGGCTGGCCGCATGGCCGAGTCTTGGACCGTCCGCCAACGTAAGGGTTTCCTCTTTGACGAAGACGAACCGCGGTTCGAGTTCCTGCGTGTCCATGTCCGGATCGGTGCCGGCGAAGACACGCGCTTTGCCGTCCGCGAGCGCGATTTGGGCGAAGTGGTCGCTGTCGGTGAACAATCCGATGGAGAAGGCATGGCCGTGGGTCTGCGGCAGTTGGGCCCATCCGAGGCGGAATCCTCCGGGCACGCCTTCGAATCCGTCGATGACGTGTCGTTTGATGAGCGGATTAAGCCGGATGGCGTTGCGGGTCAGTTCGTCGACGATGTCGTCGGGCTTGTCAAACGCCTTGCCGAAGGGGTTGGCGTGGATGTGGCGCGGCGTGGCCTGGTTGACGAGTCGCCGCACATTTTGCCTGACGCGTTCGAGCATGGTCCGGTTATGTTCCGGTTGGCTGGCCGGGTCTGATGGTGTGCGGTGAGACATGTGTGCCATTCTTTCAATCCAACGCGACATGAAGCTATTAGAATAATGACGTGACTTTTTCGAAGCAGCGTTTTCAGGCACGTCGTCGTATGTGCGCAGCCATTGTAGTCGCTTTCGCGGTGATGGTGGCGGTCGAGTGCGTGTTGTGCAATATGCCGTTTTGGCGTTCCTTGGCCGCATCGGGTGATTCCGCCGCCGCGTACAACGTGCTGGGCCCTGGGCTCGAACGTACTGACGAGGGGTTGTTGAAGGTCACCGATCCGACGCAGGCATATATGCAGGTCGATGCGGATGGTTCGTCGGAATATGTTCGTATGGACCCGGTGTCTTCGAAGGCGTTGGATAAGGCAGCCAGACAATCGGAGCAGGTGTTGCGCACGGTTCGTGTCCGTCCTGATGCCAATCGCAGGGCCGGTACGGTCAGTTCGGTGTCGGTGTCTTCGCCGCGTTCGCTGTATGTGCATGCGGCGGCTGCCGGTGGTTCGGTGTGCGTGCGGATTGTCGAGCCGAAGGGTTCGCTGATTCCGTTTGATGCGGTGCGTGCGAATGTGCGTGTACCGTTCGCGTTGAATCCGTTGCGTATCGGCGTGATGGTGGCCGTGCTGGCGATGGTACTGGTGTGGAGGCCTGGTTCGCGGTTGTGGCGGATGCCGTTGGATACGACGAGTGTGAGGCAGCGTGCGTGGCTGGGGGCGCTGCTGGCGGTGCCTGTTGTGGTCACTTGTGCCGTTGTGGTGTGGCAGCTGGTGGAGGCGGCTCCGTTGAGCTTCCATACGAAAGGCACGTACACGTATGATTTCGACCAGTACGATTACGTGGCAAGGGCGCTGCTTGATGGTCATACGTGGTTGGATTTGGATGTGCCGGATGCGTTGCGTGACGCGGCGGATCCGTATGATGTGGCCACCCGGCAGCGGTTGCTTGCCGATGGCGTAAGCCCAGTGTATTGGGATTACGCGTTCTATCAGGGGCACTGGTATTCGTATTTCGGTGTGGTTCCCGCGTTGTTGTTGTTCCTGCCGTATCGGGCGGTCACATCGTTGTTCGTCGATGGTGGGCTGATGATGCCGTCGGGTGCGGCCGTGCCGCTGCTGATGCTTGGTTTTCTGGTTTTCGGCTGCCTGTTGGTGATTCGAGTGGTGGCCAGGATCCACCCCCATGTTTCGTTGGCCGCGGTGAGCATGCTGTGCGTCTTCATGCTGTTGGCTTCCAATGGTTTGTATCTGTGGTATCGGACGAATTTCTATTCGGTGCCGATCGCCGCCTCCCTGTTTCTGAGCGTGTTGGGATTGTGGCTGTGGTTGGGCGCCGCCAAGCGGGTGCCGGTGTCAGGCGATCGGATTCGTGAGGTTGATGGCACGCAGTCGTTGTCGTTGCCCCATCTGGCTGCAGGCTCGATGTGCATTGCGGCCAATCTGGGGTGCCGTCCGCAGTTCATTCTCGTGGCGTTGCTGGCTTTCGTAATATTCTGGCCGCAGATTCAGTCGATTTTCCGTCACGCCTCCAATGATTCCTCCATTCCCCATATGTCGGTCTGGCGTCTGATGCGCGCGCCGTTGGCCGCATTGCTTCCCGCGTTGATTGTGATCGTTCCTCTGCTGGCGTACAACGTGGTCCGGTTCGGATCACCGCTCGACTTCGGCACCTCATATCAGATGACGGTCACGGATATGACCAGTTATCGGCAGCCATTGTCGAATCTTGCGCTGACCGTCTCATATTACCTGTTCCTGCCGTTGCGGTTCACGGATGCGTTTCCGTTCCTCGCCGTCAGTCCGGCGCCTCTTCCCACTTGGGGATTTACCGAGGCAATGCCTGGCGGCTTATTCACGATAGCTCCGTTGACGTTGGCCGCGCTGGCCTGCCCGTTCCTCTACCGGCGTATGCGCAAGGCCGGGCGCACGAACACATGGCTGTTGTTGACATCCAGCCTGGCATTGGGATTGCTGCTTGTGGTGCTTGACTCCCGCATGGCCGGTTTGGGATGGCGGTACATCGCCGATTTCGGATGGCTGTTTGCCTTGGCCGCGTTGCCTTCGTTGCTGATCGTGCTTGATTGCGGCAAGCCGCGTCTGCGTTGGGTATGTCGTGCCGGATTCCTCGCGCTGCTGCTGTTCACGCTGGTTGTCGCGCTGATGTCGTTGTTCCTGCCCGGGCGTGACGATGAGATGTTGCGCAACAATCCCGCCCTCTATCTCGACGTGCAGTCCTGGTTCATGTTGGGTTGACGTCCGACATAAGCTACATCCAGTAAAAATTCAGGTTTCTTTCCTGATTCATATAGCAGTTTTTCCGGTTTGCTCTGAGTTTCATCGGCAATCATAGTGATTGTCATCATTGTTGCTTTGAGTTATGTTCCGGGGGTCGCCGACCATGAAACCGCTTTCGCCGCCACGCAACCATCCTCAGGCCGCACGTCGGATGCCAAAGGCGACATCGTGCTGCTCACCACCGAACTGGGCCGCGACGACAACGCCGTGCAGGACCAAGTCGTCAAACTCGATGCCGAAACCAGCAGTGTGACGCGACTGTTGGATTTCGGCAGCCTGTTCGCCGATTACAAGGCGTCCGCCACGCATGCGGGCACGGACGATTCGGATGAACTGCCGGTGAACCTGCGCGCGGTTGCGCCTGCGGTTCGTTACAATCGGCGGTATGGGTTTCTTCGATTCGCTGTTCGCCGGTAAACATTCCACACCGGCTTCGTCCGTCACGTTCCATCTCGACCAGGCCGCCCACATGTACGAGGACGGCAATATCGGCTTGGAAGCCACCACGCTTGATATCACACCTGACAGCAAGCGTGTGGCGATAATCGGCTTGAACGGCGCAGGCAAGACCACGCTGCTGAAGTTGCTGGACGGAGCGTTGGCCGCCACGTCCGGAACGGTCCGCATCGAAGCGGAC